>Ga0187893_10001779_pt1 | contig 49856 bp, 46 predicted proteins | sample MA1701074metaG_FD_139574 | JGI IMG/M metagenome (GOLD analysis project Ga0187893, IMG submission 139574) | White microbial mat communities from a basaltic lava cave in the Kipuka Kanohina Cave System on the Island of Hawaii, USA - MA170107-4 metaG ... | reverse complement strand
CGGGTTGCTCGCCTTCATGCTGAACACCACGTCGAAGAAGCCCTCGTCCTCGCAGACGTCGAGGAACTCGAGGGCGCTCTCGACCATGCCGAGCGGCGTGTCGCCGAAGCGGTTCAGGATGCGATCGGAGAGCGAGCCGTGGTTCGTGCCGATGCGGAGCGCGCGGCCGAGCGCCTTGAGGCGCCTGACGAGCGGCCGGAAGCGCTCCTGCACGCGCCCGATCTCGGCCCGGTACTGGGCGTCCGTGTACTCGCGCTGCTCGAAGCGCTTCCGGTCGGCGTAGTTTCCCGGATTGATGCGGACCTTCTCGACGTGCTCCGCCGCCTCGAGCGCCGCGTTCGGCGTGAAGTGGATGTCCGCCACGAGGGGCACCCGTACGCCGCGGCGGTCGAGCTCGGCGCGGATCGCGGCCAGGTTCTCGGCGTCGGTGATCGAGGGCGCCGTCACGCGCACGATCTCGCAGCCGGCCGCGACGAGCCTCTCCGTTTGCGCGACGGTCGCGGCGGTGTCGCGCGTGTCCGTAGTCGTCATCGACTGGACGCGGAGCGGGTTCCGGCCCCCGACGCCGACGTCGCCGATCCGCACCTCGCGCGTGGGCCGGCGCCGCCAGACGAACGGGCTGGCGGCGAAGCCCGCCGTCACGCCGGCGCGGCCGCCACGAGCGCGTAGAGCTTCTCGACCGCCTCGTCGAGCTTCTCGGGCTGACTGCCGCCCGCCTGCGCGAAGTCGGCGCGGCCGCCGCCCTTGCCGCCCACCACCGCGGCCACCTCGCGCACGAGGTCCCCCGCCTTCACGCGCTCACGGAGATCGGGCGTGACGCCGAGCGCGAGCGAGACGCGGCCCTCGAGCGCGGAGGCCACGAACACCACGCCGCTCCCGAGCTTCCCGCGCAAGTCGTCGACGAGCTGGCGGAGCTCCTTGCCGTCCGCGCCCTCGACCCGATGCACGAGCACCTTCACGTCGCCGATCTCGCGGACCGCGTGCGCGCGCGCCGGAGCGTCGGCGCTGCCACTTAGATGCGCCCGGCGCTTCAGCTCCGCGAGCTCGCGCTCCTTCTCCTTGCGCTCCTCGAGCAGCTTCTCGACGCGCTCGCCCGCCTGGTCCGGCGGCACGCGCAGGAGCTCGCCGAGGCGCTTGAGCGTACGCTCGCGCTCCCGCAGCCAGCGAAGCGCGCCGAGGCCGGTCAGGGCCTCGATGCGGCGCACGCCGGCCGCGATCCCCGACTGCGCCACGACCTTGAGGAGCCCGATGTCGCCGGTGGCCTTCGCGTGCGTGCCGCCGCAGAGCTCCGTCGAGACGCCGCCGAACGAGACCACGCGCACGCGCTCGCCGTACTTCTCGGTGAACATGGCGATCGCACCGGCGTCGATCGCCTCGCGGTAGCCCAGCTCACGCACCAGGCCGGCGTCGTTCGCCTCGATCCAGGCGTTCGCGAGGTCCTCGATGCGCTCGATCTGTTCGTCGGTGAGCGGCGCGTCGTGCGTGAAGTCGAAGCGCAGCCGGTCGGGCGCGACGAGCGAGCCCTTCTGGAGCGCCTGCGGGCCGAGCACCTCGCGGAGCGCCGCGTGGAGCAGGTGCGTGCCCGAGTGGTTGCGGACGGTGGCCTCGCGCGCGGCGCGGTCCACCGCGAGGTTCGCCACCTCGCCGACGCGGAGCCGGCCGGAGACGACCTTGCCCCGGTGCACCACGAGCTCGCCGCTCGGACGCTGCGTGTCCTCGATCTGGGCGCGGCCGCCCGTGGTCTCGATCACGCCGCGGTCGCCGACCTGGCCGCCGCTCTCGGCGTAGAAGGGCGTCTCCGCGACGACGATCTCGAGCTCGGCGCCGGCCGCGGCCTCGTCCACGGGCCGGCCGCCCACCAGGAGCGCGCGGATCTCGGCCTCGTGCTCGAGCGTGTCGTAGCCCACGAACGAGGTGGCGAGGTCAGCGGCGATGCGGCCGTACAGCTCGCCCACGCTCGCGTCGCCGCTCCCCTTCCACGCCTCGCGAGATCGCGCGCGCTGCGCCTCCATCTCCGCGCGGAAACCCGGCTCGTCGCCCGCGAGCCCGTGGCTCCGCAGGATGTCCTGCGTGAGATCGAGCGGGAAGCCGAACGTGTCGTAGAGCTTGAACAGCACGGCGCCCGGGAGCTCCTTCCCGCCGCGGGCGCGGAGCGCGCGGAGCTCACCCTCTAGGAGCGCGAGGCCCTTGCCGAGCGTCTCGAGGAAGCGCTCCTCCTCGCGCCGCACGCGGTCGATGATGAAGGCGCGGCGCTCCACGAGCTCCGGGAACGCGAGGCCCATCCGCTCGATCACCGCCTCCGCGACCGCGAACAGGAACGGCCGCTCGAGCCCGAGCAGCGCGCCGTGGCGCGCCGCGCGGCGCAGGACGCGCCGCAACACGTAGCCGCGGCCCTCGTTCGCGGGCAGCACGCCGTCGCCGATCAGGAAGGTGACCGCACGCGCGTGGTCGGCGATCACGCGGAGCGAGACGTCCTTCTCGGGATCGCTGCCGAGGCGGACGCCCGAGAGCTCCTGGGCGCGCGCGAGGATCGGAGTGAACAGGTCCGTCTCGTAGTTGCTCGAGAGCCCGGCCAGCACCTGCGTCGTGCGCTCGAGGCCCGCGCCCGTGTCGACCGAGGGCCGCGGCAGCGGGGTCAGCTTGCCGCGGGCGTCGCGGTCGAACTGCATGAACACGAGGTTCCAGAACTCGAGGAAGCGGCCCGAGTCCTTGGAGGGGTCGTCGTCCTTCACGCCCGGGATGGCCCCGCGGTCGAGGTAGATCTCGCTGCACGGCCCGCAGGGGCCGGTTTCGCCCATCGCCCAGAAGTTGTCGGCCTCGCCGAGCCGGTAGATCTGGCTCCGCGGGACGCCGATCTCCGTCTCCCAGATCGAGGCGGCCTCGTCGTCCTCGCGGAACACGGTCACCGCGAGCCGCTTCGGATCGAGCCCGAAGCGCTCGGTCACGAGCTCCCAGGCGAAGCGGATCGCGTCCTGTTTGAAGTAGTCGCCGAACGAGAAGTTCCCGAGCATCTCGAAGAAGGTGTGGTGGCGGAGGCTCCGCCCGACCTCCTCGAGATCGTTGTGCTTGCCCGACACGCGCAGGCACTTCTGCGTGGTGGCGGCGCGCTTGTAGGGGCGGCTCTCCTCGCCCGTGAACACGCGTTTGAAGGGCACCATGCCGGCGTTCGTGAAGAGGAGCGTCGGGTCGCTCGGGATGAGCGAGGCGCTCGGAACGCGTGTGTGCCCCTTCGCTTCGAAGAAGCGGAGGAACGTCTCGCGGATCTCGTCGGCCTCGCGGAGCGCCACGCGCCCTCCTGGCGGTGAGCCGCGGAAGATACTCATCACGCCCACGAGGCGCCCACGTGGCTGGTAGAGTGCACGCCCGGATGGCGCAGGCAGCCTACGTCCCCGTCGTCGCGGTCGTCTTCGGCGCCCTCTACTACTGGAACGCCTACGTCTGCGACGACGCCTTCATCACGTTTCGTACGGTCGACAACTTCGTGCGCGGCTACGGTCTGCGTTGGAATCCGCTCGAGCGGGTCCAGGTCTTCACCTCCCCGCTCTTCACCCTGCTGACCGCGCTCGCGTATTGGCCGGTCCACGACCGGAGCTTCGTACCGAATCCCGACCGGATCTACTGGGTCGCGCTGCTCCTGTCGTTCGCGCTCTCCCTCGCGACGCTGCTCTGGATCATGGCCCGGGCCCGGGGCAATCCGTGGCGTTGGCCGTTGCTCGCGTTGCTGCTCAGCTCGCAGGCGTTCGTGACCTTCACCTCCTCGGGGCTCGAAACGCCGCTCGTCTACCTGCTGTTGGCCCTCTTCTACACCGAGTTCCTGCGCCGGGATCCGCCCGATTCGCCGCGCGCCTGCTTCCTGCTGTTCGGGGTCGCAGGCCTCGGCGTGCTGAATCGACTCGACATGGCCCTGCTCTACCTGCCCGCCTGCCTCTGGCTGCTCGCTCGGGGCTGGCGGCGGCAGGGCCCGGCCGTCCTCGGCCGGATCGTGGCCGCGCTGACGCCGCTCGGGCTCTGGCTCGGTTTCGCGGTCGTCTACTTCGGCTTCGTGTTGCCCAACACGTACTACCCGAAGGCAGGCCTCGACGTCCCGCCGGCGGTGCTCCACACGATGGGGCTCACGTATCTGAGCGAGAGCTTCGCGCAGGATCCGATCACGCTCTTGGTGATCGCTGCCGGCCTCTGCGTCGCGTGGATCGATCTGCGCTCGCTGCTCACCGCCTGCGCGGCGGCGGGCTACGTGTTCTACATCTACTCGCTCGGCGGGGACTTCATCGGCTTCCGATTCCTGGCGCCGCCCTTCCTCGTCTCGGGCCTGCTGCTGCTGCGCGTCGGGGGCGTCCGCCTCGCGGGTGCCGGCGCACGCTTCTCGCCGCTCGCTGTCGGGGCCGTCGTGCTCTACGCCGCGCTGATCCCGTCCTCGCCGCTGCGCGCGGCCTTCGAGCCGCCGCTCGCGACGGACGTGGCCTTCTATCATCCCGCGTCCGGCCTCTCGAAATGGCGTCCGGGCCGCGCGTTCCCCTTCGACCGCTTCCTCTCGGTGTTCGACGCCGAGCACTGCGTGAGCCTGCGCACCGTCGAGTTCGGCGTGGGAGGGTCGGGCGGCGGCCTCCACTCCTTCTGCCGGGGACCCGAGAGCCACCTGATCGATCAGATCGGCATCACGGATCCGCTGATGGCGCGACTCGCGCTGCCGATCCGGGGCGCCTTCCACCCCGCGCACGTCCCGAAGCCCCTGCCCGCGGGCTACCTCGAGTCGATCCGCACGGGGGAGAATCGCTTCGCCGCTCCCGACCTGGCGGCCTTCTACGCCAAGGTGCGGACGATCGTCTCCGAACCGCTCTTCTCACGCGCGCGCTGGCGCTACGTCGTCGAGCTGAACCTGACGCGGTCGCGACGCTTCGGCGCGCCGTATCGGGGCGCCGATGGTCGGCTCTACCGGCAGATCGAGGTCCGCTAGAAGCGCTCGATGAAGTCGGACTCGCTCTTGCCTTCGCCGGGGGCGGCCTCGCCCTTCTGCGCCGAGTCCTCTGCGTCGCCGTCGAACTCGTCCCAGGTGCCGTCAGAGGTCGAGGCGATGCCGCGGAAGCGGAGCGCGAAGTCGTCGCGGTTGGAGACGTGCTTCAGCGCCTCGTCGTAGGTCACGAGGCTGCCCTTCACGAGCTGCATCAGCGACTGGTCGAAGGTCTGCATGCCGTAGGTGGTGTAGCCCTTCGAGATCGCGTCGTGGATCTCGCGCGTCCGGTCCTTGTCGCTGATGCACTCCCGCACGCGCGCGGTCGCGACCAGCACCTCGAGCGCGGGCACGCGGCCCTTGCCGTCGGCGCGCGGAACCAGGCGCTGCGAGATCACCGCCTTCAGGATCGAGGCGAGCTGGAGCCGCACCTGCTTCTGCTGGTACGGCGGGAACACCGAGATGATGCGGTTGATCGTCTCGGTCGCGTCGAGGGTGTGGAGCGTGCTCATCACGAGGTGGCCGGTCTCGGCCGCGGTGAGCGCCGTCTCGATCGTTTCGAAATCGCGCATCTCGCCCACCAGGATCACGTCCGGGTCCTGGCGCAGCGCGGCGCGGAGCGCATTCGCGAAGGTCTGGGTGTCGACGCCGATCTCACGCTGGTTCACCACCGAGCGGCGGTCGCGGATCAGGAACTCGATCGGGTCCTCGATCGTCATGATGTGCGCGGTGCGGTGGGCGTTGATGTGGTCGATCATCGAGGCGAGCGTGGTCGACTTGCCCGAGCCGGTCGTGCCGGTGACCAGGATCAGGCCGCGCTGCTCCATCGCGATCTTCTCGATCACCTTGGGCAGGTGGAGCTGCTCCATCGACTTCACGCCGAAGGGGATAACGCGGAACACGACCCCGACCGTGCCGCGCTGCTGGAACACGTTCACGCGGAAGCGGCCGAGGCCCGGAATCCCGTAGGCCAGATCGCACTCGCGGAACTCTTCGAATCTCGCGCGCTGGACGGGGTTCATGATGCCCACGGCGATCTTCTGCATCTCGTCGGGCATGATGCGCTCGCCGTTCTTGAGCGGGACGAGCGCGCCATCCACCCGGAACATGGGCGGGAGGCCCGACTTCAGGTGGATGTCGGAGGCGCCACCCTTGAGAGCGACCTTCAGGACCTCGTCCAGCACCAGGGGCATTCGGCGACTCCTCGAGCGCCGCCGCCGGCCGGGCGGAGGCGCACGGGGTCTTTCGGCCGATCCGAGGGGGCTCTTGAGGCCGCCGCCCACCGGCAGCTCGCGGCCCCAAGCCCCGGTCCCCTCCCCGGTCCCCGGTCCTCGGCGTGGCGTCCCGCGGGCCCGGCTCAGGCCTCCTCGGCGGCCGCCGCGGGGGGCCGCGCCGGCACCGCCCGCTTCACGCCCTTCGCGGCGTAGACCGCCTCGGCGAGGCGGTCGCGCGTCTCGGGATTCTCGCGCAGGAAGCGGCGCGCGTTCTCGCGGCCCTGCCCGATGCGCTCCTCCGCGTAGGTGAACCAGGCGCCGCTCTTCTCGACCACGCCCGCGTCCACGCCGAGGTCGAGCAGATCGCCCTCGAACGAGATGCCCTCGTTGTAGAGGATGTCGAACTCGGCCTGCCGGAAGGGCGGCGCGACCTTGTTCTTCACCACCTTGACCCGGGTGCGGGAGCCGACCACCTCCTCGCCCTCCTTGATCGCCGCGATGCGGCGCACGTCGATCCGCACGGACGAGTAGAACTTGAGCGCGTTGCCGCCGCTCGTGGTCTCGGGGTTGCCGAACATCACGCCGATCTTCATGCGGATCTGGTTGATGAAGACCACCGTGGTGTTCGACTTCGAGACGGTGCCCGTGATCTTGCGCAGCGCCTGGCTCATGAGCCGCGCCTGGAGGCCCATGTGCTGGTCGCCCATCTCGCCCTCGATCTCGGCGCGCGGCACCAGCGCCGCGACCGAGTCGATCACCACCAGGTCCACCGCGCCGGAGCGCAGCAGCACGTCGGCGATCTCGAGCGCCTGCTCACCCGTGTCGGGTTGCGAGACCAGCAGGTCCTCGACCTTCACGCCGAGCTTCCTCGCGTAGCCCATGTCGAGGGCGTGCTCGGCGTCGATGAACGCCGCCACGCCGCCGAGGCGCTGGATCTGCGCCACCGCGTGGAGCGTGAGCGTGGTCTTGCCGCTCGACTCCGGGCCGTAGATCTCGACCACGCGCCCACGCGGGTAGCCGCCGACGCCGAGCGCGAGGTCGAGGCTCACCGAGCCGCTCGGGATCACGTCGATCTCGCGATCGATCGAGTCCTCGGTCATGGTGAGGATCGCGCCCTTCCCGAACTGTTTCTCGATGGTCGAGACGGCCATCTCGATCGCCTTGCGCTTCGCGTCGGCGCGCTCCGTGTCGTTGCTCTTGGCCATGAGTCGATTCTCCTTATTGGATGCTCGTGGGGAGAGGAAGCTGCGCGAGCGGCGTGTAGCGGGAGCCGTCGCGGTCGAGATCGCTCCGGAACAGGACCACCTCGCGCACGGCGAGGGGTCCGGTGGCGAGAGGCTCGGCGGCGAGCACCGGGAGCCGGCGGCTCCGCACGCGGCCGAGCGTGAGGTGCGCGCGGAAGCGCCGCCGCTCGGCGGGAAGCCCCGCGGCCACCACGCCCGCCTCGATGCGCTCGGCGAGCGCGGCGAGCGGCGCCTCGGGCTCGACCGCCACGACGACCACGCGCGGCTGGCGCGCGGACGGGAAGGCGTGCGGCGCTCCGAGCACGACCTCGAAGGGCTTCGCGGCGGCGAGCTCGCTCTGCACGGCCGTGACGAGCGCCGGCACGACGGCCGACTCGACGCTGCCGAGGAAGCGCAGCGTCACGTGGTAGCCCTCGCTCCGGACCCAGCGCACCGCGTCGCCGTCGGGGCGCGCGCGCAGCTCCGCGGCCAGCGCGCCGAGCGCCGCCTTCGCGTCGGCGGGCAGCTCCCAAGCGAAGAAGGCACGGACTCCCCTCATGCCCGGCCTCGCAGCCAGCGTGGCGCCACGCGCGTCTCGCCGAGGAGCGCGCGCCGCACCCAGTCGAGCGCGACCTGGCTCGTGACCAGCCGGTGGCGCGCGCGATCGAAGGGGAACAGGAACTCGTGCGCCTCGCTGCCCTTCGAGTCCGCGAAGCCCACGAACACGAGCCCGACCGGCTTCTCGGGCGTGCCGCCGTCCGGGCCCGAGATCCCGGTGGTGGAGACCGCGAGGTCGGCGCCGAGGCGCTCGCGCGCGCCCTCGGCCATGGCGCGGGCGACCGGCGCCGAGACCGCGCCGTGCGCGGCGAGGAGCGTCTCGGGCACGCCGAGGAGCTCGCGCTTCGCATCGTTCGCGTAGGCGACGACGCCGCCCCGGAAGTAGCGCGACGCACCCGGCACCGCGCTGATGCGCTCCGCGAGGAGCCCGCCCGTGCACGACTCCGCCACGCCGAGCGTGAGCCCGCGCGCCACGAGGAGCGCACCGAGCGCCTGCTCCAGCGTCTCGTCGTCCCGGCCGTAGATCAGCGGGCCGAGCCGCTTCTCGATCGCCTCGACGACGCGCGCGAGCCGCGCCGCCGCCTCCGCCTCCGTCGCGGCGCGCACGACGGGCCGGAGGTAGTTGTCCGGGAAGGCGCTGCGGAAGCCGAGCGCGACGCCCTCCTCGCGCGCGAGATCCTTGAGCTCGTCCTCGAGCGTGGACTCGCCCATCCCGAAGGTGCGGAGCAGCACCGCGCGCATCACGCCGCGCCCGGCCGGGCGGAGCCGCGCCGCGAGCCGCGGGAGCACCTCTGCGTCGAGCATGCGGACGAGCTCGCGCGGCACACCGGGCAGGCAGAAGAACACGGCGCCGCCGGCCTCGAGCATGCAGCCCGGCGCGGTGCCGACCGGATTCGGGAGCACCTCCCCACCCTCGGGCAGGAGCGCCTGCTTCTCGTTGCTGGGCGACATCTCGCGCCCGAGCCGCGCGAAGAACTCGCGGATCGCCTCGAGCGACGGCTCGTGGCGCACGAGGCGGCGCCCGAACGTCTTCGCGAGCACCTCGAACGTGATGTCGTCGCGCGTGGGGCCGAGCCCGCCCGACACCAGCACCACGTCGGCGCGGCCGGCGGCGCGCCGGAAGGCGTCCGTCATGTCGCCGGCGTCGTCGCAGACCGAGCTCTGGAAGCGCGTCTCCACGTCGAAGCGCAGCAGCCGCTCGGCGAGGAGCGACTTGTTCGTGTCCACGATCTCGCCCCGCAGGAGCTCGTCGCCGATCGTGAGGATCTCGGCCCTCAAGCGAACACCCCGGCCCGGGCGAGCGCACCGATCAGCACGGCGCCGAGCGCTCCGGCCACGACGTCGTCCGCCATCACGCCCATGCCTCCCGCGAAGCGCCGCTCGGCCCAGCCCACCGGCCCCGGCTTCCACACATCCAACACCCGGAACGTGACGAATGCGGTCACGAGCGCGGCGAGCGAGGCGCTGCCCCAGACGAGGAGCGGAGCGAGCGTGAGGAGCTGGCCCACCACCTCGTCGATCACGATCCGCCCGTCGTCCTTCCCATACATCCGCTCCGCGCGCTCCGCGGCCCACACCCCGAGTGCGAGCAGCGCGGCCCAGCTCAGCGCATACAGGGCCGGACCCACAGGCGAAAATAACACGAAAATCAGCAGGCCGAGAGCCGAGCCGAAGGTGCCGGGCGCCACGGGCGCGAAGCCCGTCCCGGCCCCGGTCGCAATGGCGACGACGAGGCGCCGGGTCAGTCCCGGAGCGCTGTCCTCGGGGCTCGAGCTCGACGTCGCTGACTCCGCTCGGGACCGCGGAGGAGTGCGCGTCCGAATGGGGGCTTCGGACCGCGTCAGTGTCTCCGAGGGCGCCCTCGCGTCAAGGGCCGCTTTACCTCGCCCGGCGACTTCTCGATATACCTACGCGACGCAATGGGGGAAGCATGGCCGCGGAGGCCGTAGCGCGCCTCAGGACCGCGCCCGAGCTCGCCACCCTCTTGCTCGAGCTCGGCCGGCTGATCCGCGCACGGCGCTACTACAAACCGGGCGACGCACGCCTCGCGGGGGTGTTCGAGCGGAGCCTCCGTGCCTGGCGCTCGGATCTCGTGAGGCGGGGCGCGCTCGAGGTCGAGCTGGTGCCCGAGGGCTTCCGGGAACGGGGCGGCCGGGGCGTGCTCGCCCATCCGCAGCTCGCCGAGCTCCAGCAGGACCTCGCCGAGCGGGGCGTCCACCGGCTCTGCTTCGAGGCGGCGCTCGACGGCGAGACGTTCGCCGCCTTCGCAGAGGTGCTCGCGACGGACGCGGGCCGAACGGCCTCGCGGGGTGGATTCGCCGCAGCTCTCTACGCCCACACGCCGGCCGGGATCGTGGTGAACGGTCTGTCGCCCACTTCGTCCGTCTCGCCCGAGCCGGCAGGCGAGGCCGAGACGGAGCCGGTCTTCCTCGAGGTGCCCGGCGAGGAGGCGAAGCCGCCCGAGCCCGCGGCGAGCGCGGGCGAGGAAACGGAAGAGGTGGCCGCCCCGGCCCCGGCCCAGACACTCCCCGAGCTCCTCCGGCAGCTCGACGCGTGCACGAGCGCGAGCGTCTACCAGGACCTCGTGCGCCGCGCGACGCTCCTCGCGACGCGCGCCTTCGAGGAGGGTCGGAGCGACGAGCTCCACCGCGCGTCCGTGCTCCTCGCGACCCACGCGCACGGCAAGGAGAACCCGGTCCTCCGCGAGCTCGCGGGGAGCTTCCTGCGCTCGCTGCTCCAGGGGCCGCGCCTCGTCGCGCTGGTCACGCGCGTCGTGCGCGACCTCGACGAGGGCGAGCTCGAGGCGAGCCAGGTGCTCCTCGCGCTCGGCGACGCGGCCGTGCCGGTCCTGCTCGACGCCGCGATCTCGCTGGAGGGCAACACCGAGCGCGAGCGGCTCGGGAGGCTCGTGATGACGCTCGGCGAGCGGGCGCTCTCGGCCGTGCTCGAGCGCCTCCACCCGCACGAGGACGCTCCGCGCGTGCGGGCCGCGGCTCGGATCGCGGGCGAGCTGCAGCACCCGAGCGTCGTCGCGCCGCTCGTGGACCTCGTCGAGGTGGAAGACCGCGCGGTGCGCGACGAAGCGGTGCGCGCGCTCGTGCGCGTCGGCTCAGACGAAGCGGTCGCCGCGCTGGCCGGGCTCCTCGACCGCGAGACCGAGGGCGTGGCGCTCGCCGCCGTGCACGGGCTCGGCAGCACCGGGAACGCGCGCGCCGTACCGCACCTCGAGCGCGAGCTCGGGCGCGCGATCGCGGCGCGCGACGTGCCGCGCGCCAAGGAGGCGATCCGGGCGCTCGGGCGGCTCGGCCGCCCCGAGGCCGCGATGGCGCTCGTCGCGCTCGTCGAGCGGCGCGTCCGGCTGGGGGGCGGCTGGCTCCGCGAGCTCAAGGCCGTTGCCGTGTCGGCGCTCGCCGCGGTGCCGGGGGACGAGGCCGTCGCGGCGCTCGCCCAGGCCGCCCAGGCGCGCGACACCCAGCTCCGCCGGGCCGCGCAGACGGCGCTCGATCGCCGCGCGCAGGCGCGCGCGCGGGCCGGGGCCTAGCCGACGGCGATGGCGGTGCTCGGGATCGACCTCGGCAGCCGGCGGATCGGCCTCGCGATCTCCGACCCGGACGGCCGCGTGGCGCTGCCCGCGGGCACGCTCGAGAGCCGCGGGCGCGCGGCCGACCTGGTTGCGATCCAGAGCATCGCCCTGGAGCGCGGCGTGAAGCGGGTCGTCGTCGGGCTCCCCCTCCACATGGATGGCCGCGCGGGCCCGGAGGCCGAGGCGGCCCGCGCTTTCGCGGACGCGCTCGCGCGCGCGACCGGGCTCCCCGTCGAGACGCTCGACGAGCGCTGGACGACGCGGGAGGCCGAGCGGACCCTGCGCGAGGTCGGGGACGCGGGCCGCCGTAAGCGCCGCGGCGCCGCCGACACGCTCGCGGCCACGCTCCTGCTCCGGACCTTCCTCGAGCGCCTCGCCCGCGCGGAGCGCGAGCCGTGAGGCGCTCCGTCGCGCTGCTCGGCGCCGTGACGCTCGCGGGCTGCGCGGCCCTGGGGGGCACGCTCGGCTGGCTGCTGCGCCCCGCCTCTCCGTTTCCGCGCGAGGTCGTGTTCGAGGTGCCGCGCGGCGCCTTGCTCGGGCCGGTCGCGCGCGACCTCGAGCGGGCCGGCGTGATCAAGAACGCCCGCGCCTTCGAGCTCTTCGCACGGGTCACGCGGCGCGGCAACGCGCTCCGCGCCGGCGAGTACGCGCTCTCGCCTTCGCTCCCCGCAGACGAGGTGCTCGAGCGCCTCGCGAGCGGCGCCGTGCGGACCCACCGCGTGGTGCTGCCCGAGGGCCTCACCATGCACGAGGTGGCCGAGCGCCTCGCGGCGGCGGGACTCGTGTCGGCGACCGAGTTCCTCGCGGTCACGAACGATCCGACCGTGCCCGTGGTGCTCGGCGTCGATGGCACCACGCTCGAGGGCTACCTCTTCCCCGAGACCTACGAGCTCGCGAAGGGTCTCGCGTCGCGCGAGATCGTGCGCCTCATGGTCGAGCAGTTCCTGCGCGTCTGGCGGCGGATCGAGCCGCTCGCGGCCGAGCGGGGGCTCTCGATGCGCGAGGTCGTGGTGCTCGCCTCGCTGGTCGAGAAGGAGACCGGGGCGCCCGAGGAGCGGCCGCTCGTCGCCGCCGTGTTCCTGAACCGCCTCCGGCGCGGCATGCGCCTCGAGACGGATCCCGCCGTCATCTACGGCATCGAGAACTTCGACGGCAACCTGCGCCGCGTCCACCTCGACGATGAGCGCAACCCCTATAACACCTATCGCTTCAGCGGCCTCCCGCCGGGTCCGATCGCGAATCCAGGCGAGGCGTCGCTCCGGGCCGTCCTCGAGCCTGCGGACGTCGAGTACCTCTATTTCGTGGCCCGGAAGGACGGCACGCACCACTTCTCGCGCTCCTACGGCGAGCACGTGCGGGCCGTCCAGCGCTATCAACGGGGCGGGAGATAGAGACGTTGAGCGGCGCCCCCGCGGACCCCCGGACCTTCTTCGTCGAGACCCTGCCCGCCCAGTGGAACGCCGCGCTCCGCGAGCAGGAGCGCGCGGTCGAGGCCGCGCAGCGGTTGCTCGACGGGATGCGCGGCGTGGACGCGACCATCGGCGTCGAGATCCGGGGCGAGGGCGGGGGCACGTTCTTCCTGAACGTCGCAGGCGGCCGGCTCACGCCGGGCGCCGAGCCGGCGCATCCGCCCTTCCTGACGCTCGTCCAGGAGCGCGAGGCCTTCGAGCGCTTCGCCGCCGAGGTGGGCGATTCGGCGCTCGGTTTCCTCGGCGCGCTCACCGGCATGGCGCAGGAGATGCGCCTCACGCGGGCGCGAATCGATCTGCTGGCCGGGCTCGCGGGATCGGTGCGCTTCGAGGTGCGCGGCGCGGGCAGCTTCGCGCTCCTCACCCATTTCGGGCCGGGCGCGCCCGCGCCCGCGCCGACCACCTCGATCACGGTCGAGCGCGAGGCCTACCGCGCGCTCCGCGCCGGCGAGCTCAACCCGCAGGACGCCTTCCTCGGCGGGCAGATCAAGGTCGAGGGGGACTACCAGCTCGCCATGCAGCTGGCTCTGGCGGCGCTGGCCCCCGACTGAGCGCGAAGGGCTGACCGGCCGCACCGCAAGCCCCGAATCTTCGAGGGGCGCGCAGCGAGCCCCCGCGAGGCTTTGCCTCGCGGGAGGCGAGCGAAGTTCCCCTTACGGAATTGCCACCTGCCGGAGCAGCTCGAGGTTCTCGAGCGCACGGCCCGCGCCATTCACGACGGCCGTGAAGGGGTCCTCGCTCCGCAGGATCGGGAGCTTGGTCTCCTGGCGCAGCACCTGGTCGAGGTCCTTCAGCATCGAGCCGCCGCCGACCAGCATGATGCCGCGGTCGACGATGTCGGCCGCGAGCTCCGGCGGCGTGCGCTCGAGCGTGAGGTGCACGGTCTCGACGATCTGGCCGAGCGGCTCGACCAGCGCCTCGCGCACCTCCTCGCCCGTGGTGACCACGACCTTCGGGATGCCGGCCACGAGGTCGCGGCCCTTGATCTCCATGGTCTCGGTCTTCGCATTGGGCGACGCGGTGCCGACCGTGGTCTTCACGATCTCCGCGGTGCGCTCACCGATCAGCATGTTGTACTTGCGCTTCACGTAGTTGATGATCGCCTCGTCCATCGCGTCGCCGCCGCAGCGGATCGAGCGCGAGGTGACGATGCCGGAGAGTGAGATCACGGCGACGTCCGTGGTGCCGCCGCCGATGTCCACGACCATGTTCCCGGTCGCGGCCGTCACGTCGAGACCGGCGCCGATCGCCGCCGCCATCGGCTCCTCGATCAGGTAGACCTCGCGCGCGCCGGCTGAGAGGGCCGACTCGCGGACAGCGCGCTTCTCGACGCTCGTGATGCAGGGCGGCACGCAGATCACGATGCGCGGGCGCACCCACTTCGTCCGGTTGTTGTGCGCGCGCTGGATGAAGTAGCGCAGCATCGCCTCGGTGATCTCGAAGTCGGCGATGACGCCGTCCTTGATCGGGCGCACGGCGCGGATGCCGCTCGGCGTGCGGCCGAGCATCTCCTTCGCTTCGTGGCCGACGGCGAGCACCTTCTCGCCGCGCCCGCTCGGGTCCTTCGCGACGGCGACGACGCTCGGCTCCGAGCAGATCAGGCCCTTGCCCTTGGCGAACACCAGCGTGTTCGCCGTGCCGAGGTCGATGGCGAGGTCGCTGGAGAAGAGACCGGCGATGGCGTCCAGCATGCTGCGCTCCTGGGGCCCCCCGGCGAGAGACCGTGGGGAATGCCATCACCTATCGGCAGGAGCGGGCGAGAGTTGAGGCGGAAGGCACGCATCGCGGCGCATTCTGCGCCGTGACTGCCGTCACCGGAGAGCGTCAGTCTGCCGGGTCGGCCGAGTTGCCGGGTGGGTGCGCGTCGGCTGCCGGCGCGTGATCCGCGCCGACGAGCGCCTCGAGCTCGCCGAGCCTCCCGGCGAACGCGGCGGCGTCCGCGGCGAGCGCTTCGACCCGCGTGCGAACCTCGGCGCGCTCCGCCTCGAGGGCCTGGAGCCGCTCCTCCGCCTGGGCGAGCACGCCCTGCGTCTCCGCGAGCTGCCGCGCGAGCACGCCCGCCTCGCGGCTCGCGAGGCCCCAGCCGACCGCGCAGAGCGCGAGCACGCCCGCGAGCAGAAGCACCACGAGGCGCTGGCGGTCCGTGCGGTCACGCACGCGGCCGGGCCGCTCGGAGGGCTCGCCGACCGCGACGAGGCGAGGACGGGGATCCGCCATCCGCGCGCCTAGGACTGGATGACGAGCTTCGAGAGACTCGTCTTGCGCAGGTTCGTCTTCTGGATGGTGCGCACGAGCTCGGCGACCTTGTCCGTGTCGGTCTCGAAGGGGTTGTTGCAGATCACCCGGACGTTCAGGAGGTTGCCGAGGCGGATGTTCGACCAGTCGAGGTCGTACTGGATGCCGTTCTGCCGCGCGAGCTTGATGAACTCGCCGCGCATCCGGGCGCGAGTGTCCGGCGGCGGCTCCGTCTTCGCCTTCAGGATCTCGTCGTCGTTCAGGATCCGGTCCACGGAGCCCTTCCGCTCGAGCAGGTAGTACAGGCCGCGGTTCAGGCGGATGTCGTGGTACTGGAGGTCGAGCATGAAGACGCGCGGGTCGCTCCAGCGCGAGCCGCGCGAGTCGATCCAGTGCTCGATCAGCTTGCGCTTGATGACCCAGTCGACCTTGCGCTCGAGCTTGTCCGGGTCCTCGTCGAGGCAGTCGAGCACGTGTTGCCACATGGCGACCGCTTCCTTGAGCTCGTCCGAGACCGGGTACTGCTCGATGTACTTCCGCGCCATCTCGCAGTACTCGCGCTGGATCTCGATCGGCGAGTACTCGCGCCCGTTGTCGAGGCGGAGCTTCCGCTTGCAGGTCGTGTCGTAGGAGATGTCCTTGATGGCCTTCACCGGGTTGCGCAGGGTGAAGTCCTTGTTGATGTAGTTGTCCTCGATCATCTGGAGCACGACGGCACACGCGCCGACCTTCAAGAAATTGGTGTACTCGCTCATGTTCGAGTCACCCACGATCACGTGAAGGCGGCGGTAGCGCTCCCGGTCGGCGTGGGGCTCGTCGCGCGTGTTGATGATCGAGCGGTCGTTCGTCGTGGTGCCCGAGATCTTCTGGTAGATGTGCTGCGCGCGCTGGCTGATGCAGTAGTGCACGCCGTCCTGCGTCTGGAACACCTTGCCCGCGCCCGTGTAGATCTGGCGCGTGACCAGGAACGGGATCAGCTGCTCGGCCAGGTAGTAGAAGTCGACGTCCCGATCGACCAGGTAGTTCTCGTGGCAGCCGTAGCTGTTGCCCACGAAGTCGGTGTTGTTCTTGAAGATGGAGAGCTTCCCGCCGATGCGCTCCTCGCGGATCTTCTCCTCCGCGTAGTCCTGGAGGTCCTCCAGGATCCGCTCGCCGGCCTTGTCGTAGACGATCAGCTGGCGCGGCGAGGCGCATTCGGGCGTCGCGTACTCGGGATGGCAGCCGGTGTCCTGGTAGAAGCGGGCGCCGTTCTCGAGGAAGACGTTCAGGAAGTGCTCGGTGGTGATCAGCTTCTCGAACAGGAAGCGGATCGCCTTCTCCACGGGGAGCGTCTTCCGCCCTTCGGGCGTGAAGATGATGCCGTACTCGGTCTCGACCCCGTAGATTCGCTTCTGCAAGTGCGTGCGCCCCGGCTGGCCGAATGTAGCCGTTCCGGTATCGGCAGGTACCGCACGCGGCTTGCGTGCCTTCTGCGGGTTCGGGCGCGCTGCGCACTCGCACGTGCCGCAACGCTTCACCCCCAGGGGAGCCGCACGGGCGCGCTCAGCGGATGTGCTGGCGCACCTCGTCCACCGTGAGACGGCGGAAGCGGCGCCCGCTGCGCGCGCGATCGAGCAGCGCGACCTCGAGCTTCTCCGCGGCGAGATCGGGCTGCCCGTTCTCCGCACGCTGCAGCGTCTCGCGTCCGAGCCGGACCGCGTCGCGGAGCGAGAGGCCGCTCCGGTAGTTCGCGGCGAGATGCGCCTGGAGGCTGTCCACGCTGCCGCCGATCGCGCAGTAGCCCTCCTGGTCCTGGATCGTGCCGTCGAAGCCGACGCGGTAGAGCGCGTTGCGCCCGTGGCCCGCGAGCCCGTCGTCGCCGACCTCGGCGACCACGATCTCGACCTCGAAGGGCTTGAGCGAACGCGTGAACTCGTCGCCCAGCACCTGCGAGTAGAGGTTCGCGAGCGCCTTGGCGCGCACGTCTTCGCGGCTGAAGCGGTAGCCCTCCACGTCGGCCCACTGCACGCCCATCTTCCGGAGCCGATCGAACTCGCTGAACTTGCCGACACCCGCGAAGGCGATGCGGTCGTAGACCTCGCCCAGCTTCTGCAGCCGGAGCGGGTTCTCGGCCACCATCAGGATGCCGCCCTCGAACTCGAGCGTGACGATCGACTTGCCGCGAGCGATGCCCTTCCGAGCGAACTCGGCCTTGTCCTGGGTCATCTGCTCCGGGTTGACGTAGAACGGGAACGACATGCGCTACGCCTCCGCCGGGCGCCGGCGACGTTCGAGCAGCTCGCGGTGCGCGTCCGCGATCTCCGTCTCGGAGATCGTCTCCACGCCGCTGACCGTGCAGGTCTTGAGCGTCGGGTAGATCTTGCGCTCGAGGTCCACACCGCCGGTGCCGCGGTCCTCGTCAGCCGCGTCCTTGAGCGCCTCGACGGCCATACGGATCGCATCCTCGCGCGAGGCATCGGGCCGGAAGCTCTTCTTCAGCGACTCGCGTGCGAAGACCGAGCCCGAGCCGACGGCGTCGAACTCGCGCTCCTCGTAACGTCCGCCCGTGACCTCGTACTTCCAGACCCGCCCGGTCTTCCGCCGTCGGTCGAAGCCCGCGAAGATCGGCACCACGATCAGGCCCTGCATGGCCGCCGGCAGGTTCTGGCGGATCAGCTGCGAGAGCGTGTTGGCCTTGCCCTCGAGCTCGAGCGCTTCCCCCTCGATCTTCTCGTGGTGCTCGAACTGGATGGCGAGGAGCCGCGCCATCTCGATCGCGGGGCCGGCAGCGCCGGCGACCGCCATCACCGAGTACCCGTCGGTCGCGTAGACCTTCTCGATCTCGCGCGACGCCACCTGGTAGCCGATCGTCGCCAGCCGATCACCCGCCACGAGCGCGCCGTCGGTGAAGCGCAGGCCGATGCAGGTCGTGCCGTGCGCGGTCGGCGGGAGCTGGCCGAGCTCCGCGAACCAGCGCTTCACGTCGGGCTCGAGGTGCGCGTGCTCGATCGCCAGCAGCTCGAGGAAGCTCGAGCCCTTGTAGCCGTCCCAGAACCGCAAAGCTCCCCCCCCTCGGCGACCTGCGCGGCCCGCGGTGTGACGGCCGCGCCGGCGTGGATCCGGCTACTCGCCACCGCGCTGGACGTAGTTCTTCACGAACTCCTCGGCGTTCTCCTCGAGGACCTCGTCGATCTCGTCCATCAGCGCGTCCATCTCTTCCTTGAGCGCCTCGCCCTTCTTGGCGAGCTTCTTGCCGCCCTCCGCGGCCGCCCCGCCCTCGCCCTGGCCGCCGCCGGTGCCCTTCTGCTTCTGCTGGGACTCCGACATGTTGGCCCACGCGATGAGCGAGGCATCGGCGTGAGCGGACAGCTCGATTCGGCGCTTCATGACTCTCCTCCCCGCGCTAGGCGCGTAGGTTCTTGACCAGCTCGGCGGCGTCCTTGGAGCGAAGCAGCAGCTCGGCGACGTGCGCCTTCGATCCCTTGAGCGGCTCGGCCATCAACACCCGCTTGATCGGCTCGTCGCCGATCCCGAACGAGATCGAATCCCAGTTGACGCCGAACACCTGATCTCCGTAGCGCTTGAGGCAGTGACCGCGGAAGTACGCCCGCGTGTCTTCGGGAGGCTCGGTGACCGCCTTCGTGATCTCGGCGTCCGTCACGATCCTCCGGACCTGCCCCTGACGCTCGAGAAGATAATACAGCCCCTTCTCCGGCCGGAGATCGTGGTACTGGAGATCGAGCATCTGCACCTGGGGTGAATCCCAGTCGAGGCCCTTGCGCTGCATGAAGCTCTCGATCATCACGCGCTTCGCGATCCAATCGATGCGGTCGGCGAGCTCGAGTGGGTCGCGCTCGAGCGCCGACAGCACGCGCGCCCATTCCACCAGTACCTCGCCCGCCCACGGCTCGAGCTGCCGGCCCGCTGCGTAGCGCTCGGCGAGCTCGAGGTACTCCGCCTGGAGCTGCACGGCGGTCAGCCGCTTGCCGTTCTGGAGCTCCACCGCGCAGCCTAGGCTCGGGTCGTGCGAGACGTCCTTGATGGCGCGCACGGGATCCCGCAGCGAGAGGTCGCGGCCGATCGCACCGTCCTCGATCATCGAGAGCACGATCGCGGTGGTGCCCTGGCGCAGCCAGATCGTGTACTCGCTCATGTTGGCGTCGCCCACGATCACGTGGAGCCGGCGGTACTTCTCGCGGTCGGCGTGCGGCTCGTCGCGCGTGTTGATGATCGGGCGCTTCACCATCGTGTCGAGCGCCACCTCGGTCTCGAAGAAGTCCGCGCGCTGCGAGAGCTGGTAGTCGCAGCGCTGGCCGCGGTTCTCGCTCCCGACCTTGCCCGCGCCCGAGTACACCTGGCGCGACACGAAGAACGGCATCAGGTGCTCGACGATCTGCTTGAAGGACGTGCGGCGGTCCATCAAGTAGTTCTCGTGCGAGCCGTAGCTGTTGCCCTTGTGGTCGCTGTTGTTCTTGTGGATCAGCATCTCCATGCCCTCGGGCAGCAGAGCGCTGGCTTCGCGGCGGGAGATCTCGACGATCCGCTCGCCCGCCTTCTCGTGGACGACGAGATCGCGCGGGTTCGTGACCTCGGGGCACGAGTACTCGGGATGCGCGTGGTCGACGTAGTACCGGGCGCCGTTCTCGAGCGTCTTGTTCCGGGCGATGTTTTCTTGCTGATTGGGCGTGTACTTCTCGCCGTCGACCTGGAAGCCCCGGGCGTCGGCCAGCGGGTTCTCCTGGTCGTAGTCCCACAGGATCTTCGCGGCGCGCTCCTCGCGGTACGCGTTCACCAGCAGGACGCAGCTCGAGATGGGATCGAAGTCACGGTCGTTCTTGACCGTGATCCCGTACTCGATCTCCGTCCCCATCACCTTGGGAATCGCCATTACCGCCCCATCCGGTGCATCGGAGACGAGAGACTAGCGTCCGGCCTCAGAGGTACTGACCGGAGTCGATGTTCTCGATCGTCCGCTCCTTGCGGCTGATCCCGGTGATCAGCGTGCGGACGTTGATGATGCGCTCGCCCTTGCGACCCGAGATGCGCGCCCAGTCGTCGGGGTTCGTCGTGTTCGGGAGATCCTCGTTCTCCTTGAACTCGTCCCGCACGGCCTGCTGCAGGTCGTCGAGCCGGATGCCCCGCTCCCCGTGATCGATCAGGCGCTTGACCGCCATCTTCTTCGCGCGCGCCACGATGTTCTCGATCATCGCGCCGCTCGCGAAGTCCTTGAAGTAGAAGATCTCCCGCTCGCCCTTGGCGTAAGTCACCTCGAGGAACTTGTTCTCGTCGCTGTTCGAGTACATGCGGTCGATCGTGTCGCGGATCATCCCGTCCACGATCTTGCTGCCGTCGCTGCCGTAGCGCTCCTGCGTCGAGGCGTGGAACGGCAGGTCGGGCGTCAGGTACTTGGTGAAGATCTCGAACGCGGCCTGCTTGTCCGGGCGATTCACCTTGACCTTGAGGTCGAGGCGGCCCGGGCGCAGCACGGCGGGATCGATCAGATCCTGCCGGTTGCTGGCGCCGATCACGATGACGTTCTTGAGCGACTCGACGCCGTCGATCTCCGACAGGAACTGGGCGACCACGGTCGCCTCCATGTCCGAGGAGATTCCCGAGCCGCGCATGCGGAACAGGGAGTCCATCTCGTCGAAGAAGATCACGACCGGGACGTCCTCGCTCGCCTTCTCACGCGCGCGCTTGAACACCTCGCGGATCTTGTGCTCCGTCTCGCCCACGTACTTGTTCAGGAGCTCGGGGCCCTTCACGTTCAGGAAGTACGCCGAGGTATCCTTGCCCGTCCGCTCCTGGATCCGCCTGGCGAGCGCATTCGCGACCGCCTTCGCGATCAGCGTCTTGCCGCAGCCGGGCGGCCCGTAGAGCAGGATGCCCTTGGGCGGGTGGAGCTTGTGCTCGGCGAACGTCTCCGGGTGCAGGTAGGGCAGCTCGATCGCGTCGCGCAGGATCGCGACCTGCTCCCCGAGCCCGCCGATCTGGTCGTACGTGACGTCCGGCACTTCCTCGAGGGCGACCTCCTCGACCGCCGACTTCGGCATCTTCTCGAAGGCGTACTGGGTGCGCGGATCGACCAGGATGTGGTCGCCCACCTTGATGCGCTCGCGGCGCAGCGGCTCGGAGAGCGTCACCACGCGCTCCTCGTCGGTGTGGCCGAGCACGATGGCGCGACCGTCGCCGAGCAGATCGACCACCGATGTGATCTCGCCGCGCTGCGTGAAGCCCGCGCCTTCGATGACGTTGAACGCCTCGTTCAGGACGACGAGCTGGCCGTCCTCGAAGTGGCTGGTGTCCACGTTCGGGTGCACGTTCACGCGCATGTGCTTGCCGTCGACGACGATCTCGGCCGTGCCGTCCTTGTTCGTGCGCATGAACACGCCGTAGCTGTTCGGCGGCGCGCAGAGCTTGTCGACCTCCTCCTTGAGGAGCTCGATCTGCTGCTTCGCCTCCTGGAGCGCGCCGACCAGCTTCTCGTTCTGGCGCTCGGCGTCGCCGAGCTGGTCGCGCAGCAGGTGGTAGCGGCGGCGGAGCGCGTCGTACTCGGAGAGCACGCGATCGAGGCGGCGGCGGAACTCGGCCGAGTCTCCGCCGAAGAAGCGGAGCGCCTCGCGCAGATCCTCGAGCTCGTCCTGGAGGCTACGCGCGGAGCCGCGATTGGGATCCGCCTCGGGCGCGTCGCCGGGGCGACCCCCCGTCGGCGAGATCCGCCGCATCACGTCACGCACGAAACCCCGGCGCCCCGACTCCGAATCGAACTCGCTCATCGCTCGCTCTCCTGCCCGACCCCTGCTCGCCATGCGGGCTTTCCGGAGAACCACGGTGCAAGGCGCATGCCGAGCAGCGCGCCGCCGGCCTTCGCGAAGCCGTCCGGCAGCGGACGCGCAGCTAGAACGCGCACTCCCCGCGTGTCGCCAGCTCGATTCGAAGACGGCGCGACGACACCGCCGCGTGTGCATCGCAGCGCACGTGACTGACTCGTGCGGGCCTCTTCCGCGCGCGGTTGGTGTGCTCGTTGAATCGCCCAAGCTCCCGTTTTCATGGGACTTTTCGAAACGAGTCTAATGAGGGCTCGCTGGGGTGTCAACGCTCCGCGGCGCGCAGGCCGCGCCCCAACTCTTGATCCGCTCTCCGCTTTGTAGAACTTCGGGGCGCCGGCTCCAGCCGCGCGCCGGGCCGCGCCGCAGAGCGCGTCCTTTTGCGTCACCCGCTGCGCGTCGGTTGCCGCCGAGTTGCCGGTTTCCCGACGCTGCGTCGGTCTCTCCGACGCTCCCGCCGAGATTTGCGGCACGGCCGCCCGAGGGAAGCGCGCTTCCGTCATTGGGAATCCGACCCACCGGGAGGCGGGGCCGCGCGCAGTACGCGCACGCCGGGCGCGGGCTCGAACCGGAACTGCGCGGCGTCGAGCTTCGGATTCACGCGGACCGAAGCGAAGCGGACGTCGGTGCGGTTGCCGAAGAGATCCACCACCGCACTCTCGCGGATGTCTCCCGTCTCCGGAACCACCAGGAGCTCGAGGGACTCGTAGGTCGCCTCGGCGCGCGGGCGCAGGTGGAGGCGGACCGTCTCGCCGCCGCAGCCCTCGCCGCGCACCTCGAACGCCTCGAGGATCTTGCCCTCGCCGAGCAGGAACTGGACCGCGGTTCCCGACAGGAATCCCTCGCCGACGGGAAACTCCTGCGCCTCCTTCGCGACCGGGTCGTAGATCCAGAGCGTCCTTCCGTCGCTCACCACCACGCTCGGCTCGGGCGCCTCGTAGGTCCAGCGCATGCGGCCCGGCTTCGCGAACAGCGCAATGCCGCGCGCCTCCATCTCCTGCGCCGAGGCGCCGAGGGCCACGCTGCGGCTCCGCTGCGTGAAGTGCGCCTCGAGCTCGCGGACGCCCTCGTAGCGCGCCTGCACGCGCTCGGCGACGGCGCGGGCGCAATCGGCCGGCTCCTCTCCGTCTGCGCGCGCAGCGCCCGCGACGGCGAGCGTGAAGAGCAGCGCGGACAGCGCACGGGCGCGGCTACTCGCCATCCACGTCCGTGCCGACGGGCCGGATGAACACCTCGCGCGGCCGCACGCCGATCTGCGGGCCGACGACACCCTCGCGCTCCATCTGCTCGATCATCCGCGCTGCGCGGTTGTAGCCGACCTTGAGACGGCGCTGGAGATAGGAGATCGAGGCGTTGCGCGTCTCCCCGACGATCGCCACCGCCATGTCGTAGTGCTCGTCGCTCTCCCCGTCGTCTTCCTCGCGTGCCTCGCTCTCTTCGCGCACGCGGATCAGGTCTTCGTCGAAGTGCGGCGTACCCTGGCTGCGCAGATACTCGACGAGCCCCGCCACCTCGCGCTCGGAGACGAACGAGCCGTGCAGGCGCTGGAGCTTCGACGTGCCGGGCGGGAGAAAGAGCATGTCGCCCTGCCCGAGCAGGTGCTCCGCTCCGCTCTGATCGAGGATCGTGCGGGAGTCCGTCTTCGACGAGACCTGGAACGAGATGCGCGCGGGGAAGTTCGCCTTGATCACGCCCGTGAGGACGTCGACGCTCGGCCGCTGCGTCGCGAGCACGAGGTGGATGCCCGCGGCGCGCGCCATCTGGGCGAGGCGCTGAAGCGACTCCTCGACGTCGCGCTGCGACACCACGATCAGGTCCGCGAGCTCATCGATCACGACCACGATGTAGGGGAGCCTTTGGTAGGGGACCTCCTTCCCCTCGCTCTCCCCCGGCTTCGGGCGTAGTCGGAACGCGTTCTCGCCCGCGGCGAGCGCGTCGTCCACGCGCCGGTTGAACTGCGCGATGTTGCGCACGCCGAGCGCGGCCATCAGCTGGTAGCGCTCCTCCATCTTCTGCACGATGCCCTGCAGGGCCGCGGCCGCGCGCTTCGGGTTGGTCACCACGTCCGCGATCAGGTGCGGAATGCCCTCGTAGACCGAGAGCTCGAGCAGCTTCGGATCGACGAGCAGGAGCTTCACCTCGTCGGGAGTGGCGCGGCAGAGGATCGAGCACAGCATCGAGTTCAGGAACACGCTCTTGCCCGTGCCGGTCGCGCCCGCCACGAGGACGTGGGGCATCGCAGCCAGATCGGCCTCCACCGGATTCCCGAAGATGTCCTTGCCGAGCGCCAACGTCAGCTTGGACGCGCTCGCGCGGTAGGACTTCGATTCGAGCAGGTCGCGGATGTAGACCACCTCGCGGTCCGGGTTCGGCACCTCGATGCCGACGACGGACTTCCCCGGGATGGGCGCGATGATGCGGATCGAGAGCGCGCGCAGCGCGAGCGCCAGGTCGTCCGACAGGTTGGTGATGCGATTGACCTTCACGCCGGGCGCGGGCTCGAACTCGTACATCGTGATCACGGGTCCCGGGTGGACCGTGACGACGCGCCCCGATACGCCGAAGTCGGCGAGCTTCTTCTCCAGGATGCGCGAGTTCATGATCAGCGAGTCGCGATCGAAGCGGCGCGCACCCTCGGGCGGGAGCTGGAAGATCCCCGCGACGTCGGGCGGCGTGTAGGGGCCGGATGTCGTGCGCTCCGTGAAGGTGAAGACGACCTGCTCCGGCTCCGGCTTCCGCTCGCTCCGGTGATCCACGATGTGCGGCGGCGCCACCCCGCGCGGCCGCGGCAGCGGCGGGCGCGGGGCGTCCTCCGCCGCGAGCTGGGCCTCGGCTGTGGGCTCGACGGGCGCCGGCTCGCGGAGAGCCGCCACGCGCTCGCGCCGCGCCCGGCGCTCGCGCCAGACCTGGAACGACGCGAACGCACTCGCGCCGAACGCGAGCACGCGCTCGGTTCCCGCGCGCGCGGCGGCGACTACGCGCGTCCCGAGCGCGGCCGCACGTCGCGCCGCGCCCACGCCGCCCCGCCCGATCGCCGCGAGCGTGTCGGCCGGCGCGATGCCGAGGAGCCCCGGTGCGCCGACCGCGAGCCCGAGCAGGTTCAACACGAGCGCGCCCGGCGCCGAGAGCAAACGACGTTCGGGCGTCGCGAGGGTCCGCCCGAGCCAGCCCGCCGCCCCGGGCGGCACGCTGCCCGGCAAGAGCACTGCGAGCAGCGCGGGAAGCGTCGCGAGCGCGGCGAGCACGAGCGCCATGCCGAGCCAGAAGCGGCCGGAGGGGAGCAGGAGCCGCCCGTGCGTCAGCAGACTCACGCCGAGCGCGAGGAACGCGAGCACTGCGACGGCGGCGCCGAGCCCGAGACCGCCGACGAGGAGCCTCGCGATCGAGGCGCCGGCGACGCCCGCGGCGTTCGCGACGGGCACGAACCGGAACGCGGGGTCCGCGGTCTCGTACGTCACGAGCGCGAGCGCAGACAGCAGCCCGAGGCCGATCAGCAGCAGCCCGAGCCCTTCCTGAGCCAGACCAGCAACGACCAGGCTCCGCGAACGAAGCTGCTCGCGGCCGGGCCTCGCCTTTCGCTTGGCCATTTCGGCGGCGTCCCTCACCCCATGGGACGGGTAGCGGCCCAGAGTACCCGGGGACCCCCCTCCGTCAAGCGGACGGAGGGTGCGGCGCGCGCGCCGCGGCGCCTGCTTCGCGCTCGGCCGCGCTCACGTGCGCCCCGCTCTGGAACTCCGCGTCGTAGCCGCTCTCGATGGCCTCCCGGACGCGGTCCTTGAGCGCGTGGCGATGGTCCACACCGAGCCCGCGGGTCGGCAGCGGCTTGCCGTACGCGACCTTGATCGTGCCGCTCTTCACCTTGAGCGAGCGCTTCGGGGTCAGCTGGAACGACCCCGAGACGGTGACGGGCACGATCGGCACCTGGGCCTCGAGCGCGAGGTGGAAGCCACCGCTCTTGAACTCGCGCATCCGGCCGGTCGGGCTCCGCGTGCCTTCGGGGAACACGATCACGCTGATGCCCCCGCGCACGCGCTCCGCGGCGCGCTGCAGGCTCCTCACGGCGCGCACCCGGTTGCCGCGGTCGACGATGATCTGGTCGGAGAGGCCGAGCGCCCAGCCGAAGAACGGCACCCACGTGAGCTCGCGTTTGGCGACGAAACGCCATTTGACGGGCAGCGTCAGGACCAGGGCGCCGATATCGAGCACGCTCTGGTGGTTCGACATGAACACGTACGGCTGCGTCCGGTCGACATGCTCGAGGCCTTCGGGGACCACGCGGATCCCGCAGGTGCGGAAGATCCACGAGATCCAGGTCCGCCCGATCCAGAGGATCGCTTCACCGCTGAACGGCGCGACGAGCGTCGCAGGAATGCCCCAGAACACCGTGTAGAGAACGATCAGCGTGAAGCGGACCACGTAGATCACGGTCGGGCCTCGCGCGGAAAACGTAGCGCCTCTTGACTGGGGACGGAGCGACTCCGATGATCGCCCGCATCACCCCAACATCGACGGAGCGCCCCCCATGGCAGGCGTCAACAAGGTCATCCTGATCGGAAACCTCGGTCGCGACCCGGAGCTGCGTTACACGCAGAGCGGGCAGCCGGTCGCGAACTTCACGCTCGCGACCACCGAGAGCTGGAACAAGCGCGATGGGAGCGGCCGCGAAGAGAAGACCGAGTGGCACCGCATCGTGGCGTGGGGCCGCACCGCCGAGCTCTGTGCGCAGTACCTCGCGAAGGGGCGCTCGGTCTACGTCGAGGGCCGGCTGCAGACGCGCGAGTGGGAAGACCGCGAGGGGAAGAAGCAGCGCACGACGGAGATCGTGGCGAACACCGTGCAGTTCCTCGGCGGGAAGGGCGGCGCGGGCGCTGCCGGCGCCGCGCCGGGCGCCATGAGCGGAGCCAGCGAGGCGAGCGCGCCCGAGCCGCCGCCCGGCGAGGACGACATCCCCTTCTAGCAGGGCCCGGGCGTCGTGCGCGGCTAGCGCGGCTCCTGGCGGAGCCCGCGCACGGCTTGGTTGATCAGCTCGCGAGCGGCGGCGTCGAGCTGCTCGAACTCGATCGCGATTCCCGCCGCGGAGCCCTCGCTCGCCGGCTCGACGCGCACCACGCGCCCGCGCGCGTGCACGAGCTCCTGAGTGCCGGGGAGCCGGAGCCTCAGCTCCACCTTCTCGTCGAGCGGAACGAGCTCGTCCGTCTCGACGAAGATGCCACCCTCGTTGATGTTGCGGGTGAAGTCCGAAAAGAGCGCATCGACGGTGGCGTACTCGATCCGCACCGTCACCGGCGTGCGCTGCGAGCGCCGCCGCTCTACGGCCGTGCGGGTCTCGGCAGGTGCTCGATCCGCCATCGCTCTTCGGATCGTCCAGCCCGCGGGCGGGCTTGACGGGGAAATTGCGCGCCGCGGAGGGGCGGAGCGGGGCTCAGCCGCGGGCGGGGCCCTGGCCCCACGGAAGCGCCTCGAGCTCGCCCTGCTCGCGGAGGCTCACCCAGCCGCGCTCCGCCACGACCACGTGATCGAGCAGCGGGACGCCGAGCAGCGCGCCGGCCTGGACGAGGCGCCGCGTCACCTCGCGGTCCTCGCTGCTCGGCGCCGGGTCGCCGCTCGGGTGGTTGTGCACCACGACCAGCGCCGCGGCGCCCTCGCGGAGCGCCGGACGGAACACCTCGCGCGGGTGCACCAGGCTCGCGGTGAGCGTGCCCTGCGAAGCCATCACCTCGCGGAGGAGCCGATGGCGGCCGTCGAGCAGGAGCAGGTGGAACTGCTCGTGCGGCGCGTCGCGGAGCCTGGCGTGGAAGTGGCGGAAGACGTCTTCGGGGCCGCGGATCGCGTCGCCCGTGTCGAGCCGGCGCTGCGCGAGCCGACGCCCGAGCTCGAGCGCGGCCAGCAGGCTCGCCGCCTTCGCGGGGCCCATGCCGGGCTGGCGCTCGAGCTCCGCCGGCAGCGCGCGAGCGAGGCCGTGCAGACCCGCGCCGCCGAGGAGCTCGCGTGCGAGCGCCTCGGCCGGGCGCCCGCGCGCGCCCGTGCGAAGCAGGAGCGCGAGGAGCTCCGCGTCGTCGAGGCTCTCGGTGCCGCGCTCCTTGAGGCGCTCGCGCGGGCCGCGCCGGCCGGGGCTCTTTCGCACGGAAGGCTCCGGGGACCGCGGGGTGAGGGCCGAGTGCGCGCCGCCTCAGGCGCCTGCGGAACCTCCGCGGCAGCTCACCTCGCGCCGCTCTGCTGTGCCGAGCGCCTCGGCGAACCCTGCCGAGCTGCTCTCGGGAGCGATGAGCCCACGCAGCGTGTCCTGCCGGTTCGCGGAAGACTCGATCTCGCGGACGAACGCACGCAGCAGCGCGAGGTAGCCCTTGGCTTCTGCGGCCTGGCTCATCGCGGCCGCGAGCTCGAGCGGGCTGCCGGTGAAGCTCGATCCGTCGACCATCTCGATGCGCTGGCCCGGCGAGACCTCCGCGAGGCGCTTCATCGCGGCCCGCAGGTAGGGATCCGTGAAGGCGCCGCGCGGCGCGAGGGCCCGCGACAGCGCCGCCGCGTCGAGCTGCCCTCGGAGCGCCTCGTCGAAGGCGCGGTTGCAGCCCGTGATGTCGGAGGGGCCGATGCGCGCCAACGCCTCGCGCGCGCGCCGCACGCTGTCCACGCCGCCGTCGCCGGGGATCAGATCGACGGAGTAGACGTAGAGATCGCGGAGCTCGTCGCGCGTCTGCCGGGAGCGCATCTCGTACGCCTTGCGCTGCTCCGGCGGCATCTTGACCTGGACGAGCAGGTCCTCGCCGAGCTGGAGCGACTCGACCTGGCGCACCAGCGGGCTCGCCATGCCCGAGAGCGACGGCCCGAGCTCCTCGGGGAGCGCCGTCTCGGCCAGGATCACGCTGAAGCCGTCGTCGGCGTTCTGCACGCGAACGGTGAGCGACTCCTTCGCAAGGAAGGCGAGCGAGGCACGTCCCGCCAGGTAGACGTGCGAGGCTGCGACCAGCGTGTTCGGGAGCGGCTCGAGCTCGAGCACGATGTGGTCCTCGCTCGAGTGGACGCGGACGCTCACCTCCTTCTGGCGAAAGCCCTCGCGGAACGCGCGGACCACGAGCGCGTCACGCGGGCCCGCCTCGACGCGCGACGGAAGCAGCACCCGCGCGGGCGCCTCGGCCTGCTCGTAGCGCTTCTGGAAGTTCGAGCGCACATAGAACAGGTCGAGCATCGCGCCGGCGGGCGACGTCTCTACGAGGATCGAGCGCTCGTCGTAGTTGTGTCCGGGTCGGATCCACGCGAACAGGTTGCGCGGGCGCCAGCTCGCGCGGTCCTCGGGCACCAGATCGACGGTGGGCACGGGCGCCGACGCGGCGAGGAGCGCGAGCGCGAGGAGCGCGAGGACCGCGGCCCGCAGGACGGCGGCGCCGTGGCGCGAGGCGGCTCGCCGGGCGGTCTCTCTCGATAGCGGCACGGCGGCGGAGCCTATCACCCGGACCCGAGCCTCGCTTGACCCGCGGAGTTGCAGCGGGCTCAGCGTCCGTCGAAAGCTGCGGCCTCGAAGCGCGTCGCCATCTGCCAGGCGCGGGGGTCGTCGCTCGCGCGGAGCTGATCGGCGACGGAGACCGCGGATCCCACCTCGGCCGCGAACCGGGAGAGCTCGCCGATCCAGCGCTCGCGCTGTGCGGTGGGGACGGCCTCCACCCGCTCCAGGAACGCCCGCGTGTCGCGGAGCGCGAGCTCCATGAAGAAGCGCCGCTGCTCCTGGCACGCCTCGAACGAAGGGTACTCCCAGCAATCGCCCATCATCGACGGTGCGAGGCTCGGGGTGGAGAAGTTCGGGGTGGAGAAGCTCGGGAGCCGCGGCTCGTGAACCCGCCGCGCCGCCAGCGCGGGGACCGGCGCGCGCTCGCGCGCCGTGGGGGCGCGCGGCGCTGACGAGGCAGCGCGCCCGGCCGTGCCGGGAATGCTGACCTCGATCTCGATCCGCGGCAGGAGCGCGAGCACGGCGAGCCCGACCGCGGCGGTGGCGAGTGGCGCGCCCAACCCCCCCGAGAAGAAACGCGCCGCCGCCGACCGCAAGCGATCAAGCACGGACGGATCGGCCTCGCCGGCACGGATGCGCGCGAGAACGGCCGCGCTCAGGTCCGGGCTCTCGTCCGCGCCTCGGAGGCTCCGCAACAGCTCGGTCGTGCGGCGGAGCTCCGCGAGACTCGTCTGGCACGCCGCGCAGCCGGCGAGGTGCGCCTCGACGCGCCGCTCCGCCCGCCCCTGGAGGGTGCCGTCGAGGTACTCGCTCAAGCGGCGTGCGATCCGCTCGTGCCTCATGGCCTCGCCTCCCGCCCCGCCACGAGATCGCCGAGGCGCGCGCGGAGCGCCTGGCGTGCGCGGTGGATGCGCGACTTCACGGTGCCCTCCGCCACCTCGAGGATCTCCGCGATCTCACCGTAGGAGAGACCCTCGACGTCGTAGAGCACGACCGGCGCGCGCAGGTTCTCGGGGAGCGCGAGCAGCTCGCGGCCGAGCCGGGCGCGAAGCTGGCCGGCGGCGAGCGCGCGCTCCGGGTCCGGCGTCGCCTCCGGACCGGCATGCCCGACGGCGTGGGCCTCGCCGAAGGCGTCCACGTGTGCGCGCCGGCGTCCGAGGCTCCGCCTGCGGTTCAGCCCCGCGTTCACGGCGACGCGATAGAGGAAGGTCGAGAAGCGGGACTCGCTCCGGAAGCGGTGGCCGTGGCGGTGCAGGTTCAAGAAGGCGTCCTGCGCGGCGTCCTCCGCCTCCTCGCGGCTGCCGAGCATGCGCAGCAGGAGCCCGAACACGCGCCGCTGGTGGCGGCGTACCAGCGCCGCGAAGGCCTCGCTCTCGCCCTGCCGCCAGCGCTCGACGAGCTCGAGGTCGGGGTCGACGGCATCGGCGACCTCCGCGGCCGGGAGCGAGCGAGGGCGATCGAAGAGGGGTTGGGTCACTGCCGTCACGCGCGGGTGGGACACCGCGCTCCGAGGATGGTTCCAGACGAGGGGCTATGCGCCAGGGCGGCCGCGGGTTCGACGCAGGCCCCTCGGGGTCATTCAGTCGGCGCGGGCTCGCCAGGCCGGAGCCAGCGACCGCTCTTCCCACCCTGCTTCTCGACCAGCCGGACCGCCTCGACCGTCATGCCGCGGTCCACGGCCTTGCACATGTCGTAGAGCGCGAGGCTCGCGGCAGCGACCGCCACGAGCGCCTCCATCTCGACCCCCGTGCGGGCATGCGCGCGCGCCCGGCCCTCGACCCGGACGCAGCCCGCCGCCGGATCCACCCGGAGGGTGAGCTCGACGGAGTCGAGGGGGATCGGGTGGGCGAGCGGGATCCAGTCGGCGGTGCGCTTCGCGGCCTGGATGCCGGCGAGTCTCGCGACCGCGAGCACGTCTCCCTTCGGGAGCGACCCAGCGCGGATCTGCTCGAGCGTCGCGGGGGCCATGTGGACCTCGGCGCGCGCCACGCAGACCCGCTCGGTGACCGGCTTCGAGCCGACGTCGACCATGCGCGCGTGGCCGTGCTCGTCGAGGTGCGAGAGGCGTTCGCTCATGCCGGTAGCTCCTCGAGCCAGGTCCAGAGATCTTGCCAGACCGTTTCGCGCTCGGGCTCGTTGAAGATCTCGTGGCGGAGCCCTGGGTAGACGCGGAGTGCGGAGCCCTTCGCGGTGAGTCCGGCGTGGAAGGTCCGGCTCCCCGCGACCGCGCAGAGCGGATCCTCCTCGCCGTGGAGCAGCAGGAGCGGGACCGCGACCTGCCCGGCGCGCGCCGCCGTGCGGGGCGCCGCGGCGAGGAGCTCGGCGCCGAGCGAGGTCGTCATGGTGCGATGGACGAGCGGGTCCGTGAGGTAGCGATGCACGACCTCGGGGTCGCGGGAGAGTCCGGCGGGATCGAGCCCACTCCCGATCGCGAGCGTCGGCACCATGCGGCGCAGCACGCGCGCGAGCGCCACGCGGGCGGGCGACACCGCGTCGAGCGACAGCGCGGCGCCCGACGTGACGGCGTTCGCCACCGACGGCTTCCGCTCGGTGAGGCAGGCGAGCGTGATCAGCCCGCCCATGCTGTGCCCGACGAGGGTCAGCGGCAGCTCGGGATGCTGGGCCCGAACCGCGCCCTGCACCTCCATCAGGTCGTCCACGAACTCGTCGAAGCGCCCGACGTGGCAACGCCGTCCGCCGGAGCGGCCGTGGCCCCGGTGGTCGTACGCATGGACCGCGGCGCCGCGCAGGGCGAGCCACTCGGCCATCGCCTCGTAGCGCCCGCTGTGCTCGGCGTAGCCGTGGACGAGGAGCAGCGCCCGGTGGGGCCGCTCGGGCAGCCACGTCCGCCGGAACAGGCGGAGGCCGTCGCGCGCCGCGAGCTGGGATTCGGTGCGGCGCAGGGGGGCGTCCCCGCGGCGCGCGCCGCTCAGGACCGGACCTCGCTCTCGAGCCGGCTCTGCGCCGCGCGGACGCGGTTCAGGTACGTGACGCCCCGGATGTCGGAGCCCCAGAAGTAGGCCGAGATGCCGTCGCTCTCGCCCAGGCGCCGGATGTTGTCGGCGAGGATCATGCAGCCCGCCTCGATGTTGGTCTCGATGGTGGACGGATTCCCGGCGAGCCCCATGGGGTTCACCATGTACGGCATCACCTGCATGAGCCCGAGGGCGCCCTTCGGACTCCGCGCCCAGGGCCGCGCCGCGCTCTCGACCTCGATCACCGCCATCACGAGCAGCGGATCGAGGGCGTACTTATCGCTGTAGCGGAAGATGGCCGCACGGATGCGATCGAGCTGCGCCTCGGTGAGATCCGGATTCAGCTGCTCGAGGCGTCGCACGACATCCCCGGACACGTCGCGCGCTGCGGCGGAGAGCCCCAGGTCGCCCTCGAGCGAGCGCAAGGGGGCGCTCCCGCTGAGCAGGCAGAGCGCGACGAACGCGAGCAGGACTACACGAGTTCTGGTCATGGTTCCCACCTCCGAGGCATGGCGGGCAGGCTCTCAATCGAGCGCCTCGCAGGGCCCTACCGCTTGGCTCGAGACGAGTCGCGGCGATCGACGATCGCCTAGCGGAGGGGAACTACGAGAGCGCTGGCTTCGAGCTGCCCAACCGTATCGGACAGCCGTCGCTACTGTCCAACCCCTTGGGGATCAGAACGCGACCTCTCACCCGTTCGTGTGTCTCCCGTCACGGCCGCGAAGTGACGGCCCTGCAACGTCATGCGTACCTCTCGGACACTTCGTTGACCCCCCATTTGCGGGGGTGATAGGATGCCGACCTCTGTGGGGAAACGGGGGCGCTGGGTGGCCGAACGGCCGCATCGCATGGAAGAGGAGACGCCCATCCCGGTGAGAGCCCGGAGCAGCGCCGGCCCTCGCGACGCGGGTCTGTTGCCCGTGATCTGCGCGGTCGAGCAGCTCCACGAGCTGGTGGCCGTGGTCGGCAGCCGCTCGGGTGAGGTGCTCTGGCTGAGCGACGGACTCGCCGAACTTTGCGGCGCCCGCTCCTTCGGCAAACAGCACTGGCTCGAGGCGCTGGCCCGACCGGGTAGCGACGCCCTCCGCACCCGCCTCGCGCGCACCGGCCGCCTCTCGAACGAGCGCGTGCACCTCTGCGGCCGCGCGGGCCGCGAGCTCGCGGCGCGCGTCTCGGCGGCTCGGGTCACCACCGAGACCAGCTGCGATGCATCGCTCGTGATCTTCCGGCTCGACGATCGCGAGGAGGTCGAGCGCGAGTTCCATCAGCGCGTCGAGACGCTGGCCGCGATCCTCGACGGCTCCCCGGACGGCGTCGCCCTCATCGATCGCGGCCGCTTCATCGCCTGGGCGAATCCCGCGTTGACGCAGATGACCGGATACCCGGCCGAGGAGCTGCTCGACCAGCCCCTCGCGATGCTGTTGCGCGGGGCGGACCTGGAGCGCATCGCGGGCGGCCTCCAGCACGGCCCGGACGCCTGGAGCGACGTGTTCGAGGCGCGCCGCCGCGACGGGCGCTCCCTCGTGGTGAACGTCTCCCTCCGGCGCCTCACGCTCCCCGACGGCAGCGAGCTCGGCGCCGTCGCCTACGTCCGCGACGTGACCGAAGAGCGCCGCATCGAGCAGGAGCTCGCGCGCCGCGCCGAGGAGCTCCAGCACTGGGTGAACGCGGTCTCCCACGACCTCCGCTCCCCGCTCGTGGCCGTGCTCGGCTTCGCGCGGCTGTTGCGCGAGGACTACGGCGAGCAGCTCGATGCCCAGGGCCTGCGCTTCTTACGGCGCATCGAAGAAGCTGGCCGCACGATGGAGTCGCTCGTCCACGACCTGCTCGAGTTCGCTCGGATCGGGCGGAGCGAGCCGAAGTGCACGAACGTGGATCCGCGCGAGGTGCTCCTCCAGCTCCAGGCCGAGCTCAAGCCGCGGCTCGAGGAGGCGCAGGTCACGCTGGCGCTGCCCGAGGAGCCACCTCTCCTCTGGTGCGATCGGACGCAGCTCTACCAGGTCCTCAGCAACCTGGTCGGGAACGCGCTCGATCACATGGGGCCGGCGGCCGAGCCGGCGATCGAGGTCGAGATCTCCGAGGCCGGCGGCCTCCAGGAGCTGGTCGTGCGGGACCACGGCCGCGGCGTCGACCCGGCCGACCACGAGCGGATCTTCGAGATCTTCCAGACGCGCGGCAGCCAGCGCGGCGGGAAGCGGGGCACGGGCATCGGCCTTGCGGTGGTGCGGAAGATCGCCGAGGCGCACGGCGGCTCGGCGTGGGTGGAGAGCGAGCCCGGCGCCGGCGCCGAGTTCCACGTGACCTTCCGCGTCGCATAGCGGCGCTCCCCCCGTTTCCTTAGGCTCGCGGCCACTTCGGGCCCCGAGCATGCATCCGATCCTCTTCGAGATCTTCGGTTTCCCCATCAGCACGTTCGGCGTGATGATGGCGGTGGGCTTCCTGGTGTCCGCCTGGATCGTGTCGCGGCGGTTGCGCGAGTACGACGCCGATCCCGAGCACGCCTCCACGATCCTGATCTACGCGATGATCGGTGGCGTCGTCGGCTCGAAGCTCTACTTCGCGATCGACGAGTCGCTGCGCACGGGCGCGGCGTTCCTGCCGCTCCTGCTCTCGCGGGCGGGGATCACCTGGTACGGCGGGCTCATCGGGGGCACGCTGCTGGTGATCCTGGCGACGCGCATCCACGGCCTCTCGACCCGCATGATCTCGAGCTGCGTCGCCTCCGCGGCGCCCTTCGGCCAGGCTTGCGGGCGGATCGGCTGCTTCCTGGTGGGCGACGACTACGGCCGGCCCACCGACCTGCCGTGGGGGATCGCCTTCCCGGAAGGAGCGCCGCCGACCCACGTGCCGGTGCACCCGACGCAGCTGTACGAGGCGGCCTGGCTCCTGCTGCTCGGCGCGTTCCTCTGGAGGCGTCGCCGCGCGAGTCCCTTCCTGTTCGGCGAGTACCTGGTCGGCGCCGGGATTGGCCGCTTCGTGGTCGAGATCTGGCGGGTGAACACGCGGGTCGCGCACGGCCTCACCGAGGCGCAGTGGATCGCGCTCGCGCTCGTCGCGCTGGGCGCGTTCGGCTGCCTCTACTTCCGGCGTCGTCCGGAGGTCGGCCTCTCGAACGCCTAGCGCGTCGCTCCCTCAGGTCGCAGGCAGACGCGAACGTGGGCCGCTCGCTGGCGCGGCCGGCACCGCCGGATCGAGGGCACGCAGCCGCTCTAGCCCGAGCGCGGCGGCTTCCGCTTCGGGGCTCCCTGAGCCTGCCAGGGCGCCGACGCGCGCGAGCGCCGCCCCGGCCTGCTGCGCGAGCGGGCGCTCGGCGGGAGGCAGGGGCGTCGTGCTCGCGTCGAGCCACGCCACGAGACCCGCGACCGCCTCTGCGTAGCGCCCCTCGAGATAGGCGCTCATGCCCCGCGCGTAGGCCAGCAGGCGCGCGTCCTCCGCGTCGCGCCGCCCACGCTGCTTTGCCTCGCAGAGAGCCGCCGTCGCCTCCACGTAGAAGCCGCTCGCGAGGAAGGACCGCCCGGCGCAGGACCAGGCCGCGGCCGCGTCGCCGTAGAGCTCGGCGAAGAGCGAGTCGACGGGGCGGCCGAGCGCCTCCGCGAGCTCCTGACCCCGCGCCACGAGCACGCGCGCCAGGGCACCCTCGTGGGCGTGGCTGGCCAGCAGGACCTCGAACTGCGCCGTGATCTGGGCGAGGAGCGTGTCGAGCTCGTGGAGCGACTCGTCGAGGCGCGCGCCGGCGGCGGCGAGCAGCTTCTCGAACTCGGGGAGGAGGCCGCTCTGGTCGCGAACGCCGGCGCGACGCAGCGCCTGCACCTTCGGGCCGTACGCGGAGCACTGGTAGAAGTTCTCCCGGAACTTCATGGCCTCGTGGAAGAGCGAGCCGACGGCGAGGTCGAACAGGGCGGTCGGGCCGATCGCGCCCTCCCCGCGCTCGCCACGGAACAGCGCGTGGCTCCTCTCCTTCAGGCGGAACAGCACGCTGCGCTCGTCGTCGCCAACCAGCGTGCCGATCTCCTCGAACGTGAGCTGGCGGGAGCCGTGACGCTTGCCCACGCGCCGAAGCAGCCGATGCGCGGCGAGGAATTCCCGGACGATCTCGACCAGGCCCGATTCCACCGCCGCCATGATGGGCGCAGTATAGGGGGCGACAATCGGGGGTTGATACCCTGTGCCGCCTCCGGGAGACGCGTTGAACGAGGAAGCCAGCGACCCGAGCCGACGTCTCACCCTCGCGGTCGTGTTCGTCACGATCCTGATCGACTTCGTGGGATTCAGCGTGCTGATCCCCGTCTTGCCTCTGCTCGCAGACCGGCTCGGCGCGAGCGCGTTGCAGATCGGCTGGCTCGTCGCGCTCTATGGGCTCGCACAGCTCCTCTTCCTTCCGGTGTGGGGCTGGGTCTCGGATCGGATCGGACGGCGACCGGTCATCCTCTTCTCGCTCCTCGGCACCGCGGTCTCCTTCGCCGTGCTGGCCACGGCGAAGACGATCCTCGTGCTCTACGTGGCGCGCGCGCTGACCGGGTTGTTCGCCGCGAGCATCGGGGCCGCCCAGGCGGTGGTGACCGACCTGACGCCCCCCACCGAGCGGGCCCGCGGCATGGGCATGATCGGCTCCGCCTTCGGGGCGAGCCTCGTGGTGGGCCCGGCGCTCGGCGGCGCCCTCGCCGCGCTCCACGAGCAGGCTCCGTTCTACGCGATCGTGGTCGTTTCGGGCGCGAATTTCCTGCTGGCGTGGCGCTTCCTGCCAGAGTCGCGACCCGCGAACCTCCCGCGCCCACCCTGGCGCGATCTCGCGCGCACCTTCGTGCCGACGCCGCTGCGGTTGCTCGCGCGCGTCCACGACCGCCGGATCGCGATCTTCCTCGTGCTCTTCTTCGTGTTCTTCGCGGCCTTCGCCGTGGTCGAGGCGATGGGCACGCTCTACCTCGGGCGCCGCTTCGGCGCGACCGAACTCGACGCCGCGCTCGTCTTCGCGTGGATCGGGCTCTTCCTGGTGGGCACGCAGGCGGGCTTGCTGGGCCGGCTCGTGGACTGGTTCGGCGAGGTGCGGCTCCTCGTCGTGGGCTTCGCTCTGATGGCGATCGGCATCGCGCTCGTGGCGTGGGTGCCCGCCTATGGCTGGTTCTTCGCGATCGGGCCCGTGATCGCGGTGGGCAATGGGCTCGGCTTCCCGGCCTTCACGAGCCTCTTCACGCGCGCCTGCCGCGCCGAGGAGGCGGGGGAGCTGCTCGGCCAGAGCAACTCGATGGCGACCGCGGGGCGCATCGTGGGCGCGATCGGCGGCGGCGCGCTGATGTCCGAGCGCTTCCTCGCCGCGCCGTTCCTCGCCGCGAGCGTGCTCCTCACGACGGGGCTCGTGCTCTTCCTCGCGCTCCGCCCGCTCCTCCTGCGCGGGATCGAGCGGACGCGCCCCTAGCGACCGCGCTCAGCGGCGGAAGCGCGACGTCTCGACCGACAGCACGAGCGCGGCAGCCTTGTCCGGGTGGATCGCCTGCGCGCGCGCGAAGAGCTTGCTCTCGTCCTCGACGTTGTTCGGATCGGGGACGCAGCAGTCGACCGGGCAGACCTCGGCGCACTGCTCGGTCTCGTGGAAGCCGACGCACTCCGTGCAGAGCTGCGGATCGATCACGAAGGTCTCTTCACCCTCGCTGATCGCTTCGTTCGGGCACTCCGGCTCGCACACGCCGCAGTTGATGCACTCTTCGGTGATCATCGTGGCCATGCGAAGCGATTCTCCTCGGGCGACCGGGCGGAGCGGCGGCGCAACATACCAGCTTGACCGTCGGCTGGCACGTCTCTAGGGTCGGTCGTGGCGCCGCAGGAGGACCCATGAACGCCCCCGAACGCGAGACCATGGAGGTCGACGTCCTCTACGTCGGCGCGGGTCCCGCCACCCTCGCCTCGGCCTTCCACTTGATGCAGACGTGCGCCGCGCGCGGCATCGACGCGCCGAGCGTGCTCGTGATCGAGAAGGCCGCCGAAGTCGGCGATCACATGCTCTCGGGCGCGGTCATCAATCCGCGCGGCATCCAGGAGCTGATGCCCGACTTCGTCGAGCAGGGCTTCCCGACCGAGTACGTCTGCACGAAGGACATGACGTACCTGTTCGTCGGCAACGCGGCGATCCCGCTGCCGGTGAATCCGCCCTACTTCAAGAAGAAGGGCTACCACGTCGCGTCGCTCTCGAACGTCTCCAAGTGGCTCGCGAAGAAGTGCGAAGAGAAGGGTATCGACATCTACGCGGGCTTCGCCGGCGACCAGCTGCTCTACGAGGGCCAACGCGTCGCCGGTGTGAGGCTCGTCGACGTGGGCGTCGACAGGAACGGAAAGCCCAAGGCGACGTACCAGCCGGGCATGGACATCCGCGCGAAGGTCACCGTGCTCGGTGAGGGCGTGCGCGGGAGCCTGACCAAGCAGCTGGTCGAGCGCTTCGAGCTCGACGGCGAGAACCCGCAGGTCTACGAGACGGGAATCAAGGAGATCTGGCGCGTCAAGCCCGAGAAGCACGTGCCGGGGCGCGTGATCCACGGGATGATCCCCGCGAACCTGCCGAAGTACTTCGGCGGCATGTGGCTCTACGACATGAAGGACAACCTCGTGTCGTACGGGATGGTGTGCGCGCTCGACGCGGCGGATCCCTTCCACGATCCGCACCTCGAGACACAGAAGTTCAAGACGCACCCGTGGATGCGGGACCTGCTCGAGGGCGCCGAGCTCGTGCGCTACGGCGCGAAGACGATCCCGATCGGCGGCCTCTCCTCGATGCCGAAGCTCTACGTGGACGGCGCGCTGCTCGTGGGCGACTCCGCCGGCTTCTGCAACGGCGAGAAGCTAGCCGGCGTCCACATGGCCATGAAGTCGGGCATCATGGCGGCGGAGACCATCGCCGACGCGCTCCAGCAGGACGACTTCACGTCCCTCACGCTCGGCGGCTACACCGAGCGCTACCGGGAGAGCTGGGCGTACGAGGAGCACCGGCGCGCGCGAAACTTCCACGCCGCCTTCGCGATGGGGCTTCCCTTCTTCATGCTGAACGAGCCCTTCCGCCTGTTCCTGACGGGCGGCCGCGGGCTCATCGACAGCATCGAGTTCGACGCCGGCCACACGCACATGAAGAAGCTCTCCGAGCTGCCGCCCGCGAAGCGCCGGCGGCAGCCCTTCGAGTTCGACGGAAAGCTCACCTTCAGCAAGGAGCACCTCGTCCAGTACTCGGGGACGCAGCACGAGGTCGACCAGCCCTCGCACCTCGTCGTCGCCGACGTCGACCTCTGCCGGGACGTCTGCGCCGAGGAGTACGGGAATCCCTGCGAGAGCTTCTGCCCGGCCGCGGTCTACGAGATGGTCGATGACCCCGAGCACGCCGGTAAGAAGAAGCTCTTCATCCACCACGAGAACTGCGTCCACTGCAAGACCTGCGACATCGCGGACCCGTATCAGGTCATCACATGGACGCCGCCCGAAGGCGGAGAAGGCCCCGACTACACCCAGATGTGAGGGCTTGCCGGCGCCTCAGGCGAGCGGAGCGCGGAACGGCGGGCGGCGGCGCGCGGTGAGCGGAGGCCGCGTGCGGCGCACGTCGAGCTCCGCGGCCAGCCGGAGCGCCTCGCTGGGATCGGAGTCCCACAGGTAGAAGCGCGGGCCGACGACGCGCAGGCCGCGCGGATCGCCGGTGCCGGGGGTGGGCTTGCGGGGCGGTTGCATCGCTTTCCTCCGTGGTCCGGAGCCTGCTCCCGAAGCGTGACGGAGTCGGGGGGAGCGCGCGGAGCTTATCGGGCGATCCGGGGGCGCCGCGGTGATCTGCTTCACACCCCTAGCGCCCGAAGGCCTGGCCTCCGTTCGCGCGCCAGATCTGGCCGGTCGCGAAGCGCGACGCGTCGGACGCCAGGTACAACGCGAGCCACGCCTGATCGATCGCTTCGCCGACGCGGCCGAGCGGCGAGCGGCGGCGCATCGCGTCCAGGAATGCGTCGAGGCGCTCCGGATCCGGCTTCCCGTCGGGGCCGCGCAGGTGCCGCTCCGTGAAGGCCGTTTGCGTGGCGCCGGGGGCGATGGCATTCACCCGCACCCCGAGCGGGCCTGCCTCGAGCGCGAGCGTCTGGGTCAGGCTCGCGATCGCCGCCTTGGTGAGCGCGTAGACGCCGTAGCCCGCGGCGGGCGCATCGATCACCGCCGAGCTCACGTTCACGATGCTGCCGCTCCGCTGCGCGCGCATGACGCGGAGCGCCGCCTGACAGGCGTAGAGGGTTCCCTTCAGGTTGATCGCGAGCACGCGGTCGAGCTCGGCGTCCGTGACGTCGGCGAGCGCGCCGTCACTCGGCACGCCCGCGACGTTGCAGAGCACGTCGAGGCGCCCGAAGGCGCGGGCGGCCTCTGCCACGACCGCGTCCACCTCGGGGCGGCGCGCCACGTCGCAGCGCGCGGCGTGGGCGTCGCCGCCGGCCGCGCCGATGCGCTTCGCCACGGCCTCGGCCCCCGCCGGGTTCACGTCCGCCAGGAGCACACGGGCCCCGGCCGCGGCGAGCACCTCGGCGATCGCGGCGCCGATCCCGCTTGCCGCGCCCGTGACGACCGCCCCCCGGCCGTCGAGCCGGAAGGCGGAGGCGAGCTCGCTCATCTCACGAGCTTAGAGGCGTGCTTCACGTTCCGCGCCTGGGTCGCCAGGATGACGTCCTCGGCGATGTTCGTCGCGTGGTCGGCGACGCGCTCCAGGTTCTTCGCGATCAGGATGAAGTCCACCCCCTGCGAGGTCAGCTCCGGGTGGCTCGTGATCTCCTGGATCGCGGCGCGGATGACGATGTCCTGATCGGCATCCACCTGATCGTCCTGCTCGAGCACCTCGGCCGCGCGCGCGGCGTCTCCGTCGGCGAAGCTGTCGAGCGCCCGATGCAGCACGCGCTGCACCTCGTCGCCGAGCGTGCGGAGGCGGGAGGGAATCGACACCTCGGGGTGCTCGGCGAGGCGGAGCGAGCACTTCGCGATGTTCCGCGCGAGGTCGCCCACGCGCTCCAGATCCGTCGCGATCATCTTGGCAGCGATCACCGCGCGCAGGTCGTCGGCGACCGGCGCCTGCGTCGCCAGGATGCGCAGCACGGCCTCGTCGATCGCGAGATCGAGCCGGTCGATCTCGAGATCGTCGATCTGCACCTCGCGCGCAGCGCCGCGGTCGCGCTTCCACACCGCCGTGAGCGCCTTCTCCAGGATCGCTTCCGCGAGGCCCCCCATCCGCAGGAGCTTGTCGCGCAGCTCCTGGAGGACCGGATCGACGACACGCATGCGAGCTCCTAGCCGAAGCGGCCCGTGATGTAGTCACGGGTCCGCGGGTCGTGGGGGTCCGTGAAGATCTGCCCGGTCTCCCCGACCTCGACGACGTGCCCCAGGTGGAAGAATGCCGTCCGCTGGGAGATGCGGGCGGCCTGCTGCATGGAGTGGGTCACGATCGCGATCGTGTAGTTCCGGCGCAGCTCGTCGATCAGCGCCTCGATGCGCGCGGTGGCGAGCGGATCGAGCGCCGAGCACGGCTCGTCCATCAGGATGACCTCGGGATTCACGGCGATCGCACGCGCGATGCAGAGCCGCTGCTGCTGGCCGCCCGACAGGCTGGTGCCGGGGTCACCGAGCCGATCCCGCACCTCGGCGAGCAGCCCCGCGCGTTCGAGGCTCGACATCACGATCTCGTCGAGCTCGGTCCGCGTCTCGGCCATGCCGTGGATGCGCGCCCCGTAGGCCACGTTCTCGTAGACGGACTTCGGGAACGGGTTCGGCTTCTGGAAGACCATGCCGATGCGCGCCCGCAGCTGGACGACGTCGATCTCCTCGCCGTAGACGTCGTCGCCATCGAGCGTGATCTTCCCCTCGACGCGGCAGGTCGGCACCACGTCGTTCATGCGATTGAGGCAACGGATGAACGTCGACTTGCCGCACCCGCTCGGCCCGATCAGGGCGGTCACGGTGTTGTGGTGGATGTCGAGGTTGACGTCGAAGAGCGCCTGCTTCTCGCCGTAGAACACGTTCAGGTCGCGAGCCGTGATCTTGGTCAAGAAGCGCGTGCTCCCAGCGCCAGGTCCCGAGTCGTCGGGGCGCATCCTACCACCTCCGCTCGAAGCGGTTGCGGAGCAGCACCGCGGCGAGGTTCATGGTCGCAAGGAACGCGAGCAACACCAGGATGGCGGCCGACGTCTTCGCGAGGAAGGCGCGCTCGGGCGCGTCCGCCCACAGGAAGATCTGGACGGGCAACACGGTCGCGGGGTCGGTCACGCCAGAGGGAACGTCCACGATGAAGGCGACCATCCCGATCATCAGGAGCGGAGCGGTCTCGCCGAGCGCGCGCGCCATCCCGATGATCGTGCCGGTGAGGACGCCGGGCATCGCGAGCGGAAGCACGTGTTGCAGCGCGACCTGCAGCGGCGAGGCGCCGACACCGAGCGCGGCCTCCCGCACCGAAGGCGGGACCGCCCGGATCGCGGCGCGCCCCGCGATGATCACGGTCGGGAGCGTCATCAGCGCGAGCACCATGCCGCCCACGAGGGGCGCCGAGCGCGGCAGCCCGAAGACGTTCAGGAAGAGCGCGAGACCGAGCAGGCCGAACACGATCGACGGCACGGCTGCGAGGTTGTTGATGTTGACCTCGATCAGGTCCGTGAAGCGGCTGCGCGGCGCGAACTCCTCGAGGTAGAGCGCAGCCGCCGCGCCCAGGGGGAACGACAGCAGGAGCGTGATGATCAGCGTCCAGAAGGACCCCACCACGGCTCCCCACACCCCCGCGAGCTCCGGCTCGCGGCTGTCGCCGGACCGGAAGAAGCGCCACGCGAAGACCCGCTCGATCCGCCCCTCGCCGCGGAGCGAGTCGAGCGCGCTCACCTGGAGCGGAGAGAGACCCTGGCCGGCTCCGTCGCCTCCCGCCTGCAGGTAGAGATCCGCCCCGTCCGAGAGCAGGAGCAGGATGTCCTCTGTGCGCCCGACCCGCGAGCGGTCTTCGAGCACGCGATCGCGCAGCTCGAAGGGAGCCTCGACGGACAGCAGCGCCGACAGGTCGCGCAGCTCGGCGCGACCCTGCGCCTCCGGGAAGCGGGCGCGGAGCGCCTGCTTCACGAGCGCCCCGTAGTCCGCGCCGGGGAGCGCCGCCGCGCCGAGACCCTCCGGATCGAGGACCTCCGCCGAGAACTGCACGGGGAGGCGCACCTCGTGCTGCCAGAAGGCGGGCATGGCCTGGATCACCACGCTCACGAGCAGGACGACGAGCGCGAGCAGGGCCAGGCTGATCGCCGCCGCACCGTAGGCGCGGAAGCGACGCTCCGCCGCGTAGCGACGCCGGAGCCGGCGCCGCATGGCCTCGGAGACCGGGCGGCGCGTCTCAGTCATACTGCTCCCGGTAGCGGCGCACCACGCGCAGCGCGACGACGTTCAACACGAGCGTCACCACGAACAGGACGAGACCCAGCGCGAACGCCGCGAGGGTCTTCGCGGAGTCGAACTCCTGGTCGCCCACCAGCAGGGTGACGATCTGGACCGTCACGGTAGTGACCGCCTCCAGCGGGTTCACCGTGAGGTTTGCGGCGAGGCCCGCCGCCATCACCACGATCATCGTCTCGCCGACCGCGCGCGAAACTGCGAGCAGGATCGCACCCACGATGCCCGGCAGCGCGGCCGGCAGCACGACGCGGCGGATCGTCTCGGACGGGGTCGCCCCGAGCGCGAGGGAGCCCTCGCGGAGCGACTGCGGCACGGCGTTGATCACGTCGTCGGAGAGCGAGGAGACGAAGGGAATGATCATGACGCCCATCACGGCGCCGGCGGCGAGCGCACTCTCGGAGGCCACCTCGAGCCCCATGCGCTCGCCGAACGCGCGGATGGCGGGGCCGACCGAGAGCGCCGCGAAGAAGCCGTAGACGACCGTCGGGATGCCGGCCAGGATCTCGAGCGCCGGCTTCGACACGGCGCGGACGCGGGGCCGGGCGTACTCGGACAGGTACACGGCGGAGAGCAAGCCGATCGGCACCGCGACGGACATCGCGATCAGCGTGATGAGGAGCGTCCCCGCGAAGACCGGGACGGCGCCGAACGCGCCCGACGAGCCGACCTGATCGGCGCGGATCGCGGTCTGGGGGCTCCAGGCGAGCCCGAACAGGAAGTCCGTCAGGGGCACCAGCGCGAAGAAGCGCGCCGCCTCGAACACGAGCGAGAGCACGATCCCGAGCGTCGCGAGGATGGCGATCAGCGAGGAGGCGCCGAACACGGCGCGCACCGCCGCTTCCACCAGCGGGCGGGCGCGGAAGGCCGGGGCGATGCGCCGGAGCGCGAGCCAGAGGCCGGCGCCCGCGAGCGCGAGCGATGCGAGGAGCAGCACGGGCGGCGGGGGCCCGGGCAGGAGCGCGGCCAGCAGCAGGGTCGCGAAGCCCGGCGCGGCGCAGGCGAGGAGGGTGAAGTGGCCGTGGTAGACCGGCCGCGAGTGGAGCCGCGTGGGCCCGGCCAGGGCGAGCTGGAGCGCCCGCCGCCGCCCCAGCCAGAAGGCGGCGGCCGAGAGGAGGAGCAGGACTGCCGCAGCGAATGCCGTCATCGGTAGAACGAGGCGCCGCGCCTCCGCGAGGCGGAGGCGCGGCGCAGATCTCTCTCGCTGTCTATAGGCTCAGGTTGTTGAGGGCGAGCGCGCCGTCGCGCACTCCCTTGCGCTCCGCAGCGGTGAGCGGGATCAGCCCCTTGTCGGCCAGGTAGCCGTCGTCGCCGGCCGCCGCGTCGCTGATGAACTCGGCCACGAATTCCTTGATGCCCGGCACCTGGCCGATGTGGCTCTTCTTCACGTAGAAGTAGAGCGACCGCGAGATGCCGTACTTGCCGTCCGCGATGTTCTCGAAGGTGGGCTCGACGCCCGCCACCAGGCTGCCCTGCACGCGGTCCGTGTTCTGGTCGAGGAAGGAGTACCCGAACACGCCGAGCGCATTCGGATTCGCCTCGAGCTTCTGGACGATCAGGTTGTCGTTCTCACCCGCCTCGACGAAGGCGCCATCCTCGCGGATGGCGTGGGCGGCCGCCTTGAACACCTTCTCGTCCTTGCCCTTGAGCTCCTTCAGCATCGGGAAGGCCTCTGCGCCGCCCTCCATCGCGAGCTCGACGAACGCGTCGCGTGTGCCGGACGTCGGGGGCGGCCCGAGTACCTCGATCTTGTGTTTCGGCAGCGAGGGATCGATGTCGCTCCAGAGCTTGTAGGGATTCGGCGCGAGCTTGCCGTCGATCGGCACCTGCTTCGCGAGCGCGCGGAAGATCTGCTCCTTGGTGAGGTCGAGCCGCGCGTGCTTCTTGGAGTTGGCCAGCACGATCCCGTCGTAGCCGATCTTGACCTCGACGATGTCCTTGACGCCGTTCTTCGCGCAGGTCTCCACCTCCGCGGGCTTGATGCGCCGCGAGGCGTTCGCGATGTCCGGTGTGTCGAGGCCGGCGCCCGAGCAGAAGAGCTGGATGCCGCCGCCCGTACCGGTGCTCTCGACCACCGGGGTCTTGAAGCCTCCCTTGCGGCCGAAGCTCTCCGCCACGGCCGTCGAGAACGGGAAGACGGTGGACGAGCCGACGATGCGCATCTGGTCGCGGGCCGCTGCGGGAGCCCCGAGGGTGATTGCGGCGGCCAGGGCGAGGAGATGGATGGGGCGCTTCACTTGGATTCTCCTGTGCTGCTAGGCGCGGAAGCTAGGGCGATTCCGCGGCCGGCCCGTGAGGGCCATGTGACGTTTCCATGACGAGCGGACGAGCCGGCTAGAACTTCACCAGGAAGTCGGTCTGCAGGCGCATGCGATCCGCGGAGGGAGCGCCGGGCACGGCGAAGATCGCGTCGTCGTCGATCGCATCGCCCTTGAAGAAGGTCACGTTGAGCTCCGTGTTGGACCAGAGCTCGCGCCCGAGATACACGAGCCAGCCCTCGCGGTTCGTGAAGCCGTCGAACAGGTCGCTGTCGGTGAACTGCGCGGGCGCGAAGTTCGCCTCCTGCTCGGAGTAGCCCGCGCCGACCAGCACGAAGTGCTTCCTGTCTCCGACCTCGATGCCCGCGGCCCAACCCTGGTCCTGGTCGCCGCCGGCGCCCGCGAGGCTTTCGGCGTCGAAGTTCTGGGCGAACTGGCCATAGACGAGCACGGGCCAGTTCTCGAAGTGCTTGAAGCGCACGTAGGCCGCCACCTCGCCCACGCTGAAATCCTGCGGAGTCAGGTTGCCGAAGCTCGCCCCGCTTGCGAGGAAGGTGTCGGAGACCGATTGCCAGCCGTACCAGCTCAAGCGGGCGCCGCTCTCGATGTCCTCGGTCGGCGTGAAGCCGAGCCCACCCTGGACGGCCGCGACGTGCGGATCCGACGAGGGGCCCGCGGAGTTCTCGTCCGAGATGAAGTAGCCCGCGTTGCCGAACAGCGAGAGCTGGTCGCCGGGGGCTGCGGTGAGCTGGACAGCCACGCCCTCGGGCGTGATGTCGTTGTCCCAGACCAGGGTGTCCCTGCCGTTCCTCCACACGAACGGATTCGCCTGCTTGCCCACGATGCTCTTGAGCGTCATGCCCTCCGGCAGGAAGCGCTTCGGCATGGCCAGCTCGACCCAGGCCTGGTTGATGCAGATCGGGTCCATGTCGAAGTCTGCACCCGTGCCGGCGCTGCGGTTCGTGCTGCGGTTCTCGCAGCCGGTGCCGTTGAAGTCGCCGGAGGCCAGCATGAAGCCCGCGGTCACGACCTCGTTCACCTTCGCCCGCGCGCCGATGCGCAGCCGGTAACGGCCGCGGTTGCGGTCGGGACTGTCCACGTCGAAGTCGTCCTCGTCGTACCAGAAGTTCTCGAGGCGGCCGCGGAAGTCGCCGGTCCACTCGAGCCGCGAGAGCCAGCTCGAGTGGGACGCCTCCCAGGCGCTGTTCTTGCTGACCAGTTCGGCGTGTTTCGCATCGTCGATCATGCCGCGGTCGCGCATGATGGCGAGCGCCTCGACCAGCGCCGGGTTCTCTTCGGCGCCGGCGGCCGCGGCGGCCAGCCCGGCCGCGAGGACGAGAAGGAAGGCAGTTGCGTGACGGAATCCCCCCACGACGGTCTCCTTGTGTGAGGCTCCTGTGGAGCCGCGCGCAAACTAAGGGGATTCGCTGGCGGAATCGCGGCGCTTCGGTGACGAATTTGCGACGAGCCGTCGGATCCTGGTCCGGGCTCAGGCCTCGAGCGCGGCGGGCAGGCGCACGGTGAACGTGCTGCCCTGCCCTTCCCGCGAGGTCACGGACACCTCGCCGTCCTGCGCCTGGACGAGGTGCTTCACGATCGCGAGCCCGAGCCCGGTGCCGCCGAGGTCGCGCGAGCGCGCCTTCTCGACCCGGTAGAAGCGCTCGAAGATGCGCGCCCGATCGGCCTCCGGGATTCCGATCCCGGTGTCGGTGACGTCGATCCGCACACCGGTCGGCGAGTCGGACACGATGAGCTCGATACGGCCGCCCGGCTCGCTGTACTTGATCGCGTTGTCGAGCAGGTTGAGGAGCACCTGCTCGAGGGCGCGGCGGTCGGCCAGGGCGCGCGGCACCGGCTCCGCGCGGAGCTCGCCGCGGAGGCGCCGCGCGTCGAGCCGCGGCTTCAGGTCCTGGATCAGGCCGCGCGCGAGCGCCGCGACGTCGGTCGGCTCGAGCACGAGCTCGCGCGTGCCGCCTTCGATGCGGGACAGCTCGAGCAGGTCCTCGATCAGCGCCGTGAGCCGGTCGGCGTGCCGCAGGATCACGTCCAGGTACTGTCGGCGCTGCTCGGCGGAGACCTCGCTCCCCCGCAGCGTCTCCGCGAAGCCGCGAATCGCGGTGAGCGGCGTGCGCAGCTCGTGCGAGACGTTCGCGACGAAGTCGCGGCGGATGCCCTCGAGCCGGTGGATCTCGCTCACGTCGTGGAAGACCGCGACCGTGCCGAGCTGGGGGCCGTGCGCCGGGAAACGCACCGCGTGCATCTCGAGGTGACGCGCCGGGTCGCTCGAGAGGTGCAGCTCGCGGACCACGGGCTCGGGCGTGAGCGCGGCCTCCACGAGAGCCGACTCGACGTCCACGCGGCGGATCACCTCGAGCGCCGAACGCCCCTCGACCCCGCCCCAGACCCCGAACAGCTCGCGGAGCCGCGGATTCGCGAGGATCACGCGGCCGCTCCGGTCGAGCACGAGCACGCCCTCGACCATGCCCTGGAGGACCGCGCGGAGGCGCTCCTGCTCGTCGCTCGCCTGGCTGAGCCGGCGCCTGAGCTGCTCGGCCATCTCGTCGAGCGCGCCGGCGATCGCGCCGAGCTCGTCGCCCGAGCGCCAGGGGAGCCGCCGCGACAGGTTCCCGGCCGCGATCCCGCGCACCACCTCGCGCAGCTCCTGGACACGGCGCGTGAGGAGCGAGGCGAAGGCCACGGCCAGCGCGGCGGCGAGCGCGAGGCCGACCGAGCCGGCCAGGAGGAGCGCGCGCTCGAGCGAGGCGACCTCCGCCCCGAGGCGCGCGGAATCCGTGGCGACCCGCACGACGCCGCCGGGCGCCGGAACCGCCACGTAGAGGAGCGAGCGTCCCACCGAGCCCGAGATGCGCTCGTGCGATCCGACCCGGCCCGCGAGCGCGGCGGCCACCTCGGGCCGGTCCGCGTGGTTCTCGAGCAGCGGGAGCCCCTGCTCCGACATGTCCGAGTCCGCGATCACACGGCCATCCGCGGCGATGAGGGTGAGGCGGACGCCGCCGAGCTTCGCCACCTCCGCGACGCGCGCCTGCTGCACCACGGCGCGCTCGGGGGAGAAGAGGCCGGGGCCGAGGAGCGCGAGCGCGAGCCGCGCGCTCGTCTCGAGCGAGGCGGTGAGGCGCTCGCGCGCGCGCTCCTCGAGGCCGCGCCGCGCAACGACGCCGAAGACGAGCCCCACCGCGAGCACCAACCCGACGAGTGCGGCACCAAGCCGCAGTCGGACGCTGCCCACGGTTCAGCGTCCCGGAGGGACGCGCGAGTCCGGACCCACCGCTTCACCCTCCCGCGAGGAGATCATTCCGCGAAGCGGTAGCCCACGCCACGCACCGTCTCGATCTGGTCCCCCGCCGGGCCGAGCTTCTCGCGCAGGCGCTTCAGGTGGGTGTCGATGGTGCGCTCGGTGACCGTGATGTCGGAGCCCCAGACCTCGTCCAGGAGGCGCTGCCGGGACAGCACCCGCCCGGGCCGCGACATCAGGGCCTCGAGCAGGCGGAACTCCTTGGCCGTCAGCTGGATCTCGTCCCCCGCGACCGTGCAGCGGTGACGCTCGCCGTCGAGGAGGAGCGGCCCCCGCTCGAGCACGCCGGTCGCGACCCGCTCGCCGTTCGAGCGGCGGAGGATGGCCGAGACCCGCAGGGCGAGCTCCCGGGGGCTGAAGGGCTTCGTGACGTAGTCGTCCGCGCCGAGCTCGAAGCCGACCACGCGGTCCACCTCCTCGGCCTTGGCGG
>Ga0187893_10001778_pt1 | contig 49863 bp, 47 predicted proteins | sample MA1701074metaG_FD_139574 | JGI IMG/M metagenome (GOLD analysis project Ga0187893, IMG submission 139574) | White microbial mat communities from a basaltic lava cave in the Kipuka Kanohina Cave System on the Island of Hawaii, USA - MA170107-4 metaG ... | reverse complement strand
CGTCTTGGGTATTTCTGCGCGGATAAATCATCGATGGGCGGGCAACTGGTCTTGCGATTGTAGGGAACCTCGTGTGTGGAGCCACCCGCCGGGATTGAACCGGCGACCTGCTGATTACGAATCAGCCGCTCTACCAGCTGAGCTAGGGTGGCTCGCTCACACACTATTTTGTCACATGCCACGGCTGGCTGCCTACGGCAGTTTTCGTTGATCCGGATCCACATGATGATCGATGGGTGGTTGTAGTCGCGTTCGATCGCTTCGATTTGCTCACGGGTGAAGCGGGCCGCGTAATCGGCATCGTAGAGGTACGCGTTGGCCATTTCGCCTGAAACCAGCAGACCCATTCTTGTCGGCCCAATAGAGGAAGCGCGGATCTTCGATTCTCTGATGCTTGCGCGCCGCCGTTAAAGCCCATTTCCTTGGTCATTCTGATGTTGTACTCAATGGCTTCATCGGACCGCGGCCTGATCGTCGATTCGGGCCGGTAGCCCTGATCGACGAGGTCAAGGCTTGATCCAAACAACCGGGAATTCGAAAGCGATTCTTCCAACCACAATGCTGAAAACACCAGAATCCTGCTTCTTCTCCCGTTTGAAATATCGACCGTCGTGCTTCAGCCGGAGTACCGTCCCAAAACCGTTTGCATGTCACCGATCCGGCCCGCCACGCCCCATACGTTCCCTTCATTATAGGTAGTGCGACTCTTTGAAGCCATTCCTGATAAGCCAGCCACCAGCGCGGCACGCCATCGCGCACCTCGCATCTTCGACCTGCAATCTGTTGAGGCGACACGCGTTCCAGAGCTATCACCTTAGGCGAGAGCCTGGCCATGCTCGTGCGGTTTGGCAATATGTCCACCGGGAACGCGCTCATGGAATCCAAATCTGCATAAACCCAGGCGATTGTGTGGTCTGATTCGCCGAATATAAGGACCACAATTGGAAGCATTTCCGCCCCAGAAAAGCCGACCTGGTCATCGAAATGGTTGGAGCCGGCGAATCCAACTCCATCGAGATGCTCCACCGCTACGAAACCCGCTACCGCCGCTGTTATGACCGTGCCCTCCGCAACCTGCAACGGCTGCGCGAAAACGCCCCGCCAGATCCCAAAGCCCCCATCTTCGACAGCATCCCCGGCCCTCCACAGGAAAGAACGCACCCCGCCAAAGCCCCCGGAACAGCCCCCCGGAACTTCAATCACCAATTTTGCCAAACGAACCCGAGCCGCACCAAAAATTTCAATCCCATCATGCACTTAGCCCTGCTGCTCGCGCTTCTGCTGTTCCCGAAGACCGCGTCCGCCATTCCGGCTCCGGCCTCCCTTCTCCCGCTTCCTGACTTCTATCTATCGCAGCATCTCGTTCAACGTCCGCACCTGTTTCGGATCAAACTTCAACTTACGGTCATACGTCATAAGCCCGTTAATTTCCTGCTCGACATCGGTGATTTGCGTGTAGCAGATTCCAATAATCGCCGGAATGCGGGCGATGGCCTCGTACAGGCCTCGCAGGCGTTCGAAGGCCGCCTTCTGGTCCGGTTCCACACCGGAATAGCCCCACGACGCTTCCGGCACTTTCGACCCCGGCGCGATATAAGCGATGCCGCCGAACTCGGAAAGAAAGATCGGGGAATTGTTGTAGCGGTAACCCGGCAGCAGCGCGGCGCGGCCATTTGGCGGGAAGGCGAACCCCGGCTTGCCGAGGTCCTTGTATTTGTCGAAAAACACCGTTCCGGTGCGCGCGTAATCATGGAAGCCGAATAAGTCGGTGGTGTCGGTATGCTCCCAACCATCGTTTTCGATGACAAGGCGCGTCGGATCGAGCGACTTAGTAAGCATGTAATTGGCTTTCAGGTGGTACTGTTGTTGTGGGTCGCGCGGGTTGTGCACGCCCCAGCTTTCGTTGATCGGAATCCACATGATGATCGACGGGTGATTGTAGTCCCGCTCTATCGCTTCGATCCACTCCCTTGTGAAGCGCGCCGCGTAGTCTGCGTCGTAGAGGTAGGCGTTGGCCATTTCGCCGGAAACGAGCAATCCCATTTTGTCGGCCCAATAAAGGAAGCGCGGGTCTTCGATTTTCTGATGTTTGCGCGAGCCATTGAAGCCCATCTCCTTGGTCATCTTTATGTCGTATTGAATAGCTTCATCCGATGGCGGCGTGATCGTCGATTCGGGCCAGTAGCCCTGATCGAGCACCATCTTCAGATAAAGCGGCCTGCCATTGAGATAGACGCGGCCGTTCTCCGCGGTGACCTGCCGGTAGCCGTAGTAGGATTTGACGCGATCAAGCGTTTGAGCGCCGGCGCGCAGATCGAAGGTAACGTCGTAGAGATTGGGGCGGGCCACGTCCCAGAGGCGTGGATCGGCGATGTTGAGCGCGAGCGCGGCGCGCGGGCCTTCAGCGGCCGCCGAGCCGGAGGCGACTACGTCATTGCCGAAGCGCACTGTGGCATGCAACGTCAACTCGCCGCGGGGGCGTGCAATTTTTGCGTCGAAGCGTACCGTGCCGTCGAGCGCGGGGGTGATACGGACTTTGTCGAGATAACTCGATCCGGCGGCTTCAAGCCACACCGTTTGCCAGATGCCGCTGGTGCGCGTGTAGAAGATGCCTTGGGATTTGGGCTGCCAGTATTGTTTGCCGCGCGGGATAAAGCGGTCCGTGGGAGGATCCTCGACGCGCACGGTGACCGTGTTTGCTCCCGGCCTGGCGAGGCCCGTGACATCGAGGCGGAACGGGACGCTGCCGCCCTCATGTTGTCCGGCGAAACGGCCGTTGATCCACACCCAGGCGCGGTAGTCGACTGCGCCGAAGGAAAGCAGCATGCGCTTGTCTTTCCAGCCGGCGGGCACGTTGAACGGACGCCGGTACCAGATCCAGGGGTGAAACGATGGGTCGCCTATGCCGCTCTTAGGCGTTTCGAAGGCGAACGGCACCAGGATCGAGCGGCTGAACTTGCGGTCGCCGGCCGCCCAGTTTTCTTCGATGCCAACATTTGAATCGTCGAATTCGAACTCCCATGTGCCATTGAGATTCAACCAGTCGGCGCGCTCAAACTGCGGCTGCGGGTATTCCGGGCGCGGGATTTGCTGGGCGGCGGCGAACGCGGCACAGGTAAACAACAGCAAAAACGAATTCATGGTGTCGCTCCTTCTTTCTCTGCGATGGCGATCAAGTGCAGACTGCAACAAAACAGGACAGGCTCGCTCTCGACGCGGCGCGCGAGCTCGAGCAGGCGGGCTCTTCGCGACTCGTCCTGCCAGCGGGCATCAAAGTCTTTGGCCAGCCAACTGGGGCCTTCGACAGCGAGTAAGTGGATTCCGGTGAACCCGGCTTCGGTCACCTCCGCGGTCAGTTCGTCCGGCTTGTGAAATGCAGCGGTGGTGAAATAAGCCGGCTTGCCGGTTTCGTTGCGGTGCAAACCGGATTCGAGGTCGCCTTGGAGTATTGGCCAGAAGACGTCATCATCGACGAACCCATCGACAAGTGAATGCATAAGGGAGGCAAAGCGGGTGATTGCCGTTGCGGCGAGAAGGCCGCCGGGGCGCAGCGTGCGCGCGGCTTCCCGCAGCGCGCGAATGCGATCCGCCCGCTCAATGAGATGGTAGAGCGGACCCATGAGCAGGACCGCGTCGGCGAAGACATCTTCGCAGGGCAGCGCGCGCGCATCGCCCAAATGGAAGCCCGACAGCGGATAACCGCGCGCCTCGGTAATATGTTTTTGGACAGGATCGACAAGATAGACCTGGTAACCTTGGGACGCAAGCCAGCCGGCGTAGATGCCCGGCCCGCCGCCGACGTCAAGGATGGTGGCGGGCGGAGCAGGAAGGTAGCGAGAGAGGATCTCTTCGGTGCGCACGCGCTCAAGCAGGCCCGAGCCTGACTTGAGCCGGCCGGACTCGGCGGTTTCCTCGTAAAAACGAAGGATCTCCTCCATGCATCATTTCCCGAGGGCGCGCTTGCCCGCTTCAATAACCCGCAGGATCTCGTCGACGTCAAAGACGCAGCCGCCCCAGGCGCCGCCGCCAATCTCCTGAAGCGCGGCCCACAGGCGGGAGTCGCCGGGCAAGGCTGGATCCGGCTTCAGATCGGGCCGCGGCTGACGCTGTGCCAGAACGCGAGCGCCGTCTTCAGACGAGTACTCGCGGCCATCATGACCGATAAGATTGATCGAGCCTTCCAGCCGGCTGCGGTCGATCGAAATCTCGATCAGGTCGCCGTCGTGGAGCTTGCCGATGGGACCGCCGGCCAGCGCTTCCGGCGATACATGCCCGACGCAGGCGCCAGTCGAGACGCCGCTGAAACGGGCGTCGGTGAGCAATGCGACTTGCTTGCCGAATGGAAGATGCTTGAGCGCCGATGTCACCTGGTAGGTTTCTTCCATGCCGGCGCCCATGGGGCCGCGGCAGATGAGCACCAGAATGTCTCCGGAGCGAACCTCGCCGTTCTTAATCGCGGCGATGACGCCCGGTTCGGTGAGGAACACGCGTGCCGGCCCGCGCTTGCGATAGACGCCGTCGTGATCGACGACACTGGGATCGATGGCCGTGCTCTTGACGACAGAGCCGTTGGGCGCCAGGTTGCCGGACGGGAACGTAACTGTGGAAGTAAGCCCCGCACGCGCGGCGGATTCGGGCGAGTGGATGACATCTTCGGGCCGGACGCGGTCGCGTTCGGCAAGCAGCGCGCGCAGGGTACGGCGGCGCTCACTGCTCTCCCACCACTGAAGGGATTGGCCGAGAGTCTCGCCGGTGACGGTGAGTGCATCGAGTTCGAGCAGCCCGGCGTCACGCAGGTGCAGCATCACCTCAGGCACGCCACCGGCCAGAAACACTTGCACTGTGGGATGATTGCGTGGCCCGTTGGGCAGCGCGTCCACCAGCCGCGGCACTTTGCGGTTGACTGCGGCCCAGTCATCGACTGCCGGGCGGCGGAGGCCGGCTTGGTGAGCGATGGCGGTGAGATGAAGAATGAGATTGGTGGAGCCGCCGAATGCGGCGTGGAGGATCATTGCGTTATGAAGGGCGGCTTCCGTCAGAATGTCTTTCATGGTGATGCCGCGCGCATCGAGCGCGAGCGCGGCGCGGGCCGACCGGCGCGCCATATCGAGCCAGATGGGATGCCCGCTCGGCGCCAGCGCGGAGTGCGGCAGGCTCATGCCGAGCGCTTCGCCGGCCACCTGCGAGCTGGCCGCGGTGCCGAGAAACTGGCAGCCGCCGCCGGGCGTGGCGCAGGCGCGGCAGCCCACTTCGGCAGCGTAATCGAGCGTGATGGCGCCATGCGCAAAACGCGCCCCGATGGATTGTACTTTCCCAGCGTCCTCGCCCTCTTCGGCAAGCAGAGTGACGCCGCCGGGCACGAGAACACATGGCAGGCCCGGCGTGCCGGCCAGGGCCATCATCATTGCCGGGAGCCCTTTGTCGCATGTGGCGACGCCGATCACGGCGCGCCGCGTCGGCAGCGAACGGATCAGGCGGCGAAACAGAATGGCTGCGTCATTGCGGTAGGGGAGCGAATCGAACATGCCGGTGGTGCCTTGCGTACGGCCGTCGCACGGGTCGGTGCAGTAACCGGCGAAGGGCACCGCGCCCTGCGATTTCAGTTCTTCGGCGGCCGCTTGCATCAGCAGGCCGACCTCCCAGTGCCCGGTGTGGTAGCCAAGCGCGATGGGCGTTCCGTCTGGTGCGCGAATGCCGCCATGCGTGCTCAGCAGCACCACTTCCGGGCCGCCTAGCAGCGCGGGATTCCAGCCCATGCCTGCGTTTTGGGTCCAGCCGAACAGGTCGCCGGAGGGCCGTTCCAGCAGCATTTCCGCCGTCAGCGGCAGTGCCCCCTGCGGTCCGGGGACGCGCGTCCGGATGTCGAACAGCGCCGCGTCGCCCGAATCCACGATGGAGGGCCAGTCGAATGTCTTCTTCATGGGTATCTTTCATGATAGAATCCCGGCCATGTCCGCTTCACGCCGTCATTTCCTGGGAGCGCTGAGCGCCGCCTCCTACCAGCGCGTGCTGGGAGCGAACGATCGCGTTCAAGTTGGGTTTATTGGCTACGGGTTGATTGGCAGGCAGCACGTCGCCGATTTCAAGAACCAAAAGGACGCCGATCTGGCCGCGATGAGCGAAGTGCACCAGCCGCGTCTGGAAGAGGGCTTGCGCGATTGCGGCCCGCAGGCGAAGGGCTACAAGGATTTTCGCAAGCTCATCGAAAGCAAAGAAATTCAGGCGGTGGTCGTCTCGACGCCCGACCACTGGCATGCGCTGATGACGATTATGGCCTGCGCGGCGGGCAAGGACGTGTATGTCGAGAAGCCGTTGACGTTGTTTATCGATGAGGGCAAATGGATGGTGAAGGCGGCGCGGCGTTACCAGCGCGTGGTGCAAGTGGGAACCCAGCAACGCAGCGGCTTGCATTATCAGAAGGCGCGGCAGATTGTGAAACAGGGCTACCTGGGGAAAGTGCACAGCGTGCGGATGGCCTCAAACCGCAATATCACGCCGGGCTTCGGCAGCTTCCCGGAATCGGCGGCGCCAAGCGAGCTGGATTATGAGATGTGGCTGGGGCCCGCTCCGAAGCGGCCTTATCATCAGTTGCGGTCGCTTTATCATTTCCGCTGGTTCTGGGATTATTCCGGTGGCCAGATGACGAATTTGGGCTCGCACCAGATTGACATCATGCAATGGTTCATGGGCGTGAAGGGGCCATTGGTCACGGCTTCCACCGGCGGTCGGCTGGCGCTCGAAAGCGACGGCGATGTGCCGGACACGCAGGATGCGGTCTTTCAGTATCCGGGCTTCACCGCGATCTGGTCGCATCGGGAAGCAGCGGCGGGGCGGCCGGGTACTCAATCCGGATTGGAGTTTTTCGGACACAAAGCCAGCATGACGATCGGACGCGGCGGGTTTCAGATCGCCTCGGAGATGAAGATCGATCCGAACAACGCGGTGCCGCAATTTCGCGGTCATTCGACCGGCGGAGTGACTCGAAGCCAAACCAAGCCGGAGCCATGGACTCAGCCGGTTCAGGAGAAGGGCTCAAGCGATGAGCAGTTCGATTTGCATGTCCGGAACTTTCTCGATTGCATCAAGACACGCCAGCGCCCCATCGCCGATGTCGAAGACGGGCATCAGATCACCACTGCATGCCATCTGGCCAATCTCTCTTTGCGGCTTGGAGGAAGAAGCCTTCGCTGGGATCCGGAGAAGGAAGAGATTCCCGGCGATAAAGAGGCCGCGGCGATGATGCGGCGGCCGTACCGCAAGCCTTGGGATCGCGTGCTTGAGGACTTGAAGCTTTGAGATGACGATTCAGGGCGTACGGACAAGGCCGGTGATCGTACCGCTGGCGCGGCCGCTGGTAACTGCCGGCGGCACGGTGGCAGCGGTTCCGCTTGTTCTCACCGACCTTGAGACCAGCGAAGGCGTTACCGGCCTGAGCTACGTTTTTTGTTACACTCCGATCGCGCTGAAAGCGACTGCGCTCATGGTCGAAGGCGCCGCGGAGCTGGTGCGCGGGGATCCGGTGGCGCCGTTTCTTATCGACGAGAAGCTGGAGAAGCACTTCCGGCTTTTCGGCGTGCAAGGAGTGACGCGCCTGGCGCTGGCCGCGATCGACATCGCGGTCTGGGACGCGCTGGCCAAGATTAGAGGCGTGCCCCTGGTGCGGCTGCTTGGCGGAGAGCCCAGAGCGGTGCGGGCTTACAATAGCTGCGGATTGGGGATCATCGGTCCGGAGCGCGCGGCCGCGGAGGCCGTGGATCTGCTCGAGCCGGATTTCAAGGCCCTCAAGATAAGGCTCGGCTATCAGGATGCGGCGAATGACGTGGAAGTGGTGCGCGCGGTGCGCGCGGCCGTTGGCGCCTCCGTCACTTTAATGACCGATTACAACCAATCCCTTTCGGTGGCGGAAGCGCAGCGGCGTGTCCGGTTGCTGGATGACGAGCAGTTGCATTGGATCGAGGAGCCCGTGCGAGCGCCCGATTTCTCTGGCCACGCTCTGGTTGCACGCGACGCATCGACCCCAATCCAGCTTGGTGAGAACTGGTGGAGTACGCTCGAGATGAGCCGGTCGATCGCCGCGGCCGCCTCGGATCTGGTGATGCCGGATGTGGGGAAGATCGGCGGCGTAACGGGCTGGCTGCGCGCGGCGGCGCTGGCTGAGGCGCCGGGTCTGCCGCTGTCCTCGCATCTTTATCCCGAGATCAGCGCGCACCTGCTTGCCGTGACGCCGACATGCGATTGGCTGGAGTTTGTGGATTGGGCCGCGCCGATTCTAGCCGAGCCCTGCGGCGTTCGCGACTCTGCAGTCACAGCAACTGAAGCGCCGGGCATCGGCATGGCTTGGAACGAGAAGGCGGTCGAGAGGTTTCTCGCTCACTGATGAGCTGAATACTGCGATTGCGGCGGGTTCAGCTTGATTTCGATGGTTTTCTCTTCTTCCTCAACTTCGTAGATCTGGCCAAAGGTCTGGTAGCCCTTGGCGTTCACCTGGATGCGGACCTTCCCCTGGGGCAATGGCGGCAGCTTGGCCACGCCTTCCTGGTTGGTGCGCGTTTCCCAATGCGTGCGGACCTTCTTTCCCAACTTGGCGATGGAGCGGCCTTCTACGAAGTCCAGCACCACGCTGGCGCGTTCAATCGGGCGGTCTTTGAATGTTTTTACCTCAATGCGGAGCGTGGTCATCGGAGGATCGGCCCACAGAGCCGGAACCGCCAGCCCCATCAATGCAACGAGGATCGTAGTGCGGGGTTGCATAGCTCTATTATCACCTACGAGGCCGTCAAACACTATCGGGCGGCGCCTTGGCCGCCGGAGTTGGGGCGAGATTTAGAGCTCTCTATCTGCTGCAAAAGCTCCCGTACGGCGGTCTCCAGTTGAACATCCTTACCGGAATAGCTTTCGCCGGCAGGCCGGTCAACGGGTACGTCGACGGGGCGGGGATGCATTTCCATCAATTGGCCGTCGTTGTCGAACACCTTTACCCGTGGCATGCGCAGCGTGGAACCGTCGATGAGGCGCTGATTCCAGGTGTATACGATCCAGCCCGCCGTGGGCTCTCCGACCACCTTTCCTAGTTTGAGCCGCCGGTAGCCTTCGGAGAAATCTTCCGCGTCGGAGAGTGAATGCTGGTTGGTGATGAGAATGGTCGGCAGCTCGAGCGAGCGCTGGCCGAGAATGGAGCGGGCGGGCGTGGGGCCGCGGCCCCGCTCGACGAATGTCAGATAAGGCCGCCGCGTAAATACGTCAAGCGCGTAGGCATTGACAAAGCCGCCGCTGTTGTTTCGGATATCGATGACCACGCCTGTCCTTCCATGATTCTCGACATCGAGATCGACATAGAGCCGCGAAAGCGAATCATCGCCCATGCTCTGCATGTGCACGTAGCCAAGCCGGCCGCCGCTGATCTTGTCGACATAGGCGCGGCGATCCTCGACCCAGGCGCGATAGAGCAGATTCTTCTCGGTGGCCAAACTCACCGGGCGCACGACCACGGTTCGGGGACTGGAGCCGTCCGCGGCGCTCGAAACGGATAGCTCGACGCGGCGGTTCACTTTTCTCTCCAGCAGCTCGTGAAGATTGGTTTGCCGTTCCAGGCGCGAGCCGTCCACGGCTAGAAGGTATTCCCCAATCTTGACGCCGGCTAGCGCAGCCGGGCCTAGCGGGATCACATCAGAAACCATAAACAAGCCTTGCGCATCGTAGGCGTCCGGATCGAGGCGCAGCCCGAGATGGCCGGAAAGCGGCGATTGCGGCTGAGCCTCAGGGCCGGAGACGCCGAGATGGGAAGCATTCAATTCTCCGACCATCAGGTTCAACAGCCGGTAGAGATCGGCGGGTGTATGAGCCCCGCCCACTAAAGACTCAAACTGTTTGCCGACAGCGTCCCAATTCACTCCGTTAAACCGCTCATCGAAAAAGTGATCGCGCTGATAAGACCAGGCCTGGCGGAACACCTCCCCTTTCTCGTGGTGGAAATCGACATCGATCTCGGCGCTGAGACTGAGCGAGCGGAGCTGGCGCGTTTCGGCATTGACGATTTGCACACGGCCCTGATCGAGGAAATAGATTTCGCGCGAATCGGGAGTGAACTGCGCATCGGACTTGCGGCCGGAAGTGGAAGTGATCTGGCGCGCCACCGCCCCCTCGCCGGTCTGCTCCTCGAGCGGATAGACGTATAGGTTGGAGCGGCCCGCGCCCTCCGCGGTTGCCAGCAGCGTTTTTCCGTCCGGGGATACGGCGATATCGTCGACGTCGATGCCCAGCGGGAGCAGGGAAACGCGGGTCCGGATCTGGTCGAAGACAATTGTGACGGGTTCTGTTTTGGCCGGCGCGGGTTGCGCGGGTCCCGGCTTACCGGCAGGCTGCGTCTCGTGCTGCTGTGCGGATGGCTTGAACAGATCGCGGAACCGGTCCTCGTGGTGAAGCGGCGTCCGGGGAACCAGGTCAACCCGCGCAACCCGGGTTTGTTCGGTGCGCTGCGCGGTGTCAAACAGCAGATATTTTCCGTCGCGGCTCCAAAGTACCGCGCGGTTGAAGGAGTTGGCTAGAAACGATACCGGCCGTGCGGCGCCCGCCTCGGCTTCGGCAACAAGCACGTTGGTGAACCCTCGCGTACCGCGGCTGGAGAAGGCGAGCCAGAGGTTGTCCGGCGACCAGGTCAAGGATTTCTGGGAAACCAGGGGCTGCCGGCCCACATCGCCGGCCGCGACCTGTCGCTCCTGTTTCGTTTCGAGGTCGTAGACCCACACGCTCTTGCCGCCGCGCAGGAAAGCGATTTTCTTGCCATCGGGAGAGAACCGCGGTGAAGCATCCGATTCGGTGGAAGAGCTAAGCCGGGTTTCCGACTGCGCAACGAAGTCGTGCAGGTAGACGTTGAAAGCGCCATTGCGGGCCGAAACATACACAAGTTTGCGGCTGTCGGGGGACCAGCAGAGTTGCGACTCGAGCGCAACCGTGCGGGTAACTCGCTGGGCCGTTCCCCCGTCGGCGGCTGAGGCCGCGAACACCTCGCCGCGGGCGGTGACAGCGATTTTCTTTCCATCGGGCGATAGGGCCAGCTCATCGAAGCTGTTGAGCGTAAGATGCGACACGGTGGGACCGGCCGGCGCTCCGCGCAAGCTGACTCTTACCGGCGCCGTTTTGCCGTTGCCCGTATCCATTTTCCAGAGCGCGAAGTCGCGCTCAAAGACGATCGTTTTGCCGTCCCGGGAGATCGAGGGCCACAGGATGCGCCCGTCTTTAAACTGGCTGAGCTGCCGCGAGGTGCCGCCCAAGGGCTGACGCCACACATTCTCCACTCCCTGGCGGTCGGAGACAAAATAGAAGTGCTTGCCGTCGGGCGCCCACATCGGCCAGATCTCTTTTGCCGCTCCATCGGTAATCTTTTGGTATGTAGGACTGGGGCCGGGCCGGACGAACCAGATTTCGCTCATGTCAAGACGGCTATGCCCCTTGCGCCACCATTGACGGGAAGCGACGCCGCGAACGTTGACCGCGATCGTTTTGTTGTCGGGAGCCGGCGCGGCAAAGAACTCGCTGAAATAGCGGTCGGCGGAGACGGCCATAGGAGTCCCACCGGTCGAGCGAACGCGATAGACGTCGTTCATGCCGGCGATGTCGTAAGCGGAGGTATGGAAATAGATCCACTGGCCGTCGGGCGACCATGCATCCAGTTGCTCCAAGCCGTCGGTATAGCTCAGCCGCCGCAGGGCGCCGGAGGCCAGATGCAGAACGTAGATGTCGCCGCCGCCGGTGCGTGTGGAAACAAAAGCAAGTCGGCTGCCGTCGGGCGAGAACAAAGGTCTTGATTCTACGGCTGGATTGGAAACGAGCAGTGAGGCCTCACCTCCTTCCAGCGGGGCCGTCCATATATCGCTGCCTGCAACGAAGACCATCTCAGACCGGTCCGGCGCCAGGGATGGCTCCGACAGAGCAACCCGGGGCGGGGGCTGCGCGTCCAAGCCCAGTGCCAGAGCCAATAACGAAGCATGTGGGATAACTTGAAAGATGTGTAAGCGGCGGACCATAATTGTCAACTCCGGTGCCTCTTTATTGTAGTTGGGCCGGCAAGGAGGATTTGACACTGATTCCCAGTGTCTTTATCATGAGAAATCGACGCCACAGCCGGGCAGCGCTCCAGAAAGCGTGGGAACTCCGGCGCGTCGGAGTCTGTTCATTCCTGAACTACCTATGATCAAAGTCGAAGGATTGACGAAACGTTACGCGCGCACAGTCGCCGTGAACAATATTTCCTTTGAGGTCGAAAAAGGCCAAATCGTCGGTTTCCTGGGTCCTAACGGGGCCGGCAAGACGACGACCATGCGCATCCTCACCTGTTTTCTTCCTCCTACCGAAGGGAGCGCCGAGGTGGCCGGTTTTGACGTAACCAAAGAACCCATGGCGGTGAAGCGTCGTATCGGCTATCTTCCCGAGACTCCGCCTCTCTATCCGGAGATGGAAGTCGAGGAATACATTGAGTTTGTCGGTAGGCTGAAAGGCATGGCCAAAGGCAATCTCGGCAAGAGGATCGACGAAGTCAGCGCGCGCTGTAACATTACCGATGTCCGCAAGAAGCTGATAGGGAAGCTCTCGAAAGGGTACCGGCAGCGGGTTGGGCTGGCTGCGGCGATCATCCACAATCCGGATGTGCTGATTCTGGACGAGCCCACGGCCGGCCTGGACCCGGAACAGCGCCGTGAAACCCTTTTGTTGATTCGTGAGCTTGCCGGCGACCACACCATCGTTCTCAGCACGCATATTCTCCCTGAAGTGGAGCAAACCTGCGAGAAGGTGATCATTATTTCAAAAGGCAAGCTGGTCGCCACAGACTCGATGTCGAATCTGAACAGCCGCCTGCGCGGGGCCGAGATGGTAGCCGTCGAAGTGGAGGGTCGCGGCGGTTCCCTAAACAAGGACATGGTGCGGCAAAAGCTGGAGCAGGTGCCAGGGGTAAGCCGTGTGATGCATGAGGATAGCCGCAACAACGTCTTGCGGTACCACGTGGAGAGCCTCGAAGGCCGCTCGATTCGGGCCGACCTGGCGCGCGCCGTCGTCAGCGCCGATTGGAACCTGATCGAGCTTCACTCGATCGGCTTGAGCCTGGAAGAGATCTTCCTTCAATTGACGGCTTCGGATAAAGAACAGGCCGCCGGAGGAGCCCAATGAACAACATTATGATAATCTGCCGCAAGGAGATTCGAAGCTACTTTACTTCGCCCATCGCCTACGGGTTGCTGGCCTTCTTCGCGTTTATATACGGCTGGTTCTTTTACGCGGCCGTGCGGTTCTTCGTGCAGCGCGGTACTGACATGATGATGTCGGGCCGGGGAGGTCCGATGGACGTAAACGAATGGGTGATCCGGCCGCTGGCAATGAACGTGGCGGTGATCAATCTCTTCATCATTCCCATGATCACCATGCGGTTGTTCGCGGAGGAGAAACGCAGCGGGACGATCGAGTTGCTGGCAACCTCTCCGATACGGGACATCGAGATCATCCTCGGAAAGTGGTTTGCCGCGGTGATCCTATATGCATGCGCGCTGCTGCTGTCTTTGTTCGATGTCGGACTGTTGTTTTTCTACGGCCAGCCCGAGTGGAAGCCGATTCTGGTTTCTTATCTTGGCCTTTTGTTGCTGGGAGCCGCGCTGCTCGCCATTGGCGCTTTCCTCTCCAATACCACACGCAATCAGATCGTGGCGGGAATCTCCACTTTCGCAGTTTGCCTGATCCTTTGGGTGATGGACTGGATGTTCGCCTTCGACCAGTCGGCCGTGGGCAAGGCAATCTCTTATATTTCAATCAATTCGAGATTGGACAATTTTTCGAAAGGTGTGCTGGACACCAAGGACATCATCTTCTATCTTTCGGTGGTTTTCTTCGGACTGTTCATGACCGCCCGTTCGATGGAATCGCTGCGCTTGAGGTCCTAAATGAACATGAAGTGGCTGAAAGCCCGTCAAACGAAGTACTCGCTGTACGTTACGCTCTACGTCGTAGTGATTCTGGCTGTTCTGGTGGCGGCCAACTGGCTGGCCAACCGGCACAACTTTACGCACGACACCACGTCCAACAAACGCTTCAGCCTTGCTGAGCAGACCAGCAAGGTAGTGAGAGAACTAAAGTCCGACGTCAAGATCACATACTTTGACAGGACAACGGACTTTCAACGGGCCAAGGACCTGCTGGATCGCTATGGCGTTCTTTCCACCAAACTCAGCGTCGATTACATTGATCCGGAAAAGCAGCCGCACATCGCAAAGCAGTTTGGCGTGCGAACCCCTGGTACCATATACATCGACGCGAACGGAAAGCGCGAGGAAGCCAGGTCGCTGACCGAGGAAGAAGTTACCAGCGCGCTGATTCGCGCCTTGAAATCGGGTGTGCGGAACGTATGCGGCATCAGCGGCAGCGATGAACACAGTTTCGATGAGGCCGGCGGAGACGGCTTTTCGCGCATCAAGGAACTGCTGGAGCGGAACAACTATAAGACCCGGTCGATCCGGTTGCTGGAGAATCCGGAGATCCCTCCCGATTGCACGATCGTGGTGATCGGCGGGCCGCGGCACGAATATGTGCAGCCGGTGCTTGATGCCGTGAAGAAATTCTTCGCGGGCGGAGGCAAGCTGCTTGTGATGCTCGACCCTCCGCTGGCGGGCGGCAAGCGGGATGTCGCGGAGAACGCGGCGCTGGTAAAGCTGCTCGAAGAATGGGGAGTGACGCTTAACAAGAACCTGGTGCTGGACACAAGCGGTATCGGACGGCTGTGGGGTTTGAGCGAGGCGGTCCCGCTTGGGACCAGCTACGAATCGCACGTCATTGTCCGGGATCTGCGCGAGGTGGCGACGGCATTCCCGCTGGCGCGCTCCGTGGAGGTGAAATCCGTAGCGAATTTCACTGCCGAAAAACTTGTGTCCACCTCGGCCAACAGCTACGCGACGGATAATTTGAGCGCGCCCGCGATCAAGCTCAACCCGGATAAGGACAAAAAAGGCCCCTTTACTCTGGCCGTGGCCGCCAGCCCGAATCTCAGTTCGGGAGACAAGTCAAAGGGCGCGCGGCTGGTGGTTGTGGGCTCATCAAGCTTTATGGCGAACAGTTTCCTCGGGTTTGCGGGCAACCGGGACCTGAGCATGAATGTCTTTAACTGGCTCTCCGCGGATGAGGATCTCATTTCCATCCGGCCCAAGGATCCGCAGGACCGCCGTTTGAATCTTAGCCGGCGCGGGATGAACCTGTTGCTTTATTCCAGCCTTCTGGGGATTCCCCTGCTGGTGATCGCCGCCGGCATGAGCGTCTGGTGGAGGAGGAGATAGGCGTGATGCAGTTGCGAGGATTGCTCCTGGCGGTGGCCGCGCTTGCCGTGCTTGGTCTGGGTGTTTTCCTGTCCAACAAGTACAAGAAAGAGGACGCCAAGAAGGGCAGTGAAACGCCCAAACTTCTCGCCGTGCCCGAAGACCAGGTTTCCGGGATCGAGATCAAGCGCAAAGATGGAACCACGACGGCGCTCAAGAAAGGCGAGAAATGGGAGATTACATCCCCGCAGGCGCTCCCGGCGGACGCCGAAGCCGTCAATGGGATGATGAGCACCATATCCGGTTTGAGCACCGACCGGTTGGTGGAGGAGAATGCCGCCGATCTCAATCTCTTCGGGCTGGCCACGCCGCAGGTGGAAGTTACGGTCACAAAAAAAGATGGAAAGAAGAGTAAGCTGCTGATCGGCGACGAAACTCCCGGCGGCAGCGCCTTTTACGCCCGGCTGGACGGCGAAAAGAAGGTTTACACCATCGGGAGCTGGAATAAGACGTCGCTTGACAAGACGGCGCAGGAGTTGCGCGACAAGCGGCTGGTGATCTTCGATTCCGACAAACTGACGCGCCTCGAACTCGCCGCGAAGAACCAGACAATCGAATTCGGCAAGAATCCACAGAACGAGTGGCAGATCGTGAAGCCGAAACCTTTGCGCGCCGACAACTGGGCCGTGGAAGAGATCGTCCGCAAGATCAAGGACGCGAAAATGGATGCATCCGTGTCCGAGGAGGACGCAAAGAAGGCGGCGGCGGCATTTGCTTCCGGCGCCAGAGTTGCGCTGGCCAAGGTTACCGACGCCTCTGGCGCTCACGAGATCGAGATCCGCAAGAAAGAGAACGACTACTACGCGAAAGGCTCGGCGGTGGCGGGCTTCCACAAAGTGAACACGGAGCTCGGCGAGGGACTCGACAAAGGACTGGACGATCTCCGCAATAAGAAGCTGTTCGATTTCGGTTTCAACGATCCCTCGAAAATCGAAGTGAAAGGCGGCGACGGTAAAACGAAGGTCTACGAGAAGGCGGGTGAGAAGTGGATGCTGGCATCGCAGCAGATGGATTCGGTCGGTGTCCAGGCCTTTGTGGATAAGCTCCGGGATCTGTCGTCGATCAGGTTTGTCGATTCCGGTTTCGCGACGCCGCTGTTTGAGGTCAAGCTTACTGCCAAGGAGGGAAAGCTGACCGATCAGGTGCAGATTTCCAAGAGCGGCAACAGCGTGTTCGCCATCCGCGTCAACGAGCCTTCCGTTTATGAGATCGACGGAAAAGCCTTCGAGGAACTCTCCCAGGCGGCCGGCGACATCAAGTCTCCCGCTCCGGCAAAGGACGCGAAGAAAAAATAGAGTGTGAACGCCCTTCTTACCGACCTGTACCAGCTCACCATGGCGGCCGGCTATTTCGAAGCCGGGAAGGCCGGCGAGAGGGCGACATTCGAGTTGTTTGTGCGGCGGCTACCGGCCAACCGGACGTTCCTGCTGTCTGCGGGCCTGGAGCAGGCCGTCGAGTACTTGCTGAATCTCCGTTTTGAGCCAATTGAGATCGAGTATCTTCGGGGCCTCGCGCAGTTTGCGACAGTTTCGCCGGAATTTTTCGACATGTTGGCGCAACTGCGATTTCGCGGGGACGTTTTCGCCATGCCGGAGGGGACGCCGGTGTTTGGCGGAGAGCCGATCCTGATCGTCCGAGGCTCGCTGATCGAGGCGCAGATTCCGGAAACTTATCTGCTTTCGACGATCGCCTTCCAGACGCTGGTGGCGACGAAGGCGGCACGCATCTCAGAGATCGCCGGCGGAAGGGCGGTGGTGGAATTTGGCACGCGGCGGGCCCATTCGCCCGGCGCGGGAGTGCTGGCCGGACGAGCCGCTTATATTGGCGGCTGCGCCGGCACCAGCAACACGCTCACCGGCATGCGCTATGGCATACCGGTGTTTGGAACAGCCGCGCATAGCTGGGTGCAGGCGTTTCCAGAGGAAATGGAGTCGTTCCGCCGGTTGCAGCAGTTGCTGGGAGAGAACACGGTTTATCTGATCGACACTTATGACACTCTCGAGGGGGCGAGAAAAGCGGTATCGCTCGGCCGGCCGGTCTGGGGCGTCCGTTTGGACTCAGGCAATCTGGCCGAACTCTCCCGGCAGGTACGGCGGATACTGGATGACGCGGGACTGAACGACGCGAAGATCATGGCCTCCGGAGATCTCAACGAATACCGGATACTGGAACTGATGGCCGCAAAAGCTCCCATCGACGCCTTTGGAGTAGGCACCGATCTGGCGACCTCTTCGGATTTGCCGAGCCTTGGCGCGGTGTACAAACTGGTGGAAATGGAGACCGCTTCGGGCAAGCGCTACACGGCCAAGTTCAGCGAAGACAAGGTTACGCTGCCTGGGGCCAAGCAGGTGTTCCGCTACTCCGGCCACGACCTGGTGGGGTGCAGTTGGGAGTGCCCCACTTGCGGGCCCGAAGGCGAATCTTCGGAAGCTCTGCTGCGTCCGGTGATTCTGAATGGAGAACTGGTCGCGCCGCTGCCGGGGGCGGAGGCGGCTCGAGGGCGGGCGCGGGAGGGGCTACGCCGGCTGCCCGCGGCTCTGCGGGGGCTCTTCGAGGAGCATTCCCATTGGAAAGTGGAGTACAGCCCGGAACTGCTGGCGCTGCATGATCGAGTCAGGCGGGAGCTTGTATAGGCGGAGGCCATGAAAACGATCTTCTTCGATGTCGACACGCAAATCGATTTCCTGTTTTCGGCCGGCGCTCTGTACGTTCCCGGGTCGGAGCGAATCCTTCCACTGGTAGCGAAGCTCAACCACTGGGCGGCGGAAAACGGGATCCCGGTAATTTCGACCATGGACGCGCATGCGGAGAACGATCCGGAGTTCCGCCACTGGCCGGCGCATTGCGTGGTGGGCACGGTCGGGCAGAGAAAGCCCGAGCGCTCGCTGCTGAAAACCCGCGTGGTCGTGCCTAGCTATGAAGCGAACGTGGACGTCTCAGGCGCCCAGCAGATCCTGCTCGAGAAACAGAGCGTCGATTGTTTCACCAACGCCAATATTCACAAAGTGCTGGATGCGCTGGAAGCGGAGCGCTATCTGGTGTACGGGGTGGTTACGGAAATCTGCGTCAAGAACGCCTTGTTCGGTCTGCTGGAGACCGGCCGGCGCGTGGAAATCGTGGCCGACGTCACGAAGTCGTTAAACCGGGAGGAAGCGCGCAGCATGGTTGTGGAATTCCGGAGCCGCGGAGGCGTTAAAACTTCCGCGGCTTCCGTGATGAAGGAGCGCTTCAGTTCAGGCGCCGAATAATAACTCGCGCGACGGGGTTTCTCCAGTCGCGGGAGGCGCGATTGAAATTCCCGGTGCCCTGCATGCCGTTGTGGATGTGCACGAACCCTTCTCCACCTCCGACCTGGGCGCCGCCCCCATTGCCATCGGGATTTGAGGCGGTGACGCACTCGTTGAATAACGGACCCGGAATGGAACCGCACTGTTCATCGTTTCTTTCGGTCCCGGCATCGTAGGCGTTGAGATAATAGACGGCTGCCCTATTACCTCTTGGCAGAGAAACGTTATCCAGGCCGAGAAATGCGTCATTGGTGGGGATGAGCATGGAAGCGAGACTGAGATGGTCAAAGAACCCAGTGGCGCGAACGGTGATCGAGACCGATCCGCCGGGGCGGATCAGCCTGTCGAGCGGCGGAGGCGCAGGCGTGTGAACCGCTTCCTGAACTTTATCCGTCATTGCGGAAAGCATTTGGATGAACGGGGCCACATTGCCTTCCTCGGCAAGAGCGCGCAACTCCGCGGAGGCGGGTCTGCCGGCTTCAAACAAATGCAGGCCGTCGCGGTGCGTCACCACCAGAATGGGCGTGAACCGCTGGTTCCGAGTGAGGTTGGTGACTGTTACCTCATATCTGCCTCCTTCCTGGGCGAACACAAGGCCGGGGGAAAGAACCGCGGCGGCAAGCAGACATCTTCGCGTCGATTGGCGAGTAAGCATGGACTTCTCCTTTGTTGAATCTCGTTGATTGAAGTGAGCAGGCGTGCACGCCGTTTCGATCGAAGCGCTCGGTAGGCTATGGTCGCCCGCTGCGGGAAAATCCCCCTCGCTTCAGAAAGATCCGTCAGGAATTTTCGAGCCCGATCTGCGACAAGCGGTAACGCAGGGCGTTGCGGGTAAGTCCAAGCAGGCGGGCGGCCTGGCTCTTGTTGCCTCCACAGCGGCGCAAGGCTTCGCGAATGATCGATTGTTCGAATTGCTCCAGAGTCATTCCTTCGGGCAGGAACAGGTCGCTCGACGGAGTCCGCAAAGCGGCTCCCACATCGAGCCGGATATCGGAGGCTTGCAGCGTTTTACCCGCGCTGAGCACGAGACTGCGTTCAATCACGTTCTCCAGTTGGCGCACGTTGCCGGGCCAGTGGTATTCCGACAGCTTCTCAATGGCGTCCTCCTCAATCGAGTCCGCCGTCGAGCCCAGCCCGGCGGCCAGCTTGGCTACGAAGTGGCGCGCAAGAAACGGGATATCCTCTTTGCGTTCGCGCAGGGGAGGGATGTCGATCGGCACAACGTTGAGCCGGTAGAAGAGATCCTCGCGGAACGTGCCTTGCTCGAGCGCGGCGCGCAGATCCACGTTGGTTGCGGCAATAACCCGGACGTCGATGCGAAGCGTTTTGTTGCTGCCCAATCGTTCGAATTCACGCTCCTGGAGCACGCGAAGCAGCTTCACCTGAACCGAAGGCGGCACATCGCCGATCTCGTCAAGAAACACGGTTCCCGTATCGGCCAGTTCAAACTTTCCCGGCTTGCTGGCCGTGGCGCCGGTGAAGGCGCCTTTGTCGAAACCGAACAACTCGCTTTCCATAAGGTTTTCGGGAATTGCGGTGCAGTTGATCTTCACGAATGGGCGTCCGCGGCGAGGGGAATGATGGTGAATGGCGCGCGCGATCAAGTCCTTGCCGACGCCGCTCTCTCCGGCCAGCAAGACCGTGGCGCGAGTGGGGGCCACGCGCATCACGGTGGCGAAGATCTCCTGCATGGCCCGCGAGCGGCCAATGATGTTGTCGAACTGGTAGCGCAGGCCCAACTCCTCGCGCAACTTGCGGTTCTCGTCTCGAAGCGAACTCACCTCGAGCGCCTTCTCAATGACGTTCATCAGATGATCCAGCGAGAACGGTTTGAGCAGGAAATCGGCGGCTCCGCTCTTCATCGCTTCGACGGCGGTTTCGACGGTGCCGAAGGCGGTCATCACTATCACCGGCATTTGTGCGTTGTGCCGGTGCGCGAGTGTGAGCAATTCCTGGCCGCTCATGCCGGGGAGCTTGAGATCGGTCAGCAGCAGATCGGCATTGTCGAGATAGCTGACAGCCTGCTGACCGCTGCCGGCCTGGTCCACCTCGTACCCCGCGCCGGCCAGTTGCAGTTCGATCACGCGGCGCAGCTTCTCTTCATCCTCAACGACCAGGATTCGTTTCTTCATGCGGCTGGCGGCGCCGGCTCGACCGGCAGCAGGATACGGAAAACGCTGCCGGCTCCGGGTTCGCTCTCCACCGTAATCTTACCGCCATGCTCATCGACGATCTTGGCGACGATGGCCAGGCCAAGGCCGACGCCGTCCCGCTTGGTCGTGAAAAAGGGGTTGAAAATGTTCTCGCGATGCTGGGGCTCGATGCCGGCGCCGCGGTCGATGACCGCGATTTCGGCATGGTGATCCACCGGGCGCGTCTTGAGCGTAATGGCCGATTCGGGCGGGCTGGCCTGAGCCGCATTGAGCAGCAGATTGTAGACGACGCGTTCAATCAACTCGACATCGAAGGGAAAGGGCCGGATGTCGGGAGAGTAGTTCTTGTAGACGCTGACGGCGAAGCGGGGAGTGCTCCGCTCAAGTTGTGCCACGGCGCTGTCGAGAGCTTCGGTCAAGTCATTCGTTTCGGGCCGCAGCTTCAAAGGGCGGGCGAAATCGAGGAAGCGGGTCACCAGGGAGTTGGCGCGGTCGACCTCGCTGGTGATAAAACCGGCCAACTCACGTCCCACGGAATCCTGTTCGGGCAAGTTCCGGCCCAGCATTTCCGCCGACGCCTTAACGGTGCCCAACGGATTGCGCAACTCGTGCGCCAGTCCGGCGCTCATCTGTCCGAGCGCGGCCAGACGCTCGGAACGCCGCATGGCCGCCTCCGCCTCGCGCAAACTCTGATTGGCTTCGGCCAATTGCCGGGCCGCCGCCTGGTAGCGGCGCGCCTCGACGCGGTTGGCTTCGGCGAGCTGATGCGTGAGGAAGCCGACTACGGGCAGAAAGATGACCCGGAGACTGAGAATACTCATCCCCTCCCGGGTAAGTTCATAGCGCTGGGGATCGAGGAAGAACGGCAGCGTGAAAATCAGGTAGGAGGCGCAGGCGAGCAGAGTGAACAGCATGGCGCCGCCAAGACCAAGGCTGGTGGCGGCGGAAACTACGGGCAGCAGCAGGATCAGATAGTAGCTGCTGGTTATTCCTCCCGTGTAGCCGATCAGAAGGAACCCCAGCAGGAGCTTGATCGAAATGGCGGCGAGGTTGCCCCGGCGGGAGTTAAAAAAATCGATGCGCGGCTCGGCGAGCTGAAATATGGCCAGTGACGCAAGCAGCTCCAACTCGTAGGCGGACCGTTCGGCGCTGGCAATCGCGAGGCCGCCAAAAAGCAGCAGCCAGACGAAATCCTGCGCGCGCAACAGCGTTTGCCGTCGTTCCGACATCTCCATCCTGATTGTGCCAGAATAAAAGTTTCCATTTGACTGCATGAGTTTCCCCAACCCTATCGACCCAGCCCCGGAGGAGCCCGCGTCCGAGGTGGAGACGTCTACGTTTGGCGACATCCTTACTCAATTCGAGTCCGAGCAAAAGGCGGATAACACGCCAGGCGAGCCGCTGGCCGGCGTCGTAGTCGCGGTGACCGCCGACACGGTGGTGGTGGATATCGGACGAAAAAGCGAGGGCGTCATTCCGCTGGTCCGCTTCGAGCAGGGTCCGGATGGGCCCAGGGTGAAAAAAGGCGACGCGCTCACCGTGGTGGTCACCGGCCGCAATAGCGAGGGCTATTATGAGCTATCCATGCTCCGCGTCAAACGCCCCACCGACTGGAGCCAATTTCAAAAAGCGTTCGAGGCTAAGGAAGCGATCGCCGGCCGGGTGATCGAGGTCGTCAAAGGCGGCCTCAGAGTGGATGTCGGCGTGCGCGCCTTCATGCCCGCTTCCCGAAGCGGGGCCAGGGATGCGGCGGAGATGGAAACACTGGTCGGCGAGGAAATCCGCTGCCGCATCACCAAGCTCGACGTGGATGATGAAGACGTTGTGGTCGACCGCCGCATTGTCCTTGATGAAGAAGCGGCGGCACAGCGCGAACGCGTGCTCGCGGGGCTTACCGAAGGCGCGGTCGTTCGAGGCGTGGTGCGGACGATCGCCGATTTTGGCGCCTTCCTCGACCTGGGGGGCGTGGATGGCCTGCTGCATATCGGCGACATGTCCTGGAGCCGTGTATCGAAAGCTTCCGATCTGGTGTCGGTGGGCGACAGCCTGGAAGTGAAGGTTCTCAAAATCGACCCCGCCGCGCGCCGCATTTCGCTCGGCTTGAAGCAACTGCAGGCCGACCCGTTCACGGTTGCCGCCGCGGAGCTGAAACCGGGCGATCGTGTAAAGGGCAGGATCGTGCGGCTCACCGATTTCGGCGCTTTTGTCGAGGTTCGCCCGGGAGTGGACGGCCTGATTCACGTTTCTTCGTTGACCTGGAACCGGAAGGTCCGCAAACCGTCGGAAATTGTCAACGTCGGCGACGTCGTGGAGGCCGTGGTTCTCGAAGTCAAGCCCAACGAAAAACGGATTTCGCTAAGCCTCAAAGAGGCGCTAGGCGATCCCTGGGAAGGGGCGGAAAACAAATATCCTCCAGGCACCGTGCTCGAGGAAGCCACCATCTCCAATCTCGCCAAGTTCGGTGCATTTGTCGCTTTGGGGGAAGGCCTGGAAGGGATGATCCACATCGCCGACATCACCAGCAAGCAGCGGCTCGACCATCCCAAAGAGATGCTGGCCACCGGACAAAAAGTTCGGGCGCTGGTGCTCGAAGTAGACAAAGAAAAAAGACGTATCCGGCTGGGGATGAAGCAACTCGAGCCGACCGTATTCGACGAGTTCATGGCTCAGCACGAGGTGGGCGAATCGCTGACGGCCCGCGTCGTTTCCGTCGAAGGTCCGCTGGTCCGGGTGGAACTTGCCGAGGGTGTAACCGCGATCTGCCGCCTGCCGGCGGCCAAGCCGAAAGAAATCGCCGCGGAGACGGTCCCGGCATCGAAGACCGACCTTGATTCGCTGACCGCGCAACTGGCGCGCAAATGGAAGCAGGGGGGTGGTTCCACTCCGGCCACCGAAGGTCCCGCGATCCGTTCAGGCGAGGTCAGATCCTTTAAAATCAAAATCTTAGACAAGAGCCAGAAGAAAATCGAAGTCGATCTTGTGTAATTTTGTTGTGACCTTTTGCTTCCGGCAACGTCCCTTTACGATGTAAGTGCGCATAATGGCCATCGGAAAGGGTGAAGCAGCCACGACACTGGCAAGCGCATCGACGGCACCCTTAGATGAGGCGGACCTGGTCCGGGCCGCGCAGCGGGGTGACCAGTCGGCGTTTGAGTCGCTGGTGCGCGTCTATGACCAGGGCGTGTTGAAGCTGGCAGGCAATCTGTTACGGAATGAGCAGGATGCCTTCGACATCTATCAGGAAACGTTTCTGCGGGTATACAGGAACCTGCATTCGTTCCGGTTCGATTGCAGTTTTCGCACGTGGCTGTACCGGATCGTGACGAATTTGTGTCTGGACTACCTGCGGCGTAAGAAAGTTCGCAAGGAAGAGCCGGCCACCCGAACAACGGCTGAAGGTGAAATGGATCGGCTCTCCGTGGTTCCGGCGGAGAATCCGGCGGGAGACCCGCAGAGGAGTTTGCTGAGCGATCAGCTACGCCGCCGAGTCGAATCGGTGCTGGAACAGTTGACCCCGCGAGAGCGCCTCGTGTTCGAGATGCGGCACTTTCAGGGAATGCGGCTGAGAGCAATCGGAGAGGCCGTCGGCACCAGTGAGGAGGCGGCTAAAAATTGCCTGTTTCGCGCCACGCAGAAGATGCGCGTTGCGCTGGGAGATTTCTTATGAACTGCGATACGGCCCGCCGCCATTTTCCCCTGTATCTTTACGGCGAACTGGAGTTGGAGCAGGAAGAAACGCTGGAGCAGCATGTGGAAGGCTGCCCGCCGTGCCGGCGGGAGTTGGAGCGGGAGCGGAGCCTGCACCAGTTTCTGGACAGCGGAGATTGGGAGCCCGCGCGGGAGTTGTTGCAATCGTGCCGGCGCGAGTTGGGCGCCCGTATTGCCGCCGCCCCGCCCCCAAAGTACTCATTGGCGGACAGGCTGCGGGACGTGTTTCGTCCGTTGCTGCCGTCGCGCGCTTTGTTGCGCCCCGCGGGAGTGCTGGCTCTGCTGGCGGCCGGTTTCTTCGCCGGGCGGGTATGGGACCAGGTGCGGATCGCGGATCCTTCCACGCTGCGTGTGCGCGACTTGGCCGCCAGTCCCAGTGGCGGCGTGCAGCTTGTGCTCGAAGAGGTGCGCGAGCGCACTCTTACGGGAAACCTCGACGACGATCGCATCCGGCAGATGCTGCTTGCCGCCGCCGCCGATCCCGCCGATCCAGGCTTGCGCGCCCGCACCGTGGAGCTGCTGAAAGACCTCGGCGGGGAAGCGGAAGTTCGCCTTGCTTTGCTGCGTGCGCTGGAACGCGACTCCAACCCAGGCGTACGATTGAAGGCGCTCGAAGCTCTGAAACCCTTCGCCAGCGATCCGGAGACGCGTAAGGTGCTGACCGGCGTGTTGCTGGTCGACGATAATCCTGGAGTTCGCATGCAGGCGATCGACCTGCTGGTGCAAGACATGCAAATCGAATTGATCGGCGTTTTGCAGGAGATGCTCCCGCGCGAGAACAATCCTTACATCCGTCAGAAATCACTGCAGGCCCTGCGAGAGGTGAATGCTTCCGCGGGGGTGTTCTAGAAAAGTGGTTGCCGTGCGCTTTTTGTTGCCGCTCATCGCCATCATCGGAAGCGCCGGCGCGGAAGAAGAGAGTTTTCACATCGTCCGCCAAGGAGTTTATTGGACTCGCGTGGACCGGGGGACGCTCGATCTTCCAACCCGTGCCGCCGTCCACGTGGTTGCGCCCGGCAAGGTCCTGGTGAGCGGGGAACCCAGACACGGCGCTTATTATGAGATCAAGAGACGCGTCCGGGCCCTGGATTCCGCGCACGCGCGCCGATTGCTCTCAACGCCTGCAATTCGGGTTTCGCAACGCGGGCAAACGACGCAGCTAACGATCCTGGCCGCGGCCGGGCGCCCCATTCCGGAGTTGGACCTGCGCCTGCCCCGCAATTTGCGGCATTCCTTGTTCGAGGTTCAGGACGGTTCCGTCTCCGCCTTTGATCTGGATCACGGCGTCTCAGTGGAAGCGAGAGCGGGCGCCGTGGTGCTGGACCGGATTGCCGGCGGCGTATCCGTCAAGACGGGCGGAGGGGAAATCCGGCTCGGCAGCGTCGGCGGCCGGATCCGGTGTCATTCCGGGGGAGGTGGAATTTTTGTTGAACGCGCCGGCTCCGATTCCGTATTGGAGACCGCCGGCGGAGAGATTCGCGTGAGGGAGGGCGCCGGGCCGCTGCTTTTAACCACGGGAGGCGGGAACATCCAGGTGCTTCGAGCAGGCTCGTCTGTCAATGCGCATTCAAGCGGCGGGCTGGTGGAGGTGATCCAGGCGCTGGGATTGGTGCGCGCCACAACCGATGCAGGCACAATACATGTGAGCGCCGCCTCCGGCGTCGAGTGCCGTTCGCTTTCCGGCGCGATCCATCTCTACTCCGTGTCCGGAGCCTTGCGCGCTTTCACCAGGGTGGGAAGTATAACCGCCAATCTCACTGCCGGCCGCGTTGAGAATTCGTTTCTCGATACGGCTTCGGGTGACATAACGGTTCTCATCCCGTCTAATTTATCGGTAACGGTTCAGGCGGCAAGCGAAGCCGCCGGGCGGATGGGGAAGATTCTTTCGGAGTTTCCAGAGATCCGCATCCTGGGCGGGCCGTGGTGGACTCCGCTGCCCACGCACGCCACTGGGGTAATCAATGGCGGCGGGCCTGTGTTGAAGCTGTCCGCCACTGGTGGCGCTATCCAGCTAAGACGGCAGCGCTAGCCATGGGGCGTCAACCAGCCGATGAAATTATTGGGAAGGTAGTGAAAGATATGGTGAGGCAACTTTTGATTGTGGGTGTTTTGGCGACGGTCAGCTCACTGGTGGTTCCCGCGGTCTATGCGCAACGCGATCGTCCGGAGATCCTGCTGGGGTTCAACGAGAGCCGCAGCTTTCTCGGAGTCGGGGTCACGGAAGTCAACGCCGAACGGGCCTCCGCCCTTAAGCTCAAAGAAGAGCGCGGTGTGGAAATCACCCGCGTCGAGGAGGACAGCCCCGCAGCCAAAGCCGGCCTCAAGGTTCAGGACGTAGTGCTGGAATACAATGGGCACCCCGTTGAAGGATCGGAACAATTCGTGCGCCTGGTTCGTGAGACCCCGCAGGGACGTACGGCCAAGCTACTTGTCAACCGTGGCGGCCAAAACCTGACCATCACGGCGATCATAGGGACGCGAAGTCCGAGGACCATCGAGGGTAGCCGCGGATTCCGGCTGGCCTTGCCGGATATGGAGCAATTGCGAACTCTTGAAGTACCGGCCATCGCAATGAATTGGCGCAACCCTGTTCTCGGCATAGAAGCCGAGGCGTTGAAGTCACAGCTCGCCGGCTTTTTCGGCGTGACCGAAGGCGTGCTGGTACGATCGGTTTCCTCCGGCTCGCCCGCGGAGAAGGCCGGCGTCAAGGCTGGAGACGTCATCACGAACGTGGATGGGAACAAGGTGGCCACTCCGACGGAGATTACGCGGGCACTGCGCTCGCTCGGCGAAAAGAAAACGTTCTCTCTGACGGTTGTTCGCGAAAAGCGCGAGATGCAGCTTAGCGTGCAGCGGGAGCCGGACGGCTCCTCGGCGCCGCGCGGCCGGCAGGTGCAGTACCGGCAGTTTGAGCTGTAAAGGTGGGCGCGGTCCCGTCAAGCGCGAGGATCCTCTGGACCTTCTTGAGGAGCTCGACTTCACCCAGCGGCATTCCCAGCGTGGCGGCAACCTGCTCGGGCCGCTCGCCGCGGCGGAACAGCCGTAGAGCTTGCGTGCGGCGGCTTAGATTCAATCCGGTGGAAGGAATGCTGGGGCCATTGCCGATCTCGGCTCTGCGCTCGGCTTCGTCGGCGCGCTCACGCAGATCCTGCACCAAACCCCGAAGTTGGCCCAACTCGGTGAGCAGCAGTTGCTGACGTTTGTTCCAGCGGGCCTGCGTCTCCTGTTGGGCGCGCTTGAGTTGAAGGAACAGAAAGGCCGCCAGGCCAACGCCGGAGATGGATAGCAGGTAAGCAGCGAGGTCGGCCACGGGGTTCATTGTCATCATCAGTAGAGCGTTCGAAGCCGCTCCTCCTTGCTGATGATGTGCTTGATCCTGACGCCATAGTTGCCTTCAACGACAACTACTTCCCCGCGCGCGATCACGCAGTTGTTAATAATGATCTCAACCGGCTCGCTGACGGTGCGGTTCAACTCGACAATCGAACCGGAATTGAGCTTGAGGATGTCTTTGAGCTGTAGCTGGGCGCGGCCAAAAGAGACGCTGACGGGAAGCTGCACCTCGAGCAGCAGATCGAGGGTACGCGAGTGTTCCACGGCGGCGGAGGCGGGGTTTGAAGCGCTAATCGATAGCGCTGGTTCCACCGGGGCTCTGGCGCCCGGGCGCGCGCCCGAATCGAACGAATCGAGCAGCGCTTGATTCCACTGAAAATGAACTCCCACCGCCGTTTCGCCTGACATCCAGCGAAGAACAACTCCGCCTGCCAGTCCGGCCGGCGGAACTGCTTCACGCGCGCTGGCCGGACTGACTTCCCGCCGCAGCCGCTTTGTTATGGCATGAGCAGTGAAAGAAGCCGCCTGAGCAATGATCTCCAGCCAAGTTGACTGAATGTCTTCGGCCGGTGCATCGTCAATGCCGGCTGCGCTCAGGGCTTGCCTGCCGACGGTCTGCCAGGTTGATTCCGCAACACCGGCCCAGAGTTCCGCGCCTTCCAGTCCGTTTAGAGAATGGAGCCGCCATACGATGGGCTCACCGGAACTCTCCCCTGCTCCGGAATCCGGGCGGCGTTCCAATACCGGCTTGATGCTGGTCATGGCCTCGATCGATTGACCGAGACCGGAAGACAACGTATCGGCCAGCCACTGGCCGTCACTGGAGAGGGTTTGCAGTTGCTCTTCCATGATTGCCCCTATAACCCGCGCGAGGTCGGCCAGCGCTTCTCAATATAGGTTCTCAGGCGTAGGATTGCTTGCGATTTCAGTTGGGAGACACGCGATTCATGCAATTCGATGATCTTTGAAATCTCGCGTAACGTCATCTCTTCCTGATAGTAGAGGCTGAGTACAGTCCTCTCGATCGGCGGCATTTTCTCTATGGCTTCGGCCAATAGCCGCTCGAGCTCGGAGCGTTCCAATAATCGCGAAGGCCAGTGTTCCTCCTCATCGGAGATGTATTTGAGCAGGTCCCTGCCCTCTTCCTCAGGCGAGGCGGATTCGAGGCTCCCCAGATTAACGCCGCGCACCTCCACCAGCCACTCATGGTACTCCTCGATACTCAGCTTAAGGGCGGCTGCAATTTGCTCTTCGGTGGGCGCGCAATGCAGCTTTTGCTCGAGCGCGACGATTGCCGCTTCAATTTGTTTGGCGCGCCGGCGCTGCTGCCTCGGCGCCCAGTCCAGCCCGCGGAGGCTGTCGAGAATGGCGCCGCGGATCTTGTATTCGGCGTATGTTTTTAGCTTTACATTGTGGCTGGGATCAAAGTGGTCGATGGCGGCGATCAATCCCACGATGCCTGTTGAGACCAAATCATCCAGGCTGACACTATCCGGTAAGCGCTCATGAATCCGTCTGGCGATCAGCTTGACCTGCGGCAGATGCTCCAGGATCAACCGCTCCCGCTCTTCGCTCTGTAATTTTGAAGTGGCACGATAGGAATACATTTGCTTTGCCGTGATCTCTCATTCCCTTCGATCTGTGCCAGTCTAGCTGCCGGCTACCGCATGGCCCGCTTGCGCCGGGACACCTGCCTCTTTCATCGCCCAGCCTGGTTGCAGTACCAGGTCCAGTACTCGATCGAGCGTCGCCGGTTCGAGATCCTCTGGCACCTGCTGTCCGGTTGAGAGAAAGGAGATCGGTTTGCCGCTATGCGCGGCGGCGCTGTATAGCGAACCGTAGCTGTCTGTTTCATCCAAGTGCGTGAACAGCACCTTGTCGGGCTCGAAGCATTCATAGCGCTCGACCGCAGTTTGTAAATCGGCGGATTTCATCGCTGCCGATAGAACCAAGTGAACATCAATATCGGTATGAGAGCGGAACAGCCCGGTCCAGTCAGAGAAAGCATCCATGTCACGAGGACCAAGACCTGGCGTGTCGATCCAGATCCACTGCTTGGATCGATGTTCTTCGAAAAGCTGAGCGAGCGCCCGCGGGGACTCGGCGATCTGAAATCCGCAGCCAAGAATCGCGGCATAGGTGCGCAACGCAGTGGTGGCGGCAACGCGCAGCGTGTCGAGGGAGATGATAAACATGGGGCGCCGCCCGCGTAATCCATAGGTGGCGGCCAATTTGGCGAGCGTCGTCGTCTTGCCCGCGCCCGGAGGACCAAGCAGCGCCACGGCTCGCGTAGTTGCGTCCGGCGAGCCGGGATGAGGCGCTGGAGCCACGCGAATCAGGCGGGCCATCTGCTCCCGCAGCGCAAGTTCAAGATTTGCGGGCTGCACCCTTCCCGCCCTGTCCGGAATTGGTTGGCGAGCACAATCAACCAACAGTTGCTCCACAATCGCCGGGGCGACGTCGGCGGCCAGAAGCAGAGAGCTGGCGCGGGCCAGATCGGGATCCTGATACAAGTCCCTGCCGGCCCAGCCCCGGAAACCGGAGAGCGTCACCGTCTGTTTCATTTTTTCCATTTCGCGCCGCAGTTGGGTCAGCTCAGACTGAACGCGGCTGGAGGGCGCCGCCGCGAGCGGTGCGGTGTCGTTCTTGAGACGCGGCTCCTCGCGATGTTTTTCCGGTAGCGCGAAGACGACTTCGTAGGCCCCCAGGTGACGGGCTCCCGCCGCGGCCGGCCGGGAGTCCAGAAGCATCGCATCGTCTCCCAGATCTTCTCGAGCCTGCCCCATCGCCGCCTCGACGGTGGCGGCAAAATACGATTTCAGCCGCAATGCGTACCTCCTTATAGGATTTTTTAGAAGCTCAGCCGACCGAGCCGAGTGAGATCACCTTCACGCCCGAAGGGATTTCATTGTGCGCCAGGACCATCAGGTTCGGGATTGCCGCCTCGACAAGCTGCCGCAGAAAATACCGAACGCTTGATCCGGCCAGCAGAACAACCGGAGTTTCGACGGCGCCGGCCGAACGAGCCAGTTTCTCCAAAATCTCGCGAGCTCTCTCCGGAGCCAGGTTCAGATGCGATGTGGTTTCTCCATGCTCCACCACGGACTCCAGATTCCGCTCGAGCGCCGGATCGAGGAAGTATGCCGGCATGTCTCCGGCGGCGTTCAAGTAGGGCTTGCTCACCATGCGGCGGATGGACTGGCGAACGAACTCGGTGAGCACAACCGGGTTCTTCGTAATCAAAGCCGCCTCGCCCAAAGCTTCCAGCACCGACGAGGCGTCGCGAATGGAAACACGCTCCCGCAACAGGTTCTGCAAGACTTTTTGCACCGTGGCAAGCGAGAGCAGTTTGGGAACGAGATCCTCCACGACCTTGGGATTGTCTTCGACAACGCGATCGAGAACTTTCTTTGCGTCCTGACGCGAGAACAACTCATGACAGTGCCGGCGGACCAGCTCTCCCAGGTGCGTGCCAAGGACGCTGACGGCATCGACCACTGTGTAGCCGGCCGCGCGCGCCTCTTCTCCGCGGGAGGCAGGAATCCACAGGGCGGCGATTCCGAAGGCTGGTTCCCTGGTGGGAATTCCATCCAGTTTTGTTTCCACACGCGGCCCCGGGATGGCGAGTTCGTGCCCGGGAGGCAATTCGTAGCGGGCAATCTCGACCCCCTTGAGCAGAATCAGGTATTCAGAGGCTCGCAGATTCAGGTTATCCGTAACCCGGACAGAGGGAAGAATGTAGCCCACCTCGCTCGCCATCTGGCGCCGCAACCCGGCGATCCGTCGCAGAAGAGGAGAGCTCTGGCCGCCTTCGACCAGTTTTACCAGCCCCAGGCCAACCTCGACAGCTAATAGATCCACGCGCAGCAGGGCTTGCACGTTGTCCTGCGGGGGTGGAGCCAGCGTGCCGGCTTCGGCACGCCCTTTCTGCGCGGTCTCCTGGCGGCGCATGCGCCATGCCAGTGCTCCCAACCCGCCGCCGAGAGCCAGGAACGGGATTTTGGGGAGCCCTGGAAACGCAGCCATGACGATCATGACGCCGGCGGCGAGCAGCAGCGGCCGTGACTGGCCGAACAACTGACGGCGGAAATCCGATTCCAGACCCTTGTCGCTGCTTGCCCGAGTGACGATCAACCCGCCGGAGATGGAAATCATCAGAGCCGGAATCACGGTAACCAGTCCGTCTCCGATAGTCAGCACCGTATAGGTCTCAAGGGCCCGCATTAGATCCATCCCATGATCGAGGACACCGATCAGGAAGCCGGCAATGATGTTGATGGCCGTGATGAGAATGCTGGCCACCGCGTCACGCTGCGTAAAGCGGGAGGCTCCGTCCATGGCGCCGTAAAACTCGGCCTCGGCCGCCAGTTGCTTGCGCCGGCCTCGCGCCTCCGATTCGTCGATCAGACCCGCGTTCAGGTCTGAGTCGATCGACATCTGCTTGCCTGGCAGAGCATCAAGCGTGAACCGTGCCGTGACTTCCGAGATTCGAACCGCGCCGTGATTGATCACGACATACTGAATGGCGATTAATACAAGGAAAATCACTACTCCGATGATGTAGTTGCCTCCCACCACGAACTGGCCGAAGGCTTTAATCACCTCCCCGGCGGCTGCAGTGCCGGTATTGCCGTTGAGCAGGATGAGCCGGGCACTTGAAATGTTGAGCGCCAGACGAAATAGCGTCATCAGCAATAGCGTGGTGGGAAAGATGCTGAACTCGACAGGTTTGAGGATGTGCATCGCTACCAGCAGCACAACCACCGAGAGCGTGATATTGGCGCTGATCAGCAGGTCCATCAGCAGCGGGGGAAGGGGCGTGACCATCGCCAGGATGATCCCCAGCACAGCGATGGGGACGGCCAGGTCCCTCCACGGAGCCGAATTCAGATCGAGGCCCATGGCTGCCGCCATCGACGCCCCTAACCTGGCTGTGCCGCTTTTCCGCGGCGCCGGGCCGCGGTTGCCGGTTTCCCGGGCCAGGCTTGACGGGGAAACCGATCCGACAGCGTTGCTTGTCGCCATTAGTGCCGCTCCTCAACGGGGGCCAGAGCTTGGCCGGCTAGCTTCATTGGCCCGGCAGGTTGCCCCGCATCAGGCGGTAGATATACGCCAGGATCTCGGCTACGGCCTGATAAAGTTGTGGCGGGATCTCCTGTCCCACCTCCGCCGCGCGGTACAGCGCCTGCGCCAGCGGCGGGTTTTCCACGATCGGCACCTGGTTGCGCAGGGCAGTCTCGCGGATCCGCAGCGCCAGCCAGTTCTTCCCTTTGGCGACAACTTTGGGCGCCGCCATGTCGTTCATCTGATAACGGATGGCAACCGCGTAATGGGTTGGATTGACAATCACGGCAGTTGCTTTGGCCACGTCCGCTATCATGCGCCTGCGCATCAGATCGCGCTGAAGACGCCGGATCCGCATCCGGACCAGCGGACTCCCCTCCACTTCTTTTTGCTCCTCGCGGATTTCCTGCTTGCTCATTTTGAGCTGGCCTTTCCAGCGCCGCCGCTGCCGGACAAGGTCGATCGATCCTACCAGAACGAACACCATCGCCGCTTTCCACAACAGATCCTTCAACACCTCGCCCACGCTGGCCAGACCCGAGGAAAGCGGCATCCGCGGTAGAGCCAGAAACGTGGGAAGGCTGCCGCTGACAACGGCATACACCGCCCACATGAATAGGGGCAAGAGCAACAGCGCTTGAAAGAGCGATCCCAGGTTCTGCGAGGGGAGCTGGCGCAAGCGCGAGATAGGGTCCAGCCTGCTCCATTCCGGCGCCAGTTTCTTTGCCGAGAAGCCGAAACCCGTCGTGATGAGATGCAGGCCCAGGATCAAAACCGTGACGAGCAGACCGGCGCCCAGCAATACTCCAAAATAATTCCAACTCATCCAGGCCAGAAGCCTGGAGAGCATGGCTACGTTGACCTGGCTTGAAAAGGCAATCTCGACAAGATGCCGGAACAGCCGCCGCGCGGCCAGTAGCGTAGCGGGCGCGCCCGCTACCGCCAGCCACACAAAGACAAGAAACGTTAGCGCGGAGACGAATTCCCGGCTGACAGGAAACTGGCCCTCGCGCCGCGCCTTTTCGAGGCGTCGCGGCGTTGGCTGTTCGGTGCGCTGATCCTGACCGGCCAAAGCTCACTCCATTGCCCGCAGACTCTATCGGCTGAATTGCTATCGTGCCCATGCCGCCACCGTTCGTTCGGCCTGCTGCCGGAATAACACCGGGAGCGCGCCGGCCAGCATGGCGAACATGGCCAGCGTAACGAGCATCTTGGCCGGGAAGGCCAGCGTCATCAATTGCAACTGCGCGTGTATCCGGCTTAGAAGAGCCAACGACAGATCCACCAGGAACAAGAGCGCCACAACCGGCAAAGCCAGCCTCAACGCACCGATCCACATGTCCGCTCCCAGGGCGACGATCGATTCCATGTGTGCGCCCGTGGGCCACCACTGTCCCGGGGGCTGTTTTTGGAAGCTGCGCGCCAACGCGCGCAGCAGTTGCTGCTCCATGCCGAAACTGAAAAACAACAGGCTTGAGCACAGATGGGCCAGGATCTGAAGTATGCTCGAATCCGCCTCGGACGTGGGATCGATCGTCGATGCGTAGCCGTATCCGGCTTGCAAACCCGCCATTTGCGCCGCCAGGACCGCCATCTCGATCAGCAGGCTCACTCCCAGCCCCAGCACGAGGCCAAAAGCGGATTCCATCAGTATCCATCCGGCCATCTGCCCCAGCCCCGGCGTTTGGGAGGGCGGCTCGGGCCAGAAGGGAAATAGGGCAACCGCAAGAGCAAATGCCAGGACGATGCGCGCTGGTTCGATCGCCATCCTCCAGCCCGGGACCGGAACCAGAGCGACCACTCCCGCTACGCGGGCAAGGGCCAGCAGGCCGCTCCAAAACACGGCCGGATTCGGGATCAGCTCAGCGAACATAGCTGCTGAAGTCCCCCAGCAATAGAATTGTGTATTGAATCATCCGCCCCAGCATCCACGGCAGAAACAGAATCAACCCGGCCAGAAACGCCGCCAGCCGTGGCACTGAGCCGAAGCTTGCGTCTTGAATGGAGGTGACGATCTGAATCAGGCTGATCAAGATGCCGGCCACGAAGCCGACCGCCAGCAGGGGCACACTGAGCCAGAACGTCGTCCAAAACGCTTGCTGTAATAAATCCACGACCTGTTGTGTCTGCATCCGGCTAGCCTCCGCCTTGATAGAAACTTCTGATCAGTGCCCCCACTACCAGGTTCCAGCCATCGGCCAGTACAAACAGCAGGATCTTGAACGGCGCCGACAGCATCACCGGAGGAAGCTGTACCATTCCGATACTCAAGGTGACGCTGGCCACGATGAGATCGATGATCAGAAACGGCAGGAACAGGACCGCGCCGATCTGGAAACCGGTGCGCAGTTCGCTCAGTACATAAGCCGGCACCAGAATCTTGATGTCGACATCTTCGGCGCGGGCCGGCGCCGGTGTTTTTGTGATATCCACCAGCAGTTGTATGTCCTTCTCGCGGCAGAAGCGCAGGAGAAATTTCTTAAGTGGACGGCTTCCCTCCTCCCACGCTTTGGGAGCTGCCACATCCCCTTTTTCAAGTGGGATCCAGCCCTTGTAGTAGGCTTCCGAAAGAACCGGCTGCATGATGAGCAGCGTGAGAAACATCGACAGTCCTACCAGCACCTGGTTGGAGGGAGCGCTTTGAGTCCCTAACGCCTGCCGTAAGAAGTGAAGTACGAGCGTGATTCGCAAAAATGGCGTGACTGACATGAAAACAGCCGGCAGCACCGTCATCAGAGTCAACAAAAGAACGATCTGCACCGGCAGGCTCAGCGCCCCAGCGTTCTTATCGAACAAATCCAGAGGCTTGGCTGCGGGCGCCGCCGCTAGCGGCATTGCCGAGGCCAGCAACGCAACCAGTAAGCTAGCCATTTGCTCTCTGCACCTCTTCGGGCCGGATTCCTTGCTGTTGCTCATCCCAGGGAACGGTGGCAAGAAGCGTGCAACCGCCTGCATGGGCCGCCACAATCCAGGCCTTTCCGGCAAGCCGCACCAGATGGAGACTGTGCTGCGGGGACAGCGCCACGCGGTCGATCAGCTCGAGCGACCGGCTTACCATCTGTTTTCGGTGCGCCGGCCGGGGCCAGCGCCCACGAGCCAGCAACAGGCGCCCGGCGACAACCATTCCTATAACGATCAACGGCCAAACCCACTCCATGCTCATTCCTCGATATTGAAGTCCGTGATGCGCACGCCCATTGTGTTTTCGATGACGACAATTTCGCCATACGCTACCAACGCTCCGCCAACCCGAATGTCGATGTTTTCCCCCGCCGAGCGAGTCAGTGTGATGACGCTCCCTATCTCCAGATCGAGCACTTGCCGTAGACTCAGCACTTTTCGATCCAGTTCCGCCTCGATTTCGAGCGCCAGATCCGCCAGGTGCGGAAACTCGTCCGCCAGGCTGACACGCTCAGGGATCCGGTCCGGTTTCATGCGCTATCGCTTGAGATTGATGGTCTCCTGGCTCAGCTCATCCGCCGTCGTAATCACGCGAGTATTAGCCTGGTAACCGCGTTGGTAAATGATCAGATTAGTGAACTCACGGGCGATGTCAACCGTGGAAAACTCAACCGCTCCACCGACGATCGTCCCTCTTCCGCCAGTACCTGGAATGCCGATGGCCGGCAAGGCGGACCGCGCACTCAACTGGAAGTTGTTGTTACCCACGGCAATCAACGATTCGGGATTTCGAACCGCCGCCATGGCTGTCTGGCCCACGAATACCTGCTGCCCGTCTGAGAACTGCGCCAGAATCCGTCCCCCCGAATCTATGCCGACCCGGATCAATTGCGCCGAAGGCGAGCCGTTTTGTGCGTTCGCCGATACCGAGGAGGGCTGAGCGTACTGTGTCAGCCGGGGTGTCGGTCCGTCGTACAACTGCCAGGTAAGCGTCATGTCCGCGGCTCCGCTTACCAACCCGGTTATACTTATCGCCGGCAGGGGCCCGGCCGCGGGCGGGTCGGTCAACCGGCCCAGGTTGTCAAATGTCAAGGTTCCCGTTACTGGCGGAATCGGACTGGTTACGCTGGAATTTGGAACCGAGATCGAGTAGTCCCATTGACCTGCCGTGGCGTTCTTGGTGAAGGTCACCGAGACCGCATGTGACACGCCTAGCGAGTCGAAGACTTCGATCGCGGTCGTAAACTGAGTCGGTGGGGGGCCGGCCGTACCGGTGGCATTCAAATTCAGGTCGAAAGAAAAGGAGGTCGTCTGTATAGGCGCCTTCAAGGATCCGACCGGGACAGTGATATCGCCGATCGGCCGATTGGTGTCTACGGCGCCGCCAACACCGGTCCACCCCTGAACTTTTTCCCCGGTTGCGGTTAGCAGATTTCCAGCTTTGTCGACTTGCAGGTGCCCGCCGCGCGTGTATAACATGGCGTTGTTGCGATCCCGGATGACCAAGAAACCGTCTCCCTGGATGGCGGCATCAAGGGCGCCGGTGGTGCTCTGGATTGCGCCTTGCGAGAATTGACGGACCGTTATGGGGCGCCCGACGCCAAAGCCAACTTGAGTCTCACCGAGTCCGGCGCCCAGGGACTGTGTTACGAGGTCATGGAAGGCAACCGCGCTCCTCTTGAATCCGGGCGTGTTCAAGTTGGCCAGATTGTTGCCGACCACATCGACAGCTGTGGAGTGCGCATTGAGCGCGGATAATGCAGTTGAAAACGAAGTAAACATGACTATTCTCCAATCCTCCTTCTATTGATTTGTCGAGCCCACGGCCGCGGGCGGCGGCGCCTGCTGGCGGTCGAGAATCAGGTGGATCGCTTCGAGCTGCTGCCGCATTTCCACCATCTGCTCCACGCTGCTGATCTGGCTCAATTGCATGAGAAAGTCGACGCCGTCGACTGGATTGAGCGGGTTCTGGTTTTGCAATTGCGCCACCATAAGCTTGAGAAACAGGTCCTTGGAAACCTGCTGCTCAGGACCAGGCCCGGCGGCCGGCGAGGCATTGTTCGTGTTGGCGGTTCCTCGAGAGGATGGAGCCTGGGTGGCTGCCATCGCCGTGGGATTCAAATGATTCGTGACGGTATTGACCATGAATTACTCTCCATTACTTGTTTCCAGGACTCCTGTTTGCGGTTGCGCCGTCCGCGGAGTCTTTCTTCATTCCAATCGGGCTGTTGATAGGCGGAATGGCGCTTTTCCGCATCTTGATCAAACATCCGGCTGTCGAGTGTCTGCGGGAGATGGATTGAATCGCGATCCTTGGAGCGTGTTTCAAATGCCTCAGTCAGCAAGGCTGGTTGGAGGCCTTCCGGCTCGTGAGCTTGTGTCCAGTGTTCCACCGAGACGCCGCTGTGCGCGAAGCGCTGAACCAGATCTTCCAGGCCGGAGCGAAGCCTGCCACGAACGTCGCCGTCGGCGGAATGAACCGAAATCTGAATCCTGCTCGCTCGCTCGACAACATTCAAATGAATACCGGCGCCTGGTTGCCCGTCTAGCTCGATACGAATCTGTCGTACTGGCGCAGGAACCGGCCGGGGCACCCCTTCGACGCGCGACAATTGTTCCATGACAGAGGACTGGGTTTCGAAGCTGCTATTCTGGTCTGTCCGGCGGATTTCAGCTCCTGCCTCCGGCCATCCGGTGTTGCCGGAATCAACCGTCGTCAGAGTAGTTCCGGTTGTCACGGTAGCCGTCGTGGTCCCCGTTGCAATTCCGTCCCTGCGAAGCAATGGCGAGTCTGAATCCGGAACTCCATCCGCGGGACTTCTCTTTGCTACGGTCTCAACGACTCTTATGCGATCTGGTTCGTAGGCCACCGCTGCTCCCGGCTTGGTAGTTTTTGCGGTTACCAGACCGGGAACCTCAACACCCTCGCTTTCAGCCTCTGCCAGGGGAATCGGAAGAGCCCGAACAGAGTCTTCACTAGCAACTCTGCTGGTCCTCGCCGGCGGCCGCGAATCTGACCGCTGAAGTTCCTGATGGAATGGGATACCAGTGCGGGAGTCCTGAGAATCCAAGTGCGGAGAGCCGGCTTCTGGCGTTTCGAAAGTCCGCGGAGTCAGTTTCAACGCAAATGCCACTTCCAACCGCGACAGTTCTTTGTCTCCGGTCGCCGCGGCAGCCATGGGATGGCTGACCTCATGCTTCGGGCTTCCCCCCTCCGGCTGTGGGCCGAACTTGTGGGCTACCGGAGATTGCGGCTCACGCGGCCCAGCTAACTCCACGGACCGCTTGAGCTCGGGGCCAGGGCCGGGTTGAAGGGGAAACGGTACGGTTTCATTTCGTTGCTCAGGGGCGAGTGTGGGAACCAAAGTGTCCACGCGAGTTTCCCGCTCACTGACGATTGATCCGTCAGCCTGGGGAAACCCTTGCTCATCGGACGCATCGAGCAGCGCGGAAACGGCCGCGAGCGTTTCGTCGCCCTGCGGTGGTACGATTTGCGGCGGCTGCTTCTCATCAGACAGCACAATTTGTGGCTCTCCCGCAGCAACTACCAAGCCGGGCGGCTCCGCCAGTTTCCGGTCGGCCGCCGGCGGCTCCAGAAGGACGGCTGGAGGAAAGAGGAACAATACCGGCAACTGCGATCTTGCCCCAGGATCAATCTGCTGGGTGACGGCATCGTCTTGGCCGTCATCTTCCCGTTCGGGAGGGTCCTCCTTCGATTCGGCGGGGCCGGGCTCGATATCGAGCATCCCCGTCAGAACTACAGGGAACGAGGCAGCCGTTCCGCTTACATTGCCCGATCTCGCTGTGGGCGCGATTGCGTTCCAATTGGCCGGTCCGTCTTGAAAGAATGAAAGTGGCGAGCCCGGTCTCGGCGGAAATACCGCACCCGCTTCCACAACAGCGCGCGATTCGTTAGCAAGTAACCAAGTGGGTAGCGGCAGCACGAGAAAGCGAAATGCAGATGGAGTGCCAAATGAAGGATCGCTTGAAGAATCACATGGTTCGGTTCCGGCTCTCTGAATGCAAGCGCCAAAACCGTTTCAAAACGGCAAATTCCCGCCGATTTTGAAACATCCCCAAATCACCACTTCGGTCAGTTTTGTTTGAATTTGAACGATTTTCCCATTCGGCCCCCGATTTGCTATGCAGCCTTACGTGGACACGCTGACCATAACAGCCGCAAGCGGGCTGCGCGCCAGGATGGAATCGCTTGAAATGCTCGCCAACAATCTCGCCAATGCCACTACCACGGGTTTCAAGGCAGACCGCGAGTTCTACAGCACCTATTTTGCTCCCGAAGCCCTGGCCGGCCCGGGGGGGACTCTTCCGGCCGTCTCTCCAGTCATTGAGAATAACTGGACGGACTTCTCGCAAGGCGCGCTCCTTCCCACCGGGAGCGCTTTGGATTTTTCCCTGTCCGGCCCTGGTTTCTTCGTCGCCGATGGACCCAGCGGCGCGCTCTACACACGCAACGGCAATTTCCGGCTCTCGCCGGACGGCACCCTCTTAACTCAGGAAGGTTATCCAGTGCGCGGCGAGCAGTCCAAGCAGATCCGCCTGGACCCTAATGAGCCGATTGAAGTAGACGCGGAAGGTGTCTTGCGACAGCAAGGACAGGTTAAGGGACGGATGGAAGTCGCCAGTTTCAGCGACCAAAGCGAGCTTGCCAAGACCGGGTCCAGCTACTTCCGCTTTGATGGCCAGGGACAGCCGTCGCGATCCTCGGCCCGTGTGGAACAGGCCCGACTCGAGGGCGCCAATTTTCACCCGGCTGAAGGCGCCGTCCGGTTAGTCAGCGTGCTCCGGCAATTTGAAATGCTCGAGCGGGCGCTGACCTTGGGCAACGAGATGAATCGCCGCGGCATTGAGGAAGTGGCGCGGGTGCGTGATTAAACGCCAGGTAAGCAAGATTTGTAAAAACAGCATTTTAGAGAAAAGGAGCCCTTTTCAATGATTCGTTCCCTATACAGCGCCGCCAGCGGCATGATTGCCCAGCAGTTGAATGTCGACAACATCGCCCACAATCTTGCCAACTCCAATACGGTGGGGTTCAAGATGCGGCGAGCGCAGTTTCAGGACTTGCTTTATCAAAGCCTCGCCCAGCCCGGCGCCGCTGCGGGATCGCAGACGGTAGTCCCCAGCGGCCTGCAAATCGGACTCGGATCGCGCCCGGTCGCCAACGAAATCCTGTTTACGCAGGGAAATTTCGTCTCGACCGGTAATCCGCTCGACACCGTTATTCAAGGCAAGGGCTTCTTTCAAATCCGAAGGCCTTCAGGCGAGTTGGCCTATACGCGAGCAGGCAGTTTCCACCTGGACCGGGACGGCAACATCGTAACGGCGGACGGGGACCCACTGGAGCCGCAGATCAATCTTCCTCCCGAGGCGCAGTCGATCACCATTGCCGCCGATGGCACGGTCAGTTTCACGCTACCCGGTCAAACCGCAGTCCAGCAGTCCGGCCAGATTCAACTGGCGAACTTCGCGAACCCGGCCGGACTCAACAGCCTTGGCCGGAATTTGTTTGCGCCCACCGATGCGTCCGGCGAACCCGCTCTCGGTAACCCGGGAGGCCAGGAGGGGCTGGGTTCTTTGCAGCAGGGCTATCTCGAACAATCCAACGTCAGCGTAGTCGAAGAGTTCATCAATCTCATCGTCAGCCAGCGCGCCTATGAAGCGAATTCAAAAATCGTGCGGGCCTCCGACGAAATGTATCAGCAGGTTAACAACATGACAAGGTGAGGTGTGGCGTGGCACTCCTGATCGCTCTGCTTTGCACCATCCCCGCCGCCGTCGCTGGACAATGCCTTCCTATCAAAGGCGAATATATCCGTGCCTCCGACCTGGCGCCGGTGATCGCCGCTTTTGCGAAAGTGGACCCGGGGCAAACGCTAGCGCCGGCGCCCATCGGAACGGCTGTCCGCTGGTTGCGCCGGCCGGAGCTAGCACGCTGGCTCAACCGCTACGGTCACCGTGATTTGGTGGAGGCGGATATTTGTGTGGCTCGGCCGTCCCGGCGGATTACCGGGGAAGAGCTGAAGGCCGTGCTCGCGGCGGCTCTTGAATCGGAGCAGGCGCAAATAGAGATCATCGACTACAGCAGATACGAAGTTCCGGAATGGAAGATCGAGTTCCGTCTCAGCGGCTTGGCAGGTTCAGCGGCCACGCGCGCCGACCAGGCTGTTCTGTGGCGCGGCAAACTGGTTTCTGGCGGCGGCCGTAGTTTTCCGGTTTGGGCGCGAGTCCGCGTCAGCGTGGAACGGGAAGTTTTGGTGGCTGCCCGGGATATAACAGCCGGGCAAAGACTATCCGGCGAAGATCTTGCCATAGAGAAGCGTTACGTTTTTCCGCTGGCAAGCAACCCTCCCAGCCGCGACGGCGTTGCTGGCCGAATCGCTCTTCGAAGCATTGCCGCCGGAGAAAGGATTCCATCCGGCAAGCTGGCGCGATCGCGAGACGTATCCCCCGGAGATCTGGTTGAAACGGAAACCTCCAGTGGATCCGTCCGGCTGCGCCTTACGGCAATGGCCGAAACCGGAGGCAACGTTGGCGACCGCATCTGGCTCAAGCCGCGGCAAGGCGGGAAGCGGTTTCCGGCATTATTGGTGGCGCCGGGACAGGCGCAGATAACTGAGGCTCCAAAATGAAGACAACCATTCTGCAGTGTCTGGCGGGGGTGCTTACGCTGGCCGCATCCGACGCCTCGGGGGCAGGTTTGCGAAAAAAACAAGCGCCTTCGCCCATTGACCAATACATTGAACAGGCCGGAGCTAACGATGCGCGCATTGGCCGGCCGGCCGCATCGCCCGGATCGCTGTTTCAGCCCGGTGGCCGGTTGAGCGATCTGGCGCGCGATCCAAGAGCCTTCCAACTGGACGACTTGGTGACCATCGTCGTCAGTGACCGCGCCTCGGCGATTGCCCGAGGCACGACAGCCACGGCCAGAAAATCGGAGGCGCGCAATTCGGTCACTTCGTTGGCCGGCAGACTGCCCGTCTCCGGGCCGCTGGCCAATCTGGCCACTCTCGGCGGCGAATCCAAGCTCGATGGTCAGGGACAAACTACACGGGAAACCCAGCTCAATACAACCCTTGCGGCCCGGGTCACCCACGTGCTTCCGAACGGCAACCTCGTTTTGGAGGGGCTGAAAGAGATTTCGGTGAACTCGGAACGTCAGTTGGTGATTGTTCGCGGCGTATGCCGGCCCCAGGATCTGAGCCAGAGCAACCTGATTCGCTCAGACCGGCTGGCGATGCTGGAGGTGAAGATCAATGGCAAGGGTGTTGTCGAGGATGCGATCCGGCGTCCGTTTTTCCTTTACCGCATTCTGATGGGCTTGCTGCCGTTCTAGGAGAGTTCCCATGCGATTGTGTTCGGGCTTACTTCTCATCTGCCTGGGGTCGGAGAGCGCCTTCGCCGCCCGCCTCAAAGACCTCGGGGCCTGGGAGGGCGTCCGCGATAACCAGCTTGTAGGCTACGGTCTCGTGGTCGGGCTCGCGGGAACCGGCGACAAGAGACAGACGGTCTTTTCCGCGCAGTCATTGGCCAACCTTCTCGAAAAGATGGGCGTCATGGTCAATCCGGCCGTGATCCAGGTGCGCAATACGGCGTCGGTAATGGTCACCGCAACGCTTCCGCCGTTCGGCCAGCCGGGAAGTCGCATTGACACGCACGTGGCTGCCATCGGCGACGCGACCAATCTTCAAGGCGGACTGCTGGTGCTGACTCCCCTAAAAGGACCCGATGGCCAAGTTTATGCCGCCGCCCAGGGTGCGGTTGTCACCGGGGGCTTCGTCGCTGGCCGTGGTGGTAATACCCAATCCCTCAACCATCCCACCGCCGGAAGGATTCCTAACGGCGGGATTATCGAAAAAGCGTCGCCCTCTCCGCGTCCCTCATCGAGGCTACGTCTGCAGTTGCGCAACTCGGATTTCACGACGGCCGCGCGAATCGTGGAAGCCGTCAACCGCAAGTTCGCGGAATCAGGTCCGGCTGTGGCTCGCGCCGAGACTCCGGCCCTGGTGACAATCGACGCTCCGGCGCGTTATTCGCTGCGCCAGGTTGAGTTTGTTTCCGAGTTGGAGAATCTGGCCGTCGAACCGGATCGTACAGCGCGAATCGTAATCAACGAACGGACCGGGACTATTGTTATGGGCAAAGACGTTCGAATCGCCCCCGTTGCGATTCTGCATGGGGCGCTGAGCGTCGAGATTCAGACGGTGTTTGACGTTTCCCAGCCCCCTCCGTTGTCGGGCGGCACAACCACCACCGTGCCTCAGGTAGGGGTGGGCGCCAGGGAGGAAAAGGCCAAGAACATCGTCCTCAAACAAGGAGCGACGATTGAAGAGCTGGTAAAGGCACTGACCGGCATCGGGTCCACGCCGCGTGACATCATCGCGATTCTGCAAAACCTGAAAGCGGCCGGCGCCTTGGAAGCGGACCTGGAGGTGATCTGAAGAAGATGTCGATGAATTCTATTTCCGCAATCACGCCGGCGCCGTTGGAGCTATCCGCAGACCGGCCACGGAACCTACAGCAGGCAGCCGAAGCCTTCGAAGCGCTTCTGCTGAGCCAGATGCTGAGAACGGCCCGCCAAAGCGATGGCGAGGCCGGGGACGCGATGGGGTCGTCTATTTTAGAAATGGCCGAAGAGTACTTGGCCCGCGCGATTGCGCAGGCGGGGGGCAGCGGCTTGAGTGCAATTATTGCCGGTCAACTCAACGCGGCTAGCCATGCTCACTCCGAGGCACTCAATAGGAATAAAGGGCAGGGTGGGGATCCTCCGGCTGGCTCGAAAGATTCCCGGCTGCCTCCGTGACCTGATTCCAACCGTCGAGTAAAGTCGTGAGCAATTGGATGGCTTCAACGAAAGCTTGATCGTTGCCGGTAGTGCCGCCTTGCTGGATACGGCGCAGAATGTAGTCGTAAAGTTCAAGGAGCCGTTCGGCCAATTCTCCTCCGTTGGCGCGGTCAAGCGACTGGATGAGTTCAATCAAGATGGCGGAGGCGCGGCCTACCTCACGGGCACGGCTGGTGGCATCTCCGGCCGCCAGCGAGCTGCGCGCAAGGCCAAGCGTCTGGATGGCTGAGTTGTAAAGGATCGTAACCAGCTCCATTGGGCTGGCAAATAACACTTTTGTTTCCAGGTAGTTATTATAAGGATTCGTTTGCATAGAGAACAGGTTATTGAACGCCAAATCTGGTCAGGGGAGACTCGGTTTAGGTCTTGGCAAGCTGGCGGGCCATCCGCAACACGTCTTCGGTGGGCACCTGCATGAGCACCTCGCCCGTGTTGCGATCTACTACCTTCACAACCGGCCGCCGTGTATCCCGGTCGAAGGCGAACGTTAACTCTTGATTCTGCCCGAACACTTCAGCTCCGTTAATGGCTCGAACGGCCTGAATGATTTCGCGCTTCTCAGACAGTTGCGCGGCTGGTTGCCCATTCGATAATGACGCAGCCAACGACAACGCTATTGGATTGATCGGTCCGATTTCCATGACCATCTCCTCGGGGATCCTCCCCCCAACGTTTCTTATCGGACCGGCTCTGTTTTGTTTGAGAGAAATTCTAGGCGAGATTCAGCGTTCGCATCGTGGTTCCGCGTTCTTGCTGCATCTTCTTTTGTAGCAACATGATCGAGTAGATCAATTGCTCCGGTCGAGGCGGACACCCCGGCACGTACACATCCACCGGAATAATCTGATTCACCGGAACCAGCGCATAATTGCTGAACACGCCCATCGAGGTCGCACAGGCCCCCATCGAAATCACCCACTTTGGTTCGGGCATTTGCTGATAGAGGTGCCGCACCACCGGCGCCATCTTGTTAGAAACCCGGCCCGCGATAATCATCAGGTCGGATTGACGTGGTGAGCCTCGGAATACCTCTGCGCCGAAGCGCGAGATGTCGAACCGCGATGCTACGATCGCCATCATCTCGATCGCGCAACAGGCCAAGCCGAATGCCATAGGCCAGATCGAATTCTTCCGGCCCCAATTAATCACCGCGTCTACCGTGGTGGTGATTACGCTCTGCGAAAGGTGCTGGTGATCTTCGTTGTCCAGGCTAAGGTAAATCTCGTCCCCCTCGCCTAACTGAAGCTTTGTTTCCTCTACGGGGTTTTCCATCCGCTGTTTCCTTAAGCCATGATTATCCCACGAAAAGGTAGAATCAGTATTGGTGAATGACTCATCCTTCCATAGCCGCACTGCCATCCCCCTACTCCGAACTGCTTGATCAGGCCGCCACGCTCTGGGGTATCGAAAAGAAATACTTCGACATCTGGGGAAACGAGCATAAGCCGCCAAACGAGGTCAAGCAAGCCATCCTCGACTCGCTCGGCGTGGCCTGCTCCGGGCCGGAAGAATTGGCCCGCTCGATCCAGGAACGCTGCCTGAGGGAATGGTCTCGCCTCTTGCCGCCTACTCTGGTCGTCCCGGCCGGAGAAACCATAACGGTTCGGGTCCGTATGGCCCACTCCGAGGCTGGCTCCGGGCTGAGATGGGAGATCGAAACGGAGAATGGCGCCGCCTTGGGCGGCATGATCGATCTTGAAGCCACAGCCGAGACCGGCCGCTACCAAGCTGCCGGAATGTGCTTTCTCGAAAAGCTTGTTTCGTTTCCCGCTTCCGTCCCCGCCGGCTACCATACGCTTCGTACTACCCTCGGGGCTGCCGCTCAGGTAGAGACAATGCTCATCATCGTGCCCCAGCGAGCATGGCTTCCCGACCGGTTAGCCAACACGGGCCGCGCCGCCGGGCTTTCGGTGAGCCTTTACGGCGTCCGCTCCGGGCGCAACTGGGGCTGCGGCGATTTTTCCGACCTCAACTCACTCATCGACTGGGTCCGCGACGACTTGCATGCCGGTTTCCTGGCGCTAAGCCCCTTGCACGCCATCGATAACCGGATGCCGTACAACATCAGTCCTTATCTGCCGAATTCCACTCTGTTCCGCAATCCGATCTATCTCGATGTAGAGAGGGCCGAGGAGTTCCGCCACTCGCGAGCCGCGCAAACGGTGTTTAGAAGTCCGGCCATTCAGGACCGACTCGAGGCGCTGCGGCAAGCCGGCTTTGTCGACTATGAGGCCGTCTGGCAACTGAAGCGATTCTTCCTTACGCTCCTGTTCCGTCAGTTCCTGCTTAGAGCCACTGCGCAACGCAAACAAGCGCTGGCGGATTTCTGCCACTTGGGTGGCCAGCGGCTTCACCGGTTCGCCCTCTATTCAGCGCTTTGGGACTGGCTTCACAAACGTGACCCCAATCTCTGGATCTGGCCCGACTGGCCCGCCGAGTATCAGGACCCCGAGTCGGCTTCGGTGGCAGCCTTTGCGAGCCAGCACCCGCGCCGCATCCTATTCCACAAATATGTCCAATGGCTCATCGATCAGCAGCTTGCCGAAGCGCAACGGCACTGCCGCGATCGCGGCCTGGAAATCGGCCTCTACCACGATCTGGCTCTGGCCACCGACAAATGCGGCGCCGACCTGTGGGCCTACCGTCCTTTTTTTGTCGCCGGCTGCCGCGTAGGCTCGCCGCCTGACGGTTTTGCCCCAAACGGGCAGGATTGGGCTTTTCCTCCTCCCAACCACGACCACCACCGCGACCAAGGCTACCGGCTGTTCATTGACGCCATCCGCGCCAGCAGCCGCCACGGCGGAGCCCTTCGTATCGATCACGTTATGCGCCTGTTCCGCCTCTACTGGATCCCGGACGGCATGGAGGCCGCCCATGGCGCTTACGTTCGGGATTACCACGAGGACCTGCTTGGGATTCTTGCGCTCGAAAGCGTGCGCAACAAGTTCCTGATTGTCGGCGAGGACCTCGGTACTGTTTCCGATCTTGTCCGTGAGCAACTGGAACGCTTCGGCATCCTCAGTTACAAGGTTTTCTACTTCGAAAAACACCCCAGAGGGGAGTTTCGTCAATTCGAACAATACCCGCGCCAGGCGCTAGTCAGCTCCACCACGCACGATCTGCCGACTCTGGCCGGCTTCTGGACCGGCCGTGACATTGAGGCTCGCCAACAGGCCGGTCTGCTGCCGGACGAAGCTTCCTACCAGCGCCAGCACGGCGAGCGCGCCGCCGACAAGCAGCGCATTCTCGACCTGCTGCATGAACAGGCGCTGGTACCCTCGTGGTTTCCCCGGCGCGCGGAACAGGTTCCCGCTCTTGAGGGGGAACTCCACAACGCCATCATCGGCTTTCTGGCGCAAACTCCTTCGATGCTGTTTGCGCTCAACCAGGAAGATCTGACCAAGGAAACCGAGCAGCAGAATCTGCCGGCCAGCACTGTCGAATACCCAAACTGGCGGCGCAAGATGAGGTACAGCCTGGAACAGTTGCGATCACTGGATGCAGCTCGGGACTTTTCCGCAATGTTCCGGAACTGGCTTCACCGCACCGGCCGCGCCGAACCCAATGGCTAAGGATAGCCGACGTATTGCACTTCTTCTTCGAGCAGAATTCCGAATTGCCGCTCGACGCGCGTTTTCAATTCCCGGATGAGCGCGCACAGGTCCGTGGCGGTTCCCCCGCCTGTGTTGTAAATGAGATTGGCATGGTAGGAGGCGACTTCGATGTTCCCCCGGCTGCGGCCTTTGGCGCCGGCCTGTTCGAGAAACCATGCAGATGGCACTTTTCCCTCCCGGATCACCGCTGCAGGCACTTGTTCGCGGACCGGTTCCGGCAGATTCTTTAGCAGCAGGTTCTTGAAAATGCTCCCCGCGCATTTCATCGTGGGAGGATACTTGGCGTTGCGAATCTCGAGAATCTCGTCCGCCTTGCGGCGCAGCGCGGCGCGGTCCCCGCGCGGAAGCTCCAGTTCTGCCGAAAGTATGATCCAGTCTTTCTGGCGCTTGAAGACGCTTTCCCGGTATTCGAATTGACAAGCGGCATTATCGATTGTCAGTACGGCGGGCGCCGCGTTGCCCGACGTGTCCAGAAAGCGCGCCTGGCGCACGAATTCCGAGATCGAATGGCCATAGGCGCCGGCATTGCCATAAATCGCGGCGCCCACCCAGCCCGGAATGCCGGTCATGGTGTGCAATCCCTCGAGCGCCTGATCGATGGAAAAATCCACCAGTTTCTGAAGCACCGCCCCCGCGTCTACCGAGATTTGCGTCCCATCAACGCGCATCCCGGAAGCCGTGTAGCGCAAAACAATTCCGCGGAACCCATCGTCGTTCACAATCAGGTTTGTCCCCTGCCCCAGAACCGTAAAGGGCAGCCCGCTGGCGCGCGCCATCTGAAATGCTTTCGCAAAAGTCGCCTCATCCACCGTTTCCGCCAGAATATCGGCCGGGCCACCTATGCCGAAACGCGTATACTGGCTCAAAGGAACGCCCTGTTTCACGCTCAGCTTCGGCAAAGAACTCAATGACTCCAGCGCGTTCCGCGTCGTCGGCATTTCTCGATTATAGAGGAGGGGTTGCAATGGCCGGATCTTTCAGCGGGTTTCCTTCCAAAGGCGTCGATTTCCTTCGCGGCCTTGCCCGCAACAACAACCGTGACTGGTTCCAGGCTCGCAAGGATACTTTTGAAACCACGCTCAAGGAGCCGATGATCGCTTTGGTGGATGCGGTCAACTCGCATCTGGTCCGTTTTGCCCCCAAATACATTACGGACCCAAAGAAAGCCATCTATCGCATCTACCGTGACACGCGCTTCAGCAAGGATAAGACGCCCTATAAAACACACCTGGCCGCGAGTTTCTGGCGCGCCGGCATGGAAAAGCATATCAGCGCCGGTTTCTATTTCAGCGTTTCACCCAAACAGATCGAAGTGGCCGGAGGCATCTACATGCCGGGGCCGGATCAACTTCGCGTCTTACGCGGCTTCCTGACCGCGAACCATCAACAATTTCGCGACATCCTCAATCATTCCAAGCTGAAGAAACTGATGGGCGAGTTGTTGAGCGAGCCGCTGACGAGAATGCCCAAGGGTTTCGCGCAAGATCATCCCGCCGCCGACTTGATCCGCCTGAAGCACTGGGTGCTGTACGACATTCGAATGGACCCGTCCTTGATCACCACGCCCAAGTTGCTGAAGGAAGTAGTCAGCCGGTT
>Ga0187893_10001776_pt1 | contig 49907 bp, 53 predicted proteins | sample MA1701074metaG_FD_139574 | JGI IMG/M metagenome (GOLD analysis project Ga0187893, IMG submission 139574) | White microbial mat communities from a basaltic lava cave in the Kipuka Kanohina Cave System on the Island of Hawaii, USA - MA170107-4 metaG ... | reverse complement strand
CGGAGCGCGGGCCGACGCGAAGGCCTACCTGGCCGAGTTCCCCAGCGACTTCGCGACGGCGGAGGTCAAGGCGCTGCTGGAGGAGCTCGGGGACAGGTAGGAATCGGGAATCGGGGGGCGGGAATCGGGGAGCAGGGGAGGGGGGCGGGGATCGAGCGGATCGCGCCCTGCGCCGCACGCCCGGGACGGGGCGGACGCCCTAGACCCCGGCGTCCTGATTCGCGCTCCCCGCTTCCCGATTCTCCTCGCGTTCGCTCAGGGGGACGGGCGGGGAGCTCGGGTCGTCGATCACCGAGTACCGGTAGGCCTCCGGCGGGGCCGGGGACGGGGGGACCGCCCGGACGCTGCCCTCGAGCGCGGACAGGTCCGGCATGAGGGGGGCCTCGGCGGGGCGCTCGGACTCCGGCACGGCCTCCACGCGGATGTCCCCCAGGTCCACGTCCTGTTCCAGGCGCACCTGCTGGGCCTTGGCGAGCTGGAGGAGCGCGAGGAAGGTCCCCATCTTCTGGGTCCGGTCGGCGGACTGGTCGCCCAGGAGCTCGAAGAAGCCCGTCACCTTCCTCTCGGCCAGGGTCCGGAGGATCCGGTCGATGAAGACCTCGAGCGGGATGTCGCGATAGAGGATGGAGAGCTGGGCGTCGAGGCGGACGCCCTTCATCGCCTTGGAATACAGGAGGACGAGGTCCCAGAGCTCGAGGTTCCGGAGCGGCTCGACCTCGATCTCGCCCTCGAGGCGGATGCGGGGGCGGCCGGAGCGGCAGGCGCGCTCGGCGGCCATCCGGTCGAGGGCCCGGGCGCGGTCCTTGAAGCGCTTGTAGTCGAGGAGCTTGCGGATCAGCTCGAGGGAGGCGTCCGCCTCGTCCTCCTCCTCCTCCGCGCCCTCCACGGGGGCGGTCTCGGGGGGGGCCACGGCGCGCGACTTGATGAGGAGGAGCTGGGAGGCGAGGGCCAGGAAGTTCCCCGAGAGGTCGATGTCCATCCGCTCGAGGGTCGTGAGGAAGCGGATGTACTGCTCGCAGGCGCGGGCGAGGGCGATCCGGGTGATGTCGACCTCGGTCTCCTTCACGAGGTGGAGGAGGAGGTCGAGCGGCCCGTAGTAGTTGTCGAGGTTGACCTTGTAGTCGGAAACCTCGGGCATAAACCCCTCTCCGAGAAGCTAGAAGCTGGAAGTTCGAAGTTTGAAGGGTACCCCGCAGGGCCTTCCAACCTCCGACTTCAAACTTCCAACTGGTCTTATCGGCTTTTGAAGACGGCTTCCCGCACCTCTTTCATCGTCCGGGCGGCGACCTCGCGGGCGCGGGCGTTGCCCGCCTCGAGGATCCGATCGAGCTTCCCGGGCTCGGCGAGGAGGGCGGCCCTCCGCTCCTGGATCGGGCGGAGCCAGTCGAGCATCCGGCCGGCGAGCTCGCCCTTGCACTCGACGCAGCCGATGCGGGCGGCCTTGCAGTCGGCCTCGATCGTCGCGTGCCGCTCCTTCGTGTTGAGCATCCCGTGGAACGAGAAGACGTTGCAGATGTGGGGGTTCCCGGGATCGGTCCGCTTCTTCCGGTTCGGGTCGGTGAACATGGCCTTCGCCTTCTTCTCGACTTCGGCCAGGTCCTCGGAGAGGTCGATCGTGTTCCCGAAGCTCTTGGACATGCGGCGGCCGTCGAGGCCCATGAGGCGGGGCGTCGGGGTGAGCCGGGCGGCCGGCTCGGGGAAGATCTCGCGGCCGAAGGTGGAGTGGAAGCGGCGGACGATCTCGCGGGTGAGCTCGAGGTGGGGGAGCTGGTCCTCGCCGACGGGGACGACGTCGCCCTTGTAGAGGAGGATGTCCGCGGCCTGGAGGACGGGGTAGCCGAGGAAGGCGTAGTTGTCGACCCCCTTCTCGGCCAGCTGCTGCTGGGCCTCCTTGTAGGTGGGGACGCGCTCGAGCCACCCGAGCGGCGTGATGCAGGAGAGGACGAGTGCGAGCTCGGCGTGCTCGGGGACGGCGGACTGGACGAAGACGACGGACTTCTCCGGGTCGACGCCCGCCGCGATCCAGTCGGCCGCGTTCTCCCGGATGTTCCCCGGGATCGCGCCCGAGTTCTTCCACTCGCTCGTCAGCGCGTGCCAGTCGGCGACCATGAAGAAGCAGTCGAACTCGTCCTGGAGGGCCACCCAGTTCTGGAGGACGCCGAAGTAGTGGCCGAGATGGAGCCGGCCGGTCGGCCGCATGCCGGAGAGGATGCGCTTCTTCATCGGGCGAAAAAGGTCCTGAGAAGGGTGTAAAAGTACTCTTCGCCCAGGAACACTGCAAGGAATGGATTGGCGGTCTGCCAGAAGGGCGCCAGGGCGTAGGGGGCCAGGTAGACGAACGCGAAGTAGATCGGGACGGCCGTGAGCCAGCCCGCTCGATCGAAGAAACTCATCACGGGGTCGAGGGGCGGGCCCACGATGAAGTGGAGGAAGCGGGAGCCGTCCAGCGGAGGGACGGGGATGAGGTTCACGATCGCCAGGACCACGTTCATGCGGAAGACCCAGAAGAAGAAGAACGCGTTCCAGGAGTCCGGGGCGACCCAGCCGGGCGCGATCGACCGCAGGATCCACAGGACGAGGAGCGCCCCGGCGGCCAGGAGGAGGTTGCTGGCCGGTCCCGCCAGGCTGCACCACAGGTCTCCGACGCGGGGGTTCCGGAAGTTCGCGGGATTGACCGGGGCCGGCTTGGGACCTCCGATCGGCGACTGCGATTGGAGCAGCATGAAGCCCGGGAGCAGGATGGACCAGAAGAGGTCGATGTGGGGGAGGGGATTCAAGGTCAGCCGCCCGAGGTCGCGCCCGGTCGTGTCTCCCTGCTTCAGGGCCACCCAGACGTGGGCGCATTCATGGAAGACGCAGGAGAACACGAGGATGGCCATGCCGATGAGGAAGCGGACGACGTCGAACTCCGGCATGATTGGACGCGAGTCTAGCGGGCCGCTATCCTCCGGACAAGTGAAACTCCGGAAAGAGGCGCTCCTCGACCTCCTCTGGCCGCGGGTCTGCGGCGTCTGCGAGGCCCCGATCGGCGAGCCCGGGAGGCTCGCGGTCTGCGCGGCCTGCGAGGGGCGCCTCGAGTGGGTCGAGCCGCCCTTCTGCGCGCGCTGCGGGGCGGGACGGAAGGGACGGGCCTGCCTGGAGTGCGAGGGGAAGGAGATTCTCTTCGCGGGGGCGACCGCGCTCGGCCGCTACGAGGGGAAGTTCCGGGAGACGGTGCTCCGGCTCAAGTTCCGCGGGGCGCGGCACCTCGCCGAGGAGCTCGGGCGTCGCCTGGCGGCGCGGATCGAGCGGAAGTTCGACTGCGTCACCCCCGTCCCCATGTCGCTCCTCAAGTCCCTCGTCCGGGGCTACAACGCCGCCGAGCTCCTGGCCGAGCGCGTGGCGCGACATTCGGGGAACCCCTTCCGGGCGGGCCTCCTCCGGAAGGTCCGGCGGACGCGGCCCCAGGCGGATCTTCCGGTGGCCGAGCGCCTCGTCAACCCGCGCGGCGCGTACCGATCCAGGCCCGTCCGCGGGGTCGTCCTCCTCGTGGACGACGTCCTCACGACGGGCGCCACGGCGAACGCCTGTGCGGAGGCCCTCCGGGCGGCGGGGGCGGCCGAGGTGCACCTGGCGGTGGCGGCGAGATAGCGAAGGCGCGGGGGCCTGCCGGACGATATACCCTCCGGAGACTCGATCGTCCCTCGACTCGCGGCCTCGGGCCGCGGCTCGGGACAAGTCCCTCGACTCGCGGCGTCGGGCCGCGGCTCGGGACAAGCTGGGGGGAAGCCATGGGCCACGCCGTCCTCGCGCTCGCCGCCGCCTTCGCCGCGCCCGAGACTGCCTCGGAGATCCGCGCGCTCTGGGTCACGCGCTTCGAGTACCGGAGCGAGGCGGAGGTCCGGACCATCCTCAGGAATTCGGCCTCGCTGGGCTTCAACACGATCCTCTTCCAGGTCCGCGGCCAGGCCGACGCCTACTATCGGTCGGAGATCGAGCCCTGGTCGGACCGGCTGGGCGGGCGCGACCCCGGCTTCGACCCGCTCGAGGTCGCCTGCCGGGAGGCGCGGCGCCTCGGGATCGCCCTCCACGCCTGGGTGAACGTGATGCCCGCCTGGCGCGGGAAGACGCCCCCGGCGGACCGCTCCCACGTCGTCCACCGCCGCCCCGAGTGGATCGTGGTCGACCGCCAGGGGAAGCGCCAGCCCTTCAACGACCACTACGTCTGTCTGAACCCCTGCCTCCCCGAGGTCCGCGATTACCTGGTCTCCGTGGTGCGGGACATCGCGGCCCGTTACCCCGTGGACGGCGTCCACCTCGACTACGTCCGCTTCATCGAGGGGGACTGGGGCTACGACCGGAAGACGCTCGCCCTCTTCCGGGCGGAGACCGGCGTCTTCCCCTCGCGCGACCCCGAGGCCTGGGACGCGTTCCGCCGCGACTCTGTCACGGAGACCGTGCGGCGGATCCGGGAGGCGCTGCGGGCCGAGCGGCCCGGGGCGCTGCTTTCGGCGGCGGTCTTCTCGACCGCGAAGGGCCGGCGCGAGCGCTTCCAGGACGCCGAGGCCTGGGCGCGTCAGGGCCTGGTCGACTGGCTCATGCCGATGACCTACGAGGACGGCGAGGGCGCGTTCGAGGCGCTCGTGGCCGAGGCCGACCGCCTCTTCCGGGGCGCGGCGGTGATCCCCGGCGTGGGCGCGTACCGCCACGGGACGGCGGAGCAGACGGTGCGCCAACTCCGGATCGCGCGCGGCGGCTTCGCCTTCTTCAGCTACTCCAGCCTCTACGTCTCCTCCGACCAGGCCCGGCGGGAGGACGAGGCACTCTGCCGGGCCCGACGCGATGCCGTTCGGGTCTTCCTCGCGAAGTAGCGGCGTCAGGCGCGTGGCCCGGGCCCCTACCGCATCAGGCCCCACCCGAAGATCTGCACGGCGCTTCCGATTCGCGAGACGGCGAAGACGGCGAGGCCGACTCCGACCAGGAGCGCGACGGCGACTGCGACTCTCAGGGCGGCCGGGCCGGCGGAGAGGCGGCCGAAGGGCGTCCAGCGGGTCACGCTTACATTCTAGCGCATGCGTCGGGCGCAACGGGAACAAGGCCACGGGATCTGGAGTTTGGATTGGGCTTGCGGCTCCTCCCCACGGGGGGACGGGGGGAAACGGCCGGATTCCGGATTCTGGATTCCGGATTCCTCCCCTGAATCCAAGTGACCTTCCGCAGGCTCCTCTCGTCACGATAGAGGATGCCCGACTTCGACGGCTTCTTCCGGACCCACGGGACGCCGGTCTGGAACTATCTCCGGCGCCTCACGGGCGACCGGGAGCGGGCGAGCGACCTCTTCCAGCGGGTCTTCTTCAAGGCCTACACCCACTTCGGGACGCGGAAGGCGGGCGGGAGCGAGCGGTCGTGGATCTTCGCGATCGCGACGAACGAAGCGAGGGACGAGGTCCGGCGCCGGCGTCGCGACCTGCTGCGGCCGATGGAGCTCCCGGACGCCCGGACGGTGCCGGATCCGGATCCCTCGGCGGAGGCCGGGGAGCGGGAGCTCGCGCGCGAGGCGATGCGGGCCGTCGACGCCCTGCCCGAGGCGCAGCGGGAGATCTTCCTCCTCGTCCGCTGCCAGGGTCTCAGCTTCCGCGAGGCGGCGGAGTCCTGCGGGGTGGGCCTCTCGGCCGCGAAGATGGCCGTGGCGAGGGCGCACGAGCGGATCCTGCGCCTCCTCAAGGACCGAATCGATCTGGGGAGCCTCCTATGATGAACTGCGGCGAGATCCGGGACACGCTGCTCCTCCTCCCGGCGGGGGAGCCCGCCGGAGAGGGCGTGCGGGAGCATCTGAAGGGTTGCGCGGACTGCGCGAGGACGGCGGAGCTCGCGCGGGCCGCGTGGGATCTCGCGGCGCCGGACCGGGACGAGCCGGTCCCCGCGGCGGCCGACCGGGGCGTCCGCGGCCGGATCGAGTGCTCGCGGCGGCGGCCGGTCCTCCTCCTCAGGATCGGGACGGCGGCGGCCGTGCTCCTCATGGCGGCGCTCTGGGTCGGCCGGGAGCGGCCGAAGGAGGAGCCCGTCCGTCTCTGCGACGGTCCGGTCTCCGGGTACCTCGAGCCCGCCTTCGGGACCCTCGAGGTCAAGGAGGGCCCCGAGCCCGGGCCGCTCGGCCTGCGCTCGCACTCGGTCTCGGTCACGCTCGACGACTGGGTGATGCGGACGGAGGTCGAGGAGATCTTCGTGAACACGTCGGGGCAGCGGCTCGAGGGCACGTTCGTCTTTCCGCTCCCGCCCGACGCCTCGCTCTCGCGCTTCGCGATGGAGGTGGAGGGGACGCTCGTCGAGGGCGAGCTCGTGGAGCGCGTCCGGGCCCGCGAGGTCTACGAGGGGATCGTCCGGCAGATGAAGGATCCGGCGCTCCTCGAGTGGATGCCCGGGAACGTCTTCAAGGCCCGCGTCTTCCCGATCGAGCCCTACAGCGAGAAGCGGGTGATCCTGGCCTACACCCAGGCGCCGCGCATGTGGAACGGGGAGATCCGCTACGTCTACCCGCTCGTCTCCGAGAAGACGCAAGCACATCCGCCGGAGGAAATCGCAATCCGCGCGTCGTGGAGCCTCGGGAAGCCGGTGCGCCGGGTCGACTGCCCCACGCACCGCGCCGACGTGGAGCGTCGGGACGGCCGCTCGGGCCGGGCCTCGCTCGTCCTCCGGGGCGTCCGGCCGCGGCAGGACTTCCTCCTCCGGCTCGAGACGGAGCCCGACGAGCTGGCCGTCGCCGGCCACCGGCCGGAGGGCGAGGAGGGCTACGTCGGGGTCGCGTTCGCCCCGCGGATCGCGGCGGCGCCGCGGCGGGCGGGGACGACGGTGTTCGTGGTGGACCGCTCGGCGCGGATGTCGGAGCAGGAGCTCGAAGTGGCGCGGCGCGTGGTCGACCGGATGATCCCGCGGCTCCCCGCGGGGGAGCGGATCGGCCTCGTGGCGCACCACGTGGACTGCGAGGTCCGGGCGCCGGAGCCGGACGCGCCGGAGTCGCGGCGCGCCTGGCGGGACTTCCTCTGGGGCCTCAAGAGCGAGGGGGCGAGCGACGTCCTGGGCGCGATCGGCCGGGCTGCGGCGCTCGGGGCGGACACGATCGTCTACGTCGGGAAGGGCGTCCCCACGTGGGGCGAGACGGACGCGTCGAAGCTCGACCTGGGCGGCCGCGCGTTCCGGGCGGTCCTGGTCGGGAGCGGGACGGGGGAGGGGACGCTCGCGGCGCTGGGCGGCGAGCTCCGGCGGATCGCGGCGGGCGGGGACACGGGAGCGGAGATCGAGGCGGCGGCGCGGACGGCGGGCCTCGAGCCGTTGCGGGGCCTCGAGGTCGAGATCGGAGCCGAGCGCCGCGCGCTCCCGCCGCTCTACCCGGGCGAGCGGGTCTTCGTCTTCGCGCGCTACGCGGCGCCGGGCCGCACCCGGGTCGCGGTGGGCGGGCGCGCGGTCGAGGTCGAGCACCCGGCGGGCCCGACCGCGCAGCGGCCGCTCATGAGGCTCTGGGCGCAGGGGGCGCTCGAGGAGCGGGTCGCGGAGTGCCGCCGGGCGGGGGAGCCCCGGGAGGCGGTGGACGCGATCGTCGCGATGTCGCGGAAGTACCAGGTGATGACGCCCTACACGAGTTTCCTCGTCCTCGAAAGCGAGAAGGCCTACGAGCAGTACCGGATCGAGCGCATGAAGCGGCTGGACGAGGGCGAGTCGGACGGGAAGAGCGCCCGGAAGGCGGCGGAGCGGGCCGAGATCGAGGCCGTCGAGCGCTTCCGGGCGGGGGAGCGGATGCTGGCGGAGGGGCGCTACCGGGAGGCGGTCCAGGCGTTCGAGGCGGCGGAGCGGGGGGCGTCGAAGGAGCTCCTCCCGAAGGTCCGGGAGTCCCTGGGCGAGGCGCGGCTCGCGGCAAAGTTCGTCCAGCCCCAGACCGCGTCCGAGTGGGAGTTTCTCCTGTCGCGGCTCAAGGCGGCGTACGAGGTCGGCGAGCAGGCGAAGGCCTCCCAGGCGGACGAGCGCTACCGGCTGGCCGAGCGCTACTACCATGCGGGGGATCTTGAGAAGGCGGCGCTCGAGTGCGAGAAGGCCCTCGCCCTCCACCCGCGGCACGCCGCGGCGACGGCGCTGCGGCTGGAGGTTGACTTCATCCTCGGCCGGGGGGCGCCCACGCCGGCGACCCAGGAGTACAGCAAGTTCTTTCAATCGGCGCTGGTCCGTCACCAGCAGACTCTGGTGGAGGTGGACAACGCACTGGAACGGGGTCGCCGGATGGAGGCCTCGGGGGACCGGGCGGCGGCGGAGCGCGAGTACCGGAAGGTCCTGGAATACGCGAAGTGGATGCCGACGGGCGTCGAGCTCGAGACGCGGCGGAAGGACGCCCAGGCGCTGCTCCACGGCCGGACGGCGGACGAGCAGGAGCGGATCCGGGCCTCGCAGCGCCAGTACGAGGAGGCGCTCCGGCACCATCACGAAGGCCGGTTCGAGGAGGCAAAGCTGGCCTCGCAGCGGGCGGTCGCATCCTGGACGGGGAACGTGGCGGCGCGGAAGCTCCTCGCGGACGTAAGCCAGATCTTCGTCGGGGGCCGCGCCGAGTTCGGGACGCGGGAGCTCGCGGACCACGCCCGGAGCGACTTCCGGGTCCGGATCGAAGAGGCCCAGATCGAGATCACGAAGCACGTCCGGGACGGCGAGCGCTACCTGCAGGCCCGGATGTACGAGGAGGCCCAGCGGGAGTTCAAGGCGGCGGAGCACAAGATCGGGGCGATCCCCTACGACGTGAAGGCGATGAACGACCTGCTCCCGCGCGTGCGGGACTCCTTCGTGAAGGCGGAGAATGCCCGGATCCTGGACGAGATGCGGGCGAAGGAGGAGAAGAGGCCGGTCTTTGAGGCCGAGGCTTCGGCGGGCGACGCGGCGACGAGGCGGGAGGTGACGCGGAGGATGGCCCACCTCCTCGAGCTTTCCTACATGGCGCTCGACCAGAGGCGCTACGACCGCGCGATCAAGCTGGCCGACGAGATCCTCCTCATCGACCCGCACTACGCGGTGGCAAAGGAGCTGAAGGAGGACGCCGAGAAGACCCGGCACAAGGAAGAGTACTACGACGTCCTCGGCCGGAAGGTCGAGCGCTGGAAGCAGCTGACCGACGACGAGGAGGAGGCGGTCATCCCCTTCTCCCAGACCGTCCGCTTCCCCTCGCGGGACGAGTGGGCCATCATTTCGAGGCGGCTCACGGAGGCCGTGCTCCGTACCGGGGGCGGGCCGGCCGGCGACGAGGACCCGGACCTGCTCGCGATCGAGCGCAAGCTCGCGACGATGAAGATCGACCTGGCCTTCGAAAACTCGAAGCTCGAGGACATCCTCGCCTTCATCCGCGACTTCAGCGGCCTCAACATCCTCCTCGACGCCGCCGTGCGCGACCACGTCGATCCCGAGAAGCCCATGACCTTCAAGGCGAAGGACCTGGTCGTGAGGGACGCCCTCAAACTGCTCCTCGCGCAGCGGGGACTGGACTACCGCGTGACGGACGACCGGGTGGTGCTCCTGACCGATCCCGAGCGGGCCGGAGACGGGGTCCCGGCGAGCGCGGAGGAGGCGCGACGGTCGCTCGAGGAGGCGCGGCGCACGTTCAACCTGGGCGACTACGACCGCGCCGAGCGCCGGCTCCGGAAGGTGCTCGAGTCCGGGTCATCGCCCGGGCCCGAGCGCCGGGAGGCGGCCGAGCTCCTGGAGCGGACCCGGCAGGCCCGGGTGGAGAAGCGGCGGGAGGAGGAGCGGTCGCTCGCCCGACTCCTCGCCGACGACAAGGCCCGCGACGACTTCATGCGCCGGGTCAACCAGAAGCGCGAGCTGGAGCTCCTCTTCGGCCAGGCCCAGCTCTACTTCGGGCAGGAGCAGTTCCCCCGCTGCGTCGAGGTCTGCGAGAAGATCCTCAAGATCAACCCCAACCTCGTCTCGGTGGCGGAGATGAGGAACGTGGCCCAGCGCCTCAATCACATGAGGCGGGGGCGGGACAACCTCACGAACTACCTCGAGGAGTGGAAGCGGACGTTCGGGGAGATCGAGCTGAACGGGACCCCCGATCGCGGGGACGAGCTGGCGTTTCCCGGCGCGGAGCGCTGGGGGGAGCGATCCGTCCGCCCGCCCGCGATCCGCGACGAGGACGTGCAGATCGCGACGGCGGCCGTGGATCTCTCGCGGCGGCGGCCCAAAGGGATCGCCCAGCTCGAGGAGGACGTCGTCCCGGAGGACAAGGAGATCCTGGACAAGCTCCGGTCGATCCGGATCACGATCGACATGCAGAACGCGCCGCTCACGGCGGTCGTGGACTACCTGCGCGAGGTCAGCGGCCTCAACATCCATCTCCAGGGGATCGAGAACCCGGACCAGGAGATCGTGACGCTCAAGGTCGGGGACGTGCTCCTGGACGGGGCGCTCCGGCTGCTCCTCGGGCCCCGGGGGAAGGGCTACGAGGTGAAGGACGGGGTGGTGGTGATCACGACGGCCGAGGCGCTCCGGGGGCGCGTGCGGCTGGAGCTCTACGACGTCCAGGACCTGACGTACGGGATGCAGGACTTCCCGGGGGTGGACGTGACGCTCGCCCGGGCGCCGTCGCGGCCGGCGACGCTGAGGCCGAGGGCGGAGCCGCCCGGGAGGCGGGTCCCGGCGAAGGAGCTGCTTTCGACCTTCCGGGTGGACCTCGAGGTCCGGGCGGGGGCGCTCGAGACCATCCAGCTGCTCGCCGACCGCTCGGGGCTCGCGTTCTCCATCGACGACGACGCGAGGGCGAAGCTTGACCGGGCGCCGGCGGCGGAGCGGGAGTTCCGGGGAGTCGTCCTCGACGAGGTCCTCCGGAGGCTGCTCGATCCGGTCGGGCTCTCGCACTTCGTGGCGTCGGACGGCGCGGTGGTCGTGCAGGTCCAGCTTTGGACCGGAGAGGACTTGGCGGCCCGCGTGAAGGCCGCGGTCTTCCCGGACTCCTGGGTCGAAGCGGACGGGCGGACGATCCAGTTCCAGAACGGGCTGCTCATCGTCCGCCACACGGCGGAGGCGCACGCGGCGGTCCGCCGCTTCCTGGCGGCGCTTCGCCAGAGGTGAACCGAAATCATCCAGGTTGATTTGGGTTCAAAAGGAAAACCCCGGGGCGGAGGCCCCGGGGTTTTTTTTCTTGCCTGCGCGGAAGGTCTAGTAGCGGTCGGGGTCGCGCTCGTCGAGGTTGAAGACGTAGCGGTCGAAGTCCTTGTGGAGCTGGACGAGGTCCTTGTAGGCGCCGAGGATGTGCCACTCGAAGTGCTTCCAGCCGCGGTAGAAGAAGTCGCCGCCGCCCGCCGCGCACCCGGAGAACGAGATCGCGACGAGCAGGGCGGTCGCCCCCAGCGCCAGCTTCTTCAGCATGGGATGTCTCCTTGGTTTCTCCGCCTTCTAGACGGGATATCGTAGACGATCCCTGCGGGGGGTCAAGAAAAAAAGGAGGGGCGGGGGGTTGAAAGCGGGGCGGGGCGGGGGTATCATGCGGGGAGCCTCTGCTGCGTTCGTTCAGGATTCTGACGGAACTTACAGACGCAACGGTGGCGCCGGGCTCCCGAGGAGAGCGGCATGCCTCACCGCCACGGCGATGGCCGGGAGGAGGGGACGTCGCGAACCGAGGGGAGGCGCCTCCCTGAACGGTAGAGTTCGGAAGCTTCCGTCCTGACGGCGCGCGCGGAGGCTTTTTTTTTGCCTTCGAGGAGGGGATGAGAGTCGCGGTCGTGGGGGCCGGGAGGACGGGGCGGGCGCTGGGGCGCCTGGCGTTCCGGGCGGGCCACGAGATCGGCCGGGTGGTGTGCCGGTCGATGGAGCGGGCGCGGGAGGCGGCGGCGTTCATCGGGGCGGGGCGGCCGGGGACGGAGCCGGAGGGGGACGAGCTGACGCTGGTGGCGGTGCCGGACGGGGCGATCGCGGAGACGGCGCGCCGGCTGCGGGTGCCGGCGGGGGCGGTGGTGGCGCACACGTGCGCGGCGTTCGGGGCGGAGGCGCTCCGGCCGCTGCGGCCGGCGGGGGCGATCCATCCGCTCCGGAGCTTCGGGGACCCGGCCCGGGCGGCGGAGCTCTTCGCCGGGACGGCCTGCGCGGTGGACGGGGATCCAGAGGCGCGGGAGGCGCTCGAGCGCTTCGCCCGCTCGATCGGGGGGCGGCCGTTCGAGGTGCGCGGGGACCGGAAGGCGCTCTACCACGCGGGGGCGGTGTTCGCGTCGAACGCGCTGGTGGCGGCGCTCGAGGCGGCGCTGCGCTGCCTGGAGGGGGCGGGGGTGGGCCGGGAGGAGGCGCTCGGGGCGCTCCTGCCGCTCTCGGAGGGGACGCTCGCCAACGCGCGGGCGGCGGGGCTGCCCGGGGCGCTGACGGGCCCCGCGGAGCGGGGGGACGCGGCGACGCTGCGGCGGCACGTCGAAGCCCTGCGGGCCCACGCGCCGGGGCTCGTGGGCGCGTACGCGGCGATGACGCGGCTGGCGATCGAGGCGGCGCTGGCCAAGGGCTCGATCGACGCGGCCGCCGCGGGGTCGCTGAACGCCGCGCTCGGCACGGCCGATTCCCCGGGGGTCGCCCTTCCCCGGCGGGAGGAGGCCGCCCCGCGATGAACGTGGTGCTCGTCGGGTTCCGGGGCTCGGGGAAGTCGACCGTGGGGAAGGCCCTGGCCGAGAAGCTCGGCCGCGAGTTCGTGGACTGCGACGACTACATCGAGAAGAAGACGCAGCTCACGATCCGGGAGATCTTCGAGATCGGGGGCGAGAGCCACTTCCGGACGATCGAGAGCGAGGCGATCGCGGACCTGTCGAAGCTGGACGGGAAGGTGATCGCGACGGGCGGCGGGGCGGTGCTGAAGTACCAGAACATGCAGGTCTTCAAGCGGAACGCGAGCAAGATCTTCTTCCTGGACGTGGGGACCGAGACCGCGCTGGCGCGGATCGACGGGGATCCCGCGACCCGCTCCCGCCGGCCGCCCCTGACGGACAAGGACCCGGCGACCGAGATCCGGGAGCAGATCGCGTTCCGGCGGCCGTACTACCTCAAGGCCGCGGACGTGACGGTGGCGTCCGACGGGAAGAAGGTGGAGGAGCTGGTGGCCGAGATCCTCAAGCACCTGGACGAGCCGCCCCACGACCAGAAGGACCCGGTCCCCATCGCGTAGGAAACCGCCGAGGCGCGGAGAAGACGCCCGGATAGGGGGAGGGAACGAGAGGGGAGCCTCCAGGGCTCTGCGGCGGGGTTCGGGGGTGGACGATGCTGGCGTCGCTGTACACGGAGCGCGAGCTCCAGGCCCTCTGGGAGCGGCAGGAGTTCCGCCGCGAGAACCTGCTGACCGAGGACTCCCGGCGGGTGGAGGTCGAGTTCCCCGGCCTGGCGTCGCGCGAAGGCGGGCCGGACTTCACGGGGGCGCGACTGGTCATCGGCGGCGAGCGGCGCTCGGGGGACGTGGAGATCCACCTCACGCCCTCCGGCTGGCGGGCGCACGGGCACGACCGGGACGGGGCCTACGCGGGCGTGATCCTCCACGTGGTCCTCCGGCGCGACCCCTGGCGGGACCCGCGCGGGGGAGCGATCCCGGTCCTGGTCCTCGAGCCCTACCTCCGCGGGGCGGCCGGGCCGTCGGGGCCGGCGGCGGACGGGGACCTCGGCCGCCTGGGCGAGGCCTGGTTCGCGGAGCGGCGGGCGCGGATGGAGCGGGGGATCGCCCGCTCGGGGCCGGACGGGGCGCTCTACCGGGAGATCCTGGTCGCCCTCGGGTACAAGCGGAACCAGGCGGCCATGGCGGAGCTCGCGCGGCGCCGGCCGCTGGAGACGCTCCCCGCCGGGGCGGGTCCGATCGAGGCCGAGCTCCGGGCGGCCGCGGACTCCCTCCCGCCGGGTTCCTGGAGGCTCCGGAACGTCCGGCCCGCGAACCATCCGCTCCGACGCCTTTCGGGGATGGCGCGGTTCCTCGCCGCCTCGAGGGGAGAAGGCCTGGCGCTCGGTCTCGCGCGGCTCCGGACGCCGGCGGAGATGGCGGCCTGGCTCGATCCCGACGGGACGGGCCTGATCGGGGACGGGCGGGCGCTCGAGGTCGCCCTCAACGTCTTCGTCCCCTTCCTCGGGGAGGAGGCCTGGCGCAGGATCGCGGACGGCCCGCCTCCCCCCCTGCCCGGCGCGGCCGCCCGCGCGCTCGGGACCCGGGTCCGGACCGTCCGGGAGTACTTCGGGGCGGTCCGCCTGACCCGCCGCGCCTTCGCGCCGCGGTAGCCGCTCCGGCGGCGCGGGCGCGGGGCATTTTCGCTTGCCCGGCCCCCGGGGGGGTGCTAGACTTTTCATGCACCCGCCCGCCGGGGGTGGGTCGGTCGGGTGCCCCGGGTCCAGGAGGGTCGGCAGGACGATGTCCCTTCGCCTGGTCCGCTGCCCGTTCTGCGGGAGACGCTTCAACATCACCGGCATCCCCGTCGGCACCCGGATGCGCTGCGGGTTCTGCACCGCGGTCCTCACCGTCCCGCGGGGGGAGTCCGGCTCCGGCCGCCCCCGCCTGCCGCGCGCGATGCTCGTCCAGGTCGGGGCCGGAGTCGCGGCGGGCCTCGCGGTGGCGCTGGGGCTCTACCTCCTCCTCCGTCCGGCCTCCCCGGCGGCGACGGTTCCGGAGCTGGCCGCCGCGGCCCGCCCGGCCGTCCCTTCCCCGCCGGAGCTCCCCCGGCCGGCGCTTCCCGGCCCGAGCATGCCGCCGGTCGCGGACGTGATCAAGCAGGAGATCTTCGAGGACTTCGGGACGGAGGTCATCTTCTACGAGTCCGCCCGGCCGTACCTCGTGGCGATCGAGCCCTCGGACCGGTACCTCGCGCGCGAGCTGTCCGTCCAGTACGCCGACCGGCTGGGGGCGCTCGGGGCGGCCTTCCGGCGGGAGTTCGGCGGTCCCCTCGGACTCCCCGAGGTCGAGGCGGTGCTCCCGGTGGTGGTCCTGAGTTCCCGCTCGAGCTTCGACCGGTACTGCGAGGCCCGGGAGCGGAAGCGCCTGGACCCGGCGATCAAGGGCATCTACGAGTACGACCGGCGGCGCGTGGTGCTCTACCACGACTTCGGCGTGCCGACCGAGGTCCTTTTCCACGAGGGCGCGCACCAGCTCGTCCACCACTACACCCTCCGCGGCACCGAGGGGCTGCGCAGGGGCGCGGCGGGGACCTACTGGTTCCAGGAGGGGACGGGCACCTACTTCGAGGGCTTCCAGCGCCGGCCGACCGGCGAGATCCTGATCGACGTCTCGGTGAACCACGGCCGCCTGGCCACGCTCAAGCAGACGCTGAACCAGCACGGGATGGCGGACTTCATCCCCCTCTCGGTCCTGGTGGGGATGACCGTGGAGGATTTCTGGCGCTGGTACCAGGGGCTGATGAGCGAGGGGGGCGGCCAGAGCACGCTCCGGAAGGCGCAGCTCTACTACGCGGAGTCCTGGGCCTTCGTCCACTTCCTCCGCCAGAAGGGCGGGAACCACCGGAAGGTCTTCGACGAGTATTTCCGCGCCGAGATCTCCGGGCGCGGGGGGAAGGAGGTCTTCGAGGGGCTGGTCCGGGACCACCTCCGGAAGGACCTCTCGGAGCTGGAGAAGGAGTTCGTCGAATACATCCTCGCCCTCCGGTGAGGCCTCACGTCCGCCCCGCGGGGAGCGTCCAAGGAACATGAGCCCGGCGATCATCCTCTCCCTCCTCCTCCAGCTCGGCCCGGCCGCGGTCCAGGAGGGCCCGCAGGCGGCGCTCGACCGCCTCGGGTCGGACGACCCGGCCGAGCGGCGCCGGGCGCAGGACGAGCTCTTCCGCCGCGGGGCGGAGGGGGTGAGCCTGGCGCTCCAGGCGCTGGAGACGTCGGCGCCCGACCCCGCCCCGCAGGTGGAGCGCTGGGTGAAGCAGCTCTCCTCGCCGAAGTGGATGGACCGGGACGAGGCGATGCGGGCGCTGGTCGGCCTAGGCCGTCCGGCGAAGGGGGCGCTCGAGGCGAAGGCGCGGTCGGGCGATCCGGAGGTGGCCTGGCGCGTGCGGGCGGCGCTGGCGGAGGTCCAGGAACGGGCCGGACGGGAGGACGCGCGGGACGAGGCGAGAAACCTCGCGATCTGCGAGCTCCTGGGGGAGTCGGGCGACGCGCGCGGCGTGGCGCCGGTCCTCCGCTTCCTCGAGACGGGCGGTCCGGAGCTCAAGCTGCGGGCGGCGGCGGCGGCGGGGCGGCTGCGGGACCGGATGGACGGGGCCCAGGCGGAGGAGGCGGCGGGACGGGTGCTGGGGCTCCTCGACAAGGCGTCGGGCCCTCTTCCGAAGAGCGTCGTCATCCGCGCCCTCGGCCGCCTCCGGGCCTCCCCGGCGCTGCGGCCGCTCGCCCAGCTCGTCGCGGACCGGAACGAGAGGAACGTCCACGTGAAGCTCGCGGCTCTCGCGGCGCTCGCCGAGGGGGGCGACCCGCGGGGCCTGAAGGCGGTGGTGGACGCCCTCCTCATGGACGACCCCTACGTCCGGCAGGGCGCGGCGGGGGTCCTCGAGCGCGTCTCGGGAGCGCCGCTCGGATTCGACGCCCGGGCGGGGATCGAGGAGAACCGGGCGGCGATCGAGAAGGCTCGGGCCTGGTGGGCGAAGCGGGCGGGGAGGGAGTGGGAGGACTAGGGGGAATCCGGAATCCCGAATCCGGAATCCCGGACGCCGAGGGAGCGGTGATATAATCCGCCCTCCATGATCTGCGCGTGCGTCGGGGCGGAGACGGCGGAGCAGGCGCTCTCCGAGATGGCCGAGGCGCGGCGGCAGGGGGCCGACCTCTGCGAGCTCCGGGCCGACTACCTCCGGGACCCGGAGCTTCCCCGGATCCTCTCCGCGAAGCCCCTCCCCGTCCTGGTCACGGTGCGCCCGAAGTGGGAGGGCGGCCGCTTCGAGGGGAGCGAGACGGACCGCCTCGGGCTCCTCGAGGACGCCTGCCTCCACGGGGCGGACTACGTGGACGTGGAGTACCGGGCCTACAAGGACTTCAGCCGCCGGCAGGCGAAGCTGGTCCTCTCCTACCACGACTTCGAGAAGGTCCCCGACGACCTGGAACGGACGGCGGGGAAGATGGGGGAGCTCGAGCCCCTCGTCGTCAAGGTCGCCTGCCGGGCGCGGGGGACCGCGGACCTCCTGCGGCTGGCGCGCCTCCAGAAGGGCGCCCCGCGGCCCACGGCCGTGATCGGGATGGGCGAGTTCGGCGAGCCGCTCCGGGTCCTCTCCCGCAGGTACGGGGGCTTTCTCACGTACGCGTCCGTGCGCGGAGGGTCGGAGACGGCGCCCGGGCAGGTGACGGTGGAGGACCTGGTCCGGCTCTACCAGGGGAAGACGATCGACGACGAGACCTCGGCCTACGGGGTGATCGGGGACCCGGTCGCGCACTCGAGGGGTCCGCTCCTCTTCAACGACGTCTTCAAGCGCCTCGGGATGAACGCGCGCTACGTGCGGATCCGGGTGGACGACGCGGCGCTCCTCCGGGATCTCGTCGAGGTCCTGGAGCTCCGGGGCCTTTCGGTCACGATCCCGCACAAGCGGGCGGTGATGGCGGCGTTCGACGAGGCGGACGAGATCGCCCAGGGGATCGGCGCGGCGAACACGCTGGTCGTCCGGGACGGGAAGCTCTTCGGGCACAACACGGACATCCTGGCCGCGGTCGAGGCGCTGAAGGAGGCGGCCGTCCGGAAGTGGTCGCACGGGATCTACGGCCTCCGGGCGCTCGTCCTGGGGGCGGGCGGGGTCTCGAGGGCGGTCGCGTGGGGCCTGAAGCGCGAGGCGGCGCGGGTCACGATCGCGAACCGCACGTTCGAGCGCGGGAAGGCGCTGGCCGAGGAGCTCGGGGTCGAGTGCGTCCGCTGGCACGACCTTCTTTCGGCCCGCCCGCAGATCGTGGTGAACGGGACGTCGGTGGGGATGGCGCCCCAGGCGGACGCGTCTCCGGTGGACGCGTCGCTCTTCGGGAAGGACATGGTCGCGATGGACACGGTCTACACGCCGCGGGAGACGCGCTTCCTCAAGGACGCGGCCGCGCGGGGCGCCCTCGCGATCGACGGCGTCGAGATGTTCCTGCGGCAGGCGAACCACCAGTTCAAGCTGTGGACGGGGAGGGCGATCCCGACGGAGATCTACAAGGAGTGGATGAAGAAGCTGTAACGGGAATCGGGAATCGAGAATCGGGAGGGGTCCCCCCGGTCCCCGGGGGGAGCGAGGGTCATCACCCGTGTCTCCGGCGGATGAGGAGGACGTCCAGGGCGCGATCGAGGCGCTCGCAGCCGGTGATGAGCCGGTACCGGAAACTCGCGGCCCGGCGGAGCGAGGCGCGCGGAGTCGGGAGCGCGGCGGCGGCCAGGAGGAGGAGGGCGGCGAGCGCGACCGCGCGGGGGCGCATCAGGAACTCCGGGGCTGCAACAGGAAAGCCGCGGCGGCCACGATCCCGAGCGCCAGCGCCGCGTCGAGCGCCAGGCCGTCGAGCCGCCAGGAGTACATCCCGGCCGAATCCGGATCGTAGCCGAAGGATTGGTAGACGTCCCACGGCCAACCGTAGCGGAGCGTCCAGGACCCGGGCCAGGGGCCCTCGTCGGCCGTCACCACCCGCCCGCGCCGTGGTCGAAGGTTCGCCCAGAGGAGGATCGTCGCGACCGCAAGCGCGGCGAGGGCGGGGAGGACGATCGCCGGGAGGTCGCGACGCGGTCTCACTCGACGACGGTGATGGCCATGCCCTTGAAGGCGAGGGCGGCGATCTCGGAGACCTCCTCGTTCAGCATGCGGACGCAGCCGTTCGAGGCCTTGGAGCCGATCGAGCCGGGGTCGTTGGTCCCGTGGATGCCGATCCCGTGGTGGAGGTCGTGGTCGAGGGCGATCCACCACTCGCCCAGCGGGTTCTGGGGGTCGCCGTAGGGGACGGGGATCTTGCCCGTCACCTTCATGTCGGCGGGGGGCCACCAGGCGGGCTTGGGGTTCTTGTTGCCCACGGCGTACTTCACGGCGGGGGTCGGCTTGTTCTCGGCGCCGATCGTGATCCGGTAGGCCTTGAAGGGCGCGCCCTCGTAGCAGATCCAGAGGGTGTAGAGGCTCTTGTCCACCAGGGCGGACCAGGTCCCCTTCGGGACGCGGACCTTGCGGCCTTCCCGGAGGATGGCGTTCTCCTTGTAGTTGTTGACGAGCATGACGGCGCCCTTGACGCCGCTGAGCCCCTTGAACTTCTTCGCGATGCCCTCGAGCGTGTCGCCCTGCTTGATCTCGTAGAGCTCAACGTCGGCGGGGTCGGCCTTTTCCTGGAGGAGCTTCTGGCTGATCTCGAGGCCGCGGCGGGCGAGTTCGGCCCGCTCGCCGTCGGGGATCTCTCCGCCGAAGAGCGAGGAAACCGTGAGGCGGGCCTCGCGCCACTTCCCGTCGGCCATGAGGCCGTCGACCTCGTGGGCGGGGGAGACTCGGACTGGGGCCGGCTCCGGGGCGGGCGTGGGAGGCGGCGGCGGAGGGGCGGGGAGGGGGCGGGGCGCCTCGACCGGCGCGGGCGCAGGCTCGGCGGCCTTCGGCGGCGGGGGAGGCGGGGGCTCGCCCCGGCGGAGCTCGGCCGCGGCGGCGGCGGGCGTGGGGTCGGAGCGATCGCCCTTGCCGCGGAAGAACGCGAAGTAGGCGGCCACGGAGGCGCAGGCCAGGACGACGAGGACGGTGGGCAGGGACGAGGACCGGCGCTGGCCGGGAGTGTGCAGCATGGCTCCCCTCTCTCCTAATCTCTCTCCGGCCATGAGTATGGACCCCGGGGGCGGGGCTGTCAAGTCATAATTTATAATCTGTAAACTTGTTGCAGGAATGCAGCCTGGCTGGTTTCCTGCACGGCTGGACAGTGCCGGGGGCGGAGGGTAAGCTTGCGGCCCTATGAAAACCTACCGGATCGGGGTGCTGGGCGGAGACGGGATCGGCCCCGAGGTGGCCGCCGAGGCGGTCAAGGTCCTCAGGAAGGCCCAGGACGGCTTCGCCTTCGAGTTCGTCGAGTATCCGTTCGGATCGGACCACTACCTGAAGACCCAGGAGTTCATCCCCGACCGGGCCTTCGAGGAGATCCGGACGCTGGACGCGGTGCTGCTCGGGGCGCTCGGCGACCCCCGCCTGGCGCCGGGCGTCGTCGAGCGCGGGATCCTCTTCAAGCTCCGCTTCGGCCTGGACCTCTACGTCAACCTCCGCCCGGTCAAGCTCTACACCGAGAAGCTCTGCCCGATCAAGGGAAAGGGGCCCAAGGACATCGACATGGTCGTCTGCCGGGAGAACACCGAGGACGCCTACTCGGGCGAGGTCCGATACGAGAAGAAGGGAACGCCCGAGGAGGTCGCGATCCAGGAGGCCCGCTACAGCTGGAAGGGCTGCGAGCGGATCATCCGCTACGCCTTCGAGACGGCGCGGCGCCGGAACGGAAAGAAGAAGGTCACGCTCGTCGACAAGGCCAACGCCGTCCGCGCCCACGAGATCTGGCGCCGGGCCTACGAGCACGTCGCCAGGGACTTCCCCGAGGTCCAGAAGGACTTCGCCTACGTGGACGCGACCTGCATGTGGTTCGTCAAGAACCCCGAGAGCTTCGACGTCCTCGTGACCTCGAACATGTTCGGGGACATCATCACCGATCTCGGTGCCATGATCCAGGGCGGGATGGGCCTGGCCGCGGGCGGGAACATCCACCCCGGGCGGGTCTCCGTCTTCGAGCCCATCCACGGATCCGCCCCCAAGTACAAGGGGCAGAGGAAGGTGAGCCCGCTCGCGGCGATCCTGGCCGGCGGGATGCTCCTCGAGCACCTGGGGCAGAAGAAGGCCGCCGACCGGATCGAGGCGGCCGTCCAGAAGGTCCTCCAGTCCGACGCCCTCCCCTCAATCGACGCCTCGAGCGGCGTCCCCACGGACAAGGTGGGGGACATGGTCGTTCAGGCGTTGTAGTCCGGAGTCCCGAGTCCCGAGTCCCGGGTCCACAGTCCCAAGTCCATAGTCCTCATCCCCCCCCTGCCCGCCGGGGGGGAGTTCGGAGTTGCCAGCTTGCAGTTCGCAGTCCGGTCCGGCCGGCCCCCCGGGGGGGAGGGGGGAAACCCGACTCTGGACACTGGACTCGGGACTGTGGACTCTGGACTTCTATCGGGCGAGTCTTTCGACCGCGATGGAGGCCGCGTTCAGGGGGAAGGTCTTGCCGCTCCAGGTGACTTCCGCGCCCCAGGCGACCTGGTACCGGCCCGGCGGGGCGAGCTTCGCGGGGAGCCCGGGGAAGGAGCCGCCCACGAACTCGTTCGGTCCCAGGCGGATCGTCCGGGGGCCGGCCGCCGCGGCCGGGACTTCGATCGTCTCGGCGGAGCGCGTCACCCGGAGCCGGCGCCCCGCGGGCTCCTGGAGGGTGAGGTCGAGCGTCGCGGAGCTGAGGTTGGCGATCCGCCATTCGACGACGACGGGCTCGGCCAGCCCATAGCGGGGGCGGCCGGCGTGGAGCGAGGCCTGGAAGGGCGCGCGGCCCCTGTCGACGAGGGTGGCTCCCGCGTCGCCCGAGACGCGCGGGTCGGCGTCTCCCAGGGCGCGGACGAGAGCCGCCAGGGGCGGGTCGCCCGGGATCGCGGAGAGGGCGCGGACGGCGGCGTGGCGCCGCTCCGGGTCGGCGTGGCCGAGCAGGTTCCCGAGGGCGGGCACCGCCAGCGGGTCGGCGACCCGCGCCACGTCCGCGGGGCTCATCGAGCCGAGGCGGAGGTTCCATTCGTCCTCGGCCTGGGCGCGGCGCGTCCGGAGGTCGACCAGCCGCTTCGAGGTCCGCCCGCGCAGTTCGCCCGGGTCCAGGAGCGGGAGCGCCGACTCCAGCGCCGCGACCGCCTCGGGGAGCTGGCCTTTCCGGACGAACTCCTCGACGGCCTGTTCCGTCCCGGACATGAACTTTCCCTCGACGTGGGAACGTTCGGGGCGGAGCTCGCGCGCCTTGACGCTCCAGCGGAACGGGCCGATCACGGTGTCCTGAAGCTGGAGGGCCTCGCGCCAGCGCTGGTTCGAGATCGCCTCGACGATCGCGGCGCGGACGGCTTCGTGCTGGACGCGGGCCCGGTACTCGTAGACGGCCGCGGTGAAGAGCAGCGCCGCCAGGAGGGCGGACGCCGCGATCCCGCGGACGAGGCGGCGCCGGCGGCGCGCGCGCTCGACCTGCCCGCTCTCCAGGCGCTCCCGGAGATCCAGGACCTCGGCGTTCCGCGGGTCGATGCGGAGGATGGTGCGGCAGTAGTCGAGGGCCCCCGCATCGTCGTGCGCGGCCATCGCCTTGTCGAGGAGCCGGCGGTAGAGGGCCACGGCCTCGGGCTTGTCCCCCAGGTGCCGCTGGATCTCGGCCACGCTTTCCAGGAGCTCGGCTTGGTCGCCGACCTTCTCGAGCAGCCGGGTGTAGACGGCGAGCGCCTTGTCGGGGAGGCCGGCCTTCTTGTAGGCGGCGGCCAGGGTCTCGCCGGCGGCGAGCGCGTCGAGCTTGAGGTCGAGCTGGAGGAGGAGGGCGAAGAGCCGCTCGTGGGACGTCAGGTCCCGCGGGGCCAGGGCCAGGACCTTCTGGTAGGTCCGGATCGCGGCCTCGAGCTGGCCGGACTCCTGCTGGACGGAGGCGAGCTGGCGGCCGAAGCTCGCGGCCTCCTCGGCGCGCCCCAGCTCCTCCGAGGCGCGCAGCCCGAGCTCGATCAGGCCGGGGTTCTTCCGCTCGTGGTCGAGGCCGTAGCGGACCATCTTGAGCGCGGCGTCCCACTCCTTGCGGGCGGCCCGGGAGCGGGCGCGCTCGAAGGCCTCGGCGGCCGAGACGGGCCGCGCGGCGCCGCCGCGGATGAGGAGGGCGGCCGCCCGGAGCAGGTTGAAGTGCCCGAGGCGCGTCAGCTCCTCCACGTCCCGGAGCGAGCGCTCCCCGTCCAGGAGCGCGAAGACGCGCCGGACGGTGGCGTCGGCCCCAGCGGGCACGCGGGACGGGTCGGGAACCAGGATCTCGTTCGAGGAGAGGATGGCCTTCCGCGTCTCGCCCCACTCGTCGATCCGCCGGACGGCCTCCATGATGAGGCCCTCGACGGCCACGCGGGCCTCGAGGTCGAGCTGGTCGATGTCGAAGGCGTGGTCGTCGGGCTCTCCCTCGTCGAACTCGAAGGTGGCCTCGGCCCAGAGGAAGGCGTCGCAGACGTGCTCCCCCATCTGGTGCTCGAGGGCGGCCCGGAGGTCGTCCCGGGTGATCCGGCCCTTCTTGAGGAGGCCGCGCACGAAGCCGCCCTCGCTCGTCCGGCGGCCGGTGACGGTCGGGGCCTCCTCCGGCTGGATCTTCTCCAGGGCCAGGAGGCCGTTCAGGAGCGAGGGCCCCTCGCGGGCCCCGAGACCCACCAGGCGGAGCGCCCCCCGGTCGAACCAGAGGGCGACGGCGCGGTCCCGGTGGCGGATCGTGAGGGTCCCCGTCTTCTCGTTGGAGACCAGGTCCTGGAGCACGCTCGCGAGCGGGATCGAGCGGACGTCCCCCTTGATTCCCACGAACCCAGTTTATCGGAAGACCGAGCCCCGGGATCGAAATCTTGCGTCCGGCGGCGGGGGGGTTGCCGGACGCACGATTTCGAGTAGACTCGCGGCCCGTGAGGGACGGCAGGCCGACGGCGGCGGAGCGGGCGGCGCTCCGGAGGGAGGTCCTCCGGCAGGCCTGGCCGCTCGTCCTCCAGAACCTCGCGCGCACGTTCATGTTCTTCGTCGACACGCTCATGATCGGGCGGGTCGGCCGGGACGCGATGGCCGCGATGGGAGTGGTCGGGCCGATCTCGCACACGCTGGTCTCGATCCTGACGGCGCTCTCCGTGGGGACGATCGCCACGGTCGCCCGGGCCTGGGGGGAGCGGGACCGGGCCCGTCAGGAGGCGGAGGCGGCGGCGGGCGCGACGCTCGCGCTCCTGGCGGGGATTCCGCTCACCCTGCTCGGGGTCCTCGTCCTCCCCGAGCTCGCCCGGCTCTTCCCGGTCGAGGGGGTTCCCGAGGTGACGGGGATGGCGAAGGACTTCCTCCGCTTCGAGGGGGCGGCGCTTCTCTTCGTGTGCCTGGATCTGGCCGGGAGCGGGATCCTCCGGGGGGCGGGGGCGACGCGGGTGACGATGACGGCCGGGATCCTGGCGAACGCCCTGAACGTCCTGCTCAACTGGATCTTCATCTACGGGAACCTCGGGGCGCCCCGGATGGGGGTGGCGGGGGCGGGGCTGGCCACGGCGGCGTCGATGGCCTTCCAGGGCGCGGTGACCTTCGGGTACCTCTGGACGCCCGCCTCGCCGATCCGGCTCCGGGCGGCCTCGTTCCGGGCGGTGGGCCGGCCGGCGCTCGCCCGGCTGCTCCGCGTGACGCTGCCGGCGGCCCTGGAGCCGCTCGTCCTCCAGGCGGGCTTCCTGGTCTACGCCCGGGTGATTACGCTCCTGGGGGCGGCGGCGGTGGCGGCGCACCGAGTGGCGCTCGCGGTCGAGTCGCTCACGTTCATGGGCGGCTACGGGTTCGTGATGGCGGGCTCGGCGATCGTGGGCCAGTGCCTGGGGGAGGGCCGGCCGGACAAGGCGGAGGCGGCGCTCGGGACCTGCGCTCGGCTGGCGACCTACACGATGAGCGCGGCCGGGCTCGGGTTCCTCTTCTTCGCCCCCGCCCTGGTCTCGATCTTCATCCCCCCGGGGCGGGAGGCGGAGGTGGCCGCGCTCGCCGCGGCCTGCCTGGCGATCGCGGGCCTGGAGCAGCCGTTCATGGCGCTGGCGATGTCGCTGGCGGGGGGCCTGCGGGGGGCGGGGGACACGCGGAGCCCCGTGGCGGTGGGAGTCGTCGGGGTCTGGCTCGTCCGGGTCCCCGTGGCCTGGGCGCTCGCGCTCCCGCTCGGCCTGGGCCTCCACGGGATCTGGATCACCATGATCGTGGACTGGGCGGTGCGGGCGCTGGTCTTCCGGCGGATCGTCGGGCGAGCCCGGTGGAAGGCCATCAAATTGCGGGAAGGGGCCGTATAATCAGGGAGTCGCTTACCGGAGGGACCCATGCGCCGCCTGCTCGCGCTCGCGTTCCTGCTCGCCCCGGTCCCTTCCCTTCCGGCGCAGGACGAGCCGCGAAGCGAGCTCCTCCGGAAGATCGACCGCGCGATCGAGGACCACTCGGCCCGGATGAGGGCGGAGCTCCTGGAGGGGGTGCGGACCGAGCTCCGGGGTCAGGGGGAGGCGAAGCGGCCCGCGGCCGCGCCGGCTCCGGCCGCGGCGGGCGGGGTCGATCGCGCGAAGGAGCTCGTGAGCGTCGAGCTTTTCCGGAAGCACGCCGCGTACCTCGCGAGCGACGAGCTCGAGGGGCGGGCGGCGGGCTACCCCGGGAACGACAAGGCCGCCGACTACATCGCGGGGGTCTTCAAGGAGGCCGGGCTCAAGCCGGCCGGCGACGCCGGGACCTTCTTCCAGAAGTTCAAGGTCGCCGGCCGGGAGACGAAGAACGTGGTGGGCCTCCTCGACGGGGCGGACCCCGCGCTCTCGAAGGAATACGTGGTCGTGGGGGCGCATTTCGACCATGTCGGGACCGCGGCGCAGCAGGACTTCGGCCGACTGGGCGGCCGCGGGGAGGACACGATCTGGAACGGGGCCGACGACAACGGCTCCGGGACGACGGCGCTCCTCGGGATCGCCCGGGCCTTCGGGACGGGAGGGCTCCGGCCGCGGCGCTCGATCGTCTTCATCGCCTTCAGCGGGGAGGAGGCGGGGCTGATCGGCTCGCGCCTCTACACGAACCGCCCGGTCGGGACGATCGGCCAGCACGTCTTCATGCTGAACCTCGACATGGTGGGCCGGAACCCGCACAAGCCGATCGAGATCCACGGGGTGGGCTCGGGGGAGGGCGGGGCGGTCCGGAAGGTCGTGGAGAAGGCGGTCGAGGCCTCCGGCCTCAAGGCGACGCTCAACGACGGGGTCAAGCTCGTGGGCGGGGACAGCGACCACTCCTCCTTCCAGGCCAAGCGGATCCCCTACGCCTTCTTCTTCTCCGGCTTCCACGCGGACTATCACCGGCCGAGCGACCACGCGGACAAGCTCGCCTACGAGAACCTGGTCAAGGTCGCGCACGCCTCGGTCCACATCCTGCTCGGAATGGCCGACCTGGACGAGCGGCCCCGCTTCGTCCAGCCGGCGGGCCCGCGCTTCAACCTGCCGGACTTCGGGGAGCCCTCCGCGCCGCCGCGCCGGATGGGGGTGACCGTGCAGGAGCTGGACGACGCCGAGTGCAACGCCCTCAAGCTCGAGGCGGCCCAGGGGGGCCTCCTCGTCGAGGCCGTCCAGGCCGGCGGCGTCGCCGAGGCGGCGGGGGTCAAGAAGGGAGACGTGATCCTCGGCCTCGCGGGCGTGACGCTCTCGCGGGGCGGGACGCGCGACCGGCTCCGCCAGGTCCTGGCGGAGGTCGTCCGGCCCGGGAAGGAGGTCGAGGTGGTGGTCCTCCGGAACGGGGACCGCTTCGGGCTCAAGGCCACGTGGAAGGATTGAATCATTGAACCATTGATCCATTGCCCGGGCGTCGGGGGCCTTCGATTCTCCTGCAGGACTTCTTGTCCTGCTCAATGAATCAATGGTTCAATCGTCAATGGTGCAATCCCCCGTCTTCCGGATCCTGGACGCGAACCTGAACCGGGCGCGCGAGGCGCTGCGGGTGCTCGAGGATCTCGCGCGCTTCCACCGGGACGACGCCCGGCTGGCGACCTCGCTCAAGGAGGCCCGTCACGCGCTCGACCGCGAGGCGCGGCCGCACGCGCGCGAGCTCCTGGCCGCCCGGAACTCGGAGGCGGACGTGGGGCGGGACGGGGACCTTCCGGTCGACGGCCCGCGGCGGCTGGGCGAGGTGGCGGCGGCGAACCTGAAGCGCGCGCAGGAGGCGCTCCGCTCGATCGAGGAGCTGGCCAAGGGCGGCCAGCCGCGGCTCGGCGGGACGGCGCACGCGATCCGCTACCGGCTCTACGCGATCGAGAAATCGATGGCCGACCCGCGGCCGCTGCTCCGGTCGGCGCGCCTCTACGTCCTCCTCGACCCCTCGGTGACGCGGCGGCCGCTGGCGCGGGTGGCGCGGGAGGCGGCGGCGGGGGGGGCGGACGTCCTCCAGCTCCGCCAGAAGCCGCGGCCGGACCTGGGGCTGGCGCGGGCGATCCGGGCGGCGGTCCCGGACGCGCTCTTCATCGTGAACGACGACCCCGCCGTGGCGCTCGCCTCGGGGGCGGACGGGGTCCATGTCGGTTCCGGAGACCCCGGGATCCGCCAGGCCCGGGAGCTGGGAGCGGGGATCGTGGGGGCGACGACGCACTCGCTCGCGGAGGCCCGGCGCGCGATCCGGGAGGGGGCGGACTACGTCTCGGTCGGTCCCATGTTCGCGACCTCGCTCAAGCCCGGCCTGGAACCCAGGGGCTTTTCGTACCTGGCGGCGGTGAAGCGGACGGGCGTTCCCTACTTCTGCATCGGGGGGATCACGCGCGCGACGGTGCGGCCGGAGATGGGGCGGGCGGCGGTCTGCGCGGGGGTGATCGCCGAGCGGGACGCGGAGGAGGCCGCGCGGGCGATCCGGAGGCGGCTCACTTCGGGAAGCTGAGGCCGGCGTCCTTCTTCTTCCGGTCGGTCTCCCGCATCGCCTTGTATTGAGGGGAGGTGAACCACTCGCGCATGAGGGCGATCTTGCGGCCCTGGGCCGAGTCCAGGTTCACGAACATGATTCCGGCGAAGAAGTCCTCCTTCCGCTTGGCGCTCTGGAAGCTCCAGCGGATGGTCCCGGTGGCCTCGATGGCGTCCTGGTACTTCTCGATCTCGATCCGCACGCGGACCTTGGTGCCGACAGGGATGCGCTCGTCGCAGAGGATACGGAGGCCCCCCTCGGAGAGGTCCAACGCGACCCGGGCCTTGTTCTCCTTCCCCACGCCGATCACGGTGAGGAGGCCCTCCCGATAAACCACGGTCCTGGCCTCCCCCATCTCGAAGCGCTCGAATTGCCGGCGCTCGGAGCCTTCGGGGGCGGGCCGGGCGGAGCTCGACTCGGCGCCCTTCTCCTTGGGGGGGGGCGAGGGGGGCGCCGAGGAGGGGGCGTTGGCCTGCTGGAAATCTTTGAACCAGTCGGGCTTTTCGGGGGGCATCGTCCTCTTACCGATCAACCCGCTACCCTACGATTTCGGAACCGCCGCGTCAATATCGCGGACGAGGAGGACGCCGCCGGCCACGGCGGAGGGGAGGAGGAAATAGAGGAGGAAGGGGACCAGGGAGAGCCCCAGGCAGGCCGCGCCGAAGCCGAGCGCGGGGCGCGCGTGGCGGAAGACCCAGGCGATGCGGGCGGGCACGGGGACCCGGCGGGCGTCGAGCGGGTAGTCGGCGAACTCGAGGGCGAGGAAGAGGACGGTGAGGAAGCCGGCGAGGGGGGGATGGAGGATCGCGGCCGGGGTGAGGAGGAGGACGAGGAGGAGGGCCTGGATCCCGCCGAAGAGGAGGAGCTTGAGGAACTGGTTCAGGAGCGCGCGTCCCAGGGCGTTCGCCCAGCCTCGGGAGGGGGGGAGGGTCTCGCCCAGGAGGCCGAGCATGCGCTCGGTCATGGCGTCCAGGAACGGGCCGGCCACGAGGTTGCCCACGAGGGTGAACAGGAAGAGGGCCAGGACCAGGGCGACGAGCGCGAGAAGGCAGGAGAGGACGGGCTTCACCCATTCCCAGGTGCGTTCGGGGGTGATCGCCCGGACGAGGTCGGGCAGGGCGATCCAGAGGAGCACGGCTCCCGCGGTGAAGAGGAGGACGTTCAGGGCGAAGGCCCCGGCGGCGTACTTCCACAGCTCGCGGCGGCGGGCGAGGAAGGCGAGGCCGCGGAAGGGGTAGCTGAGGCCGCGGAAGAAGCCGGGCATGGGGGGATTCTAGGGGAGAATCCGGAGTCCGGCATCCGGAATCCGGGATCCGGAATCCGGGAGAGAGCGGAATCGGGGATCGGGAACCGAGGGGGCTTGCCCAGCCGAAGCTGGCGGGAATGTCCGCCTTCGCGTCGTCCTTCGGCCGACGCTACGGCGTGACAGCCTTCGCTGAGCCTCCGCTTCGCTCCGGCCAGCGAAGGCTGGTTGGGCCGCCTGGACTCGAACCAGGACACAGGGATCCAAAATCCCTCGTGCTACCGTTACACTACGGCCCAAGGGGGGAGGGAAGGGGGGGGCGCCGGCGGGGAGGGGCTAGGGTTGTCGGCGGGCGCGCGGCCACATGCCCCGAGGATAGCACGCGGGCGGCCGGGAAGCAACGGCGTTCAGGCGCGGACGGGAGTGGGCTTCCCCTGCTCGTCCAGGGCCACGTAGACGATCTCGGCCTCGGTGACCCGGACGTGCCGGGAGGGGTCCTGGAAGCGCTGAGCCTCGACCTCGACGCGCACGGTGATCGAGGTGTTCCCGACACGGACGAGATCGGTGTAGAACGAGACGAGGTCCCCTACGTAGACGGGCTCCTTGAAGACGACCTCCTTCATGGAGACCGTGACGAAGGTCCGGCGCGTGTGCTTGCGCGCCTCGACGACGCCGGCCAGGTCGAGGTGGGAGAGGATGACGCCGCCGAAGATGGATCCCTGGGCGTTCGTGTCGCGCGGGAGGAGGATGACGCGGATGGCCGGCTCGCGCATGGGGGGAGTGTACCCGAGGGAAACTCTTGTTGTCGAGGGAGCGCGGAAGTAGAATCGCCCGGGCGCATGCCCCATGCGCCCCGGAGCAGGAAGAGGAATGGCCGGCACGACGACCTCGCGCATCCTCGAATCGGTCGACTCGCGTTCCCGGCAGCTCGTCCAGCGCCTCCAGAAGCTCCAGGAGATCGGGACGATGCTCTCCGCGGAGCGCGACCTGGTCCGGCTCCTCGGGCTCATCCTCCGGGAGAGCCGCTCGCTCACCTCGGCCGACGCGGGCACGATCTTCGTCCGGGAGGACGACGTCCAGGCCGTGGAGAACGCCACCGGGAAGGACGCGATCCACCGGATCACTCCGTACATCGCACTCAAGGTCGCGCAGAACGACTCGATCCGCCTCCCCTTCAAGGAGATGAAGCTCCCCTTCGAGGGGAAGACGATCGCCGGCCACGTGGCGCTGACGGGGGAGATCCTGAACCTCGAGGACGTCTACCGGCTCCCCGCCGGGGCGCCCTACGCGTACAACGCGGCCTTCGACAAGGCCTCGGGGTACCGCTGCCGCTCGATGCTCGTCATCCCCATGAGGAACCGGGAGGGGGACATCATCGGGGTCATCCAGCTGATCAACAAGAAGCGGGCGCCCACGGCGGTGCTGGACTCGACCGAGGAGGTGGAGCGGTCCGTCTCGACCTTCGACGCCTTCGACGAGGAGTTCGTCTCGGCCCTGGCCTCCCAGGCCGCGGTCTGCATCGAGAAGGCGAAGCTCTACGACGACATCGAGGGGATGTTCGAGGGGCTGGTGAACTCCTTCACGCTCGCCCTCGAGCGTCGGAACCGGACGACGTACGGCCACTGCATGCGGGTGGCGCGCTACGCCGTGGCGATCGCGGAGGCGGTGAACGAGTCGCCGGAGCCGCTCTTCGGGGGGCTCCGGTTCACGCCGGTCCAGATCCGCGAGCTCCGCTACGCGGCGCTGCTGCACGACATCGGGAAGATCGCCGTCCCCGAGGCGGTGCTCGACAAGCACAACAAGCTCCTCGACAGCGAGATCCGCGCGATCGAGTACCGGCTGGCCCTGGCCCGCGCCCAGGGGAAGCCCGCCGGGAAGGTGGACGCCTGGATCCAGGCGGTGCGCCGGGTGAACGTCCCCCGGGGGCTCTCGGACGAGGACCGGAAGATCCTCGACGAGATCCGCGCGGAGACGTTCAGCGACGTGGACGGCCAGGTCCGGCCGCTCCTGTCGGACCACGAGCACGAGAACCTGGCGGTGGCTCGCGGGAACCTGACCGGCAAGGAGCGCCGCCAGATCGAGCAGCACATCGTGGACACCTGGGAGATCCTCAAGCGCATCCCCTGGCCGCGTGACTTCCGCTCGGTGGCGAACGTCGCGGCCTGCCACCACGAGAAGATCGACGGTTCGGGCTATCCCTGGAAGCTCCGGGGCGACGAGATCCCGATCGGCGGCCAGATCCTGGCGATCGTGGACATCTTCGAGGCGCTCACGGCGAAGGACCGGCCCTACAAGCCCGCGATCCCGGTGGACAAGGCGATCGCGATCGTGCAGGCGGAAGTGGACCGGGGCGCGCTCAACGCGAAGCTCTGGAAGCTCTTCCTCGACCGGAAGCTCTTCGACCTCTTCAAGGACGAGACGGGCTTCGTGCACCGCCCCTCCGCCCCGACGCTTCCCTCCTGATGGAGACGCGCCCGCTCGGACGCTCGGGTCCCCGGGTGACGGCCATCGGGATCTGTCCCGGGGAGGGGCCCCGGCGGGAGGAGGTGATCCGCCGCGCCCTCGCCCTGGGCTGCCGGCTCTTCGGATCGGAGCGCGCCGTGGGGGGCGCGGTGGCCCTGCCCGCGGACCTCCGGGAAGGCTACGACCTCGTCCGCTACAACCTCCTCGACCACCGGGAGGCGAACGCCCGGATCCCGGTCCTGGTCCGCGAGGGGAAGGGCGTGATCGCGGCGCACGTCCTGGCGGGGGGGGGCCTGGCGGGACGGCCGGACGCGGACCGCGCGGCCCGGGTGGCGGAGCTCCGGCCGCTCGTCCGCCCGGGGCGGACGCTCGCGCAGGCGGCGGTCCAGTTCGTCCTGGCGAACGAGTCGGTGAGCGCGGCGATGGTCCGGATCTCCGACCCGGCGCGCCTGGACGAGATCCTGGGCGCGCTCGAGGCGCCGCCGCTGGGGGGGAGCGACCTCGAACTCATCTTCGAGGCCTGGGCGAACCGCTTCGGGTAGCGCGGGCCCTTGCATTTCGGGGGCGGACCGGATAAACCACAGGCCGCGCTCCAGACCGGGGAGCGCGGACTCGGGACGGGGGACTCTCCTCATGCACCGCATCTTCGCGGGGATGGCCGTCTGGGCGGTGGCCCTGCTCCTGGCGCAGGCCGGGGCGGGGATCGCGCTCCGCTGGAACCCCGGCTGGCTCGGGATCCACCTGGCCGGGGGGGTGATCCTGGGCATCTACCTGTGCATCCTCCACGTCATGGTGATGTTCCATTTCATCGGTAGCGGGAAGGAGATGAAGGAGGCGGCCGCGGTCCTGGGCGGGGACGCGGAGGTGCTCCGGAGGCTCCGGAGGCTCAAGATGCGGGTGATGCCATCGGCGACGTTCGCCCCGGTCCTCTACGGGGCGGGCGTGATCCTGGGGGGCGGGGCGCACACGGACGCGCTCGGGGACTGGGCGTGGATCCACTGGGGGCTGGGGGTCGCGGGGATGGCCCTCAACTTCTGGGCCTTCCCCGTCGAGTACCGCTGCCTCGTGGCGAACCTCGAGCTGCTCCGGGAGCTCGACGACCGGATCCGGCGCGAGTTCGCGCCGGGGCTCACGCATGAGTGAGCTCGCCGAGGAGTACTTCCGGAAGGCCTTCGAGCGGCAGCAGGCGGGCCGCTTCGACGAGGCGATCCTCCTCTACAAGAAGTCGATCGCGGCCGGCCCGACCGCGGAGGCCCACACGTTCCTGGGCTGGACCTACAGCTTCCAGGGCCGCTACGAGGAGGCGATCGCCGAGTGCAAGCGGGCGATCGAGGTGGACCCGGACTTCGGGAACCCGTACAACGACATCGGCGCCTACCTCGTCGAGCTCGGGCGCCTGGACGAGGCGGTGGCCTGGCTCGAGAAGGCGATCGAAGCCCCGCGCTACGAGCCCCGCCACTACCCCCACTTCAACCTCGCGCGGATCCACGTCCGCCGCTACGACTGGGGGCCCGCGATCGAGCGCCTGAGAAAGGCGGTGGAGCTGGAGCCGCGCTACCTCGTGGCGCGGAGGGAACTGGAGAAGCTGCTGGCGCGGATGAACTGACATGCCGGAAGCGATCGCGATGTACGCGGGGTCCGAGACGGACGCCAACCTCTTCTACGCGACGGGGTTCCTCGTGGGCGACCCCGTCCCCTTCGTCCAGGTGGGGCGGCGGAAGATGCTGGTCCTCTCGGACCTGGAGATCGGCCGGGGGCGGGAACAGGCGGAGGTGGACGAGGTCCTTTCCCTCTCCGAGCTCAACCGCTCGATCGGCAAGGGAGCCACGGTCGCCCGGGTCATAGCCCGGGTCCTGCGGGACCACGGGGCCTCCGCCTGCACGGTCCCGGCCAACTTCCCGCTCGAGCTCGCCGACCAGCTCCGCCGGCTCCGGGTCCGCGTCACGGCGAAGCCCCACCCGTTCTACCCCGGGCGGCTCCTGAAGAGCGCGGGCGAGATCCGCGCCATCGAGGGCGCCCAGCGCGCCACCGAGGAGGCGGTCGAGGGGGCCCTCGAGCTCCTCCGCCGCTCGAAGATCCGCGGCCACAAGATCCATCACCGCGGCGAGGTCGTGACGAGCGAGTCCCTCAAGCGCGTGATCAACGTCGCGCTCATGGAACGGAACTGCGTGGCGAAGAACACCATCGTCGCCCCGGGCGACCAGGGCTGCGACCCCCACAACCGCGGGTCGGGGCCGATCCGGCCCGACCAGACGCTCATCCTGGACGTCTTCCCCCGCTCGGGCGATTCCCACTACTTCGCGGACATGACCCGGACGGTCGTGAAGGGGACCGCGACGCCGGCCGTCCGGAGGCTCTACGCGGCGGTGAAGGAGGCCCAGGAGGGCTGCATCCGGGGGGTCCGGCACGGGGTGAACGGGAAGGCCCTCCACGACGAGGTCAAGGCCCACTTCGAGCGGCTGGGATACAAGACCGAGCCCCGGAACGGCAAGATGGTGGGTTATTTCCACGGGACGGGGCACGGGGTGGGCCTGGACATCCACGAGGCCCCCTCGATCGGGACCCGGGACAGCCTCCTCGAGGCGGGAGCGGTGGTCACCGTGGAGCCGGGCCTGTACTATTTCGGGGTGGGGGGCGTGCGGCTCGAGGACATGGTCCTGGTGACGAAGGCGGGCTGCCGGAACCTGACCCGTTTCCCCAAGGAGCTCGAGATCCGGTAGGGGGCGGGACGTCCTGTCCCGCCGGAAGGCCCGGGAGGGCGAGCGTTTCCGGAGGCAGGGCGCTTGCTTGAAGGTCCGGGCGGGGCATGGTATAAGAGGAGACGATGGGCGTCGTCAAGTGGGCCGGGGACATGGTCCGCGGCCTGAACACGGTCTTCACGGGCATGCGCATCACGATGCGGCACATGCTCCAGCCGACCGTGACGATGCATTACCCCGACGAGAAGTGGGTGATGCCGGAGGCGTTCCGAGGCCTGCTCAAGGTCGACATGGACGCGTGCATCGTCTGCGACCTCTGCATGAAGGCCTGTCCCGTCGACTGCATCATCATCGAGTGGGAGCGCCAGGAGGGCAAGAGCGGCAAGGTCGCCACCCGCTTCGAGATCGACTACCAGAAGTGCATGTACTGCGGGCTCTGCGCGGAGCCCTGTCCCACGATCGCGATCTGGCACACGCACGAGTACGAGAACTCGACCTACAACCGGGTGGGGCAGGTGATCGACTGGACGCACCCGGAGAACAAGGTCACGAACCCGAACGCCAAGCCCAAGCAGGAGAAGGCGCCGCCCAAGCCGGCGGCCAAGCCCGCGGCGGCGCCCGCCAAGGCGCCCGGGGCGGCGGCCCCCGCGGCCGCGCCCGCCGCGGCGCCCGCGGCCGGGACGGACCAGGAGGGGAACGTCGTCGAGAGCGGGGTGGGCGGGAAGGCCTCGAACCCGGAGCGGGGCACCGTGGACAAGGTCTGGATCATCCCGGGCTGCATCGTCTGCGACGCCTGCGAGGACGCGGCGCCGGAGGTCTTCCACGTGACGGACACGACGAGCGTGGTCCAGATGGAGAGCCAGCCCAACTGGAACGCGCTCTCGGAGAGCATCGCGGACGCGGCGGCCGCCTGCCCGGTCAACGTGATCAAGTATGAGCTCAAGAAGTAGGCCATGGGCAATAGGCCATCGGCATTGGGCAGAGGAAAGAGAGCGATGAGCGCGGGTACGCCGAGCGGATGGAGGGCTCCGGCCATTGCCGGTTGCCTGGGGCCTATGGCCTCGTAACCATGCCCTACTACATCAACAACGAGTGCATCGGCTGCACCATCTGCGCCAAGAAGTGCCCCGTCCCCTGCATCTGGGGGGGCACGGTCGGCGAGTGGGCCAAGACCAAGGAGTTCCACATCATCGACCCGCCCGCATGCATCAACTGCGGGGTCTGCGCGAGCTACTGCCCCGTCGACTGCATCCAGAACGAGCAGGGGGTCATCGAGACCAAGATCGAGGCCAAGAAGCGGCCCGTCGCCGTCGTCCGCGAGGAGAACTGCACGGGCTGCGAGTGGTGCGTGGACGTCTGCCCGTTCGACTGCCTCGAGATGGTCAAGCCCGAGAGCCCCGGCGAGTTCTTCGCCGTCGCGCGCAACGTGCGGCCGAAGGACTGCGTGGGCTGAAAGCTCTGCGAGGAGGTCTGTGTCCAGAAGGACGCGGTCGTGATCCTTTACCCGGACGGGAGCTACGCGGACGAGATCGGCGTGGACTGCCGCACCACCTACATGGGCCCGGACCGCATGGCCGGGCAACCCGCGATCAAGCGCGCGTAGTCCGCAGTCCACAGTCCAGAGTCAGGAGTCAGGGTCCCCCCCTGCCCCCCGGGGGGGCAGGGGAAGAGCCCGACGGTGGACTCGGGACTCGGGACTCTGGACTGGGGAGGCGGAGGAGCACCGCGCCCGCCAGGAGGGCGAGGGCGGCGCTTCCGAGGAAGCCGGGCCCGAAGGGGCGCAGGGAGAGGCGGAGCGGGTCGCGCCGGGGCGCGGCGGGGCGGTCGCGGACGACGAGCCCGATCACGAGGAGGACGCACGCGGCCGGGACCGCGGTGAGGAGGAAGACCCGGCGCAGGTCCCCGCCCCAGAGTCCCAGGAGCGCCGCGGCGAGGAGCATTCCGAGAAGCGTCGACGATGGCATCCGGAAACGGCGGTCGTCAAGGGGCCGGTCGTCCCCGCGGCCGTCCGGGGGCGGATTGACCTCGCGCCCTCCTCGGACTAGAATGTCCGGCGATGCCCGTCTTCGAATACCTCTGCGGGAACTGCGAGACCCGCTTCGAGGCGCTCGTCCGGAAGGAGGGCCAGGAGGTCTCCTGCGCGAAGTGCGGCTCGAAGAAGGTTTCGAAGAAGTACTCCGTCTTCGGGATGAACCTCGGGGCGCAGCCCGGGGAGAGCCGGGCCGGCAAGGGCATCTGCGGCTGAGGGGGCGATGGCTGAGCCCCCTGAAGCGCGGGGCTCTAGAGGAGGGTCCGTGGGACCCTCCGCGGTGGCCTGGTCCGAGTGGTCGGACGAGGCGTTCGCCCGCGCCCGGGCGGAGGACAAACCCGTGGTCCTGGACCTCGGCGCCGCCTGGTGCTGGGGGAGCGCGGTGATGGACCGCGAAACCTACGGCGACCCCGAGGTGGCGGCGATCCTCAACCGCGACTACGTGCCCGTCCGCGTGGACAGCGAGCGCCGGCCCGACCTCCACGAGCGATACACCCTGGGCGGCTGGCCCACGACCGCGTTTCTCACCCCGGACGGCCGGCTCATGGGCGGGGCCACCTACGTCGACCGGGACCAGATGAAGCGCCTCCTCGTCCAGCTCAAGGACGGCTTCTCGCGGAACCGCGGCCGGATCGACGAGGAGATCGCGCGGCGCGACGCGAAGATCGCGGAGGTCCTGGGCCGCGAGCTCCCGGGCGTGGCCGCCCTCACGATGGAGGTCTTCCGCAAGACGGTCCGGGGCATCGTGGGGACCTTCGACACGCTCCACGCCGGCTTCGGGGAGGCTCCCAAGTTCCCGCTCGTCGCCTCGCTCCGGATCGTGCTTCAGGCCTGGCAGGAGACGGAGGGGCCGGACCTCGAGGCCGTCCTCGTCCGGACGCTCGACGCGATGGGCGACCGGGGCATGTACGACCACGAGCGGGGAGGGTTCTTCCACTACGTCACGAACAATCTCTGGACGGCGCCCCGCTTCGAGAAGCTCGCCGAGGACAACGCGGAGCTGATCCGGCTCTACCTGGACGCGGGCGTCGCGACGGGGAACGAGGCGTACGTGGCGAAGGCCGTCCACGCGATGGGCTGGGCGACGGAATCGCTCCTCGATCCCGGTCGCGGCGTCTTCGCCGGGAGCCAGCGGGGGGACGACGAGTACTACGGGGCTTCGCCGCGCGAGCGGGCCCTGCGGGAGCCGCCGCCGGTGGACCCCACCGTCTTCACGCCGGCTTCGGCGGCGATGGCCGGGGCGTGGATCCGGGCCGCGGAGGTGCTGGGGGACGAGGGGCTCGCGCAGACGGCGCTCCGCGGCCTGGACTGGCTGCTCGGAAACGTGGTCCGGGACGGCAAGGTGGCGCACTATCACGACGGGGAGCCGCGGGTCTTCGAGCTCGGGCGCGACCCGGCGGCCCTGGCGGCGGCGCTTCTCGACGCCCACGAGCACACGGGCGCGCCGCGCTGGCTCGAGGCGGCCGGGGGGCTCCTCGAAGGGATCCCCGGCCGCTTCTACTCCGAGGTCGAGCGCGGCCTCGTCGACCGCGCGGTGGACGCCGGCGGGGTGGGAGACCTCGCCCGCCCCCGGAAGATCCTGGCCGAGAACGCGGCGGCGGCGGAGGCCTTCGCCCGGCTCTGGGCGGAGACCGGCGAGGCGGAGCACCGAGGCTGGGCGGAGCGGCTGCTCCGCGCGTTCCCCGACTTCCTGGACGGCTACGGGCACGACACGGCGGAGTACGCGCTCGCGGCCGACCGCCTGGTCCGGGCGCCGCGGGACGTCCGGCCGGACGGGCTCCGGGGCTACGTTCCCCGGCGCCGGGTGCTCCGGTGAGCTGGTTCCCGTTCCTGCTCCACCTCTTCGCGCTGGGCCTCCTCGGGACGGTCGCGTTCGTCCCGTCCCGGGAGATCGGGCGCTACTTCTTCAAGTTCCACGCGACGCTGGGGCTTCTGGCGGTCACCCTCGCGGTGCTCCTCGGCAGGCCCTGGGAGCCGGCCTCGGGGCCGTGGCTCGTCCGGATGCTGGCCTTCGCGTTCGCGGGGGCGGTGCTCGCGGAGAACGCGATCGTCCGGGCCGCCGGGGCGGAGCTCCGGCGGGACGCCCTCCTCCTCCCGGTCTCGGTCGGGCTCCCGTTCGCCGCCGTCACGGCCTTCTCGCTCGCCGGGCCCGGCGTGGGCGGCGCGGTGCTCTCGACGTTCCACTATTGGACCTCGGCGATGATCCTGGGGACCTCGATGGCGGCCATGACGACGGGCCACTGGTACCTCTCGAACGCGAAGCTCTCGTTCGACATCCTGGTCGGGCTCTGCCGCCTCTTCGTGCTGGCGGCGGCGGCGAAGACGGCGGTCTCGGGCGTTTACCTGGCCTCCCGCTTCGGGGAGTACTGGGCGCTCGAGGACTTCTGGAGGCTGGTCTTCGGGCTGCGGGTCGGGGCGGGGGAGGCGATGGCGCTCGTTCTCGGCCTGATGAGCCTGGCCTGCGCCCGGCGCCGGGCGAACCAGTCGGCCACGGGGATCCTCTACGTGGGCGTGGTCTTCGTCTTGATCGGGGAGACGGTGTCGCTCTACCTCACCCTGGGGCGGGGCTGGCCCCTGTGAGTCCACGGTCCACCGTCCCGAGTCCACGGTCAGGATCCCCCCCTTCCCCCCCGGGGGGGTCGGGGGGAACCCGACTCCGGACTGTGGACTGTGGACTGTGGACTCCGGACTGATCCCATGCAGGTCGTCTCGAACTGTCCCGGCTGCTTCAAGCCGACGCGGTTCCGCACGGAGGACGCGCCGACGGGGCTGGCCTGCCCGCGCTGCGGGAAGCGGCGGGAGGTGACGCTGTCCGAGAGCGTGCGGGAGCGGGGGGTGGTCGACCGCTGCGTCCTCTGCGGGTGCGGGCACCTCTACGTCGAGAAGGACTTCAACGGCTACGTCGGGTTCGGCATCATCGTCCTGGCGATCGCCGCCTCGGCGGTCCTCTGGCCCCGCGACGTCTATTGGTCGGTCGGGGTGCTCGGGATCGCGGCGCTCGCGGACCTGGCCTTCTGGCGTTTCACCGGGGAGCGGACGGTCTGCTACCGCTGCGCGGCCTTCCACCGGGGGGCGGCCCCGAACCCGGAGCACGGGCGCTACGAGCTGGGACTCGGGGGACGCTACGCGGACGACTACGATGAGCAGCGCGAGCTCCATCAGAAGTAGGGCGCGCGAGCTCGGCTTCGAGAAAGCCGGGATCGCGCGGGTGGGCGAGGCGCCCCACGCGGACTTCCTCGAGCGCTGGCTCGGGGACGAGTTCCACGGGGAGATGTCCTACATGGCGCGGGACCCCGAGCGGCGCCGGGACCCGGCGCGCTACCTCCCCGGGGCGAGGTCGGTGGTGGTCGTCGCGAAGAACTACCAGTCGCCGGGCGCCCATCGGGGGGACCCCGGGGTCGGCCGCATCTCGCGCTACGCGTGGGGGGACGACTACCACGAGGTGCTGGGCGGGAAGCTCCGCGAGCTCGCGCGGCACCTGGAGTCGCTGGGCGGCCGGGCGAGGGTCTGCGTGGACACGGGCGCGGTCCTCGAGAAGCCCTGGGCCCAGAGGGCGGGGCTCGGGTGGCAGGGGAAGCACTCGAACCTGATCTCGCGGGATCTGGGGTCCTGGCTTTTCCTGGGCGAGATCGTGACCGACCTCGAGCTCGAGCCGGACGATCCCTATCCCCGGAACTATTGCGGGACCTGCACCCGCTGCATCGACCTCTGCCCCACGCGGGCGATCGTGGCGCCGTACGTGGTGGACTCCCGGCGCTGCATCTCGTACCTCACGATCGAGCACCGGGGACCGATCCCGAGCGAGCTCCGGCCCCTCATGGGGAACCTCGTCTTCGGCTGCGACATCTGCCAGGACGTCTGTCCCTGGAACAAGTTCGCCCGCGTGGCGCCGGAGCGGGCATTCTACGCCCGGGAGGGGAACCTGGCGCCGTCGCTCGTCGGGCTGATGGCGATGACGCGCGAGGAGTTCGCCCGGCGCTTCAAGGACAGTCCGGTGAAGCGGGCGAAGTACCCGGGCTTCCTCCGGAACGTCGCCGTCGCGCTCGGGAACTCGGACGACCCCGCGGCCGTCCCCGCGCTCGAGAGGGCGCTGGCGCACGAGGAGCCGCTCGTCCGCGGCCACGCCGCCTGGGCGCTCGGGCGGCTGGGAGGCAGGGAGGCGCTCCGGGCGCGGCGTGCGGTCGAGGCCGACCCCTGGGTGCGGGAGGAGATCGACGGGGCGCTCGGCTTCGCCGGGGGGCGGGGGGACGGTTTGCGGGAAGAGGGCGGTTCAGGTTAGTCTAGGGAGATGGACGAGGCCCAGGGGCCGCCTTCGTCACGGTTCCAGCGCCTGGAGGGATGGCTCGGCGCCCGGCGGGCGTTCCTCCTGCTGGTCCTCGCGGGGGGATCGATCCTCCTCCGCTTCTGCTTCTTCCTCGAGCTTCGCTCGTCTCCCTGCATGAGGTCCCACGAGTGGACGCAGTCGGACATGCATTTCTTCCACGAGTGGGCGGGGGCGATCGCCTCGGGCGACTGGCTGTCGGACGCGGAACACCATCCGCTCATGGATTGGCAGAGGGCTTCCGCGGCGGCCTGGTTCTCGCGCCATCCCGGGGAGCGGGGGAGCTACGGCGGACCCGGGGTCGCCGAGCCGGAGCGCGCCCGTCGGCTCTGGAACGAGTGGTTCGGCGGGAAGCGGTTCCACCAGGAGCCGCTCTACGTCTACCTGGTCGCGCTGACCTATGCGGCGCTGGGACCCGAGCCGGCCTGGGTCTTCGCGTGGCAGATGCTGCTCGGGGTGGGCGTGTACCTCCTCGTCGCCGTCCTGGCCCGGCGCTATTTCGGCGAGGTGGCGGGGGCGGCCGCGGGGCTCCTGGTCCTGTTCTTCGCGCCCCTCCTCTTCTACGAGCTCCAGCTCGTCCGGACCACCCTGACCGCCTTCGTGGGCCTGGGGCTGGTCTGGGCGATCGACCGCGCCGCGCGGCTGGGCACCGGGAGGGCGTGGGCGTGGGCCGGCCTGGCCTCGGGCCTCGCGCTCCTCTGCCAGACCACGTTCGCGCCGCTCGTCCTGGGCGCGGCGGCCCTCCTGGCCGCCCGAGGCCGGAGGGAGGGCGGGCGGGAGCTCCTGCGACGGGGGGCGCTCCTGGCGGCCGGCGTGGCCGTGGCGATCTCGCCGGCCGTCGTCCGGAACCTCGGGGGGGCGTTCCGGCGTTCGGCCTGGCCAGCGTCGGCTCGCTGACCTTCGTGTCCGACAACGAGGCCTCCGTCCGGATCGAGGAGGGGGCCGCCGTCCCCACGGACCCGCAGGTGGAGATCCTGGGCCGGGCCGGGGGGCGATTCGGCCCCGTCGTGGCGGCCAGCCTGGGGAGCCATCCGTCCATCGGGAGCTACCTGGGCCTACTCTGGAAGAAGTTCGACCGGGCCTGGAACTGGTACGAGGAGCCGGACAACCAGAACCTGTACTACGCGCGACTGCACTCCTCGGTCCTCCGGGGGCTGCCGGTGACCTTCCTCCTGGTCTCGCCGCTGTCGATCGTGGGTCTGGCGCTGGCGCTCCCGAGGCGGCGCGAATGCGCGCCGCTGCTCCTGGCGGCGGGAGCGGGGCTCCTGGCGATGCTCCTGGCCCTCCCGCTCTCGCGCTACCGCGCCCCGGTCGCCGCGATCCTGGTCGTCCCCGCGGGCTGGGCCGTCTCCCGGATGCTGGGGTGGGCGCTCTCCGGGGAGGGGCGAGCCCTGGCGGCGGCGGGCCTGGCGACGGCGATCCTCCTGGCCTGGACGGGGCGGGCGGTCGGGGACCGGCCGCCGATCCGGGCCGCCGACTACCTGGCTCCCTACGAGTACTTCTGGTTTCCCCGGGCCCACGCGGCATCCCGGTCCGGCGACGTCATGGAGTCCGCGTGGGTCCTGGAGGACTCGCTGGAGTTCCAGCCCCCCGAGCTCCTGGCGCTCGGCTCCCTGCCCCGCGCGCCGGACCGCCGCCTGAGGCAGCTGGCGGGGGGCTATTCGACCGTGTACGCGGCGCTTGCCGGCGAGCTGGAGGTCGGAGGGCGCCGGAGCGAGGCGGCCGTCGCGCGGACGCGCGCCCGCTTCCTCGCGGCGGTGGCCGGCCTGGGTCCCGGGCCCGAGGTCCCCCGTCCCTGACCGGGAGGGCCGGCCCGGGCCGGGCGGGGACGTCAGGACGGCTTCCTTCCCACGAAGCACGCGCGCTCCCCGTCCTCCCCGAGCAGGAGGCGCTCGAGGTCGGAGGAGAGCAGGGGGAACTCGCCGGGCCGGGCGAGGTGGGCGTCGGCCAGTCCTCGGGCCGGCTGCTCGGCCGGGAGCGTCCCGCCCGGGCCCGTCGGACGACCTCGTCCGAGAGGTCCAGGAGCGCGACCGGCCTCCCGGCGCTTCCGGTTCCAACGCTCGCGGTCAGGTGTTAACCCTCAAACGACGTTTGAGGGTTAACGCTTGAGGGCGAGCTGGATGAGCTCGGCGCCGCCCACGTAGCGGGATCGGAGGTGCCTGAAGCCGCTTTCGGCCAGGAGCCGGCGCATCGAGCCGAGCGTGTAGTGCGAGATGTGCTCGTGGGCGTAGGCCTCGGGCTTGAGCGCGTCGTAGAAGCGCTCAAGGATCACCCAGAACATCCGGGCATAGTCGGGCGTGCCGATGATGAGGCGTCCTCCGGGCCGGAGCACCCGCCGGATCTCCCCCATGATCTGGGGCCGGGGCGGGATATGCTCGATCACCTGCGAGAAGATCACCTCGTCGAAGGCGCCGTCCGGGAAGGGCAGCGCGGTGACGCTCCCCCGCAGCACGGTCGAGCCCCGTCTCGCCATGAACCGGAGCTTCTGGATCGAGACGTCCAGGCCCACCATGCCGGGGAGGTCCTCGAGGATGCGGCTCGAGCCGCAGCCGATGTCGAGCGCCCGGCCCCCCGGGCGGTGCCAGCCCAGGATGATCGCGTGGCGCTTCCGTTGCCAGTACCGCTGGAGGAAGTGCGTGCTGTCGTAGGCCCGGTGGTCGTAGTCGCACCAGTCGCAGCCGTTCCGGAGCTGCCAGAGCTCGTGGAGCGTGCGCGCGAGCTGGAGGCCGAACTTGAGGACCCGCGCCTTGGAGACGCCCTCCTGCCGGGCCTTGTACGTGAAGGGGACCTCGACCACGGGGTGGCCCATCCCCACGATCTTGATCAGGACCTCCTCGAGCGCGTCGAAGTTCCGCCGGGTGATCTCCACCTCGCCCAGCGCCTCGCGCCGGTAGAGCCGGAACCCGCTCGACATGTCCCGGATCGGGATGGCGAGGACGCGCCGGAAGACGGCGTTCAGGACCCGGGAGAGGACCGAGCGCAGGCCGCTCACGTCGCTCGACCCGCCCGGGCAGTAGCGGGAGGCCACGACGACCGCCCCGCGCTCCCGGGCGGCGTAGAGGTCGCGGATGAACGTGGGGTCGTGCGAATAGTCCGCGTCCATCGTTACCACGTAGCGGCCCCGCGCCAGCGCGAAGGCCTCCTTGAGCGCGTTCCCGTAGCCCCGCTCCTTCTGGAAGTGGACCCGGGCGCCGTGGAGGGCGGCGCGGGCGGCCGTGTCGTCCGAGGAGCCCCCGTCGACGACCAGGATCTCGTAGGCGCCGATCGGGCGGCAGACGTCGTGGAGCTTGGGGAGGAGGAGCGACAGGTTGTCCGCTTCGTCGATCGCGGGGAGGACGACGGTCAGCTCCGTCATGGGGCAGTTGCCAGTCGCCGGTTACCCGTTCGGGGAGGAACGGGGCGCTCCCGTCCCTGGAAGCCCGCGTCCCGCCGGCGGCGCGGGCAAGCCGGTCCGCGAACGCGAGCACTATAGCATATCGACGCTCCGGCCGCTAAGATGGCCCCCGATGGCGCTCGTCGACTCGTTCGGCCGGGCGGTGACCAACCTCCGGGTCTCGGTGACGGACCGTTGCAACCTCCGCTGCGTCTACTGCATGCCCGCCGAGCCCGAGTGGATGCCGCAGCCGGAAATCCTGACCTTCGAGGAGATCGAGCGGATCGTCCGCCTCGCCGTCTCGCTTGGGATCACCGACTTCCGGATCACCGGGGGCGAGCCCACCGCGCGGAAGGACGTCCCGGAGCTCGTCCGGCGGCTGGCGGCCGTTCCCGGCGTCCGGGACCTCGCGATGACGACGAACGGGATCCTCCTCAAGCGCCTGGCGCGCCCGCTCCGGGAGGCCGGGCTCCACCGCCTCAACGTGAGCCTCGACACGCTCCGGGGCGAGAAGTTCGTCCACCTCGCCCGCCGGGAGGGCTTCGGGGCGGTGATGGAGGGGATCGAGGAGGCCGAGCGCGCGGGCTTCCGCCCCCTCAAGGTGAACATGGTCGTCCTCCGGGGCGTGAACGACGACGAGATCCTCGACTTCGCGGAGGCGGCGCGGACCCGGCCCTGGCAGGTCCGCTTCATCGAGTTCATGCCCCTCGACGGCGACAACGCCTGGACCCGCGACCAGGTGGTTCCCGCGAAGGAGATCCTGGCGCGCATCCACGAGCGGTGGCCGCTCGACCTCGAGGCCGACGGGCCCCTCACCGATCCCGCCCGGGTCTTCCGCTTCCGGGACGGGAAGGGCGACGTGGGCGTGATCGCGAGCGTCTCCGAGCCCTTCTGCTTCGCCTGCGACCGGGTCCGGGTGACGCCGGACGGGAAGCTGCGGACCTGCCTCTTCTCGACCTGGGAGACGGACCTCAAGGGGCCGATGCGGGCGGGGGCCACGGACGCGGACTTGGCGGCCCTGGTGCGCGGCGCCGTGGCGAAGAAGGAGGCGGGCCACGGGATCAACGACCCGGGCTTCGTCAAGCCCAAGCGGGCCATGTACGCGATCGGAGGCTAGGCCGATGGCGGTCACGATCTACGGCAAGGACACCTGACCCTACACCACCGCCGCGCGTGAGGATTACGCGAAGCGGAAGGTGGCCGCGACGTACGTGAACGTGCTCGCCGATCCCGAAAGGCTCAAGGAGATGCTCCGGCACTCGAAGGGCAAGCGGAGCGTGCCCGTCATCGTGGACGGAAGCAAGGTGACCGTGGGCTTCGGAGGCAGCTGAGGGGTATAGCGCCCGGCCGGTCAGGCCGCTTTCCCGGACGCGACGGCGGGGATGACTCCCCCCGCCGCAGGGGGATCGAGGTACTCAATAGTGGCTCACCGCCAGCCTGACGGCCTTCAGCTGCCGGACGAGGGTCGCGTCGGTCGTGTGCAGGCGGGCGCCCAACTCGAGGGCCGTGGCCGCGGCGAAGCCGTCCGCGAGCGCGGTGGGGAGCCGGGCCACCCGTCGCGCGACGGCCTCGTCGGGTTCGGAGATCCGCACGCCGGAAGCCTTGAGGAACGAGACGGGGTCGATTCCGGAGCGGCGGGCCACCTCGTCCGTGTGGATCAGGATCTCGGCCAGCGTGACGGTCGAGACGTGGAGGGTGAGCGTTCCCTCGCGGCAGGACCGGTAGAGGAGGTCGAGTTTCGCCTCGCTCCGATGGCCGCGCTGGATCCAGCCGATCGCGATCCCGGCGTCAATGACTCCGACGCCCACGCTCCCTGGCCTCCCGGTCCCTCTCCCTGGCGCGCCGCTCGTGGAGTTCGGCCAGGAGATCCCGGCCCATCTCGGCGCTCGCCCGCCGGAGCCGGCGGAGCATCCCGTCCAGGTCTCCGGCGTCCCTCGCAGACGGCCGGAGAATCAGCGCATCCCCGTTCACCGGGCGGATCGAGAGCCTCTCGCCCGTCTTGATCCCCATCCGGCGCCGGAGCGGGGCGGGAATCACGATCTGGCCCCTGGAGCTCACCCTGACCACATCGGCTCGTCGGCTCATGTAAGTAAGATAGCATCATCTTACTTATCCTTCAAGGGGCGATCGCGCCCGCGCGGGGGAGGGCCGGCCCCCGGCGCCCTCACGCCTTCCTCGAGACGTAGTTCGGGTGCGGGGCCATGAAGACGAGGAGGGTCAGGTTCGCCCCCCCGTCGTTCTTGAGGGAGTGCTCCACGCCCGCGGGGACGTAGACCACGTTCTTCTCGCCCACCTCGCGGACCTCCCCGCCCACGCTGAAGAGGCCGCAGCCCTCGACGACGTAATAGAGCTTGTCCGAGTCCTCGTGGACATGGGGCTTCTGCTCCTGGCCGGGGGAGACGCCGTAGACGTCGCAGAACATCCGCTCGCTCTCGAAGAGCGCGGTCTTGGCCAGGCGGTCGGGCGAGAAGCGCCGGAGGTCCGAGACGCTCTTCACGTCCATGCGGCGGCCTCCCCTAGAGCCCGAGCGAAAGGCGCGCCCCGAGCGCGTTCGGGAGGCGCTTGATGCGCTTGATCTTCCGCATCGTCTTCCGGTAATTGTACGACACCCGGCGGAAGAGGACGCTCTTCCCGTCGAACACGACGTAGCAGGCACGGACGTCCCCGTCCCGCGGCTGGCCGACCGAGCCCACGTTGACGAAGAACTTCCCCCTCGCCACGGAGTAGGCCCCCGTGATCCGGCTCGCGTCCAGGAAGGGGCGGCTCTCGAAGAAGATCCCCGGCAGGTGCGTGTGCCCCCCGAACGCCACGCGCTTGATCTTCGAGAAGATGTGCTTCATGAAGTCGGGGTTGTAGCAGGCCTCGGGCATCACGTACTCGCGGGTGGGGTCGAGCGGCGAGGCGTGGACGTAGAGGACGTCCCCGTGCGTGGCGTAGCGGGGCATCGATTCCAGGTACTCCCAGAACCGCTTGTTCTCGTCCGCCGGGAAGCGCGGGGAGTGGAGCTGGTCCTTCGTCCACCAGGCGGAGGCCTCCGCCTTCCAGTTGAACCCCACGGGCTGGTAGAGGATCCCCTCCTCGTGGTTCCCCATGAGCGTGAACTCGAAGCGCTCGGTCGCCACGCGGAGCACCTGGCGGGGGTTGGGGCCGTAGCCGATCAGGTCGCCCAGGCACACGATCTCCTCGCAGCCCTGCTCCCCGGCGTCCTCGAGGACGGCCTCGAGGGCCTCCATGTTGGAGTGGATGTCCGAGACGATGGCCGTGCGCTTCATCTCAGCGGGTCCGGGCCAGCTCCTCGAGGACGTTGAGCTCGATCAGGGTCATCTTCTGCCGGCACGCGTCCGACATCCTCCGGACGAAGTGCCGCTTGAGCGCGAGGAAGGAGGCGGCCGGCGTGCCCACGCGCTCGCCCGCGAACCGGACGAGCACCCGGTCGCCGCCGACCTCGACGAGCTGCATCTGGATCCCGTTCAGGTCGAGGAGCCTCCCCAGCTCCTCCTCCACGAGGCGCGCCACGAGCGCCCGCTTCTGGGCGCTCGAGAGGCCCGAGGCGTCCGGGACGTTCCGGGGGGGCGGGGTCCCGTGGAGCTCGCAGAGGATGGCCTGGATGTCGTCGTAGCACGAGCTGCATCCGCCCCCCGCCCGCGTACACGCCGTGACCTCCTCGACCTGGCGGAGGTCGTGGTCCTGGACGGCCCGCCGGATGACGTCCTCCGCGACGACGTAACAGCGGCAGATCAGCCGGTCCGCAGGCCCGCCCGTCATGATGGCAGAGGCGAGTCTATCACGCCCGGGAAGGGTTTGCAAGGCGGCCCCCCGGCGTCCTCGGCGGCCATCCGAGCCATCGCCGTCCCGCGGGCCGCACTGCGCAGCGGTCTGCGCAGCGGGCGGCCGATTCGGACTCCCTCGCGGATGGCACGGCCCTTGCCGCGCTTCCTCCGGAAAGGAGGTGCGGCCATGGCGCATCAGACCCGGTTCTTCCGCAGGCAGGTCTACCGTCCGCCGACCGCCCGCTACGCCTGGGCGCGGGTCCGCCGGGTCCACGTCCGGAGGGCCCTCCGGGCGCTCGAAGCGCTCACCCGGAGGTAGGGGGATGGAGCTTTCCCGGGGCTCGGACTGGCTGGACGACGGGCTCCCGGTCCGGGCGGGAGATGCCGTCCTCGCGGCCGCGGAGGGGGGCGACCGCGTCCTCCGGCTCCTCTGCTCCGGGCCCCGGCGGGTGGCCGTCGTGGACCGGAATCCCGCGCAGCTCCGCCTCCTCGAGCTCAAGCTGGCGGGCGTGAAGGGGCTCGCCCGCGCGGAGTACCTGGAGCTGTCCGGCCAGGCGCCCTCGCGGCGGAGGCGGCTCCTCTTCCAGAGGGTGAGGTGGCTCCTCACGCGGGAGGCGGACGCCTGGTGGAGCCGCCGGATGCGGCTGGTCGAGCGGGGCCTGGCCGGGCAGGGGGAGTTCGAGCGCCGCCTCGCCTCCTTCCGCGTCCTCCTTCGCCTGGTCCACGGCCGGGCCTGCCTCGAGCGCTTTGCCGCGCTCGGGAGCGAGTCGGAACGGCGGGAGGCCTACCGGTCGGAGTGGGGGAGCTTCTTCTGGGCCCGCTTCGGCGCCCGGCTCTGGCGGCGCTGGTTCGGAGTCCCGGCGGAGCGGATGGAGCGGCTCCTCCTCGAGGGAACGCTCCTCTCCGGCCCGGCCGCCCTCTCGGTGCCCGAGTTCGAGGCGGCCAAGTCGCTGGCCAACCGCGTCCTCGTGGTGGATGAGCCGCCGGAGGACTACCTCCGCTCGCTTCCGGCGGCGTCGGTGGACGCCCTCTCCCTGGGCTGCCTGGACCTCCGCGGGCTCGAGGCGGAGCTCCCGCGCGTGGCCCGGCCGGGGGCGAGGATTTCGCTCGTCACGCAAGGGGAAGCGCCGATCCGCGGGTTCCGGCCCGAGGGCGGGCCCCGGGAGGCCGGGTTCTTTCCCGGAAACCTCGTGAGGGGGGTCTTCGCGGCATGAAGACGATCTGGTTCGCGCTTCCCTGGCTCGCGGGAGGATGCGCTTCGGCGGCGACCTCGGCGTCCGCGGGGCGGCTCACCGCGTACCGTGCGGCCTTGGAGCGGGAGGGCTCGCTCCGCGACGTCGAGCTGGACGGCTACCGCTATTGCGTGGCCGACCGCGGGGCGGGAAAGCCCGTCGTCCTCCTCCACGGCCTGGGCGGGTCGCTCTACGACTGGCGTCACGTCCTCCGCCCGCTCTCGGAAGACCGCCGCGTGATCGCGGTGGACCTCCTGGGCGCGGGGGAGTCGGACAAGCCCGAAGGCGAGGACTACTCGGTCGCCGCGCAGGCGCGGCGTCTCCGCGGGCTGCTGGACCGGCTCGGGGTCGGGCGCGCGTCGCTCGCCGGGAACTCGTTCGGCGGGGGCGTCGCCCTCCGCTTCGCGCAGGACTGGCCGGAGCGGACCGACCGGCTGGTCCTCCTCAACTCCATCTGCTACGCGGAGGAGACGCCCTGCTATCTCTGGGCGGCGAAGCTGCCCTGTGCAGACACGCTCGTGGACTGGATCCCGCTCGGCGATGCGACCCGCTGGGTCCTGCGCGGGAGCACCGGAACCGTGGGCCGCCTTTCGGACGAGGAACTCGACACCTACATCGAGGAGATCCGGGCGCCGGGGCGGCGGCGGGCCCTTGTCGGGACGCTCCGCGCCGTCGTCCCCCCGGACGTCCGAGAGTTCGAGGCGCGGCTCCGAACGATCCGGGCGCCCGCCCTCCTCGTCTGGGGAAGGGAGGACCGGACGGTCCCGCTCGCCCTGGGACGGCGTCTCGCCTCGGAGCTTCCCGACGCCCGCCTGGTGGTCCTCGACGCCGGCCACGTCCCCAACCAGGAGCGGCCGGAGGAGGTCGTCCGCCTGATGAGGGACTTCCTTCCGGACTGAGCGCGCGATCGCCGGCGGGAGGAAACCCCGGAGTCGCGGAGGCACGGAGCTGCGGAGCGAACGAAGGGGGAAGGGCGGACGTGAAATCCTCGAGGACTCGGGTCGGAGTCCGCCGGGCGCCTCCGGGGCGGGGGAGCGCCCCCATTCGGGCCTTTACGGGTTCCCCGCGGCGTCCTTAGTGCCGGATTTCAGAAGTTCGTATAGCTTTTCTGCATTGCGGCACAGTTCCCGGTTCCCAGTTTCCAGTTTCCAGCAGAGCGCGCGCGTTCGACTTCTGGGAACTGGTAACTGGAAACTGTG
>Ga0187893_10001775_pt1 | contig 49922 bp, 42 predicted proteins | sample MA1701074metaG_FD_139574 | JGI IMG/M metagenome (GOLD analysis project Ga0187893, IMG submission 139574) | White microbial mat communities from a basaltic lava cave in the Kipuka Kanohina Cave System on the Island of Hawaii, USA - MA170107-4 metaG ... | reverse complement strand
GACGACGCGTCGATCCGGGAGCCGGTCTCGGCGGAGCGCGTTGCACATCGACCACAGGGCCACGAAGGGGTCGAGGTTCTCGGGGGCGATCTCGAGCCAACGAGCACCCCACTCGCCGAGCGACTGGCAGACGGTGAAGAGGCCGTGGCCTGCGGACGTGAGCTCGTAGTGCTGTCCGCGCCCGCCGGCCTTGGGTGCCGACTCGACGACACCGAACCGTTCGAGCTGCTTCAACCGCTGTGAGAGCAGGGTACGGGAGAGTCCGGGCGCACCCGCGAGGATTTCAGTGAAACTTCCGCAGCCAAGGTGCAGGTTCCGGATGATCAGCGGCGTCCAGCGCTCGGCGAAGATCTCGGCAGCACGGGCGATGGGGCAGTACTGGCCGTACGTCCTCACGACGCCAGTATTGCGCACGCGCGTTCGGTTTTTAAGTCCAGATTCTTGACTTTACACCCTCGGATGTCGGTGGTCCGATGTGGCAGTCGAGAGAGGAGGACACGATGACGACTCCGACGACCGCGGAAGTTCACCACTGGGGCAAGAAGCCAGCCGTCGTGGAGATCGACGGGTTCCGAGGCCGGCTGATCAGTGCCGACCACGCCGACTACGATATCGGCCGTGCCGTCTGGAACGGTGCCATCGACCGGCGCCCGCGCCTGATCGCCCGATGCCTCGGGACCGCCGACGTGGTCGCAGCCGTGCGTTTCGCCCGCGACCACGATCTGGAGATCGCCATACGGGGCGGAGGCCACAGCGTGGCGGGCACCGCCGTTTGCGACGACGGGATCGTCGTCGACCTCTCGGCGATGCGGGCCGTGCGGGTCGATCGCGCCAACCGCACGGCCTGGGTGCAGGGTGGTGCGCTGTGGGGCGACGTCGACCACGAGACGCAGGCGCACGGTCTGGCCACCACCGGCGGAATCGTAAGCCACACGGGCGTCGCCGGGCTCACACTCGGAGGCGGCATCGGTTGGCTGATGCGTAAGCACGGCCTCACGGTCGACAACCTCCTGGCCGTCGAAATCGTGACGGCCAACGGTGAGCGTCTGCGCGCTTCCGAGGATGAGCACCCGGATCTGTTCTGGGCGTTGCGAGGCGGCGGTGGCAACTTCGGGGTGGTCACCTGGTTCGAGTTCCGCCTCCACTCCATCGGGCCCACCGTCCTTGCCGGGCCCATCCTCTGGGACGCGAGCGACGCTGGGGAGGTCCTGCGCTTCTACCGCGACTTCGTCCGCGAGGCTCCCGACGAGCTCGGCACGATCGTGAAGTTCACAACCGCGCCGCCGCTGCCGGTCATCCCCGAGGATCTGCACTGGCGCCCGGTGGTGATGGTGGGTACCTGCTACGCCGGGCCGATCGAGGAAGGTGAGCGGGTGCTCCGCCCGCTCCGCGCATCCCGGCCTCCCCTCCTCGACCTGGTCGGGCCCAAGCCGTACATGGAACTCCAGAGCGCGCTCGACTCGACCGTCCTCCACGGTTGGAACTACTACTGGAAGGCCACCCACCTCCCCGAGCTCCGCGACGAGCTCATCCACGTGATCGCCGAGCACGCGTTCTCGTTTTCGTCGCCGCGGTCGTACACGGCGATGTTCCATCTGAAGGGGGCGGTCAGCCGGGTGGCCACGGGCCGGACGGCGTTCGCGAACCGGCACGCGTCGCACGCGATCATCCACCACGCCGCGTGGCGGCCCGGCGAGGACTTCGGCGACCGGGACACCGCCTGGACGAGGGGGTTCTTCGCCGCCCTCGGTCGCTTCCGCGAAGGCGTGTACGTCAACTTCCTCGGCGGCGACGAAGCCCCCGACCGCGTCCGCGAGGCGTACGGCGACTCCGTCTACGACCGGCTGGTAGACGTGAAGACCAAATACGACCCCGACAACGTCTTCCACCACAACCAGAACATCCGCCCGATTTCGGCTGGCTAACCAGCACCGCACCGCCGCGGGCCTGCGGCCCGCGGCTCTTCCGGGGTGACTTTGTTCCCTGGAAACAGGTGTGGCGAGAAGTCGTCCGGCTGACCCTGGCTTCGCTTACCTCCCGAGTGCTGCACCCGACTCCTGGCCGCGGCGGCGCAGCACGAAGAGTACCAGCGGCAGCAGGATGATCGGGATCACGTAGCTCGCCGCGAGCGCGAACGCCGGCTGCGCGTCCCAACCCGCGCCGAGCGCTGCGAACGCGAACGCGGTGGGGACACTTCCGAGCGTGAGCGCCAGCGCGAGGGGTCCGACCCGCATGCGCGAGAGGCCCGCCACCAGCACGAGGCCCTCGGGCATGCTGTAGGGCAGACTCCGGGTCAGCGCGATCGCTCACATGCCCGCGCGCTCGAAGAAGCGCTCGATGCGGGCCAGCGGGGCGTCGCCGAGGAGGCGCACGGCCAGGCCCCGGCCGAAGGCGCGCGCGACGCCGTAGCCGAGCAGCCCGCCGGTCACGAGCCCGACGCTCCCGAGCAGGCCGCCGAGCAGCGTGCCGTAGACGATGCCGAGCGCGGCGATCACGGAGGTCTGCGGCACCGGCGCGACCAGGTCGGCCCAGATCGCGACGATGCCGAGCGCCCAGGCCCAGTCCGGATATCCGCGCAGCGTGAGCACGGCCTCGTTCACCTCGTCGAGCGTGGGAATGGCCGCGGCGCAGGAGCTGACGAGGCCGAGCAGCGCGAGCAGCGATGCGCGTTCGAGCCAGGATCGCATCCCGGGAGGCTCTACTGACTGGCTGCGCTCGTCAACGCAGCGCCCGCGCTGCACTCTGCGCCCGGACGTCGCGGGCTCGAGGCCGGAGGCGTACCCCGAAACGAGCCGGCGATGATCTGATTCGTGGTTGACCGCGCGAGAACACCTGGGGTACGGTCGCAAGCGAGCCAGCACGCGAGGGAACTAGCTGGGCATCCGTGTCGGGATGTAGAACGGTCGATGTCGATGCGCATATGCCCGGTGGCGCGCGCCAGCGCGTCGAGGTTCCGCTGCGTGACGCTGCTTCTTGTCGTTGCCGTCCTAGCGTTCGGCGGGACTGTCGTGGCCGCAGCCACTGGGAAGCCGCTTCCCTGTCCCGGGGGGCGGTTCGTACTGCCCGCGGGCTCCACGCCGCTCGTCGTCGGTGGGAGCACGATCGGGCCCGACGCCGTCATCGTCAGCGATGGGCAGGTCTCGATCGCGAGCGGCTGCGATGCGACGACCGCGCGCCTGCGCCGTGGGAAGAATCGCCTCTTCGTGAAAGCCGCGTGGCAGACGTGCGGAGCCGCCCGGCGGGTGCGCCTCAAGGCGCGCGTCGAGGCGCCGTCGTGCAACCGTCTCACAGGTCGCGTGAAGGCCAAGGGCGCACCCAAGATCCTCTTCGAAGCCACGCTCGTGATCGGCACGGAAACCACGACCACCACCAGCGTGGTCCCGGCCACGACCAGCACGACCACGACCATCGTCCCGGCCACGACCAGCACGACGATGGCGGTGTCCACCAGTACGACCACTACGGCGACCACCAGCACCACGACGACGACCTGCCTGTCTCCCTGCGAAGCGGTGCTCGCCGAGTGCGGCGAGCTGGACGACGGCTGCGGCCACTCCATCTACTGCGGGAGCTGCCCGTCGGACCGCCCGGTGTGCCTCGACGCGCATTGCTACGGGGAGTGCAGCGTCGCTCCCGAGGGCACGCCGTGCGATGCCAACGCCGATCCCTGTGTCGTAGAGGAATGCCGAAACGGCTCCTGCATGGCGGTTGGCGCGAAGCAGTGCCCTCCGACGCCGTGCTACGCCGGCGGCGCCTGCAACTCCGCGAACGGCGAGTGCGAGCCCTCGGGCTACGCGGGCGATGGCACCCCGTGCAGGGACGCCGGCGGCGCTCCCGGCTTCTGCGATGCGGGCGCGTGCTCCACGACGATCGCGTGCTGGGTCAACGGCTCGGGATGGCTGAACGCGCATCCGAATCCGGCCAATCCGTTCTGCGAGGCCTGTCAGCCCGGGCTCAGCACGACCGAGTGGACGGACGTGGCGGACGGTACCCCGTGCCCGACCGGGCTCTGCGTCGCTGGATCCTGCCACCAGGACATTTGCGTGATCGACGGGGTGACCTACGACGCCGGCGACCAGCAGCCCACGAATGCCTGCCGATCGTGTCAGCCCGCCGTCAGCAGCTATACATGGACCGCGGTCGCCGACGGCGGCAGTTGCGCGGATGGCCTCTGCATCGGGGGCTCGTGCGACGACACCAGGTGCGTCATCAACGGCGCCGTCCACCAGGCTGGCGCCCAAAATCCCTCGAACCCGTGTCAGCTGTGCGACCCGTCCACGAGCCGAACGGCGTGGACATCGCTGCCGGACAACACCGTGTGCGGTCAGGGATGCCTCACCGGCATTTGCAACCAGCTCTTCGGCGGGTGTGTGATCGCCGGAGCGGGTAGCTGCCCGTCTACGGATTGCGCCATAGGAGCCTGCGACGTCGGCACCCGCCAGTGCATCAACACGCCGATCAACGCGGGCGGCGCGTGCTCGGAGCTCAGTGTGGACGGCTGCCAGGCCACCGACGGTACGTGCAATGCCTCCGGCATCTGCGTGCGGGCGGTAGCCGTCGGCCAGGCGTGCACTCCGCAGCCGCACACGAACCCGTGCTACTCGACGCTGGCGGGGACCTGCGATGCGAGCGGCCAGTGCACGGCGAGCCAAATGCCGGCCGAAACCCCGTGCGGGGCTAACGAGAACAATCTCTGCAATATCTTTCGGTGCCGGGTGGACAACGGGAGCTTTGGGTGCATCAGCACGATCTTCGAATGTCCGCAGCTGGACGGCTGTTCTCATCAAGTGTGCGATCGTGCGACGGGGCTCTGCCACCCTGAAAGGCCAAATTCGGTAGGGACGCGTGTTTGCGACACCCTTTACGGGTATCCGGAGTTCCCGTGCTGCCCGGGAACACCGTTGTGCGAGTGTCCTCTCGGGCTGGAAATCTGCTTCGAAAGGTACTGCTACGGAACCTTCCAGGACCCCATCCCCGACTGATTCGGGCGTTCATTGCCACGGCCGAGCGCCGGGGGCCCGCTGGCAAGCGAGCCATCGACCGCCTGATCCGGCTTGTCCTCCACACCGAACCGACCAGGTCGTGGAATCGACGTGGCGGAGCGCAGATCGGGCCAATCTTCAGGAGCCATCCCACACTGCGCGCACGTGGAAATCGCCGTGCTTGTCCCGTTGCAACGGGACCTGTTGGGAGTTGGGTCCATCCCGTGCGCCTGGTCTGCGTCGGCGACGTTCACACGGCGCTCGGCGCGGTCGAGCGGGAACCGGCGAAGGTCTTGGAGTGCGAGGAGGGGGACTTGAACCCGAAGCGGAAGCCGAAAGCCTGAGGGTTTTCGAGGGGCAGTGTTGTGCCGTGTGGCACCGTTCAGCGCCGTTTGGCCCCCGGGGGCCAACAGGGGACCAGGCTGGGCGATACGCCAAAGCCTTGCCCGTCTTCTGATCGTGCCCGCCGCGATGCTCGCGGCAAAGGTGCGCCAAGTCTTCACGAACCGCAAGGACCCCACGGAAACGGACGAGAGCTCATCCTTCCGCTACCCAACGGCGGAGTGCGGGATCAGCATTCCTCCGGACCCATGCGATCACGGCGAGCCCTACGGGCCCGTGCCAGCGGACACGTTCCCGAAGTAGGACAGCACCCAGGTCGCGCTCTAGTATCGTGGCGGTTCCGACTTTCGCGCGCGAAATTGGGCGTCGCGCCATCCGCTAAGCGCGTATCCAACGGGGCTCGTCCTAGTCACGAATCGCATCACTAACGGCGGCGTCGAAACCAGACCAGGGGAAATGTCCTAGTTTGAGCCTGCGGCCAGTTGTCCGAGCCAGACAGCCGCGAGGCATGCGCCGAGCGTCGCCCCGACGTAGAGCGCGGCGAGGTCGCCACGGCCTTCCTGCATCAGCAGCACCGCGTCCAGGGCGAATGCCGACATGGTGGTAAAGCCCCCGACGATCCCCGTCATGAGAAACACAACGACGTCGGTGCGAACACCCGGCCTCGCCGCGAAGAACGCTGCAATGAACCCGATCGCGAAAGAGCCCATGATGTTGATGGTTAGGATACCGACCGGAAATAGCGTCCCGACACGGTTCTGAATCGACGTATTCAGCAAGTACCGAGCGACCGTCCCGATGAGGCCACCGAGGCCCACGAAGCATGCGAGCTTCATGGGGACGGGTGGCGCTTGATCTCGGTGGCAATGGCCGCGCGCTCAGCCGCTTCCGGCGCGTCAGTCGGTGGGACGCCAAGGATGGCGACGTAGCGTCGGCCGCTCTCGTCCGTCTTGTGGCTCCGGGCATAGGTCATGCCAGCCTTGGGTTGACCCTTGAGCGCGAGCACCTCGACGACTCCATCCAAGACGACTTCGCCACGGGACGTCTCCTTCGCGAGCTCGGAACGCAGGTGGGTAGCGTTGACCCCATGCAGGTCGCGGATGACCTTCTGTAGACGCTTCCGCTCGTTCACGCGGCCATCCTTACCAAATCCTTGACCGTCATGGGACGGCTCGCCACGCCGGCTTCCACCGCGGGACGCGGTCTGGCTGATCACGTCTCGACGAATTGCCAGTGGAAGCGCGGTCCGAGACGGGGTGATCGGCTTCGTTTCGTGGTCGCTCCCATGGTTCATGTGCCCCTTCACTGCGATGATCGCGAGCGTCGGATCGGTGTAGCATCCGAGTATCCTAGACGGAGAGCAGCCTACTGAACAGGAGCGATGTCGACCTGTGTCAAAATGAGTAACGTGCCTCGAACACGAACTCATCGTTTGCGTTGAATTGCCCGATGAAGGACTCCGTCGGTCCCCCGATCCCGAGATAGCTCAAACGCAAACGCCAATGGTCTCCTAGGCGATACGAGGCCTGTGGAAAAACGATCCAGGCGCCTGGTTCGATGGCATAAAGGCCGCGGAGTTCGAGTTCGGCCTTCTCCTTAAAGAACGAACGCCGTATCGACAACAAGAGTTGCGTTTCCGGATCCCGGGTGAGCTCGGGGGGGCCGCTGTCGACAAAGATGACCTGGTTAAGTTGTAGAAGGGGGAAGAACCCGTTGATCAGGTAGTCCACGCCGATGCCCCACTCTACGATGTCACGGTCTGGGAATAGCTCGCCGAGCGGAATGCGGCTCCGTCCGTTGAGGACCAACCTTGGGCCGTAGCGACTGACTACTGCCGGCGTGAGTGCCTCGGCGATCAGATCTTCGGTGTCTCGCAGAGAGGGGCGGTTTTGAAACACCGCGACCTCGCCGCGCACAGTGGCGCCGCCAAATACCGCTGACCAGTCTGCGCCGGTCATGTGGAGAACGTCGTGCTTCTGCTTCAGAAAAGTCTGGACGCGAATCGGCAGTCTTCCCTGGCTAAGCGCAGTCAGGCAGCTGCGACACGATGCTATGCTGAGGAGGGCGGCGTCTGGAGCGGTCTCTGGTCCAGTGTAGTGCGACACGCTCCAATCCATCTCGTGAATGGTCCCCTCCAGTCGAAGCGCAATCCCTCCCGCGCTCACGGACTTGGGTGGGGCGTTGTTTGCCGTGCGAAGCTCGATGGGAACGCGCAGAGGCCCGTCGAGGTCAATGGGCGGTGCCCCGGGTATGATCTCCTGGATCACGTCGTTGATGAGTCGCTCAGCGCGGCGCTCTGGCACGCCGAGGCCACTCGTGGTGATACTTGGCGGAAACCAACGCTCCTTCACCAATGCGAGGCGCGGCGGCGAAGCGAAGGGCACGTAGACCAACGTCGCGCGCAGGTCGGTCATGTGGAGGAAGGAGATCGGAGGGGCGAAATATCGCCCCTGCAGGGCCGGAATCCCGATCTTGCTCTCCTCTCCGTCTCGCACTAGAGGGTCGTGCAGATCGCGAGGCGTCAGAACGTCAGTCGGTGGGGGTCCGTCGAGCTTGCCCCAAGCGAACTTCTGGATGCCAACTCGGAGATCAGCGTCAGGGAGAAGGAGCTCGACCCACGCCTCGTTGACTTCGACAGACGGGGAGCGGTTCTGAAAGGTATGGACCAGGTTCATGACGCCTGGTTCGGCTCCTTCGAATGGCCCTCCAACGCCTCCCCGCAGCGACACTCGCGTTCGCCACGACCGGGTGATGGTGCCGAAAAACACCTCGGTCACAGCCTGCGGTCGCTGGCGCGGGCCACCCAGCGGCGCGACGGCAAGCCCGTCGATGTACCCGCCGGTCTCGACCCTCATGGATGCGCCAGGGCGGCGAACCTGGTCCGCCCAGGCAGGTCCTGTAGCTAACAGCGCCGCAGCTATGATGCGCGCGCACCGGCGCGCAAGTATCACTGGGGCCCTTGCTCGAGTGCTCGCTTCGAGAATGTGTCATCGGTGAGCTTCTGGTTGAACTGCGCACCGACGACGACAATCTCCGTCGAGGTACCAGCGTGTGGCGTCTCGACCCTTGTGTTGTGGGCGATAGGAATGGTGCCAACCGCACGGATGTCGCTTTGCAGGATTCGCTTGGCGGGCTCAGCCTCGTTCCCAAACAGCTCGATGCGACGGGGCACAAGATCATTGCGACCGAGCCACACGACTATCGTCTTATACCCGATGTCCTCCCGGTTCGGCGTGAGTTCGATGACGTGGCACGTGACAGTATCAACGACTTCGTCCCCGCGAAGATGCGAAGCTGCATCGCGCTCCGTCCATGACGTCATCTCCGACAAGATGTCTAGGTCGTGATACGTGAGGTCAGTTCCGATGAAGCTCTGGTTGCGCGTATTCGCCGTGATCTGTCGGGTTTTCCGATATGCGGGAAGAAAGATCCACTGGTCCGCAGGCCGACCCTTGTGTGTGAATGCAAGGAAGCTTGTGCCTTTGACCTCCGGTGGTGATGAAACGAAGAGGATAGACTTACGCTCATCATTCGGATAGCGCTTCTCGGCAAGATCGAGCTCACGCGAGCGTGTGCCGCCGCGACGGTCGATGATGCGGAACTTCAGCCTCTGCGTGCGGTCTTCCCAGTGGCGCTCCGTTCTATCGAGCCTGTCGAGACGATCGAGGATCGTGCGTGCGGTCTCGGCATGCACGGCGGGAGCGAGGAGAGAGACAAGCACCACGAGCGCTGCGCTCATCATGGGGCCTCGTTTAGGTCTCCGGGGTGTGGCCGGTCAATACCGCTCCGGGCGTGGCCCATCGTTGGTCAGACGGCCAACGGGGCTAACTGCCGTCTCAATGACCGCCGAAACGCTCTCCGAATGTAGCCCAATGCGATCAGGGGGCGGACTGCGCGGCTAGCGTGTGAGCACGGACCTGCTCGATCGCGAGATCCGCCGGGCACACGAATCCGAGGATCTCGACGAGTTCAAGGGGCGCAGCTTCGAACGCCAAGCCCCCGCGGTGCCTATCCGTCGGATCGAGCAAGGCGACGCGCCAGGTACCTGAGGCTACCCCAACGCCGCTCGCCGAGCACATGACCTGTCCATCCTCGCGCCAGCGAAAATTCACCTGTGTGGTTGGCGTCGACAGCCCTATTCCGAGGCCCTTGAGGAGGGCCTCACGGAGAACCCAGAGGTCCACCGAGCGTTGACGGCGGGCACTCGGCTCCAGGGCCGCCAACGTGATGACGTCAGAATAGGAAGAGAACCAGCGCCTGGCGACGTCCTGAATCACCGCCGCTCGATCGAGTCGTTCGACATCGACCCCGACGGCACGTTTGAGCGCAATTGCGCAGGCGACCAACCCTGGGGTGTGGGAGAGGTTGAAACGCAACGGCATACTTGTGAGGCCCGGAGCAACCTCGGGACGTCCACGTGTGCCAACGGTGAAATGCAAGCGTCGCGGATTGATTCCGGTGTACGACGACAACAGGATTCGCAGGAAGGCGTGTGCCGAAAGAAAAAGGGTCGCGTCCTTTGCGAAACGAAAACGACTGTAGCGGATCTGCTCGGCGTCATCGAGGATGGATTCACAAGCGCTGCGAAGGCGTTCGTTGATGCCAAGGTTGGTTCGGAGGAACCACACATGCACCTCATTGTCCTGGAGAGATCGCTGAAGTGTGGCGGTAATCATGCCCGCTGGTTCCGGCGCTAGGTCGTGGGGACTCTAGTGGGGAGGAGGTGTTGCGTCCAGACAAATTGCGACGTCCGCGAGGATGGTCGAGCTCGCCCTTGACAGACGTGCCATGGTTCCAGTCTCATCGACGCGGGCCGAAGCCGAGCATTGGGTAGGCTGGCGAACGCAAATCAGGGGAGAGGTGCTCGCGAGCTCTCCCAACTTGAGGCAAGCCTTTTGAGAAACCCATGAGCACGTCGGAGCCGCTCTCGGAAGCCAAGCAGAAAGTCCTGGAGCGCTGGCTGCGGGGCGAGCGACGAAGACCGCAACAGATACGTCCGCGCCCGCCGGGTATTCCAAGGCGAGCGTCGATTGCGCAGGAGCGTATGCTTGTTGCGACAGAAAAAGTCCCGAGCGTTCCGTTTCGAAACCAGTCCGCGCTCATTCGCATGGAGGGGCCGCTTGACACACTCGCGCTCCACCAAAGTCTGACTGAGATCTGGCGGCGGCACGAGAATCTCAGGACGATATTCCCATACGTCGCCGGGACCCGGACGCCGGTGATTGTGGATGCAGGCGACTTCCCTTTGGATATCATATCGCTGGCACACCTTCCTGTTGACGCGAGGAAGATGGAAGCGTTGCGCTTTTACACCGAAGCGCTGAAGGAACCGCTCGATCTCTCGGCTGGACCGCTCCTGAAGGTCGCATTGCTCGAGCTGTCCGACCAAGAGCATATGCTGCACATTCTGATCGACCACCTGCTCTTCGACGGTTGGTCGTCGGGCGTGTTCTGGCGCGAGCTACTGACCCTCTACGAGGCGTTCTCACAGGCGAGGCCGTCGCCCTTGCCGGAGCTCGCCATTCAGTATGCGGACTACGACGCCTGGAAGCGTGAGCAGTTGACCGGTGAGTACCTCCAACGTCTCAGTGGATACTGGACGAAGCGCCTCACCGGGAAGCTCCCGATTTTGGAGCTGCCGACGGACTATTCTCGGCAGACGCCGCAGCCGTATGCCATAGGAGTCGTCCCATTCGACCTGGGTGCCGAGTTGAGTCACGCCGTGCGTACCTTCGCCGCACGCCGCAACGCGTCGACGTTCATGGTGCTACTGACTGCCTTCCAGGCGACACTTGCGCGATACACAGGTGCGACGGACGTATCTGTAGTGTCTCCGGTGGCAAATCGGACTCGCCCAGAGCTTTACGATCTGATCGGATGCTTCACGAATCATCTCGTCTTCCGATGCGATTTCAGAGACGATCCTACGTTCGAGGAGCTTTTGTCACGCGCGCGACAAGCATGCGTCGAGGCAACCGCCCACCAGGACATGCCGGTGGATTGGCTACAACGCGAATTGGCCGCGGAGGCTGGGCGAGAGTGGGAATGGCCCCTTCGTCTTGCGCTGGTTCTTCAGAACTACCCGGTGCCTTCGCTCAAAGCCCGTGACCTGCGCATGCACGTGACTGCTGTCGATTTCGGCACGCCGCTCTACGACATGACGGTCCTTCTCGTCGATGGCGCCGAGACGCTGGCAGGGCCGATCAAATACAACGCCACGTTGTTCAAGCCCGCGTCAATATTGGAGATTCTGAAGCGCTTCGCGACTTTGTTGCATGGCGGTGTGGCGAATCCGAGCGCACGCGTTTCCGGTCTGCCATTTGTGACTCTGTAGGTCGGTGAAGTCACAGAGCCAGCGCGGTGACTCGAGTTCGAGTCGCGATCGTGCACGGATGCCGGACGTTGTGACATTGTTCCGATCGTAGTTGTCGCCGCGCACCCGTGCGCGGCACCGCGTCATGGAGCGAAGGGTTACCTTCGGGAGCTGCCCGCCGCACTCAGGCGACGAAGCTTTCAAATCCATTTGTCAGCAACCCACTTGCGACCGCATGTCGCTGCGGAATGCCTTGACACTTTGGGAGACCCGGTGTTATGCGCGCCCCCGAACACTGAGGCAATCCTCATTGGAGGAGGCTAGTTGCCCGGATGAAGTTCGCCGTATTCTTCGCCCATCAGCTTCCACGACCGTGGAGTGAAGGTGATGAACAGCGTCTCTTTCTCGAGGCGCTCGAACAGGTGGAACTCAGCGATCGCCTCGGCATCGAGTACTGCTGGGGCCAAGAACATAATTTCCTTGAGGAATACTCGCATTCCTCGGCACCCGAAGTGTTTCTCGGAGCGTTCAGCCAACGCACGAAGCGCATTAGGATAGGGCACGGGATCATCCACATGCCGCCGAAGTTCAATCATCCGGCGCGCGTGGCAGAGCGGATAGCGACGCTCGACCTTGTGAGTCAGGGACGCGTCGAATGGGGAACGGGCGAAGCCGGGACCCGCATCGAGCTGGAAGCCTTCGGGGTGCCGTACGTCGAGAAGCGCGCAATGTGGGAGGAAGCGGTTCGCGAGACGGCTCGGATGCTCTGCATGGAGCCGTACTCAGGACACAAAGGGCAATATTTCTCGTTCCCCGTACGCAACGTAGTCCCGAAACCAGTTCAGAAACCTCATCCGCCGTTGTGGGTCGCCTGTACGAACCGAACGAGTCTCAAGCACGCAGCGCGTCACGGCATCGGAGTGCTGACATTCGCGTTTCTGGATGCGAAAGAGGCGCGATTCTGGGTCGAAGAATACTACGAGACGTTTCGCCGGGAGTGTGTGCCGATTGGTCGGGCGGTGAACCCCAACGTAGCGATGCTGACGCAGTTTATGTGTCATCGGGACGCTGATCGGGCGGTCGATCTTGGCCTCGAAGGGGCGAGATTCTTTGCCTTTGGCCTATCCCACTACTACCGAACCGGTGTTCACGTCCCTGGGCAGACGAACGTCTGGGACGCGTTCAAACGTAGTCCGCCCGTTGCGATGGCTGGAAACCTCGGTCTCGGAACGCCAGACGAGATTCGTGAGCATTTCGAGGCGTTCGAAGAGGCTGGCGTCGATCAACTGATCCTTCTGCAACAGGCCGGTAAGTATCGCCATGAGGACGTCTGCGCGTCGCTTGAGCTGTTCGGGCGCGAGGTGTTGCCCGCGTTCAAAGAGCGTGACGCCCTACGTGCGAAACGGCGCACCGCCGATCTCGCTCCCTTTGTGGAGCGAGCGCTGGACCGTTTGCCACCTCTGGAGAAGCCGGACGTCCTACCGATTGAATCTTATCCAGTGGTATCGAAACGGCTTGGAGTGGACTTGTCGCAATTCCAGCAAGATCGCGCCCCGGCTCCTGCCGCGATGTGGCGGCTGCAGGTCGGCGGTCCCAAGCGGAAGCAGCCTCAATCGTGATGGCAGGCGGTCCCGGGATGCCCGAGTTCTCCACCCTGGTGGACCTGATACGACACCGAGCGCGCGAATCTCCGTGCGATAGCGCGTACTCGTTCCAAAATGCCCAAGGAGAGCAGGTGTCCTTGAGCTATGCGGCACTAGAACGTCGGGCCCAGGCGATCGGTGCACGGTTGCAGGAGATGGCGGAGCCGGGAAGCCGCGTCCTACTCATGCTGCCGCCGGGTCTGGAGTACATCGAGGGGCTATTCGGCAGTGTGCTCGCCGGACTCGTCCCGGTCCCTGCTTATCCTCCCGAACACTCGCGTATCCGGCAGACGGTTCCTCGACTACGAGGGGTTGTGCGAGATGCGGAGCCAAAGATCGGGTTGACCGTTGCCAGCACCATCGAGTCCGCCGGTTCTCTGATGGAGCACGCACCGGAACTACGCGGTATGGAATGGCTGGCCCCCGAACACGTCGCTGATGCAGCGGCGACGCGCTGGAACGATCCGCGTTGCGCCCCCGACGACGCCGCTCTCATCCAATACACGTCCGGCTCGACCGGCTTCCCGCGTGGCGTTGTGCTGAGCCATCGCAACCTCTTGCACAACTCCGCGATGATCGCCGAGCGGGTAGAGCACGGCGCCGAGAGTCGCGGGGTCATCTGGTTGCCTCCGTATCACGATCTAGGACTCATCGGCGGAATCCTGCAGCCGCTCTTCTTGGGGGCGCGGATTCTTCTCATGGCGCCGGTCACGTTTTTGAAGAATCCACTCGTTTGGCTCCGTGCCATCTCGGAGTTCCGGGGGACGACGAGCGGCGCTCCACCGTTCGCCTTCGATCTGTGTAGCCGCCGGGCGTCGCCCAAGGACGTCGCATCGCTGGATTTGACGTGTTGGGAAGTGGCGTTCTGCGGGGCGGAGCCGATTCGCGCCTCGGTCCTAGAGCGCTTCGTCGATACCTTTCGACCGGCCGGGTTCCGGCGCGAGGCGCTGTATCCGTGCTACGGGCTTGCCGAAGCCACCCTGCTGGTTGCCGGCGGAACGAAGCACTGTGCGCCGGTCACCCGCCTCTTCGACGCTGAGGCCCTGAAATCCGGACGAGTTGTGACGTCGGGCTCATCTACCTCGGGTCAGTCGCTGGTCGGGTGTGGTCAACCCGCCGGCGACCAGCGCGTCATCATTGTGGATCCTGATCACTACCGGCGCTGTCGGCCAGGAGAAGTGGGGGAGATCTGGGTCTCCGGGCCGAGCGTTGGCAAAGGCTACTGGAAGGATGCGAGCGCAACCGATGCCACGTTTAGCGCACGATTGGCAGACACGGGCGATGGCCCCTTCCTTCGCACCGGAGATCTCGGATTTCTAGACGGCGACCAGCTGTTCGTGGCGGGGCGGTTGAAGGACCTAATCATCGTCGGGGGCAAGAACTACTACCCGCAGGACATAGAGGCGGTTAGCGAGGCGAGCCACTCTGCGCTCAGAGAGGGAAGTTGCGCGGCGTTCTCCGTGCCAGGGGCATCGGGCGAAGAGCTCGTGGTTGCGGCAGAACTCCACGGAACGCCGGGGCAGACCGAGCGAGAGGCCATCGTTTCCAGTATTCAGAAGAGCGTCCTCGTTCATCACGACGTTCGCGTGAATCACGTGGTCCTTCTGGAGCGTGGGACCATTCCAAAGACGCCGAGCGGTAAAATCCGCCGCGCTGCGTATCGGGACCAGTTCCTCCGCAGTCAGACCGACGAGAAGTTGTCGCAGTGGCTGTACGCGGTGCAGTGGCGGGCGACGGACCGGAGCGGAACGTCAAGGCGCGACAGTGATGGCCTGCGCGGGACACAGTGGCTCGTGCTCGCGGATCAAAGGGGTGTCGGCGACCGGCTCGTGACGTTGTTGATCGCAGCAGGGGCTCACTGTGTGCGGATCGCGCACCCCCTGGGGCGGTTGGTGGCAAGTGACAACCCAACAGCCCCTAACCCCGTACGCGATGGCCTGCGCGACGTGATCGGCAAGGCGGTCGCAGGAGGTAGCGGCGAGTTCCGCGTGGTCTATCTCTGGAGTCTTGATGCGAGATCCCGACACGTGGACGGCGAGACGCACGCGGCGGACCTCGACGACCTAACAGTTGGCAGCCCGCTGACACTGCTCAAGATCCTGTGTCGCGATGTGTCGATAGACTCGTCTATTTGGTTCGTGACTGCAGGCGCCCAGCCGGCCGGCGCCACCGCGCGTCTGGCGATTCCCCAAGCTGCCCTTTGGGGACTCGGGACAGCGATCGCATTCGAGCATCCAGAGCTACGTACCAAGCGCATCGATCTGGATGAGGATGTCGTGTGCGACGATCCGGCGAAGGCCGCCGAACAGCTCCTCGACGAGGTGTTCGCCAACGACCGCGAGGATCAAGTCGCGCTGCGCGGGAGCGTGCGCTACGTGCCGCGACTCGTGCCAGAGAGCCGGGAAGCGGGTCTCGTGACGATGGTCGATTCGAGGGACGTGTTCACGCCGCAGAAGACCTATGTCATCACTGGCGCCTTCGGGTTCATCGGACTTGAAGCGGCGGCCTGGATGGTGCGATGCGGTGCTCGCCATCTCGTGCTGGTGGGGAGGCATGCACCCTCGGAGGATGCGAAGGTTGCGATCTCCGCACTGATCACCCGCGGTGCGGAGGTCACGCTCCATCAGGCTGATGTCTCGCAGGCGCATGAGGTCGCGAATCTTGTGACTGACCTCGAGAACGTGCGACCGTTGGGGGGAGTTCTCCACCTCGCGGGTACGTTCGATGACAGCGATCTGCTGGATCTTGAGCAGGCGCGTCTCACCGACGTGATGGCGGCTAGAGCTCACGGAGCCTGGAACCTGCACGACCACACCAAGCTGAGTCACGAGCTGGATTTTTTCATCATGTTCTCGTCGGCCGTCGCTGTATTGGGATCGGGCGGACAGGGAGCCTACGCGGCGTCGAATGCCGTACTCGATTCGCTCGCGCATCACCGACACGCGTGCGGACTCCCGGGCCTCACCGTCGATTGGGGGCTGTGGGGCGAACCAGACCTCTCGAGTGCAGACGTGGTGACTACGATATCGCCCACAGATGGGTTCGCGTTGCTTGCGAGGCTGTTGCGAAGAGACGCTCCGCAGGTCGTAGTGATTCCCTTCAACCTTCAGGACTTCCTTCGCTTCTATCCGCGCGCTGGGAGCATGCAGATCTTCGCTGACATCCTGAGGGAAGAATCACGCGTCAAGGTGGATGCGTACGAGCGCCGGGTCCTCGAAAGCGAATACGTTGCCCCCAGAACCCAGACAGAGCGAATCGTCGCCGGAATCGCCCGCCGTGCGCTCGCAATCGACCGGATCGGAGCGCGGGACAGCTTCATCGAATTGGGTGGCGACTCGGTGGTCGCTGGCGGGATTCTCGCTCGGTTGGGAGCAGTATTCGGTATCGAAATAAGCCTCGAGGACGCATTCGAGGCGCTCACGGTCGAGAAGCTAGCTGCGCTGATCGAATCGAGATTGCGGGCGGAGATTGAGGGACTGAGCGAACAGGAAGCTGCGGCGATCAGTGAAGAGGGCGGTGACCGATGAGCGCTCGCTACCCGACGCTGGCCGCTGCGGTTATGGCCGGGACCGCGAAGGACCGCGGAGTCCGGTTTAGAGAGCCCGATGGCGAACGCGCCATGTCGTATGCCGAATTGGCGAGCGAGGTGCGCCGTGTTGCCCGTGTGTTGCTCGACCGCGGTCTGCGTCCTGGCGACCGTCTCGGAATGCTCGTCAGCGACAATCGCGATTTTCTGACAGGCTTCTTGGGCGCGATCTGCGGGGGGGTCGTCCCGGTGCCGATGTACCCACCCCTCATGCTCGGAGGTCTGGACGTCTACGTCCAAAGCGCCGCGCGGATCCTGGTGAACGCGGAGGCACGCGGGGTATTTGCCTCTCGCGCTTTGGTTCCGCTGGTAGCCGATATTGCGGGACGGGTGCCCTCGATCGACGTGGTGTTGGAGGCGGAGGAGTGTTCCTACTGCCCGCCGGACCTAGCGCTTCCCGACGTCCAACCCGACCACCTCGCGTTCCTCCAATTCACCTCGGGGACGACCAGCGCCCCAAAAGGGGTGATGGTGACCCACCGGGCTCTGATGGCGAATGCATCGGCCCTTGCCTTCGACGTCTTACGCGTTGATCCGCGACGCGACTGGGGGGTCAGTTGGCTGCCGATGTATCACGATATGGGTCTCATCGGGATGACAATCGTTCCGCTCATCATGCAGGCTTCCATGTGGTTTCTCCCACCGCTGACGTTTCTCAAGGCTCCAACGAGCTGGATCGAGGCGATTCACGAAGTCGGTGCAAGCATCAGCTTTGCCCCGAACTTCGCCTATTCGTTAGTGACGCGCCGTGCCACGGAGGCCCAACTCGGACGCTGGAACTTGAGCCGATGGCGAGTGGCGGGCTGTGGCGCGGAGTTGATCAACCCGAAAACGCTAGTTGCATTTCAAGAGAAGCTGGCACGCTGCGGCTTCCGGCCGAGCGCGTTTCTCCCATGTTACGGCATGGCAGAGGCTACCCTGGCCATCACCATGACCCCGGTAGACGAGGGAATGACCACGATTCCCATCGATCGCGCGAGGCTCGCAGAAACTGGGACAGCGGTGCGAGCGACAGAGCCTGCCAGCGCGCTGGAACTCGTCTCATGCGGTTGTCCTCTGCCCGGACACGAGGTGTGGATCGTCGACGATGCAGGAACAGATGTCCCCGAAGGTCATGTCGGTGAGATCACCGTGCGTGGGCCGAGCATCACCACGGGATACTTCGAAGACCCGGTGGCAACCGCCTCTACATTCCGAAATGGGTGGCTGCACACGGGAGACCTCGGGTTCATTCGAGATGGACTACTCTACGTGTCGGGGCGGCAGAAGGAGCTGATCATTCTTAATGGCCGCAACTACCATCCTGAGCCGATCGAATGGGCGGCCGCGGAAGTGGAAGGCGTGCGGCGCGGCGCAGTCGTGGCGTTCTCGCGCGTGGGCGCAGACGGTGAGCAACTCGTCATCGCCTTGGAGAGTAGCAACGAGACCGCTGAGGAGACGCTCCCGCGACGCGTCGCGAAGAAGATCCGAGGCGATTTGGGACTCCACGTGTCCGATGTGTTCATCGTGCCCCCGCGGAGCATTCCGAAGACGACGAGTGGCAAGCTGCGCCGGAACCACGCACGCGCTTTGTATCTGGGTGCGCTCGCTGCGCGCGGTCAGGATGGGCAACCACCATCGGTCGTTAGATGAGTGCACCGCGCGATTTGAAAGGACGGAGGTCCATTTCTGATGTCGGAGGAAGACAAGGGAAGCTTGCTGGCCATCGTCGCACGAGCCGTAAGGGAAGTGGACGGAGGTGTTGAGGTAGATTCGACGTCCGTCGATCGAGACTTCAGCGAGATAGGGCTCGATTCCGTCGGTGCGCTCGACGTCGTCGGCCGTGTCGAACGGGCCCTTGGAATCCATCTCTCCGACGAGGAACTCACGAGAATTGCCAGCGTGTCGGATCTCATACGTGCCATTCGTGGGCATACCGCCTAGGGCTCGTGGTCTAGGCGCACATGTCGACACAACCTGAAGTTGAAGTCTCCTACGACGTGGGAAACGAGTTCTTCCGGCTGTGGCTGGATGAGCGGATGAACTACACCTGCGCCGTCTTCTCGGAGGGTGACACTCTCGAGATCGCCCAACATCGAAAGCTCACGCTCTTGGCCGACTTCGCGAGGATCACGGACGACATGCGTGTGCTCGATATCGGTTGCGGATGGGGGGCGAACCTCGAGTACCTAGCCTGTGATCGCGGTGTGCGGGACGTGCACGGCATTACCCTCTCGCGAGCGCAGCATGAAGAGATCGAGCGCCGTCGTCTGCCGAGGGTTACCGCATCCGTGCAGGACTATCGGACCTATGAGCCTCCCTGCAGGTTCGATGCTGTGACGTGCATTTGCATGATGGAGCACATCGCGACGCCTAGCCAGGCACGGAAGGGTGCTCATGTGAGCCTGTACCGTGAGTTCTTTCGCCGAGTGCATTGCTGGACCCGGCCGGGCGCATGGTTCGCACTGCAGACGATCCTCCGTGCGCGCGTGCCACGTGATCGGGAGGACCTGCGCGAGTTGGCATGGGGTACCGAGCACATCTTTCCGGGCGGTATCGCACCGCGGCTCGAAGACATCGTTCAGGCAGTCTCACCGTACTGGGAAATCATGGAGGTGAGAACGCGGCGTGAGCACTATCAGAAGACTACGGCGGCATGGCTTGAACGTCTCGAGCGACACGAGGGGTTCATCCGTGAGCGCTGGGGGAGTCAGGTCTACGACGACTATCGCCGCTATCTCGGCGCATGTGTGCGCGCGTTCGCTCGCCACTACATGAGCCTCGCGCAGTACGCGCTGCGCCGGATCGACGCCGACGGCGTGGCCGGTAACCTTGGGATAGGGCGATGACGATAGACCTTGGCCGAGCGACCTACGATCTGTACCTACGGTTCTTCGAGACGGCCGAACGGCGGCGACGCTGGAGCATCTTCAACGACGTGCCGTGGGAAGGTCTCTCGCATGTTTGCCCGTCGACCGAGGAGACGCTGTGCGTAGAAACGTTTTGCGGCGTCGAGATGTACTTGCCTGACTATTTGGCGCACGGCATCGCCGTCGCACGTACCTCGTATGGGCAAGCTTGGTTCCAGGCAAACTGGGGCTACGAGGAATCGAAGCACTCTTTGGTCTTACGTGAGTACCTCGTTCGCTCGGGGCAGCGAACGACCGAGCAGATGATGGAGTTCGAGCGAGCGATCTTCGCCCGGGAGTGGCTTCTGCCGTTTCGAACCTGGCGTCAAATGACCGTGTACGGGGCCATTCAGGAACTGGCGACGTGGTTGATCTACCGGAAGCAGATGCAGGACGTGAAGCGGCGGGGCAATGCCGTCCTTGGGGTGATCTACCAACTGATCGCGGCTGACGAGGCGGCGCATGCGGGGTTCTATCAGGACATGCTGAACCTGTGCGTGCAGGAGAATCGAGAAGGCACGTTGGCGGACCTTGCTGTCGTGTCCAGAGGCTTCCGGATGCCCGCATACGATCTCGTCCCGGACTACGGATCCCGGGTCGAGGTCATGCGATCAGTTGGTATCGATCGTAGCCTGTTTCTCGCCGAAGTCTGGTTGCCGCTGCTGCGGCGCCTCCGGATCACGCGGGAGGAAGTCGCCAGAGCGTCTGCAGTTGCCCACGGAGACACCATGCCGTCGTCGCCCTCGAGTGGAGAGAACGCGACTTGAGGAGACTTCGCCGATCGCAAGAGCCGTCACAGCTCGTGGCGCTGATCAGCATCGAGCACGACAGAAGCAGTTACGCAGGGAGGAACACTTGGATCACTTCATCTACCGGAACGGCCAACTCTATGCGGAGGACGTCGCCATCGACGACCTCGCTGCAGAGGTTGGAACTCCCGCCTACGTCTATTCCAGGGCGACGTTTGAGGGGCACTTCGACCGGCTCAGTACTGCCTTCCGTGGCGTCAATCCGTTGGTCTGTTTCTCGATCAAGTCCTGCGCCAACCTGACACTTCTACGGCTCCTGTTGAAGCGCGGTGCGGGAATGGACGTGGTGAGCGGGGGCGAGCTGTACCGTGCGATGGTCGCGGGCTGCGACCCGAAGAAGGTCGTGTACGCCGGTGTCGGAAAGACGGACGCAGAGATCGAGCAATCGCTGCAAGCTGGCATCGGATGGTTCAACATCGAGTCCGAGCAGGAGTTCGAGAATGTCGCGGCGATCGCACGACGCATGCGCAAGCGGGCCAGAGCGGCCCTGCGCGTTAATCCCGACGTCGCGGACGCGCGTACTCACTACAAGACCTCGACGGGCCAAAAGGAGTCGAAGTTCGGCGTCGACTACGAGCGAGCGATTCGATTCTTCGAGACGTATGGTCGCGACGAGTGGGTCGAGCTACCGGCAATTCACCTCCATCTCGGGAGCCCTACGTACAGTCCCGAGCCGTATGGGCGCGCGATTCACAAGGCGCTGCAGCTCATCAAGGAGCTGAGGGAGCGCGGCTTCACAATCAAAACCCTGGACATTGGGGGCGGGTACGCCGCCGACTACGAATCGGGGGTCACTCCAAGCTTTGAGGACTACGCCCAGGCGATTGTTCCGCTTCTAAGGGACTTCGTCGAGTCCGGCGGTGGCATCATCATGGAGCCTGGACGCAGCATTTCGGCGAATTCTGCGATCCTGGTGACCAGGGTCCTTTACGTGAAGGAAGGAGGCACCAAGACGTTCGCCATCGTTGATACGGGTATGCATCACTTGATCCGCCCCACGCTCTACGAAGCGTTCCAGTTCATGTGGCCGAGCCGGGTCCCCGAGCACCTCGTGCCGAAGCAGCGCGCGAAAGGCATGGACCTGTCGGACTTGTTGACCTACGAAATCGTCGGGCCGATCTGCGAATCGAGCGATTACTTGGCGAAGGCTCGCGCCATCCCGCGCGTTCAACGAGGCGATTTGCTCTGCATCTTTGGGTCAGGGGCGTATGGGATGGTGATGGCAAGCCAGTACAACTCGATGCCGAGACCGCCGGAAGTCCTGGTCGACGGATCGAGCTTTCGGGTCATTCGTGAACGAGAAACATACGAGGATCTCGTGCGTGGTGAGACCCTGTGACCTACACCGCGGGTGGGACATGGAGCGCGACGTAGACCCGCCCTTGACCACTAGTCGCGACCTCGGGCAACTGGAAGCGGACGTCGAGGTCTCTTCCGACGTCGAATCGTTCGTGCGCGGGAGCGATGAGGTCGCGCGGCAGGCGTTCGTTGTCGCGGCGGCGGCTGTCGCTTATGGGCGCTTCGCTCACGCCTGGCCCGTAAAGCTCGCTATCGATGCCGGGCCCGGGGGTTCTCGAGTGCTCGAGGTGGGCGCACCCGCGCCCGATCTCACGCCGAGGCTCCTCGGCCGGCAGATGCTGGGAGCAGTGGAGTCTGCAGGTGCCGCCCCGAGCAACAGCATGGTCGACCTAGCGGTGCGTTTCTCCGATGTGTCCCGGGACGGCGCTCAATCCGAGCTTCCGGCGTCCTGTCGACTGGACGTCATGCTGTCAGGGACGAAACTGAAGCTAAAGCTCGGCTCTCAGGTGTTCGGCGATCGCGATCGACTTCAGTCCGTCGCCCGCCATGTGGGGCGGGTGTCGCAAAGCTTTCTTAAATCGCCGGACGTTCGACTCGACCACCTCGAGTGGATCGATCCGGACGATCGTTGGCGCCTCTTGGCGTTTTCCGGCATTGCCCGTCGGCGCCCCGAGAACGTCACCATCCTCGACCTCGTGGAGCAGCAGGTATGCCGGCACGGGGAAGCCGTGGCCTTCACCTGCGAGGAGATGTCGCTCACCTACGCTGCGTTGGATGGCAAGGCAAACCACCTGGCGCGCTTCTTGGTGGAGGTCGGCATCGGTTCAGGCGATCTCGTTCCGATCGTGACCACCAACTGCCTTGAGCTGCCGCTCGCGATGTTGGCGGTCATGAAGAGCGGAGGCGCATTCGTGCCGGTGGACGCGGGCTGGCCGCAAGCTCGTCTCCGTGGGGTGCTAGACGCTCTCGATCCCAAGATTGTGCTGACTACACCCACGTGTCGGAACGCTGGCGATCTGGGAAGACGGGTGCACTCGGTGCGCTCGTCAGACCTCGATCCTGCGGCCGCTCCGGTCGCGTGTACACGGGCGACGCAGAGCGATTTGATCTACGGCTTCTACACGTCGGGGTCGACGGGTATCCCGAAGTGCGCTCTCAACCTCCATCGCGGGTTGCTCAACCGATTTCTATGCATGACGGAGCGCTTCGGCGGCCATACGTCGGACGTGGTGCTCCAGAACAGCAAGCACGTGTTCGACTCGTCGATCTGGCAGACGCTCTGGCCCCTGACGAACGGTGCCCGCGTCGTCATTCCACCCGACTCCGGAGGTGTCGACCTTCCTCGGACCATAGCGTTGATCGAGCGCGAGCGGGTCACCATGACCGACTTCGTCCCATCGATCTTCAACATCCTGGTGCGGTACCTCGAGAGTAGGCCCCAGGACGTGCGACGCGTGTCCTCGCTCCGGCAGGTCCTGATCGGCGGCGAGGAGATCAGCCCGAAGTTCGTCGCGCTGTTCCGGCGAATGGTGGCCGGCGTGGGGGTGACCAACACCTATGGTCCGACCGAAGCATCGATCGGAATGATCTTCCACGAGGTGACGGACGCGGACGCGGATGAGATCCCGCTCGGCCGTCCGCTGCCGAACACGTATGCGGTCATCCTCGACGACGAGGGAGGTTTGGTCCCGATTGGTGCGCTCGGTGAGATCTGCATCGGTGGCGTCTGTCTCGGGAGCGGTTACTTGAACGATTCTGCAAAAACGGATCGGGCCTTCGTCAGGAACCCTTTCGAGGAGATTCCCGGGGAGCGGCTCTACCGTACCGGCGACATCGGATACCAACGGCAGGATGGCAGATTCTGGTTTGTGGGCAGGCGCGACAATCAAGTGAAGGTGGGCGGCGTACGCATCGAGCTCGGGGAAATTGAAGCTGCTGCGCTTCGGCATCCGGGGATCCTGGAGGCGAAGGTCACCGTGGAAGACCCGGAGCAAGCTGTGTCGACGATCGCGGCATACGTGGTCGGACGCCCCGGCTTGACGGAGGACGACGTCCTGTCGCACTTGAAGGACCATCTGCCCTCCTACTCGTGCCCAAAGAGAATCGTGCTGCTCGAGAGGATGCCGCTCAATGCCAACGGAAAGATTGATCGAGGTCGGCTGCGAGCCGCGTACGTCGCTCAAAAGGAGGCCGTGGCAGAGGGCGCCGAAGATGCGCTGAGTGAAACCGAGGAACGTGTCCGAGCGTTATGGCGACGAGTCCTCGGCCTCCGCCAGATCCGGGCCGACGAGGACTTCTTTGCGCTCGGGGGCGACTCTTTGCTCGCCTTGGAGGTCGTGCTGGCGATCCAGGACCAATTCGACCGCGAGCTTACCCCCATCGATCTGTACGAGCATTCGACGATCCGTCGAATCGCCGCGCACCTCGACCAGCCCAACCGGGAGGATGCCGCTGCCCACGTCGCGTTCAGGGACGACATCCAGCTTGATCCCGCCATCGCTCCCCGGTCGCCGGTTCCGGGAAAGGTTCCGCGGGAAGTATTTGTCACTGGAGGCACCGGTTTCATCGGCATCCACCTGGTCGCCGAGATCCTGGAGCGCTCGTCCGCGCGTATCACATGCCTGGTGCGTTCGTCTGGTGCCGAAGAGGCCAGAGCCCGAATCCGGCAGGCAGCGAACCTGTACGAGATCGACCTGTCTCCCTGGCTCGATCGGCTCGACGTCGCGAGCGGGGACCTTTCGCGCGAGCGAATGGGACTTGCGCCCATCGAATACGAACGGCTCGCCGAACGCATCGACACCGTGGCGCACCTGGGTGCGTTGGTCAACTTCCTCCACGACTACCCTCACCATCGGAACCACAATGTGGTGGGGACCGAGGAGGTGCTTCGCTTTGCCACGCATAGATCTCCGAAGTGGATCCACTACACATCGACGCTCGGAGTGTTGGGCAGCCACCGTGCCGGTTGGGCAAACGAAGACGCGGAGTCGTTGCCCAAGCGACCTCCACCTGGGGGTTACAGTGAGTCCAAGTGGGTGGCCGATCACCTCGCGCACGAGGCGCGATCTCGGGGCGCGCATGTCGCGATCTATCGGATAGGTGAGGTCATGGCGGCTGCGACTCGAGGGATCCCGAACCAGTGCTCCCTCTTCCTTCTCTTCCTGAAGAGTTGCCGCGAGCTGAAAGCGTGCCCGGTCAGTGCCGAGACGTTCGACTACCTTCCGGTCGATTTTGTCGTGCGCTTCTTGGTGAATACGATGGTCGGGGGATCTGTACCCGAGACGTACCATGTGTTCCATCCGATCGGGACGACACTGGCATGCGTCGCGACGGGACTGCGGAGGGCGGGTGTCGAGCTGGAGGAAGTGGCCAGCGATACGTTTTGGCAGCGGCTCGCCGATCGCTGTCGTGTCCCTCAAGTTACGCCAGAACTCCTGTTGCTGTGGACCATCGCGAAACGATGCGGAGCCCCTGAAGCGCACGATCTCTTCCTGTCGGAAGGACGTAAGCTGATCGACCAACGGAACTTTGCCGACGGCGTCAGCCGCTCCGCGCTCGAAATTCCCAGGATCGCCGATGAAATGCTCGCAACGCTCGGCCGGAGGTTCGTATGACGATGATCGTCGACCCTCATCTCTATCCAGTCTTCCTCATCGCCGCATTCGCGATATCCATCGCGCCAGGACCGGACATGCTCTTCGTTCTCGCGACGTCCGTCTCCCAGGGGTGGCGAGCGGGTATGGTTGCATCAATCGGAATGGCTGCAGGTATGCTAGTGCACACTGCCGGCGTTGTCCTCGGCGTAGCGACCGTTCTGTCCCTGGCCCCGCAGCTGTTTCGCGTCGTTCAGCTTCTCGGCGGCATATACTTGATCTGGATAGGGCTGCAGACATTGCGATCCTACGCGGCCTCTAGCCGACTTGAGGAACGCCCGAGCGTGCCGGGGCGCGTGATATTTCGGCGCGCCCTGGTTACGAACATCGCGAATCCGAAAGTCGCGCTGTTCTTCCTGGCTTTCCTGCCGCAGTTCGTGAATCCCCAGCTCGGATCGACGTCCGCGCAACTGATGGTGCTCGGCTTGTCGTTCGTGGTCTTGGGACTGCTGGCAGATGGCACGGCAGCGATCCTTGGGGGTGCTCTCCTTCGAGGTCTCCAGCGACAAACGGCGGTCACAGCAGGGCTGAACGTCGGAGCGGGTCTGATCTTCATTGGGCTCGGCGTTCGGTTGATGGTTCTCTGATCGAAGTCGGGAAGCCATGCGATACAGAAGATTCGGTCGGCTCGGATGGCAGGTGAGCGAGATCGGCTACGGCATGTGGGGGATCGCCGGCGGAGAAGGGGGCTGGACCGGAGCGGACGACGAGCGTGCTGATACTTGCTTGCGAGAAGCCGTTCGTCTGGGATGCAATTTCTTCGACACGGCGTGGATCTACGGACGCGGCCATAGCGAAAAGCTGCTGGCCGGGGTGCTGGCTGACGTGGCGGAGCCACGCCTCTACGTCGCCACCAAGGTTCCCCCGAAGAACCGCCAATGGCCGTCGAAACGAGGAGATCGGCTCCAGGACATCTTTCCGAGAGAGCACGTTCGGGAGTTCGCGTACCGGAGTCTCGAGAATCTGGGTATCCCACGAATTGATCTCATGCAGTTTCATGTATGGGAGGATGCCTGGAGCGATGACGAATCGTGGAGACGAATCGTGGACGACCTCAAGGCAGAGGGCGTCGTTGCGGCTTGGGGAGTGAGTGTCAACCGGTGGGAGCCGTGGAACTGCGTTCGCACCCTCCAAACAGGAGCGATCGATACAGTCCAGGTGATCTACAACATCTTCGATCAAGCGCCCGAGGACGAGCTGTTCGAGGTGTGCCAGAGTCTCGACATCGCCATCATCGCGCGGGTTCCCTTCGACGAGGGTACGCTGACGGGGACCCTGACGATGACACCCAGTTGGCCAGAGACGGATTGGCGACACAGCTACTTTGTTCCCGAGAATCTTCGAGCGAGTGTCGAACGTGCGGAACGACTGCTGCCAATTATTCCTAAGACCATGACGATGCCGGAGCTAGCCTTGCGTTTCATCCTCGAGAATCCGGTGGTGCACACGGTGATCCCCGGAATGCGCCGCCTGGAGCACGTGCGGACAAACACCGGTGTCAGTGATGGTCGCCGGCTGGATGGTGCCCTCTTGAGCGAGCTACGGCGGCATCGGTGGGACCGGGTGCCGACCGCGTGGTCTCAATAGAACGGTCATGGCGGGCGAACCAATCCTCATGATGTGGGCGCATCCGCGTTCCTTCTCGACGGCTTTCGCGCGGGCGATGGTGGCACGCGGAGACCACCTCGTGGTGCATGAGCCGCTCTGCACGCTTTACGATGTAGGCGAGGTGGAGGTGCCCGGCCCGGATGGCGCGATGGTGCGCTGTGCGACCGTGGAGAACGTATTCCGAAACCTCAGAGATCGGGCCTCGATCGAGCCGCTCTTCGTGAAGGAAACGACTGACCATCGCTACGAGGAAGTGCTGCACGCGCCCGAATTGGTGGACGGAATCCGTCATGCGTTTCTGCTGCGCGAACCGTTCGCGACGATCGCGTCTCATTTTGCAGTCAATCCATGCGTCTCGCGTGACGAGATCGGATACGAGCATCTCCACGAGGTGTTCCGCGCCGTGAGCAGTCGCGGCGACTACCGGCCACTCGTGATCGATGGAGATCGCTTCGTTGCCGAGCCGGAAGCTGCCATCCGACGTTTTTGCCGGTGGGCGGGAATTCCGTACCGCGCTGAGGCGATGAAATGGAGGAGCGAGGCCAGAGTCGAGTGGTCGCGAACCCGGAAGTGGCATCGCGGAGTCGACGAGAGCACGGAGATTCGAAGGCGCGAGAGTCGCTACGAGGACACTCCGGACAACAACGCAGTGCTACGGTCCTTCCTCGAGTATCACCGGCCGTTTTACGACAAGCTCAAGCGGGAGGTCGACTCGACAAGCGAGGGTGACCTGTTGAGTCCGGAGCGATGGAGTTGACGCACCCACGTGTAGGCGTGCTGGCGGGCGGCGGGCTGTCCTCGTGGACGGTGGCTCGTGCGCTCGCCATGGGCGGTTGCGATCTCATCGTCTATCTCGCGGATGTCGGACAGCGCGATGAGCGATGCCTGGACGCCTTCCTGGACGACATGGCAACCCTGGGTGTGCCCGTGCGGCGAGTGGACTTGCGCGCCGAATTGGGAACGGCGGCACTCGAGGTCGCGCGAGCGGGCGCGCAATACGAAGGAGGCTATTGGAACACGACGGGAACCCTCCGGTCGGTGTTGGTGTCCTGCCTGGCTCCGGTGCTCATCGCTGACGAGTGCGGCGTATTGGCGCACGGTTCGGTGGGTGGTGGCAACGACGATCGTCGCTTCGAGAGGCTAACGGCCTCGGTGGCGCGCACACTTCAGGTCTACTCGCCCTGGCGCGACGCTGAGATGCTCCAACGCTTCGACGGCCGATCATCGATGGTCGACTTTCTCCAGAAGTATTCGGACTGTCCCGCTCTGGAACTGAAGCGAGAGGCGTCGACCGACGGTTCGCTCATGGGCGTGTCACACGAGAGCCGGGAACTGGAGGACCTGACACGCCCCTGGCTCAACACCGCGTTCGTGATCGGGCGTAGCCCCCGCGAGGCGCTCGAAGAGTCCATCGTGGTACGCCTAGGGTTTGAAGGGGGACGGCTGTTGGAGGTCGATGGGCACTCGGGGAGTGATCAAGCGCTCCTCGACCGGGCGAACCACCTCGCTGGCAACGCGGGCGTCGGACTGATGAGCGTGGTCGAGAACCGTCTGAACGGGACGAAATGCCGGGGGGTGTATGAGGCACCCGGGATGACGTTGCTCGGCTTCGCGCACGATCAACTCGCTCGCCTCGGTCTCTCGGCGGCCACAATGCGTGAGATGCACGCGTCTGGCCGCGACCTGGGTGTTCGAATCTACGCTGGCGGTTGGTGCGAGGAGGCGACGCAGGCAGTGCGAACTACGATCGCGCGTCTGCAGGAGTCGCTGTCAGGCATCATCGAAGTCGAGCTCTACAAGGGAAATCTTGTCCTCAGGAGTGCCCGGTGTCTGCGCGCGGAAGTCGCGCAGCAGGTGCGCTTCACGCGCGGCGGTCACGTGTGGGAGGAGGGTACTCCATGAGGACGTGTCGTATCGGTGAGCATAAACCGACGCCGTGGCGTCAGCAAAGGAGACTATAGTGTCAATCGACTCCATTCTGGATGAGTTCACGGACCATCTCTCACGAAACTTCGGTCCGCAGCGCACACGAACGCTGGCGGAGATCTTTTCACGCGACGGGGTCGTCGTCATGTCCGACCTGATTCCGAAGCGGACCTGGACGATGGTGTCTGACGAGGTGCGTCGACTGCTCGATGCGTTTGCGGAGCGCCGCGACCTGTTTTTGGCGACGACGAGCTATACGCCGAGGAAGATGAGCGTCATTATGTCGAATACGCTCCAGGCCGAGAGTCCGCTCGTCATGCGCGTTTACGAGCATGCCGGGCTGCGGGACAGCCTGGGACGGATCGCTCGGGATGAGATGGTCTGCTACCCGGCCCCCGACGAAGCGGGATTCATCTCGAAACAGGAACGGGCTGGCGACGAGCACGGCTGGCATTGGGGTGATTTTAGTTTTGCCCTGCTGTGGCTGATCGAGATGCCACCCGTTGAATGCGGAGGCCTTCCGCAGTGTGTTCCGCACACGTCATGGGACAAGAGCAATCCGCGGGTCTACGAGTACCTCTGTGACCGCATGATCCAGACGCATCGGGTCAAGACGGGGGACGTCTATCTACAGAAGACGAACACGACGCTTCACAGAACGATGCCGCTGAACAAGGACGCCACGCGGATCATGTTGAACTTGACCTACGGGAGTCCGAGCGATCCGAAGGAAGTGCAGTCGGACGACCGATGGTGGGAGAACGCGGCCTCCAGCGACGCCGTCCCGATCCGCGCGGGGCAGTGAAGAGCGGTACCTTAAAGGGCGTCAGGGAATAAGCATGAAAGTGCGCTGGGTAGAGAGGGTCGAGTGAGGAGCGCTTACGCACGAGACGAAAGGAGAGCCGTTCATGAAAAGGGGATTCGCGATAGGGGTATCCGCGTTCTTGGCGGTCGTAGGGATTGTCGCCAGAGCCGCCGCCGAGGACACCGTCAAAGTAGCGGTTATCTTCGCGCTGTCAGGCGAAGCCGCACAGGATAACTCTGGCTCGTACCGGGGAACAGTCTTCGGGCTCGAACAGGCCAACAAGCACGGTGGTCTCTTGGGGAAGCAGATCGAGATCCTGCATATCGACAACAAGAGCACAAAAGAGGGCTCGACGGAGGCAGCCCAAAAGGCTGTCGACGCCGGAGTGATCGGCATTCTCGGGGCCTCGTGGAGCTCGCATTCAATCGAGCTCGCCAAGGTCGCCCAGGCACACAAGACCCCGATGATCACGAACGTCTCCACTAATCCGGCTGTGACGCAGGTAGGCGACTATATCTTCAGAGCTTGCTTCACCGACGACTACCAGGGCACGGTCGCGGCGCAGTTTGCCCTTGACGAACTCAAGGCACGTACTGCCGTGATCCTTCGGGATAGGGACGAAGCGTACAGCACGGGGTTGGCGCTCGCCTTTACTCAATACTTCACATCGCATGGTGGGAAGGTTCTCGAGGACGCGGGTTACACCATCGACGAAAAGAAGGATTTCGCCGGGCTTCTGTCGGACGTCAAGAAGCTGGCCCCGGACGTCCTCTTCCTTCCCGGTCATCATGAGACGGCAAAGATCATGACGCAGGCCCAGGACATAGGGATCGAGTCTGCCTTTCTCGGAGGCGACGGTTGGGTAACCCCAGGGTTCGACGAGATGGGTGGGGCCCACATCAAGCGCGCCTTCTTCACGACGCATTGGTACAAGGAGTCCGAGCGACCCGAATCGCGGCAGTTCGTCAAGGCGTTTGGTGACAACGAGTACCTGATTGCGCCGGGTGCGTTGGGGTTTGACGCGGCGTCGCTGTTTGTGGATGCCGTCCGCCGCGCTGGTTCCTTCGACCGGGCTAAGATTCGCGACAGTATCGCAGCAACGAAGGGGTTTCGCGGTGTAACTGGAGACATCACCATCGGACCAAGCCGCGACCCGATGGGCAAGGCTGCCGTGATCATGCTCGTCAGCGAGGGCGGAAAAGTCACGTTCTACAAGCAGATGACAACGGGCCAATCAGTCGCGGGCGTTGCGCCGACGGGCAGTCGTCCTGCGGTGGCGGCAGTCGCGCCCTAAGTGGGCGGAGAAAGGATATGGGTCATATGCTGGTTCATCGAGTCGGCAGGTCGGTGATTGGCGGTATCCTGGTGGCTCTTTTGGTGTTTGCTGGCACCGTGCGGGCCGTGTCGAACGTTCCGGCCACGTGCGGGGAAATGGAAATCTCGCCGGTGCCGGGCTTTCAGCCATTGACGGCCGACACGTTGACGGTCGTCACCACGCTGCCAGTGTCCGGCTTCTGGCTTGGTAGCGCTACGGATCCCGAGAAGATGAATGCCGGCTTCGAATACTGCCTCGCCAAGGCGATGCAGGCGGCCTTTGGGCTCGCCAACTTCACGGTGCGTATGGCGGGCTTTGACGCGTTGGTTGCAGGAACGCTCACGGGCTACGACATCGCGATCACGAGGGCATCGATTACCGACGAACGAAAGAAGGTGGTCGAGTTCACGCAGCCCTACTTCGAAAGTGAACAGAGCGCCTTAGTGAAGGGCGACAGCGATCTAAAGCTCAGTACCTTGGCGGAGGCGAAGAAGCTGCAGTACGGCATTCAGACCGGTACGACGGCGATCGACCTGGTCGAAAAGTGGATTAAACCCGAAAAGGAGGCCCGCATGTACCAGAATCTCGCGGACGCGTATGCAGCCGTGGATGCTGGTCAGATTGACGCGGTACTCATCGATACGGCTCTCAACCTCGGCCATGCTGCGGAATCGAATGGCAAGTTCAAAGTGATCGCTCAGTTTACCCAACCCGGGGGACAAGACCTGTACGGCGGCATCCTCCCGAAGGGTTCGCCAAACGTGCAGGCGTTCAATAGCGTGATCGAGGAACTCAAAACCAAGGGAAAGCTCGCCGAACTGGCGAAGACTCAACTCAAGACTGATCCCGGCGCCATTCCGACGATCAAGCTTGGAGACTAGTCGCCACTTATGGCCGGAGGTCTCACCGTAAGGGCAACGATACCCGGGCGGGTCGGAGGGCATAGGGCCTTCCGGCCCCCGCTCGTCTCGAGTGTAGTTGCACTTGGGACGAGCATGGTCATCGTGGCCCTCTTGTGGTGGTCCATCTGGTTCTTCGACGCAACGTTGCGCTTGGTCGGGGGCTGGCGTGCGATGGGGCGGGGGGTCGAGGCGGCTATCGCGTTGTTGGCGCTCGCCATTCCTCTCACGGGAGCAAGGAGTGTGGCGAGCGCGGTGCGGTCGCAGCGGTTCTTCGACGACGGAGACGTGGAGAATGCGCGTGTAGCCGCCGCCGACTGTCGGGAATGGTCTCTGTACGTCGTTGGATTGGGGACGACGACGTTGATCCTCGCCTTCCTGTTCTGGTTCTTCGGTGCGAACGACGGGAAGGTGCGCGAGGTTCTCTTCAACTGGCAGTATCCGCTGGATCACTTCGGGAACTTGGCGACCGGCTTTTGGGTGAACGTCAAGATCTCGATGGTTGCGGAGATGATCGTGCTCGTGTGGGCGCTGTTGATCGCCATGATGCGTCGCATGCCTGGGCGCGCCAGCGCGCCGATTCGGTGGCTGGCCATCGCCTACACGGATATGTTTCGGGGAATACCGGCTCTCCTCGTTGTCTACGTCGTCGTCTTCGGGGTGCCTTTGGCGAAGGTCCCGTTTCTCTCGAGTCTTCAAGGGGACTCGCAGCTATTCTGGAGCGCCGTCCTGGCGCTCAGCCTCACTTACGGTGCCTACGTGTCCGAGGTCTACCGCGCGGGGCTCGAAAGCATTCACTGGAGCCAGACGGCAGCCGCCCGGTCGCTCGGACTCGGACACGTGCAAACCCTGCGGTACGTTGTCTTGCCGCAGGCGGTGCGACGCATTGTGCCGCCGCTCCTGAATGACTTCATCAGTCTGCAGAAGGACACCGCGCTGGTGTCGGTCGTCGGAGTCTTGGACATCGTCAATCGGGCGAGCGTGTTGAAGGGGACCTACTTCAACCTGTCCTTCGTCACGGGCGCGGCAGTGTTCTTCCTCGTGGTGACGGTTCCGCTGACACGGTTCACGGACTACCTCATCGAGCGGGACCAGCGCCGCATGCGGGCAGGATGAAGCATGGCTCAGGTCGCCACGCTGGAGCAAGACATGGCGAGCGGCGGCCGGTTTCTGGTCGTCGACGGCGTACACAAGCACTTTCGTGGCAATAGCGTCTTGAGGGGTGTGAGCCTCGTCGTTGATGAGCATCAGGTCGTGTGTTTGATCGGCGCGTCCGGAAGCGGCAAGTCCACGCTGCTCCGGTGCATTAACGCTCTGGAGACGGTGGACGCTGGCGAGATTCGTATTGAGGACGAGCGCGTGTCCGGGCGCGGAGTGGATGTGGATTGGCTTCGGCAGGAAGTGGGCATCGTCTTCCAGAGTTTCAACCTGTTTCCGCATATGACGGTCGTGGACAACGTTACCCTCGGGCCAGTGAAGGTGCTGAAGGTGCCAAAGAGGGAGGCGGTCGATAGGGCGATGGTGCTGCTGTCGCGCATCGGGCTCGAGGAGAAGGCGGATGACTACCCGGATCGACTATCCGGCGGCCAGCAGCAACGCGTCGCCATCGTGCGTGCCCTCGCCATGGGTCCTCGGGTGCTTCTTCTCGACGAGATTACGTCAGCGCTCGATCCCGAGCTAGTCTCTGACGTGCTCAACATCGTGCGGGATCTGGCGGAGGAGGGCATGACGATGCTCATAGCCACCCACGAGATGGGCTTCGCTCGTGAGGTAGCCAGTAAAGTGTGCTTTCTCGACGCGGGCATCGTGGCGGAAGAGGGGCCGCCGCAAGAGATGTTCTCGGCTCCCAGCCACCCCCGTACCCAGGCGTTCCTGCGCCGGATCATCGAAGCGGGCCGTCTCTAGGAACGAAATCATGTGCGGAATCGCTGGCGCACTCGATCTCGATGGCCGCCGTGTGCTTGACGAGCGTACGCTGCAGCGCATGACGGATGCCATCCGGCATCGTGGGCCCGATGATGTCGGCCATCACATCGAACCCGGTATTGCCTTGGGCGTCCGGCGACTCGCGATCGTGGACCCGGAGGGAGGGCATCAACCACTCTGCAACGAGGATCGCTCGATTTGGGGATGCTTCAATGGCGAGCTATTCGACTACCCGGACATTCAGAGGCGGCTCGTAGACCTCGGCCACACCCTGGCGACACGATGCGATGCCGAGCTGCCAGTGCACTTGTGGGAACAGCACGGCGACGAGTTTCTTCTCGACATGAAGGGACAGTTCGCGCTGTCGCTGTGGAACTCCAACCGAAGAGAGCTGATCCTGGCGAGGGACCGGGTCGGAATAGCCCCTTTGTACTGGTGTATTGCGAATGGTCATCTCCTCTGGGCCTCCGAGGTCAAAGCCATTCTCGCTTCCGGTCTCGTTCGAGCCGAGCCGGACGTGCGGGGGCTCGATCAGGTGTTCTCGTTCCTCTGCACGGTTGGTGATCGAACCTGCTTCGCGGGCATCAATGTGTTGCAGCCTGGCCACTACCTGAAGGTTCGAGGCGGCGCGATCTCAGTATCGCGCTACTGGGATCTCGACTTCCCGGATGAGGGGGATGAGCTTCCATCAGAGCCAAGGGTCGTACGCTCGGAACAAATGCTCGACCTTCTGCAGAAGGCCGTGGCGCGGCGGCTTCGGGCCGACGTCCCCGTCGCGAGCTACCTGTCCGGCGGCGTCGACTCCGCCCTGGTCGGGGCGCTCGCCTCTGAGTGGACAACAGGTCCCCTTCGCACGTTCACGATATCCTTTACCGATCCCGCAATGGACGAGTCGATCGAAGCTCTGGAGATCGTCCAGAGACTTGGCGCGACACACACGGTGACCCGATGCGACGACAGCGCCGTCGCTTCACACTATGCGCGCCTGATCGAAGTAGCGGAAACCCCTGTCATCGACACGAGCTGCGTGTGCCTGATGCTGCAGGCCGAGACTGTTCACAACCAGAGATACAAGGTGGTTCTGACCGGCGAAGGTGCCGACGAGGCCCTCGCGGGCTACTATTGGTTCAAAGCCGAGAAGCTCGCTCGAGTCCTTAAGAGCCCCCCGCTGCGACCGCTTGGCCGCATGGCCGGAGCGCTGTGCTACCGGCTCGCCGGTACGCGCTACCTCTTTCCCTCGGCCGAGGAAGAAGAGCGGCTGCGATCAGCTATTGGCTGCGTGCCTGCCCGAGAGGCGGAACACAGCGCCATGTCGGTGAACCGGCGTCTCTTCTACAGCGACGATATGCGCCAACGTCTCGGAGACTACAGTCCATACGACGATCTCCAGGTGGATACCGAGCGCATACGGCGATGGCATCCCCTGAATCAGTCGATCTACTTCGGCTACAAGATTCTCCTCGCTGGGCTTCTGCTCAGCCAAAAAGGAGATCGGGTGGCGATGAGTGCCTCCGTCGAAACACGATATCCGTATCTCGACGAGGATCTCATCCGGTACACGAGTGGACTTCATCCGAACCTCAAGCTGCGCTTCCTCACGGACAAATACGTCCTCCGCGAGGCGGCCAGGCGCGTCCTGCCTCGACACATTGCCTACCGGCGGAAGCACATGTTTCGTGCATCATCGTCTCTCGCCGGCACCTTCCTGAATGGGAGCGGCCATGGTCCGTGGCTGGACTTGCTGAGCGACGAGATGCTTATGCGCACCGGGTACTTTGAGCCGGCAAAGGTGCATGCCGCCTTGCGGAGGTACAGGAGCACCAGCCGGTTCAGTCCGATGCGGGCGATATTGGATCACGGTCTGATGGCCGTGCTCGCCGTTCAACTGTGGCATCAGACGTTCATGGATGGGCAAAGCCGTTGACGACCAACGACCACTTCCCTCTCCTCTCCGTGTTCCGCCGCGTCAGCGTGCCCTACTTTCGCGCACGACTGCTCCGGATGACGCTCACAGTTGTCGGGATTGCCCTTGGTGTCGCGGGAATCACTGGCGTGCAGCTCCTCCACGGTGCGGTATCTCGCAGCTTCGAGCAGACCGTCGAGAGGATCGCGGGAAAGGCCGTTCTGCAGGTAACGAACGGCGAGATCGGGGTTCCAGAGGAGCTCGTTGACGAGCTGCGAGCGATTCCGGCAGCCGGCGCCGTGGCGCCTTCCGTTCAAGGATATCTCCCCGTATCGGACCTCCTCGGTGAACGCCTCTACATCTTTGGGATCGACCTTCTGAGTGACCAGGAGCTGCGGGAGCACCAGCTGACGGACACGGAGGGCTACGTGGACGATCCCCTCCTCTTCATAGCGCAACCGGATTCTGTCGCGTTGACCGACGAGTTCCTGGAGGAACACGACTTTGCCCTCGATGACCGCGTGCGAGTCGGCGCGCCCACCGGACGGGTCGATCTCGTCATTCGGGCGAAACTGGACGTCCGAAAGGGTCCGGCGACGCTCTTCGACGGTAGACTCGCCGTGATGGACGTCTTCGCGGCGCAACGGCTGTTCGCTCTCCGGGCGCGCTTCCATCAGATAGATCTGGGGCTGAAGGAGGGGCACGAACTCCATGAGCTGGAAGCGGCGGTGAAACGGGTCGTCGGCCAGCGAGGCGCCGTCGAACGCCCGCTTGCGCGCGGAGACACCTTGGAGCACCTCCTCGCCGGCAATCGCTACGCGCTCAGCCTCGTGGCCGTGATCGCGTTGATCGTGGGGTGCTACGTCGTCTTCAACACGATGATCGTCGCGGTGGCGGAGAGGCGTCGCCACCTGGCGCTGCTTCGCGTGCTGGGCACCCGTCGCCGGGACGTCCTGCGTCTGGTGACGCTTGAGGCGCTCTTGCTCGGGCTGGCGGGAAGCATTCTGGGGGCGCCGCTGGGGATCGCGCTGGCGAAGGCGATGGCCGGGAGCCTCGCCTCGACGGTCGAGTCGCTCTATATGCCAGTGGCGCTTCCCGAGATCACATTTGCTTCGTTTCCTATCCTCGGCGCCATGAGCATAGGTGCTGTCGCGACCGTAGTGGCTGTTGTCGTGCCGGCGTACGAGGCGACGCGGGTCCAGCCACTTCAAGCGATCGGTTTGTGGTCGCTCGTCGAAGGGACCACCACGGGAAAGCGCCGGAAGTGGGCGGCGCTAGGTACTGGCGCACTCGTGCTGGCGTTGGTGCTGTGCAACTTCCGGGGGCGGCTCCCGATGAGCGAATCGGTGGTGGCCCTGTGCGCGACGCTCTTGGTGTTCGGAGGCATGTCGCTGATCGCGCCCACCGGCATTCGAATCCTTGCAGGCGCGAGCGAGGGACTCGTGAGACGGATGACGGGATTTCGCGGTCTCATCTCGGTGCGCAATCTGCATGCGTACATCGACCGGGTGGCCGTGAGCTGCTCAGCGTTAGTCGTGGGGATCGCCGGAGCGATCGGTGTCGCCACCTTGATCGCGAGTATGGAACGGACGATGGATCTGTGGCTGGACGTCGTGCTCTTGCCGAACGATCTGGCCGTGAACGTTGGCCACGGATCCTTGTCGCTCAGCCCACCACCTTTGCCGTCCGATCTGGGCGACGAAATGGAAGCGTTACCGGAGGTGCTCCGGGTCGACGGAGAGCGCTACGTCAAACTCTTTCACGAAGGGACGCTGATTCAGCTAGTGGCGCTCGACTCGGACGTGTACCGCGATGGGCATCGAACCTTCTCTCTGGTGGAAGGCGACCCATCGCGCGCCGCGCAAGCCCTGTCCGAAGGAGGAAACATTCTGGTGAATGAGGTCTTCCTACGGCAATTCGAGGTATCGCCGGGGCAAACGATCCATCTTCGCTCACCTACCGGTGACGTCCCGCTACGAATCGCCGCGGTCAACTTCGACCTTGGTGATATGCCGAGGTTGACCCTCGATCGGGCCTTCTACCGGCAACGCTGGCGCGACGACACTGTATCGTTTTTCAACCCAGTCCTCCGAGCCGACGTGGACGCCCAGCGAGTCATCGATGCGATTCGTCGTCAATGGGGGGAGAAGTACGGACTGTCCGTTGTCACCAGCGAGGGACTGCGACACGAGCACGAAGTCCTCCTTGATCAAGTGTTCGCCCTCATCTATCCGCTCGTCGCACTGGCTATCGGCGTCTCGTTGATCGGCATGACGAACTCTCTGTTGGCCTCGGTACTGGATCGCGTCCGGCACAACGGGATCCTTCGCGCCTGCGGAGCTACGGCGGGCCAAGTCACGCAGTTGGTCATGGTGGAATCCTGCCTGATCGGATGTCTCGGGGCACTTCTCGCGGTCCCGCTCGGACTCCTGGTCGGCTACCTTCAGGTCACGTTGGTCCTCCGTGGACTGTTCGGGATGACGGTGTTCGGAGCGTATCCGGTGCGCATCGTATTGTTCACGGCTTTGGCCAGTGCGGTCCTCTCATTGCTGGCTGGGTATCTTCCCGGTCGGGCGACCCGCCGCTTTACGCCAACACAAGCGCTGGCTTACGAATGAAGAGCCACGGAGAGTCACGAGGGAGCGTGCAGTGAATCTCTTTGACGGACGCCGAGGCGGCGCAGGCGACCAGGGAACGATCAGTATTCGCTCGCTCGAGAAGAGGCATGGCCGCGATGGACGACTCGTGCGGGCGCTAGCCGGCATCACCCTTGAGATTCCGTTTGGTCAGTTCGTGGCGATCATGGGTCCAAGCGGCTCCGGGAAGAGCACGTTGCTGCACCTGCTGGGCGGTCTCGATCGTCCGACTTCGGGCGAAATCGTCATCGGCGACCGGAACGTTGGGGAAATGAGCGACGACGAGATCACCACGTTCCGACGTCGCAAGATCGGGTTCGTGTTCCAGTTCTTCAATTTGCTTCCGACCCTGACGGCCGTAGAGAACGTCGGACTTCCGCTCCTCATCGATGGCATGCCGTCGCCTGTCGTGCAGAAGCGCGCTGCAGCCGCATTGGCGCAGGTGGGGCTTGGCCACCGCGGGCATCACCGACCTGAGGAGCTATCGGGCGGGGAGATGCAGCGTGTAGCGATCGCACGCGCCCTCGTCATCGACCCGATAATCATCCTTGCAGACGAGCCGACGGGGAACTTGGACTCGACGATGGGAGAGGAAGTCCTCGATCTCCTACGGAACACACATCGCGAGCGGCGAGCGACGCTGGTGATGGTCACCCACGAGGCCCGTGCCGCGGGCTATGCGGAACGTAAGATCACGGTTCACGACGGCCAGGTCGTACACGACACCGCCGTAGCCGTAACGGCCGGACGCACCGGATGACACGACCCGTCATTGGTGTCGCGCCGCGCGAGCGGGAGGGTAGGCAAATGAGCGATGTCCAACGAATGCTTACCGGGCTGGTACTGGTGAGTGTGAGCGCCATATTCCCCGCAGTGGCATTCGCCCACGGGCAGGATGCAGATCTGCCTGTCAGCCACTTCCCGGGGGGCGGCAGCGCGGCGACCGACTGTCTGGGGGGTTTGGAGGCCGTCGGGTTGGATCTCGGGGAGCGCGCACGAGGAGTGACGTGCAGAGATGGGGACCCTGCCTGCGACCGCGACCATTTGGTCAATGGGCGCTGCGAGTTCTGGATTCGGGCGTGTCTCAACACGAGCGGCGCCGATTGCCAGGCGCGCGACGGGGTGACGACCATCGCCGTCGACAACGCCGCGTCGGACCCAGACTTGACGACCCTTTCGCGCACGCTCGAGCTGGTGGCGCTTCCAACTTCAGACGTCGACAGGTGCGGCGCGCTAACGCGGCTGCGCGTGGCACTTGGGACCCGGAAGAATGGCTCAGCACGCAAGGCTCGAACGACGGTGGAACTCAAGGTTGCCGGTGTCGGAGGGTTGCAGGATGACGACAAGGTGAAGTTCATCTGTAAGCCACCCGCGAAGGCGAAGCGCGGCAGCGGCATTAGCTTCGGACGGATCCAGCACACCATCTTTGAGAGGCAGTGCGCCTTCTCAGGCTGCCATTCGTTCGACAGCGCAGAATCAGGCCTCGTTCTGGAGGGACCGAACGTTTACGACGCGTTGATCAACGTTTCCGCCACGACATCTGCTGCCGCATTCGCTGGCAAGAAACGGGTTATTCCGGGCCTTCCTTCCAGCAGCTTCCTCTTGGACAAGGTGGTCGGGGCCCTCGGACCTGGGGAGGGCGATCGCATGCCGCTCGGGCGAGGGTCACTCCGAGCCGACGAGATCGAGGCCCTGCGTAAGTGGATTCTTGCTGGTGCCCCGCGCGAGGGATCAGTCGGTCGTGGACTGGTGGGCGACCTCGACGAGCAGCCCCGCATAGAGCCACCCGCCATACCTGTCGGTGGATTTCAGGCGCACATGGCGCCCTTCTCCCTCGGTGACCTTGACGAGAAGGAGGGCTGCATCCTCATGCGCCTCGACAACCCCGAGCCCATCTCCGTCGGTGCTTGGGAGGTCTTCATGCACGAGGGCAGTCACCACGTGATCATTCAAACCTGGCCTTGCGGTGACGACGATGCCGACGGGACGAACGATTGTGACGAGCCAGACTTCGATGCGCAGTTTCCCACGGACTTCGTGCCGTGCGAACAATTCGGCTACAACTGGGCATTCGTCATAGGGGCGCAAACCCCCCATCTGCGTCTGGACTATCAAACCGCATCGACCGGGGTGGCCCTGCCTCTGCATCGATATCAGCCGGTGCTCATCAACTCACACTACACGAATCCCTTCAGCGACACGATGGCTGAGGTGTGGGTGAACGCTGAGACCGTCGATCCCGCGATAGTGCGGCATCCTGCCCGGCTCCTCTTCGAGCAGATCGCCAACGCTTTCATCAAAGTTCCCCCGGGCGAGCGTAGCTCGCTCGCCACGTCACTCACGTGTGCGTTCGCGGACGATTTCTTCTGTGAGTTCGCCGGGGAACCGGCTCCGGCGGCCGACGCGTTCGCCTTGCTGGCCGTCACGTCGCATCGTCACAACCGCTCGATCAAGTTCGTCACCGACCTCTTTCAGGACGGCGCAAAGTTATCGCGTGGACCCGAGGACATGATCGATCGCGACGACGGATCGAGCCACCTGTACGTCAGCACCGACTACGCCGATCCGGTAAACCTCACGTTCTGGCCTCCAATCCTTGTCGAGCGTGGTGACGAGCTTACCTACACGTGCCTCCACGACAATGGGATCACACGGCCCGTACGGCTCGGATGTGAGGAAGTTGCCGGTGAGATACCAGGCAAGTCCGTCCTGGACCTACTCGGCGAGTTGGATGGCGCGTCACGCATCTGCTCCAGCGATGCGGACTGCGATGGTTTCGGAACCGGCCGCTGTGTCCCAGCAAATCTAGTCTTCGGGTATCTGTCTCAGGACGAGATGTGCGTAACGCTGGGACTCTACTATCCCTGCGACGGTGACACCTCGACGTGCCTGGACTGAAATCAGTCGCGGGGTCGTGGTAGCAAGCCCCTCCACGCAGTCGACCAGTCTGCGAGGTGGTGTGCCGTGACGGCGACGCCGATGTCGCGTTCAAGACAGATCGGGCGCTGATACGAGCGCCCGTCGCTCCTCGTCGTAGAGAGGCCGGCGAACCATTCTCCAGCAGTCTCGGGTCGTTACGGTCTTAGTCGTAGTAAAGACGTCTCGGTTCTCTTCGTGACACAGCTGGAGGTTGTAATTCGGAATCTTAGGATCGAGATGGTGGACGTGGTGGAATCCGATGTTGGCGGAGAACCACTGTGGAATCGCAGGTAGACTGTAGTGCGAACTTCCCCTCAGTGCAGCCGCTACGTAGTCCCATTCGTCCTGCCGGACTCGGTAAACCCCGTCAAACTGATGTTGGACGTACATGAGCCACGATCCCATCGCTGATGCCGCCACGTGAATCGGGAGTTGTACTAGTACGTAGGTCTGGAAACCGATGAGAAGGGATGCTGCTGCGACCGTCACAGCCATCACCAACGTCGTTGCATGTATGTTGCGTCGGACGTCCGGCGGGGAATCGGACTGTGGGAACCGGACAATCACGAGAAAATATAGGAACGCGAATCCAAACATTACGGCTGGATGGCGAACCAAGAGATACGCTCTGCGGTTCCACGGGGTCGCGCGGCGGTAGTCGGCGACGCTCATCGTGAACGGGACGTCACCGTCGGGGCGATCGAGGTCCCCTGCGACCGCATGATGAATCGCGTGATAGTGCTGCCAGAACCTGAACGGGAAGAAGACGACGTAGCCGATCATCGTTCCAGCGGCGTCGTTGACGCGGGGTGAGTGAAAGAGAGAGCGGTGCCCGCAGTCATGCATCAAGAGAAATAGGCGGATGGCGAAGCCAGCGGCGAGAAGCACTGCCAGCGGCATCAACCACAGGGCGTGTCTCAGCGTGAAATACGCAAGAACCCATGCGAGGGCGTAGGCTGCGGATGTGCTGCCGAGTTGCCATCCCGTGCGAACGGGGTCGACGCGCCGGTAGACCCTCAGACGTGCCCGAAGCCCGCCTGGTACGTGCCCCAATTCTGCGGCCACGGGATTCATGCCGGGTCCTGCTGTGGTGGTGCCCCGTTTCTGCTCGGGCTTGGCAATCGACTGTGGCTACGCACGGCCACCTCCGAATCCGTTCGGACGCCTAGCGAAGCTATCTCAACAGGTCATGCCCTAACACCACGCTTGTCAAAGCGTCAAGCTCTCTCCAACCCGTTGCCATGGCGCGGTCCCGGTCGAAACGGGCGGTTCAAGCTGCGCTGCTTTCCCACACTAGCTCCTCCTCGTCGCGAGAGCGCAGGGCGTGGAGGACGGGGGTCGTGGCCATAGTGGTCACGAGCGCCATGATGACGAGCATGGCAAAGAGGGTCGGGGACAGCACACCGAGGTCGAGGCCGATGTTCAGCACGATCAGCTCCATGAGGCCGCGGGTATTCATCAAAATGCCCAGCGACGCAGCTTGTCGCCAGTCCAAACCTGTGAGACGGGCAGCGATGGCGCTCCCGCCGAACTTTCCGAGGGACGCTGCGCAGATGATGACACCGCAGACGAGCCAGTCTCCGAAGCTACTGACGAGCCCGATTTGGGTGCGCATTCCCGTGAAAGCGAAGAAAGCAGGCAGGAACAAGACAACGACGACGTCCTCGAGCTTGTTGATGAGGTCCCTTGCCAGCGCCGAGTCGTGCGGGACGACGGCCCCCAAGAGAAACGCGCCGAAGAGGGCATGAATTCCGATCAGCTCGGTGGTTAGTGCCGACAGGAGCAAGCCGACACAGACGATCGCCAGTGCGCCCTGCGTCAACCCCTTTCCGTGTTCATGAAGTCGGGCAAAAGCTGCGGCCAAGGGTCGAACGATCGCGAGAATTACGCCGATGTACGCAACCGCCAGCGTCACCGTGACCAGTATGCGTCCGGGTTCGGCGTGGACCACACCGACGACAAAGGCCAGCATACACCACGCCGTGACGTCGTCGACGGCGGCGCATGCTAGGGCGATCGCTCCGAGGCGGCTCCTCTGCATCCGTCGGTCGGTCAGTATGCGCGCCAGAACCGGAAAGGCTGTCACGGACATGGAAACGCCCATGAACAATGCAAAAACGGTGAAAGGCACGTCTTTGGGCGACAGGAGCGGGTAGAGCCATAGCGCGAGCGCCGCTCCGAGGAGGAACGGTGCAACGATGCTCGCATGGGAGATGGCTACGGTTGTGTGGCTGCGTGCCCGGATGAGCCTCGTATCGAGTTCGAGGCCGACTAGGAACATGTACAAGATGACCCCGATCTGCGAAATGATGGCCAGGAAGGGCCAGACACTCGGCGGCAACAACGATGCTGAGAGCTCCGGTGCCATCCGTCCGAGGAGAGACGGTCCCAATAGAATGCCAGCGAGTACCTCGCCGATAACAGGTGGTTGGCCGAGGAATCGAAAGACGCACCCAACCAGTCGCGCAACGACTACGACGACGACGAGGGCAAGCAGTACATGCGACAAGATGTCGGCCCCGGCGTTTGGGGGCGCTGTTGGTCGCGTTACCGTCGACAGAGAAGGTGGCGCGACGAGATCCTGCCCGGCCAGGCACACCAGGAAGAAGACGCCCACCGCAGCAAGAACCATGGCGGCATATGCGAAAAGCACACGCAGGCTATTGGTCGCAGAACGTAGGGAAAGCCCTCCCACTGTGGCGTCACGTAACACACGTCGCTTTCCGCTGTCGAGAAGCCTCCTAGTGAGCGAGCAACCGGGTAGTGTCCTATGAGCGAGCGGCCAGTTGCCCGAGCCAGACGGCCGCAAGACATGCGCCGAGCGTCGCCCCGACGTAGAGCGCGGCAAGGCCTCCACGGCCTTCCTGCATCAGCAGCACCGCGTCCAGGGCGAAGGCGTGGCGAAGCGAGGAGGTGAAAGTATGAGGGTTGTCACGGACAATAATGGCGTGGTCTGGCAGGTGTCCACGAGCGGTGGGTTTGGAGTCGGAGGACGGGCTCTCGGTACGAGTCTGCCTGTACCGGAGCCGCGGTTGGTCTTGTTTCGCTCCAACAACGTCGAGATGGGAGCTCCGGCGGATCGGCCGGTTGATGACATGCGCGACGCGGAGTTGCTCAAGTTGCTCGAGGATGCCCAGGACCGCCAATGTGCGAGGGTATGATGACGTTTCGGGTCATATGTGACTGGTGTGCGGACCGACAGTTCAAGCCTAACGTTGCGCGCGGCGAGGATGGTGCGGTTCGTGTAAATCTTCCTGATTCATGGATTGGTATCGATGTACGCGCAAAGGAATGGCAACGCCAATTCTACTTTTGCGGTCCGGTATGCGAAGCGTCCTTTCGTAAGGAGCTGAAGACGCTCACCGAGACGCCGATGCCCAACCGAGGCCTGCTTGCGGCATGTGCGGTGTGCCGAAACGCCAAGATCGAAAGGAACAAGGCCGAAGGTCGTGCGCACTGGGTAACGGCTACTGACGGCGATAGTGCTTGGGCGGAACTATCGTTGCCTGAGGGATGGGCCTTCCTTGAGGAGGTGCAAACCGTAGCTAGCGGCGCGCAAACACGCTCGTGGCGCGTTGTTTGTAGCAAGGCGAGTTGTGCTCCGGCTCTCGGCCTTTAGTCAAAACGGGACGTTGCGGAGAATGATGAGTGCTCTGATAGACAATCCAGCGGGCGACTAGTTCGGTCTTCGCACAGATCTCCGCATCGATTCCATCGCTTGTTCGCTTCCACGAAATGCGCCGACCCCCACGCGTGCTTCTGGAAACGGCAGATGTCGTAGTAGTTGAGCCCCGGTAAGGGTCGGGCTGAATATTCATTTGTAGGAGGCCGCGCAGTGAAGATTTTTATCAGCTCGGTTCGAAGAGGCCTTGAGGATGAGCGTGATGCTCTCCCCGCTTTGATCCGGGCGCTGGGACACGAGCCCCGGCGTTTCGAAGACTACACGGCGCAACCCGTGCCGCCCCGCGAGGCTTGCCTTCGGGGGGTTGAAGACGCTGCCGCCTACCTCCTGCTGCTGGGCGAGCGATACGGCGATCCATTGCCTGATACCGGCAGAGCCCCGACGGAAGAGGAATGGGTCGTGGCTCGACGACGCGGTATCCCGATTCTGGCCTTTCGCAGGCAAGGGGGGGCACCCGAAGTCGCGCAAGCCGAGTTCGTCAGCAGAGTTGAGAGTTACGTTAGCGGCGTATTTCGGGGATCCTTTGGGAACGTCGCTGAGCTGCTTGTAGCGGCGGCTGCTGCGATTCGCGCCTTGGAGAATCAGCCGGCGGCGCTCACATGGCGTGCCATCACATCGCCTCTTGCCGTTCCGTGGGAAATCCCGCCACAGCGAGGCGCGTATGCCGGCCCCACGATCCTTGAGTGTCATGTTCTACCTATCGCATCGTTGGATGTCCTCCCGGCGAGGATATTGGTGGAGCTCCCCAAACGGCTAATGCGCGCGGGCCGGGATCACGGGCTCTTCGGTGAAGAGAGTGCGGTTGACGGCGCGGTCCGAGAGGATAGCGCACGAGTCGTCACAAGGAGGGAGGGACTCGACCGCCGTTCAGGACTCTGCGTGCACCGTGACCGAGCGGTGTCGCTGTGGTTGCCTCTTCCCTCTGACATGCTTGGGACAGTCCTGGATGCGGAAGATATGGCTCGCCGTACGCTCCAACTTCTTCGGCTGGCGGCCGACCTCAATTGTTCGAATTCTGAGGAGGTAGCCCTTGCCATCGGGCTGCGAGGGGTTTCGATGGCGAACGAGGGTCGCGTCGCAGACCTGGGAAGGCGCTCTTCTGTCTCGATGGCAGGACTGATGGCCGATGATTCGGTACTTGTTGAAGCAAGCGACGCGATCCCGTGTGGCGCTCTTGCTACAGCGGCTGACGAAATCGCTCGCGAGCTCGTAGCGCGAGTGCTGCTGAAGCTTCGGGAGAGCCGCCGGTAGTCTCACGGTCACACGCGTCTCGGCATCCCAGATGGATTGCCGGGTTCTGAGCGCGTGGACCTTCATCCTGCGGGGCCACGTCTTGTCGTTCGGCTCGTCTTGCCTTCGTGTCGATCCAAGGAAACGCCACCTGTCGTCGAACTCAAACTGCGGTTCCCAGATCGCGTCCACGTAGGCGCTGGAAACGATCGCGAGATCACTCGCGCTAAACACCAGCTGGACAGGCCTTGGCTGCTTGGCGGACATCTCATAGAAGCGACCTAGGTAGGATCCGAGATCCTTCGCGTCGAGTTCATGCTGCCGTGGGGCATCGAGCACCAGCAGGCGGGGGTGGGAACCTCCCATGAGCAGCGAGGCTTCGAGCATAGCCGCATGAAGCGCTAGGATGATGCGCGTTCGCGTACTGCCAGACTGCGACGATGCTGTGCCGAACCGCTCTCACCGATAGTCAGCCTAAGCTCGTCATCGAAGCTCGCGTCGGTGGGCACGTTCGGAGTGGGAAGAGCGGGCATCCACTCTCTGAAAGACGCCGCGAGATGTTGGCGCGCTTCGAGTAACCCTGCGTTGTCCCTGCTAACGCCACGCGTCGGCTTCAACTCTGCGACGTCTTCGCTCGCACGAAGCTCTTGTTTGATCATCGCATCGAGCGGCTTCCGCTCACGAGCGATTCGCTCAAGGCGATCGAGGCGAACATCGGTGTCCGCGGCTTCCTTGGTCATTGCCTTCACGGCCGCCAGTGTTGAAGCGCCAGGCCCACCCTCCAGGCTCTTCCGCTTCTCGTCGCTGGCCTCGCGGACGCCGGCTTCGGAGGCACTATGTTACGACCCGTTGGAAGTGTTTGGGAACCTCTCCCGGCAGTACGGATCGTCCTGTCGGAAGGGTAAGGAAGATTAGAGTGGACTAGACGCGTACAGGGGTCCAGACAGCAGTCGGCTACCCACGAGGCCTCTAGCAAGCCGCGAGGGTCTGGGAAGCAGTACGGCAGGAAGCGAGGCGCTACGTGGGCGCGTCAGCTCATGATACTGAAGACGTCGAGTTCTCTATTCCCGGATTGATGCGTGCACGCTTCAGGGCGACTGAGGTTACGGTCTCTCCGGTTGTCTGATTGCGCGCTACGAACTCCCCAGCGACGTTGCGCAATTCGCGTAGCGTCACAGAGCGCCTGTTCTGGATGGCGTGGAGTAATGCGCGAGCGGCTGTGTTGTGCGCTTCACATCGGTCGCGGGCATCGGGAGGAAGATGGGTCGGGTTCATGATGGTGATTCTCAGGTGTCCTCGCGGTTCGCAGACCCACTCCCGCGCGTCGATGTCGTAGCGAGCGAGACCGACTAATGCCTCAAGTTCAGCGAGCGTGCTGTCCCGCACGGTCTGGTACCACACGCATCTCTCAGACCAGCGGTGATAGAAGCCCGGAATGGCGGGCTGCCAGTCAAAGCCAGCTTCTATGAGGATGCGAACGGCCTCGGGGTCCAGACGGTCAAGATAGACGTTAGCCATGCATTCAGCATCCACGACTGCAGAAGAGTGACAAGCGAGGTCCTGTGTCGGCGTGAACAGGCGGACACCGTTTGAGGTGCTTCAAGGCAGGGTCGAGATTGCGCTGTCGTTGTGTCGGCGGTTCGGCTCAATTGGCTCGCCAGCTCCTTGGCTGATCGGGACCGGTCACTGCCGATGGTATCCGCTCGTGACGGGTCCTCCCGTTTTGGTTGGTAAACAGTTGGCAAAACCATAGGGGCCGAATAGGCTGCCGGTTTGGGCCTGGGGGACGACGATGACTGCGGCAGAGGTGGAGCTGCTGTTCCAGCGGTTGGAGCGTATCCAACGTCGTATCAACCACCACGCAGGGGACGGCCACACGTGGCGGTGTACGTTTCCGGAAGGAGATACGACCACGTACGTACTGATCGGCGTGAAGGGTCCGGACGAGGTTGAGGATCAGATTCGTGAGAAGCTCGCGTGGTGGTGGAACACAAAGGACTATGTGAAGAAGCTAGCCAAATCGGTTGGGCAGTCGCCGCAGGCTATCGAGGACATGGTCAACAATGACCCGCGACTCGCCATCTGCGCGGACTTGGCGAATAGCCAGAATCGAGGTGGACTCGACCGAACGCACAAGGCCCGGTCCGGCACGAACCCTGTCCTCTCCCCAGTCATCTATAGGGCCGGAACGGTGGATGCAGCGATTCGCAGTATCACCTTTAGTCCCGGTGGTGTGGTCGCGGTGGTAGTTGACCCTGACAAGACGGAGTTTGTCGTTCCGCTCCGAAACGACGCAGGAGTCGTCATAGACGAGGCGTTGGACCTTTTGGCCTATGCCGTCTCCGTTTGGGAGAACGTGTTCAACAGGTTCCAGGGATCAGGCGCCTAACTCCGTGAAGCTATCAGCGTTGGACAACATGCGACAGATAGCGCGTGATTGCCTGGCACGCGCGAAGCGGTTGCTCGAAATCGGCGACGAGGCGTCTGTGCGGTACGCCTGTTTCGAGCTACGGCTGTGCATCGAGTACGTCACGTTTGATCAGCTCATGGTGTACTTGGTCGAAGTCGCTGACGATGCGCTCAAGAAGTGGACACCGAAACAGATCATCGACTCGCTGCGGGAAGTCGATCCGAACGCGGACGCGAGCGTGTCGATCGCGGTCGGGATTGAGGACACCCCCGGCGTTCCCGCGAAGGAAGTGACCCTGCTCGGCGAAGATCGGCGCTTCTCACTGAAGTGGGCGAATACCAATCACAATGCCCTCGGCAATTTCCTTCATGCTCCGACGATCGAGCAAATTGAGACTCGGCGAACCCCCGGCCTCGCCACTATGGTGGAGAAGGCGAAGCAGATCGCCGACACGCTGGGAGCAATTCTTTCATCGCCGGTCTTCGGGGTGAACTTTGGTCAGTTCTTCGAGTTCGACTGCGAGGATTGTGAGACGAAGATCAAGCGTCGTGAGGGCAGTTTTACCGCCGAGCAGGGAATCGTCTGCCCGAAGGGCGACTGCCGAGCTACTTACGACGTGCGATCGGTAGACGCTGGACTCGTGAAGCTGGGCCTTCGCCAGACTCCATATCGCTGTCCGGGTTGTCAGCAAGTCGGCGTCATCGGGAAGCATCGGGTGAGGGACGGGGCAGTAACAAAGTGTTCGGCCTGCGGTGTCGCCGTGAGAATCGAGCAGCGCCTTGTGGCTGTCGTTGGCGGCGGATCGGAGAATGAGGCGTAACTCACACTAGTTGGGTGGATGCGATGCGGTTTCCGCTCGTGTACGATGTCTCGCGCCCTACTCGGTGTGTGATGTCGCGGCTCTCGTTGGACAGTTGCCTGAGTCACTGTAGCCGCTCTCGCAGCGCTTCGTAAGGGGTCTTCCCGGCGAAGGCGGTGTGCGGCCGATGATGGTTGTAGAAGTTCTCCCATTCGGTGAGGCGTTTCCCGAGGTCCACGTCGTCCGTGTAGCCGAGGAGCTGATAGAACTCCTCCTGATCCGTGCGGTGCGAGCGCTCGACCTTGCCGTTGAGCTGTGGGGTGCGCGGCTTGATGTAGACGTGCCGGAT
>Ga0187893_10001774_pt1 | contig 49941 bp, 39 predicted proteins | sample MA1701074metaG_FD_139574 | JGI IMG/M metagenome (GOLD analysis project Ga0187893, IMG submission 139574) | White microbial mat communities from a basaltic lava cave in the Kipuka Kanohina Cave System on the Island of Hawaii, USA - MA170107-4 metaG ... | reverse complement strand
TCCACGCGCTCCGAACCAAGTCGCCGCCCAGCCTTCGCTGTGGTGAAGACCTTTGGGTAGCCCTCACTGATTCTGCAAGACTTAGCCCTCGCAAAACCCGCGAACTGCGAAAGTTCGGTTAACTACTAGAACAGATACTTGAGTCCAAACTGGATGATGCGACCGTCGCCGGCGCCGACGATTCGTCCGAACCCGGCAGGAGCATCCACGTTCGTACCAGGGCTGTTGAAGTTGGGGCGGTTGAGTGCATTAAAGAGCTCGGTACGGAATTGCAGGGCGTGCGATTCGGCGAAACCACGAAATCGTTTGAAGATACCCAGAGTGACATCGATGGAGCCCGGACCGCGGAGTTGGCTTTCCGCTCGCGGCGCGTTTCCGAACTCACCGACCCGATTGGCCGCATAGGCTGCGGTGTCGAAGTAGCGCACGATCCGCTCCGCGCGGGTGCGATCGTTCGAAAGGCGCGCATCGCGCAGACGATCCGGGCGATTGGGCTGCCCGCGAAGCGCGCGGTCCTGGGATGCGGAAAATGCCAGCGGAGCGCCACTGTACATCGACCAAATTCCGTTCAACTCCCAGCCATGCAGAATGGCCCGGGTCAGACCCCGTGTGGAAGAGCCGTACGGGATCTGGTAAATCCACGATGTAATGAAGGCGTGTGTGCGATCGTGATCGGCCGGTCCCCATTCCAGTCCGCGGTTCCCCGGGTCTGGAACGCCTCCATTATTGGTGAGGACGGAGTTGAGGTCTGTCAGAGTCTTCGAGAACGTGTAGGAGAGCAACATCGTGAAACCGGACGCGAACCGCCGGTCGAGTGATGCTTGCAATGCGTGATAGTTCGAGTTGACCACCGACTCAGCAAGGCTAAAGCGGGCGAAGTCTGGATGTAGCGGCCGGCGGGTATTGGTGTTGGCGACCGTCGACTGTCCCGGAATGTATCTCGCCGGATTGATGTCCCTAAGGTAGGGAATCCGGGTGCCACGTGTGCCAACGTAACTGATGGTGGCCAGAAAGTCGCGCGAGAACTCCCGTTGGACGCCAAGATTCCACTGCTGCATCATCGGTTCCCGATAGTTCGGCCCCATGGCGAAACCAGCGATCTCCTGGTCGAAGACGGCTCCCTGGCTGCGATCGTACGGGTGCGGGCGTCCGCCCGGATAGCCTGCCCACGGGTCGGCGGTACTCGGCGGATTCACGAGATCAATAATGCGAATGAATGGCTGATAGATTTGCAGTTGTCCCAAGACATTGGTCCAGGCAGGCGCGTAATAGATCCCATAGCCGGTACGAAGAACGGTCTTTTGATCGGGGGTAATCGACCAAGCGATCCCAATGCGCGGCGCCCAGTAGCTCTTGCTCCAGCTATAACCCGCCTGGTCGAGTGTCTGGCCGTCGACGTCCTTGTCGCCGGGATAAAGCAGACCCGGTGGTGCATTCGGATAGACTCGCGAGCGCTGCCCAGGCCGATAGAAGGCGGTCTGGTCCAGGTCCGATTCCGGGGGCAGAGGGATTTCGTACCGCAGACCGAAGTTCAACGTGAGCCGGCGGTTGATCTTGAAGTCGTCCTGGAAGTAGACGGCGCTGTGAAGACCGAGAGTCCTGTCGATGGCCGGATTGCCTTGACGGAACGTGTTCGCCCGGCCGAGGAAAAAATCGGAGAGTCCGAGCCCCGAGAAGTTGCCGGAGAACGAATAGAGTCCGTGTGTGCGCGACACCGAGTAGCCTTCCTGGGCCGTGTGCATGGTGTCGACTCCTATCATGAGGGTATGGCGTCCGACGATCCAGGAGAAGTCGTCGCTCCAACTATACGTCGAATAGTCGCGCAGCGTGGACAGCTCGGTGGAGCCTGAGAAGAAGCCCGAAACACTGAGCGCGGGAACGTTGGTGTTGTAGCGCGGATAGTTGGCGGACCAGCCCAACTCGCGAAGTTCGGCGTCAGTGAGCTTGGGAAACAGCTCCGCGTTCGAGAACGTCCCGTTGAAGCCGAAGCGCGCGGTGTTGATCTTATTCGGCGAGACAGTCCACACCCAGGTGGCTCCGATGAAGTCCGTCTGGTTGATGCCCCGCGAAGCCTGAAACGCCGGAAGGTCGCCGGCCGCAGATGGTCCCTCGCGCCTGGTCAGAAACGAGCGCGCACTTAGTTGATGGCGGCCCATCAGTGACTGATCGACCCGGATCAGAAAGGTGGTTGGATTATTGTCAGCCGGACGCTGGTAGCGATAGAGACCGGTCGGATCGCTGGTTGACGGCACGAACTTCCGCGTATAGCTGAGGGCCAGCGGGTCGAGGCGGCTCTGCGGAATGAGGTTGCCCGTGAACGGCTGATTGTTTTGCGGATCGCGGATGACCCGTCCGGCGCCCGAGAAGTCGCCGCGGAGTTGAAGATCGGTGGGAACAAACAGGCTCACCGGGGCCCCGAGCGGTTCTTTCTGTTGCTCGAAGTTGACAAACCAGAACGTCCTGTTGCGCCCATCGTACAGTTTGGGAATCAGGAACGGCCCGCCGGCAGCGATGCCATATTGATTCCGCTTACGCTTGGTTCGGGCCGGCAGGAAGAAGCTGCGGGCATCGAGCCTATCATTGCGCAGGAACTCGTAAGCGGAACCATGGATCGAGTTCGTGCCGCTGCGCGTCGAGACTTCCACCACACCGGACGCCCAACCGTATCGGGCTGAGGGAACGCTGGTTTGCACGCTGAACTCTTGAACTGAATCCGGGCTCGGGCTGGGAAGGATCTCGCCGTATGCAGTGTTGACATTCAGACTGCCGTCCAGGCGCACGTTCGCCATGTTGGAGTTCTGGCTGCCGGTTTTACCGCCGCCGATGTTAAAGCCGCCCGGTCCGGTGCCGGGGGCCAGGCGCGCGAGCTGGTACACGTTCCGGCCGTTGAGCGGAAGCTCGAGGATGCGCTTGGCATCTACCAGTTGCTGGATGGTGGCGGACTCGGTGGATACACGCGTCGCTTCGCCGGTCACCGTGATCTGTTCGGTGACGGCGCCAACCTCCATGGTGATATTCAGCAGCACATCCGCATTGGTCGTCAGGATCAAGTCCGACTTCAGGTACTGCTTGAATCCGGATGCTTCCGCGCGGATCTGATAGGTGCCGATGGGAAGCCGCGGCAAGACGAACCTTCCTTCGGCCGTCGTGGTGGCGAGGAACTCGAAATTGCGCTCCAATTGCGTGGCAGTGATCTTGCCTCCGGAGATCGCGCCTCCGCTCGCATCGGTGACGTTACCCGACAGCCTGGCTTCCTGCGCCAGGCAAGCGCAGGGAAATCCTAGAATCGCAAGAAGCAGCGCGCGGCCTGTCATATCAGTGGTCCCCTTCCTCGAAGTACGACGTCATCATATCCAAGTAAGACCCTCGCCAGTTAGCTCAGTCCCGGGCACAACGTCTGTCTCGAGAGCACATCCGCCGATTTGCCAAGCGGCTTGAAAGATAACGTAAGCGATTCCGCTAGTCAGTTTGTGAGCCATGCTTCAACGAGTGGCTTCAAGCACATTGCAAAAAAGAAGCGGAGATGAAAATGAAGAGACTCAACAATTCGCTGATCGCTATCGCCGCAATGGCGGTAGTCCCAACCGTGATGCCGGCCCAGGCCCCGGAATGCCAGGGGCTCACTTTCAACCAGAAGGCCGTGGCGCTGGCTACGCCAAGGGGAGGCTCCCTGGTAAACTTTGCGGGATCCGGCGGGCAACTAGACCCGGTTCCGTTGCTCGAAACCAGCTTCACTGTAGTCGGGTTTCCTGGACGCCCCGTTTGCGTGACCTTGACTTTCAGTGCACAAGTGGATCCTGGTGACAACTATGGCGTGTACCAAGCCTCGATCGACAACGTCCCGATGTCCGGTCATGCGCTGCTTTCCGAGTTCCCATTCGGACAGACGACGCCCGTTATTTTTGATGCGGTTAATCAGGTGACATACCTCACCCTCGACGGCTACCGCTTCCTCAACAGCGCTAATTCGAGGTTCGTGTCCTACACCTTCCTTGCTTCAGTCATGCCGGGCACGCACACGATGCGAATACGCGTGGCTGGTTGTTGCAGCCCAGTCCCAGTCGGTAACTCTCCGGTCTTCGTCCGGGCGGCGACGGCCTCTTTGAGATGGTAGGTAATCCTGGCCCTCGCCCGAACTTGAGGCGCACAGACAAAGCCGGGCTGGCCGTGGGGGCGCTGGACTCGAGCCCCTGGCGGGGCGGCATGCCGCCTCCTGCGGAGAACCGCCCCGTCGCTGGCGGAACGAAGCGTTCTTGGCTGTGCTTCGTGGAGAGTGTCGATGCAGATGCTCGGCGGCGCCCGTTTCCGGGACCGGAGCCGCAAAGCGTCAGGCCAGACTCTTTGGACTGCCCGAGCAATGATGCTCGCCGCCACGGCGCCTTAAGCGACGATGCTTGATATAATGAGTTACACCGAGTTGAACAAAAGCATGCGCCCGTAGCTCAGCCCGGATAGAGCGTCTGCCTCCGGAGCAGAAGGCCAGAGGTTCGAATCCTCTCGGGCGTACCATTTCTTACCCGTATGATGAACCAGTCACGACCCTAATGCGCTGGCTTGTTCTGTTCGCCACATCGGCAACCGCGGCTGAGATGTGGCCGCTGGAAAAACTATTCACCCGACCGTATGTGTGGGGGACGGAGCCCACCGAGATCACCTGGTCCAAAAAGGGCCATACGCTGGCCTTCCTTTGGAACGAAGCGGGCAACCGGTTTCTGGACCTGTACGCGTACCATGCGGATTCAGGGAAGCGGCATCGCTTGACCAATCTGGAGCCATTCCAGGACGAGCTTCTCGCCACTGACGAAGAAAAGGACGAACGCCGCCGCAGGAACCTGAGTCCGCTAGCCGGCATTTCGTCGTTCCATCTTTCCAACGATGGGGCCAATGCCGTCTTCAGCTATAAAGGGGACCTGTTCCTCGTTCCTACCGATGCTTCGAGGGAGCCGTTCCGGCTCACCCGCACAAGAGCGCCGGAATTGTCCCCCCAGTTTTCTCCCGATGGAAACAGACTCGGATCCATTCGCAATGGACAGCTCGTGGTACAGGATCTCGCGACTGGGCAGATCTGGCAAGTGACCGACATCGAGCCGCCGTTGCTGTTGACGGCTTATCGCTGGTCCCCGGACGGTAAGTCATTCCTGTATGAGACGCGTCGAGGACCCATTCGGCAGATACCCCTCCCCAACTATTCCGGCCGTTTCGTGACCGCTCCTCCGATTCTCCGAAGCGTCGCCGGCGAAGAACCGGTCGATTATGGGATCTTCGTCATTCCGTCCACGGGAGGAAAACCTCTTGCGATGGAGCTCGGAGACTTCGGAAGCCGGATCAATCCGGGATTACCGGAATGGTCACCTGACTCGACGCGTCTTGCATGGCGCACCGTGCATCCGGACATGAAGCGCCAGAGAATTCTTGTGCTGGATGCACAAGCGGGGAAACACATGGTGGCGGCCGAGGATCGAGACGAAGCCTGGGTTTTCTGGTCCGAGTACGGCTGGTCGCCGGATTCGAAACAGTTGTGGTTTACGAGCGAACGGGACGGATGGGCACACATCTACACGGTCCTGGCCACAGGAGGACCTGCCAAACAGATCACGAAAGGGGAGTTCGAGGCGCGCGCCGAGCGCTTTACGCAGGAGCCGCAATGGATCGGAGACTGGATCTATTTCTCATCGACGGAACCCGGCCCCTCCGAGCGGCACTTGTACCGGATTCACTCTGACGGTAGCGGTAAAGAGAAACTCTCGAGCCGCAGCGGAATCAGCAATGGAGTTGTTTCCGAGGATGGCCGCCACATTGCCTGGATGTTGGCGGATCTGAACAACCCGTTCGATCTATGGGTGGGAGATCGTCGCGTTACGACTTCCCCCCGAGCCGAATTCTCGTCGCTCCCCTGGCCTTCGACCCGATTCGTCACGTTTCCATCCAGGGGCGACCAACAGACAGTCCACGCCAAACTACTGTTGCCACCCGGCTATGATCCCGATCGGCGCGGATCGAAGATGTGGCCCTGCGTGTTTTTCATTCATGGCGCCGGTTACGCGACATCCGTCCTCAAGCAGTGGGGCAGCTACAACGACTTGCGGTACGTTTACAACGCCTGGCTGGCCTCGCAAGGGTACGTCGTCATGGATCTGGATTACCGTGGGTCCTCCGGGTACGGCCACAATTGGCGCACCGGAGTCTATCTGCACATGGGTGGTCTCGATTTGGACGATGTTCTGGGAGCGGTCGACTATCTTGCAGCTCTAGGGAACATCGACGTTTCGAAGCTGGGAATCTGGGGCGTGTCGTACGGCGGGTTCCTTACGAACATGGCCATGTTCCGCTCCCCGGACACGTTCAAGGCCGGCTCCAGTTGGGCCGCGGTAAATGAGTGGGAACACTACAACGCCTTCTACACAACGCAACGCCTGACAACGCCCGCTCTGAACCCGGAGGCGTATCGCCGTTCTTCGCCAATCCATTTCTCGCATCGGTTGAAGAATCATTTGCTGATCATCCACGGGATGGTGGATTCGAATGTCCTGTTTCAGGATGCCGTTCAACTCACGGAAAAGCTCGTGCGTGAAGGCAAGGATTTTTCGCATGTCTACTATCCGCAGGAGGATCACGCATTTGTTCGCGACGAAACCTGGATCGACGCCGTGCGCCGGACGTCCGAGTGGTTCGCCCGTCATTTGAAGTAAGCAAATGACCATTCCGCGGCTGTACCCGATCCTCGACGTAGGTTTATTAGAGGATCGTGGGGTCAGCGTGGTGGATGCTGCGCAAGCCATGATCGACGGCGGCGCGCGGATTCTTCAGTGGAGGTGCAAAGCGCCCATCTCCCGCGGCTATTTCCAGCAGGCGGAACGCATCGCCGAGCTATGCCGCAAGAACGCGGTCCTTTTCATAGTCAATGACCGGGCCGACATCGCGAGACTCCTGGATGCCGGACTTCACCTCGGGCAAGACGACCTTCCGCCGACGCCGGCAAGGGATCTGATCGGCCCTGCGTGCCTGGGGCTTTCGACACACAATCGGGATCAGCTTCGCGCGGCGGGCAACGAACCCATCGATTACGTTGCTCTCGGTCCGATTTTCGATACAGCCAGCAAGCAGAATCCGGGTCCCACCGTGGGAATCGAGAACCTCCGCCAATGGCGCGAGCTAGCCAGGGCTCCACTCGTGGCGATCGGCGGCATGGAGCGCCGAAAAGCGCGCGAGGTAATCGAGTCAGGCGCGGATTCGGTGGCTGTCATCGGTGATCTGCTTCCCGCGGAGAGCACGATGACGTCAATTCGCCAACGGATCGAAGAGTGGCTCACATTGATTGAGTAAGGCTCTGACTATGTTATAGTTGGCAATCTGTTTTTGAATCCACATGAGGTGATGGCATGAGCCTGTTGGCCACCAAACCGCTGGACCGCATTCTTCAGGAAGCCGATTCCACCGGGGAAAAAACGACCCTGCACCGTACGCTCAGCGCCAACGCCCTGGTGGCGCTGGGAATCGGGGCCATCATCGGAGCCGGCATCTTCTCGCTGACCGGGACGGCGGCGGCACAAAACGCCGGCCCCGCCATTGTTGTTTCCTTCATCCTGGCTGGGATTGGTTGCGCGCTTGCCGGTTTCTGCTATAGCGAATTCTCAACGATGATCCCGATCGCCGGCAGCGCCTACACGTATTCCTATGCCACTTTAGGGGAATTCGTCGCCTGGATCATCGGTTGGGACTTGGTTCTCGAGTACGCGGTGGGCGCAGCGACGGTGAGTATATCGTGGTCCGGGACGCTGGTGTCGATTCTTCACTCGATCGGCATCGAACTCCCGGCAGCGCTCATCGCATCACCCTTCCAAACGGTCACACTGCCCAACGGTGAAACCATAACGGGCCTGATCAACCTGCCCGCTGTGCTCATCGTGGTGGCCCTTTCGATCCTGCTGATCATCGGAATTCAAGAATCGGCGCGGGTGAATTCGGTAGTCGTCGTGATCAAGGTTGCCGTGGTGGTGCTGTTCATTGTGATCGGCTACCAGTATGTGAATGGAAACAACTATGTGCCCTTCATTCCTCCCAACGAAGGTCCCGGCAGGTTCGGATGGGAGGGCATTTTGCGTGGAGCCGGAGTGATCTTTTTCGCCTATATCGGTTTTGACGCGGTTTCGACCGCGGCGCAGGAAGCCAAGAATCCAAAGCGTGACATGCCCGTCGGAATCATCGGCTCGCTGGTGATTTGCACGGTGCTCTACATTCTCTATTCCAGGGTCTTGACCGGAGTCGTCAATTACAAGGATCTCAACGTCAGCGCACCACTCGCCGTTGCCGTGGATCGAATACCGTATCCTTGGCTCGGATTGGCCATGAAGGTAGCGTCGCTCGCCGGACTGACCTCGGTGATCCTGGTCATGCTGCTGGGCCAATCCCGTGTGTTCTTCTCGATGTCGCGGGACGGCTTGCTGTGGCCCATCTTCTCTCGGGTCCACCCGAAATTCCGGACGCCCTACTTGTCGAACGTCATACTCATGGTCATGGTGTCGGCCTTTGCCGCTTTTGTGCCGATTTCGGTAGTAGGAGAAATGACCAGCATCGGGACCCTATTCGCTTTTGTCCTGGTCAGCATCGGGATCATCATCATGCGCAAGACGGCGCCCGATCTCCCCAGGCCTTTCAAGACACCGCTGGTTCCCTTTCTGCCGATCGCGAGCGTTCTGGTAAATCTCGGGTTGATGGCCGGATTAGGCATGGACAACTGGCTTCGCCTGATAGTATGGCTGCTCATTGGAATGCTGATCTATTTCGGCTATAGCCGATCCCACAGCAAGTTACAGGGAACGAAATCCTAGAAGGAATATTTCAAGCCAAACTGAATGATTCGGCCGTCGGCCGCTGAGCTGATCCGCCCGTAGCTCGCGGGCGCGTCGGGGTTCGCGCCCGGGTTGTTGAAGTTCGGGCGATTGAGTGCGTTGAACAGTTCGGTTCGGAACTGAAGCTGATGGGATTCGCGAATGCCGCGGAATCGTTTCTGCACGCCCAGGGTGAGATTGATATCGCCCGGTCCCTGGAGTTGGCCTTCAGCGCGCGGCGCCGTGCCAAACTGACCTGTGGCGTTGGGCACGAACGCCGAGCGGTCGAAGTATTCGGTGATAAGCTGCGCCCGGGGCCGGTCGTACGAGAGGCGCGGATCCTTAATCCGGTCTGGCCGGTTCGGGTGCGCTCGCAAACTGCGATCCTGCGAGGTGGCGAACTGCAGTGGCGACCCGGAATAAGCCGACCAGATGCCGTTGGCTTCCCAGTTTCCGAAGAGGAGTCCGGCTGGGCCACGGGTCAGGGGTCCGGCAGGGATCTGCCAGATCCAGGAGGCGACAAACGCGTGAGTCCGGTCGAAGTCCGACGGGCCCCACTCGAGGCGCCGGTTGTCGGGGTCCTGGCCGCCCCCGGCGTTGGTCAGCACGCTGTTCATGTCATGCAGGGATTTCGAAAAGGTGTAGGAAAGCAACAGCGTGAGGCCGCGCCGCAGCCGCCTGTCAAGCGATGCCTGCAGTGAGTTGTAGCTCGAGTTGGCCACCGACTCCATCAGGCTGAATCGTGCGAAGAATGGATAGAGCGGCCGCCGGTTATTGGTGTTGGCTACGCTCGACTGCCCCGGAATGTAGACGGGCGCGTTCATGTCGCGCAAATAGGGAATGTGCGTGCCCCGGCTGCCGGCATACCCGATCGTCATCAGCCAGTCCCGCGCCACCTCCGCCTGGATATTGACGTTCCACTGCTGCATCATCGGCTCCTTGAACCCCGGGCCATAGGAGAGACTCACGATTTCGCGATCGAACACCGCGTTGCGGTCCGGCGTGAAGGGATGAGGATTGCCGCCTGGTAAATTGGCCCATGGGTTGGCGGTGCTCGGCGCAGCCACGATATCGATGATGCGTGTGAACGGCTGATAAATGGCAAACTGCCCTTCGATATTCGACCAGGATGGATTGTAGTAGACGCCGTAGCCCATACGGAGGACAGTCTTTTGATTGCCGGTGAGGGCGTAGGCGAGGCCGACTCGCGGCCCTACACCCGTCTTGAACGCGGTCCTTCCAGCGCGCGGCACTCCCGGATCTCCGTGAAACAGCATCCCCGGATGAGCATTCACGTAGACCTGCGACTTGGCTCCCGGCCGATATTGCATCGCCGCATTGTTGATCGCGACCGGCGGCAGCGGCAGCTCGTAGCGTAGTCCGAGGTTGATCGTCAGCCGCCGATGCGCCTTCCAGTCGTCCTGGAAATAACCGGACAGATGCAATCCTCGAACGTTGTCCGGCGCCGGACTGCCCTGCCGGAACAGCGAGGGCCGTCCCAGCAGGTAGTCCGTCAGCGCCAAACCGGAGAACGACCCGTTGAATGTGTACGAACCATTGGTGCGCGACATGTTGTCGTCTCTTTGCACGGTCCGTATGCCATCGTGGCCGAATTGCAGCGTATGCTTGCCGCGGATCCAGGTGAAATCGTCGCTCCAGGACCATGTGTTGTAATCGCGCGGGATCCGGATTTGCTCAATCGACGCCTGGAAGTAGCCGGACACATTCAAGACAGGAAAATCGGGCGTGTAAGTGTAGTAGTTCGGCGCCCAGCCGAGTTTCTTCAAGTCGTCCAGCGCGATCTGCGGCCGGTATTCGTTGCTGGTGTACCATCCGTTGTAACTCACACGAGCTACGTTGATCTTGTTCGGCGACACGTTCGCTGTGTAAGTGAAACCGTAAAGGTCCGTTTCAAACTCGACAGTTCCCTGCTGGAACGCGGGAAGATTGCCGTGGCCGGTGGGTCCTTTGCGCCGCGTGATGAAATTGCGGAAGTCCAACTGGCGCCGCCCTGAACCGAGCGCGTGATCGATGCGGGTGAGTATTTGGAACGGATTGTTGTCACGCGGGCTTTGATAGCGGTGCGTTCCGAGCGCATCCTGCGCCGCCGGCACGTATTGACGAGCGAAGTTGATCGCCAGCGGCTCAAGCCGGTTGACCGGAATCTGGCTGTTTGGGAAAGGCTGGTTATTCACCGGATCGCGGATCACCCGGTTGAGGGCGGAGAAGTCGCCCCGGAGCTGGGCTTCGGTCGGCACGAAGATCGTTGTTGGAGATCCCAGCGGCTCCTTCTGCTGCTCCCAATTGACGAACCAGAACGTGCGGTTGCGCCCGTCATAGAGTTTCGGGATCAGCACCGGACCACCGGCGGCCACTCCATACTGGTTTCTCTTGCGCTTTACCTTCTCCGCCAGGAAGAAGTTTCGCGCATCGAGGGTGTCATTGCGCAGAAACTCGTAAAGCGAACCATGCAGTGCGCTGGTGCCGCTGCGCGTCGAGACTTCAATCACGCCGGCCGCATAACCGTAGCGCGCCGGCGCCACGCTGGTCTGAATCGTGAACTCCTGCACGGCATCGGGACTCGGCAGCGGCAGCGTCTGCTGGAACACGTTGTCGATGTTCAGCGCGCCGTCCACTCGCACGTTGGCCATCCCGCTGTTCTGGCTCCCGGAGCGGCCGCCACTAATATTGATACCGCTGGCCCCGGTGCCGGGAACCAGACGTGCGAGGTTGTACACGTTGCGTCCATTGATCGGAAGGTCCACTATCCGCTTACTATCGACGAGCTGTTGCAGCGTCGCGGATTCGGTGCCGACCCGGCTGGCTTCCGCTGAAACAGTCACCTGCTCGGAGACGCTTCCCAGCTCCATCGCGATATTCAGCAGCGCATCGGCGTTGGTCGTGAGGTTTAGGTTGGATTGAACGAAGCTTTTGAAGCCGGAGCGCTCCGCCTTGATCTGATAGGGCCCGATCGGAAGGCGGGGCAGAATGTACCGGCCTTCGGCATCGCTCATCGTACTGAACGCGAGGCTTCTCTCTGTCTGCGTGGCCGTAATGGCCGCGCCGACAATCACGGCCCCCGAGGCATCCGTCACGGCGCCAGTCAGCCGTGCTTCCTGGGCGCAGGCGGCAACGGCGAAAATCAACGATGGGGCGATGAAGAGCAGATGTCTCACTGAAGTCCTCTCCTATCCATTTGCCGTCAGTGTATACCAAAGCAATGGGTACGCACACTCCAGCCCGGCCTTCGTGCCCGATTGGTTGAACTCCGCAGCCGGCTATCTATTGGCAGCTCCTCCGACGAGTCATATTTTCGGCATACAACAACAAAGAAAGTACTAGAGATGTTCTAGACCTCCTCCCTCTTTGCGGGCAATGGAAATAAGGTGTCCGCCTGACAAATTGGACTTGGCCGAGTCCCTTCTCTAAATGTTGATTCACCGGGTGTCGATAGAACAGACATGAGAGAGGACGGGCCGGCTTTGCCGTTGAAACCGTTCGTAGTCGACATGGCAGCCCACAACGTCACACCAATTGTCCCGCTCGCCTCATCCCTGCAGGGTCTACGGCCAAATGGCGTGACAGACTTGCCTGCTTCGATTGCCTTGGGCACTATCTCGAAGCTGCTGTTCGATTCCAACACGGATCTCGAGATCGGTGAACGCCAGCCTACGATACTAATTCTGGACGATCTCGACATCAACCGGCGCCTGTTGCGCGCGATGCTGAAAACGGCCTCGTATAAGGTATTGGAAGCCAAGCGGGCTTCGGACGCGCTGACGATGCTCGAGCGGGAACAGGTGGATTTGCTCATTCTCGATCTGATGATGCCGGAAATGAGTGGTCTCGAGTTCTGCCACAAAGTGAAGTCGAACCGTACAACGCACTTCACCCCGATCCTGATGATTTCGAGCGTACAGGGGATCGAAAACGAGATTGCCGGCATCTCCTCGGGAGCGGACGAATTTCTCACCAAGCCGCTGCATCCGGACGTGGTGCGGACCAGAGTCCGCGCGATGCTGCGGAACAAGGCGGCGATCGATTCGTTGGAGGAGGCGGAAACGATCCTGTTCGCACTGGCGCAGGCGGTGGAGAAGCGCGACAAGTACACGGGGGATCACTGTGACCGGATGACACGCTACAGCGTAGCGCTCGGCTCGGCTCTGGGCTTACCAAAACACCAGCTTGTGGCGCTGCACCGCGGCGGATTCATGCACGACATCGGGAAGGTGTGCGTGCCGGACGCAATCCTGTTCAAGAAAGGTCCATTGACCGAGGAAGAATGGGTCGTGATGCGATCCCACACGACTAAGGGAGAGGACATCTGCCGCCCGATGAAGACGCTCGCGCCCGTACTTCCGATCATCCGCAATCATCATGAGCGTTGGGATGGCAGCGGATATCCAGATGGTTTGAAGGGTGAAGACATTCCACTGCTGGCGCGAATTCTGCAAATCGCCGACATCTACGACGCCCTGACCACAGCGCGACCGTATAAACCGGCGCTATCGATCGAGGAGGCCCTTCAGATTCTCGAAGATGAAGTGCGGCGGGGATGGCGCGATCCGGAGTTAGTTCCGTTGTTCAGCCAGTGCATTCAGAAGACAGAGCGGCCAGGCCCGGATCTGGATCCGAAGGACTGGTCCAAGGCGCAGACGTTCCAGCAGTCGCTCGAGAACATGCGGCGCGAACTAATGAAGTAGCAGATCGCAAGCCGGAGGCTCGCGCCACAGGATCACTTGCGCTTCGCCTTGAACTCCGAGCCTTCCTTCCACTGGGGTTTGGTGTCCGCCTGGAGAACCCGAAAGCCGACGTCGAACAGCAACGCGAGATCTTCCACGGCGCCCGCCAGGTCCCAATCGGATTTCACTTCATCGCTGACCTTGTGATAGTCGTTGTTGGTGTATTCGTCGCGCTTTTGTCTAGAATACCCGGCCGGTTTGCCCTGGAAGTCGTCCCCGGAATCAACATACAGAGCCGGTACTCCCTGTTTTGCAAACTCGAAGTGGTCGGAGCGGTAGTAGAATCCCTTCTCCGGCTCAGGATCATCGGCCAGGACACGATTCTGTGCCTTTGCTGCTTCAGCGAGAGTATCTTCCAGTGTTGATTGCCCGCGACCGACCACAACTATGTCCTTTGTGCGACCCCATTGATTCACGCCATCCATGTTGATGTTCGCGAGCGTCTGTACGAGCGGATAAAGCGGATTCTCGGCGTAGTACTGAGCGCCGAGCAGTCCCTTTTCTTCGGCGGTGACAGAGAGGAACAGAACCGATCGCCGAAGCTGCCCTTTGAGGGAAACGAATGCTTTGGCGAGCTCGAGAAGTCCTGCCGTGCCAGAGGCATTGTCCAGCGCACCGTTGAAAATCTGATCACCCTGTCGCGCCGGATCTTTTCCCAAGTGATCCCAGTGGGCAGTGTAGACCACGACTTCATTGCTGTCCGGACCGCCGCCGCGCACGAGCGCGAGGACATTTTTTGACCGCACCTCGCGGATGGCGTTCCTGGCTTCAAAACTCGCCCGCGCATTCAGCGTGACAGGACGAAACTCCGCGGTGGCGGCCTGCTGCTTCAATTCGTCGAAGCTCTTACCGCTGGCCGCGAGCAGTTCCTTTGCCTTGTCGAGTGAGATCCAGGACTCCACGGGCACGCGGCCGCGGTTGCGGTCAGGGCGCAGAAGATCGAAGTTCTCACGACCCCAACTTCCCGTGACGACTTCAAATGGATAGCCCGCGGGACCAGTCTCGTGAACAATGATCGCCGCGGCGGCGCCCTTCGCGGAGGCGATCTCGTACTTGTAGGTCCAGCGGCCGTAGTAGGTCATTGCCTTGCCCTTGAACATCTTTCCGTCCGAGGTGGGCGGATCGTTGATCAGCATGAGCAGAGTCTTGCCCTTGACATCGAGACCCTTGTAGTCGTCCCAGTTGTATTCGGGGGCAACCACTCCGTAGCCGACGAAAACGATGTCCGCGTCCTTCACCGCATTCGACTCAACCAAAGGGCGCGACACTCCGACAAAGTCCTTCAAAGGATTCAGAGCGATCTTCTTGCCGCCGGCCGTAATGGATCCCGTCACCCGCGAGGTGATGCCGGCTAATGGCACTTCCTGCGTATAAGTACCGTTGGGGTTGCCGGGTTCCAAACCCAGCTTCTTGAATTGATCCTCCAGATAGCGGACGGTCTTCTCTTCGCCAGGTGTGGCGGGCGCGCGGCCCTCGAATTCATCGCTCGAAAGTACTTTAGTATGAGCCATGAGCGACTCGGCAGTCATGAGTTTGCGTGCGGCGGCAGAGTCAGGATGACGGGAACACGCGGCAAGAATGAGCGCGGCAATCAGCGGCAGGGAAATTCGCATCAGAGCAAGTATCGCACTGCTTGCCGGAGGTACACTCATACGCATGACTTCAGTTACCAGGAGACGGTTCGGACGCATGGCTCTGGCTTCGCCGGCAATGGCTGCAGCGGGAGCTTCGAAATACACAGGCGCGTTAGATGGATTCGAGTCGAAAGTGCCGATCGACTCGTTTGACCCGGTCGCATGGACGCGGAAACGGTATGATGAAATGCCGCTGCGTCTCACTTTCCGCGCCAAGAGCCGCAAGGATGCGGAAGCGTGGCAAAAGAAACTGCGCGCCAAGGTCATCGAGCTGATCGGCGGATTTCCCGCTCAACGAACACCTCTACGACCGCAAACCCTGGAAACGAGCGACTTCCCCAGCTACCGGCGTGAGAAGTTCGTCATCGAAACTCGTCCCGGACTCGCGGTGCTTGGCTACCTGCTCACACCCAAGAACGGCAAAGCGCCATTTGCTCCGATGATCTGCCTGCCCGGGCATGGCCGGGGCGTCGACGATGTGGTTGGGATCGATGAAGAGGGCCGTGACCGCACCAACAAGGCGGGATATCAACACGACTTCGCGATCCAGGCTGTCGAACACGGCTTGGCAGCCGTGGCCATCGAGCAAATGGCGTTTGGTTGCCGGCGACATGCTGCGGCCAAGGCACGCTCGCTCAGCCAAGCGTCGTGCCAGCCTACGGCAGGAGCGGCGATGCTGATGGGCGAAACCATGGTGGCATGGCGTGTGTGGGATGTCATGCGGACGATCGATTGGATCGAAACGCGGCCGGATCTCGACAAGTCACGCGTGGGTTGCATGGGGATCTCCGGGGGCGGAACGATCACAGTGTTTTCAGCGGCGCTCGAGCCGCGGATACGGGTCGCCTTTTCGAGCGGATACCTGAATACGTTCAAGGACTCGATCTTCAGCATCTCGCACTGTATCGATAACTACGTGCCTGGGATCCTGCACTGGGCCGAGATGTACGATGTCGCCGGACTGATCGCGCCACAGCCGTTGTTCATCGAAAGCGGCGAGAAGGACAACATCTTCCCGGTTGCGGCTACTCGTGAAAGCTTCGCGAGGGTCAAGAAGGTGTATGAGATGTTTGGCGCGGAGGCGTCTCTGGATCTCGAGATCTTCCCGCAGGAGCATGTCTTCCACGGAGTGAGAGGACTGCCGTTCGCCGCCAAACACCTGCTCGGCTGAGGAATAAACCTGCAACACCGAGTCCTATAGGAGTGTAAACACGATGTCGGGACAGCTAACCGGGAAAAACGTACTCATCACAGGCGCATCGTCAGGTATTGGCCAGGCGATTGCAATCCGATTTGCGAAGGAAGGCGCCAATGTCGCCATCAACTACCGCAGCGGGGACGAACAGGCCGAGGCGACGCAAGCGATGGCGCGCCTGGTAGGTCCCTCGCCGGCCGCCAAACACCTGATCGTGCAGGCGGACGTATCGAATGAAGATCAAGTGAAGGCGATGTTCGGTAAGACACTCGAAGCCTTGGGGCGTCTGGATGTGCTGGTCAACAACGCGGGCATTCAAAAGCCATGTCCCAGTCACGAGATTGAAACAGCCGACTTCGACCGGATTCTCGGCGTCAATCTCCGCGGGCCGTTTCTGTGCGCGCGTGAGGCGCTGCGGCACTTCCTGTCGCGGCCCGGCGGCGGCGTGATTCTGAACAACTCCTCGGTACACGAGATCATCCCAAAGCCGAAATATCTCAGCTACTCCATTACCAAGGGTGGGATGGAGAATCTGACCAAATCGCTGGCGCTCGAGTACGCAGGCAGCGGGATTCGCGTAAACGCCGTGGGACCGGGCGCGGTGGTGACGCCAATCAACAAGGCCTGGATCGACAATCCCCAGGCGCGCGCCGAAGTCGAAAGCCACATTCCAATGAGCCGCGCAGCCGAGGCGGATGAAATCGCCTCCGTGTTCGCATTCCTCGCTTCAGATCAGGCGAGCTACATCACAGGACAGACAATTTTCGCTTGCGGCGGGCTCACGCTATATCCGGAGTTTCGGGTGGCGTGGTCTTCCGGAGAGCGCTAGCCGCGCGGCCTTCGCCCTTGGGCCACATTGGCGCGTTGTTGATGTCAACCGCGGTGAAACCATCGTCGGTCGAGGAGTAACCCATGCTCCAATACCCCTTGCTTGAAAACAAAGTTGCGTTGATCACCGGCGCCAAAGGCGGCTTGGGCAACCACGTCACGGACGCCTTTCTTCGATCTGGAGCGAAGGTCGCTGGTGTTTCGCGTTCGATTCAGGCAGCGGACCTTCCTTCGCCCAACTTCGTTGGGGTTCCCGCTGAGCTTTCGGCGCTGGCAGCGGCGCAGGGAGTCGTCAACATCGCAATAGAAAGGTTTGGCCGCATCGACATTTTGGTTCATTTGGTGGGTGGATTCGCCGGGGGTCCAACCGTGGCCGAATCCGATTACGTAACGCTTGAGACGATGCTCAACGTGAACTTTCGCTGCGCCTAACATATGCTGCGCGCAGTCCTGCCCGTGATGCGCACGCAAGGAACCGGTAGAGTGGTCGCCATCGGAAGCCGTACCGCTCAGATGCCGGCCGCTGGCTTGGGTGTTTATTCAGCATCGAAGGCGGCGCTGGTGAGACTGATCAGCACGGTGGCATTGGAGAACAAGGATGCCGGCATCACCGCAAATACGATTCTGCCCGGCACGATGAACACTCCGGCAAATCGGGCAGCGATGCCGCACGCAGACTCGACCCGCTGGGTGGATCCGGCGCAGGTGGCAGCGATGTGTGTGCACATGGCTTCCGATATCTCCTCGCACGTCAATGGTGCAGTGATCTCTATCTACGGAGGCGAGTTGTAACGGCATGCACGTCGGGCCGAGATCTCCGAGTGGTTGCTAGCGACATAAACAGCCGTGGGTATCGTATTCGCGGTCATGTACTTGCAGTACGATTTAATCCGCGTGGGGAAAGCCAGTGCAGATAGAAGGGCTTCTTTCGAATGGCCCAAATCTTTCCACCTTCAGGCAGCGCGGATTACGGAGCATAGATGCTCGCCAGACGGGATAAACTATAGCTTGATGAAGTTTGCCGCTGCGTGCCTCGCTGTTCTGGTGCTGCCGTTGGCAGCCGACGCACAAAAAAGTAAGGAACGCAGCCGCAAAGACAAAGACAAAGGCAAGCCACCAGACGTTCTCGTTCTGGACTTCAAAATCTATCGCGAAGGCTCTAACATCGCCGTCGAGGGCAGAGTGAAGAACAATGCACTGCTGCCGTTCAAAGGTCTGATCCTGTTCATCGAATTTCTCGAACCGGGAGGCCGCACGATCTCCCGCATGAACCACCGCATCGTTGACGACCGCCTGGAGCCCGGCGACGATGCCCAATTCAGCGCCCAAACACCCGACCAGGTCCGCGCCGTTCACGTCCGCATGGATGCCGAGGACAAGGATGGGCGGTACCTGACGATGGACAAACCTGGTCCTTACACCATCGAGTAGAAAGTCGGATCGTTTCGTTTTTACAAAACTTTTACAACTTCTAAACGACCTGCCTGCGTCATCTCCGTAACATTGACCTAGAGGTAAAAGAAGCATATGCTTTCCCTCCCCAATACGACCTACCGCGATGAACACTTTATCGTCGATTTCCAGAAGCAGGCGGCTTCCATCGACAGTCGCGCTATGACATTGACCAGGAAGGAGTTTGAGTTGATCGCAACGCTCTGCTCCAACGCCGGCGAAATCGTCCCCCGCGATGTCCTACTTCGGGACATCTGGGGTTACTCGCCTGAGATTCGGACCCGGACTCTGGATGTCCACATCCGTCGGCTCCGCAAGAAGATGGGCGCTTTCGGCGACCTTTACATCGAGACCATCTTCGGTGTCGGGTACCGTTTCCAGCCGTATCGTGCGACGCGACCTTTCTATAACCATCTCGTCGCCTGACGCCGCCGGCTGCCGATAAATCGCAGCGCGGCGTCCGCGCAACAGCCTCTCAGCACACCTGAGTCTGTCGCATTCAAACCTGTCCACCTATCCGCGCGGTAGGAACTAAAGGCCAGGGCCATCCACAGGAACCGTGGCCAGATTATCGTTCCAAAGGGCGGCCAACTTACAGTAAAGCCACAGACGACGATCACTACTCCTCCCTCCATCGCAGGCTTGCCATAAGCTCTCACTGAAATTTCCCCGACAGACTGTAACCGGCGCCGTAGGCAACGGTGGCGATGTCAAGGCCCGACGCCGTAAAGGTAGACACGATCCGATTCTGTACACCCAGACCGCCTGGCACAATGGAGGAACCAGTCGGGGGAAGATTCAGCAACACGTAGGCCGGGATGGTAAATTGCCCGGCGCTGACCGGAGCAGCGCACAGGAAAGCCGCTGTTACACCGCTGTTACCTGGGTATCGGGAATGCCTCCGGTCCATGTGACCGTGAGATCTTTCGAGCGATCTATCATTCGGGTGGAATTCTCTTCCGCGCTGACTTGCTCCGCGCACTGTCGATCAGAACCTGCTGCATCGCTCGCTGGGCGACGCGGAAGAAGCGCTCTTCATCGAGAACGGGCGTTCCCAGTGGGCTGCAGCGTATGCCCGGCGCGTTCCTTCCGCAGAAGCGCTAGCGCGATCGACCGCAGCCGCCGAAATGTCATTCCATAAAAGGCATTCTGAGCGAACTGACTGCCCTGCTGCGTCTTCTCATACAAAACCGCGAAAGTCTCGCTGGCAGGGCAACGGCTATCACGCATACATCTCTAGACAACCAAGTCTATCACCTGCGTTTGGACAGGGGTCGACTCGAAGCCGGCATCCAGTAAAACTTTAGGGACTAGCCTACGAAGAGAGCAAATAGATTCGCTACGAACTCGTAAATGATGATGATTGGTTCAGGCATATCGCCGCCTCCGAATGACTCATCGACGGCGGGATCGCGAAACTATAGGAGCAGAGCTCTTTTCGTCCGCTAATACAATTGAAGTAGCGCACGCTTCGGTGGAGCGAGCTTTAGCTTGCAACGGAGGCTTCGCCGGCTTCAGCCTCTATAGTGCCGAGTTTCAACTCGCGATCTGGACCGTGGCCTGAAGCCCACGGCGGCATGCTGAAGCGTGCGCCACTCAAAGTGGACCAGTAGCTATACCTGTGGTTACCCCAGCACCCGTAGCGGACTCGCTTCCCGTAACCCCTTCTCTGTCACGTCCCCCACAAGAACCTCGACGATCCGATTCGCCGGCCGCCGCTCCACCATCTCGACGGGAATATAGTTATCGCTCAACGCCGCGCCCGGCTTATCCAACGTCAACACACTCAGCCGGCGACCCAGAAACTTGCGCCGGAACGCCTCGTTTTTCGCCGCCGCCAATTCCCGCAATGTCTGGTTCCGCCGCCGGCGAATTACTATCGGAACTTGATCCTTCCGCGCCGCTGCCGGAGTCCCGGGCCGCTCCGAATACGTGAACACATGCAGATATGTGAATGGCATCGCTTCGATGAACTGCCGGTTCTGGTCGAATTCTTCCTCATTTTCTCCTGGAAATCCAACCATCACATCCGCGCCGAATGCCGCATGCGGCATCAGCGAGTACGCGCGATCGATGCGGGCGGCGTAGTGCCGCGCGCGGTACCGGCGTTTCATCCGCTTGAGAACCGAGTCACAACCCGACTGAAGTGGCGCATGGACATGCTTTGCGATCCGCGGCGACGCCGCCATCAGCTCCAGCAGTTCCTCGGACAAGTCCATGGGCTCGATCGAGCTCAAACGCAGCCGTTCGACGGGCGTTTCTTCGAGCAGTCGGCACACTAGTCCGGCCAGACGCAACGATTGAGGATTCCCCGGATCGCGTCCCCAACGCCCCAGATTGATCCCACTCAATACAATCTCCCGGTAACGTGTAGCGAGATTCCGCACCTGCGCCACAACGTCATCCGCCGTCGCGCTTCGGCTTGGTCCGCGCACCGAAGGAATGATGCAGAAGGAGCACCGGTTGTTGCATCCGTCCTGGATCTTTAGATTTGGCCGAGTGCGGTCTGCGGACGCCTCCTCCACCGGCGCGGACAGGAAATTCTTATGCGCACTTATGTCACCGGTGAAAATCTGTCCATGAAAGTCGAGACGATCACCTCCCAACAAGTCTGGGATCTCCACCTTGTGTGAATTGCCGACCACCCAACGTACACCTGGGAGGGCGGATACCTCTTCCGGCGCACGCTGCGCATAACATCCCGTCACCAGCATCTCGGCCAGCGGATTTTCTCGATGGACACGGCGGATTGTCTGACGAACGTCTTCGTCGGCGGTCCCTGTAACGGTGCACGTATTCAGTACAACCAGTTCCGCGTCTTCCCATTCGTTTACCTTGCGATGGCCGTGATGCTCGAGCATCGAAGACAGTGCGGCTCCGTCGGCCTGGCTGGCGCGGCAGCCGAAGTTGTGCACGTAGAATCGAACCATCTTTCACCCATTTTAGCGAATCAGCATAAACCGCCTGCTGGTCAACGCCGATGATTGGCACGTGGGGTTGGATCGCGTTCTCACGCAGGAAGAAATCGACAGCGTATTCCGCAAGCTGCGGGATTCGGTCCGTCAGGACGACCCTTCGCAACTCGCACAGTCTTACGACTTTCGCCGGCCGGACCGCATTGCCAAAGACCAGTTACGGGCCATCCACCTTCTGCATGAAAACTTCGCGCGCACACTTGCATCCAGCCTTTCCGCCTATCTGCGCGCATACGTGATTGTCAACCTGGTATCTGTGGAGCAACTCTCCTTTATGGAGTTTTCGCAGTGCCTGCCCTCGCCCACCATCATCACTGCCCTAGCGATGCGGCCCTATGAGGGCAGCGCCGTGATGGAAATGAATCCGAACCTTGTCTTTCCCGTGATTGAGATTCTCCTGGGTGGGAGCGGCCGCACGGCTCCGGTCAAGATCGACCGTGAAATCACGGAGATCGAGCAAAGCATTCTCGAGGCCCTCTACCGGATCGTACTGCACGACATGCGGCAGGCCTGGCGCGCCGTCACGACCCTGGACTTCGAGATCGCAGCCACCGAAACCGAGCCGCAGATGCTCCAGTTACTGGCTCCGAGCGAAGCCGTGGTCGCCATCAGCATGGAGATCCGGATCGGCGACAATGTCGGCATGATGAATATCGGGATTCCTTCGATCGTCATCAAGATGCTCCGGCAGAAATTCGACCAGCAGTGGTCAGTACGTAAAAGCGAGTCTTCCGAGGAGGAGCAGAGGCGAATCTTCCGGCTCCTTCAACCCGCTGAGTTGTATATGGATGTCCGGCTGAATGGTCCCACAATCAGCACACAGGATCTGCTGAAACTGGAGGATGGGGACGTGCTGAAGCTGGACTACGCCGTGGATAAGCCGCTGACGCTCGAAATCAATGGTGTGAAAAAGTACACCGGGCAAATCGTGGAAAGCGGCCGCAAGCGCGCCTTCCAATGTGAGAGTTTCCTGCTTTCTGAAACCGCCCTCGCGTGACTCATTGATCAAGAGCGCCGGGGATCATCATGAGTGATCAGCCGTGCGCCCCGGTTAAAGGTGAAGTATTGGAACCCCCACTGGATGGCAACCAGGATCCGGTTTTCAAACCCAACCAGATAAAGCAGGTGAAGGAATAACCACAGGAGCCAGGCGAACAGACCGCTAAATCTGACCCATCCCAGATCCGCTACCGCTGCGGCACGCCCAATGGTCGCCATGTTTCCCTTGTTCCAATAGCGAAACTCCGGTGACCCCTTCCCCTTCAGACGGGAAACGATTACCCGTGCCGCGTGCCATCCCTGCTGCATGGCGACAGGACAAACACCCGGCAGTGGCTTTCCATCCTGCTCACAACACGCGATGTCCCCGAGAACGAAAATCTCCGGATGCGTGGGAAGCGAAAGATCTTTTCCCACACGAATTCGCCCGGAGCGATCCACCTCCGCACCCGTTCTCTCCGCAAGCTTCCCCGCAAGGTGCGATGGACGGACCCCAGCCGCCCAGATCACTGTGCGCGCCTCGATCCGCTGGCGCCCCGCGGCCGATTCGATCCAAACGCCCCCCTCGTCTATCGCCGTTACCCGTACGCCTGTGCGCGGCCGCACGCCCAATCGCAGCAGGGACTTCTCCGCTTTCGCCGAGAGATCCGCGGGAAACGGTGGAAGCACCCGGTCATCACCCTCGAGCAGCAAGATCTCCGATTCCTCCGGGCGGATCGCACGAAAATCCCTGCGCAACGTGTCACGGGCAATCTCGCTGATCGCCCCGGCGAGCTCGGCGCCGGTTGGCCCCGCACCCACGATCACGAATCGCAACCATGCCTGGCGCGCGATAAGATTCGGCTCGCGTTCAGCCTTTTCAAAGGCCAAAAGAATCCTGCTCCGCACTTGAGTGGCATCCTCGATCGATTTTAGTGCTGGTGCATATCTCCGCCAATCATCGTGGCCGAAGTAGTGATTTTCAGCGCCCGTCGCGACGATGAGGGAATCATATTCGAGCTCCCCGTCAGCAAGCAGCACGCGCCTCCGCTCTACATCGAAATCCACCGCCTGGCCCAGCAGCACGCGAACGTTCTTGTGGCGCTTTAACACAGCCCGCAACGGCGCCGAGATGTCGCCCGGCGAAAGACCGCCAGTCGCAACCTGGTACAGCAATGGCTGGAAAAGATGGTAATTGCGCCGATCCACTAAAGTGACGTCGACCGGCGCCCTGCCAAATTCGAGCGCGGCATTGAGTCCCGCGAACCCTCCGCCGATGATCACGACCCGGTGAACGGAAGCCATTGTTGATTACGAACGTCCCTCGGTAGTCCAAAAGGCGGCTACCGTCAGATTGAGTGCGGCGTAGATCACGAGGACGATCGACGACGGCATATAACCAATATCGCACCCGTCGCCGGGACATTCGTCACGCCAATTGCGCCACCTCGAAATGCATCCCGTCCAAACGCTGGAAATGCCCACCCCAGTAGAAGCCGTGATCATTGGCGATCTCGACCATCTCCCGGACACTCCCCTTGCGCCCCACTAACGCCGGCTCGGCCCCCAATGAATTGAACGAAGCGTTGATATCGAACGCCGAGCCGAACGCATGATTGCTCAACACCGTCGTGCTTCCACGAATAAATCGCGGCACGAATGCGCCGTCGAAGGTCACCAGCAGATGCAGCAGTTTGGCTTTCTGCCAGGCCGCCCATAAATCGATTAACTGTTGCTGCGCCAGCTTGTGGAATCGAACCCCACCGTCGAAAGAGGCGCCCGGCACTCCCTTCAGAGCCGCGATCGGAATCCGTACGATGTTGTCCTGCTCCCAACTGTCCGTGATTACGATATTCTCCGGATTGCTGGGCAGAGGCTTATGCTTGAAGACAAATTTCCCGAACACCTGCTGCCTGGCGGGATTGCCGGTCAGCGGCGCGAAATCCGGTTTCGGGGGAAAGTTTGGTCCGGTTGTCGAGGTGTCCGCTTCCTCCTCCACGGCGACGAAGCCCAGCAGCATGGCCGTGCCAAGGGTTTGATTGCCAACAACGCCATCCACATCCAGACTGTGGTGCCGCTGGAATTCCTTGGTGGCATCTTCTGTCTGCTTCCCAAAGTCACCGTCAACCTCGCCTGGGTGAAATTTTTGTCCGATTAAGAAGAACTGCCATCGCTTTACATCCTTACCTTTGGTACTGCGGCGTAGTACTTGCATTCCGCAATCATACTGAAAAATCAAGAAATTCGACAAGTCGCGTGATAGTACCCCTCCCTGACAACCTCTTCGCGGAAGGTTGAGTACCGGTAAGTCCCGGTATTTCAAAAACTCTCCAACGGGTTTACACTTTGCCTAGCACGCTGGAGAACGCCCACGTTCTCGGAGCCTCCCAGTTCAATCTCTGGCGCGAAGTGAATCTTGGAGGATTCTATGAAAAGGCTCTTCGGCGCCGTGGTCGTCACGGTTCTGCTCTCTCTATCCCTCCTTGCTCAGGCACCCAGTGCTGTTCCCGGCAAGGAGTACGCAAATGCCCCCAACAAAAATGCCGCCGGGGCGCTCGCTCCGGGCCAGTCTCTCTTATGGGATGGTCTTGGCAACGTGGCTAACGGCGCCATTTATTCGACAGGCCCGAACAACCAACTGGACGCAATGGCTCACAATGCCGATGCGTTCTTCTCTGAAGTGATCGCCAATCTCGCCGTCTTGTTGGTCACTTTCCATTCCGATCCAGTGATCCGCTACGAGACTACGCTAGGCGGCCGCGGGATTTGGGCCACAACGGCACAGATCAATTCTGCGGCCGGGGCCATCGACGAGATCGACGGGCTTGAAGTCTGGGGCCCGGAGGGCGTCAATGACACCGATCGCTTTTCTGAATTGGGCGATCCCACCGGCTGCGCCGTTATCATCTCCGCTCCTTTTGGCTGCCTCTTGAGTAACCTAACCCTCGCCGCCATCATCGGTGACCCGAACGGCCGCCATGACCTCGATGGCCTGATGGTTTCGGGGGAGACGATTCTGTTCTCCATCCGTCCCACCGGACCGTTCGACGGCGGGGAAATCTGGGTATTTTCGCTTGGGACGGCCGCAGCGACCTTCCTCAATCACGGTGGTCATCTTTGGGACACCGCCTTCGATGTAAACGCCGCGTTCGGCCACGGCGAGAATGTGATCGGGTTGGAAGCCGTCCGATTTATCATTCCCGAACCACGGACCATCGGCATGATGGCTCTCGGTCTCGCTCTGGTCGCCTTCGCCCGTTACCGCCGGCGATCCGGCTGATTAGTGCTCGTGAGTGCACGGCGGGAACTCGGCTAACACCGAGTTCCCGTTGTACCCCAACTCTTCCATTAACCCGGTCTTGGAGGTGTAGTAGCCGTCCGCCGTCATTCCTTTCACCGCACGAAAGAACGCGACTCCAGCCTTCATCCGTCCCGCCGAGACGCGCCTTCCCGGGCGTCTTCCAGACCCGGCCGGTGCATCCATGATTTTGTCCGCTTCTTGGCATAATGGTTCGAGCATCGACACCTGCTGCGCCTCCGCCAACTCCAGGAACGGCTTCCGGTGTTTTTTCCGGCTTTGGATATCCAACCAGGCAATCCCTTCGCGACACAGCTTCCCGGCCGGCGCATTGTTCGAGACTACAAAATCGATGTAGGCGGGCACTCCTGCATCCACTGCGCCCGGTGTTTTCGTCCGCGGGATAATGAGATCCGCCAGTCGAGCGACCACCTTGTACTCCGCCTGGCTGAAAAACCGCGGAGCCGCTGGCAGCGTCGCCTCTGACAGTGTGGCGTGATCCGCATGTTGCCCATACAATTCATCGGACCCAAACGGAAACGCGCAAGTCACCCCAACCGCGCCGATAATCCGCAATGTCTCGCGTCGATTGTCAATGGCCATTCTAGAGATCCCTTCTCTTCAGTCCTTCGGCAATGTAATCAGCTGCGCGCGCCGCCAGCGCCATCATCGTCAGCGTCGGATTTTTCTCGGAGGCCGAAGGGAAAACGCTGCCATCCACCACAAACAGATTCTTCACGTCGTGCGACTGGCACCACGCATTGACCATCGAGGACTTTGCATCCGTTCCCATCCGGCAGCCACCCAGTTCATGATTGGTCCGAGGCTCATCACCGGCGGCGACAATCTCCGCGCCCGCGGTTTCGACGATCCGCCTCGCCCACTCGGTCATATCGTGAAAGATTTTCCAGTCGTTGTCACTCCAGTGCACGTTCCGGCGCGCTCTAGGTAGCCCGTATTGATCCTTTGTCTCCCAGTCCACATCAATAAAGGTCTTGGGATTTGGAAGCATTTCCCCGTACGGCGACATCGTCAGAAAGGCCGGAAACCGCTCTCTGACCGCTTCTTTATATCGCGCGCCGAAGCCCTTCACCGCTCGCGTCCATCCCACGCTCCGCCGGTTTTGATAATTGAACTGCATGCCGAAACTCCGGAAGTAGTCGCGCTTCCGGTTGTGCATAAAGGAAGGGATGTAGGCGTGATCCAGGTAGCCTTCATCATTCACCGGGGGCCGTCCGATGTAGTCTTTTAGAAAGCACTGCACTCCGTTGGTGAAATGCGGGATGAAGTGCCTGCCCAACTGCCCGCTCGAATTGGCGAGCCCATCCGGATAAAGCCGGGACTTCGATATCATCAGCAACGCCACACTCTGCACGCAGGCGCAACTCACCACCACGACGCGCCCCTGTGCCTCGCCTTCCCGCAGCGCTTCGCGGTCCAGATACTTCACGCCGGTCACTCGATTGTCTGAGTTCACGATCACTTCACGCACGATCGAGTTGTGTCTCACTTCCAGGCGGCCCGTCTTCATCGCCGGAGCGAGGTGCACGTCCGCCGAATTGTACTTGGCCACGACATCACACCCAGCCATGCAGTTGCCGCAAAAGTGACAGGCCGGACGTCCGGCCATGGGGCGTGACAACGTGGCCTTCCGCACGTGGATCACTTTCACGCCCAGTTTCGCCGCCGCCTTCTTGATTGTTTCGTCGGTGCACTTCATCGGAACGGGTGGCAAAAATTCACCGTCGGGAAGATCTTCCAAACCGTCACGATTGCCGCAGACTCCCACTTCACGCTCCACGGCGTCGTAATAGGGCGCCAGGTCCTTGTAGTCGAATGGCCAGTCCTCGCCCGCTCCCTCGTGTGTCCTGCCCTTGAAGTCGCGCTGGCTGAAGCGCCAGGACACCGCATTCCAAGTCAGACTCTTCCCGCCGACGCCGCGGGAGCGCTCGCTGTCAAAGCCCTGTTTTCCCGGCTTCATGGTCGGGATGTGCCGGTTGCCGAAGTGAAACGGAAGCGCATGAGTATTGAAGTCACTGCGAGTGTTGATCCTCGGACCGCCTTCCACCACCAGTACGTCCACACCCTTGCGCGCCAGGTGCGCCGCGAGCCTCCCTCCCGAAGGACCGCTCCCGATGACCACAACATCATAAACCCTGACGCTCATGCCCGCTCCATTCTGATTCCTGCTTCCTAATATCTCAACAGGCGCTCAGCCTCCCGCGCGATCCCCTCCGCCTGAGGCAGAATCTCATCCTCGAGATCGGGATGGTACCCCACCCACGTATCGAGCGCACCGACCCGCCCCACCGGCGCATCCAAGTATGAAAATAATTCCGACCCTACCCGCGCCGCGATCTCCGCCCCATAGCCCCATGCTAAACAATCCTCATGAACTACGAGCACTCGATTGGTTTTTCGCACCGAGGACTCGATCGCCCCCCAATCGTATGGAGCGAGCGTGCGAAGATCGATCACCTCGAGGCTCACGCCTGAATCTCGCTGCTCCATTTGCACCGCTGCCTGAAGTGATTTCTGCACAGTGGCGCCATAGGTCACGATCGTCAGACTCGACCCGCTCTTCACCACCCGCGCCTTCCCGAACGGAATGGTGAAGTCAACTCCCGGATGAGGCGAGCGGTTGTACCCCTCGCGATACAGTTTCTTGTGCTCGAGGAACAGCACCGGATCGTCACAACGGATCGCCGTCCGCAACAGCCCGCAGGCATCGGGCGAATTGGAAGGCATTGCCACGCGCAGTCCCGGGATATGGGTGAACAATACCTCACCGCATTGACTGTGGTAAATAGCGCCACCCGTGAGATATCCGCCGATCGGCACGCGCAACACCAGAGGGCACGAAAACCCGTTGTTGCTGCGCCAGCGCATCGTCGCCATCTCATTGCGAATCTGCATCATCGCAGGCCAAAGATAGTCAAAAAACTGGATCTCCGCCACCGGCTTCAGCCCTCGAGTGGCCATCCCGATTGCTCGACCTGCGATCGATGCCTCCGCAATTGGCGTATTGAAACAACGCTCACCGCCAAACCGCCGCTGCAAGCCCTGCGTCGCTTTGAAAACGCCGCCCTTGCCCTTGACCATAGCGAGATTCCCTTCGCGGCTGCAATCGGCCACATCCTCGCCAAAGACGATGACCCGAACGTCGCGCGCCATCTCCTCGGCCAGCGTTTGATTGATGGCGTCGACCATCGTGCGTGGCTCGCCGGAGAACCGAGCCTCCGTTTGGAACTCGTTGGATGCCGGATTTATCTTATCCGAATACAGAAATCGCAGCGCCGATCCTGTTGCTGGTGCAGCTGCTCGCAACGCGCGATCAGTGGCGTCTTGAATCTCCTGGTCAATCTCGTGACCTAGACGCTGCAACGCGTGCCGGTCGATCACTCCTTCACTCAGCAGCCACTCGGGATACCGCAGGACTGGATCTCGCAAGGATTCCTCTTGCCGCTCAGCATCTGTCTTATACAGCCGCTCATCGTCGGAGAGTGAATGCGAATACGGCCGGATCGCTGTCGCGCGGACAAGCGCAGGTCCCAATCCGGACCGGCAATACTCCATGGCCTGTCGCATCCCCTCGAGGCTGGCCAGGAAATCGCAACCGTCCACATCCAGCCGCAAGACGGGAAAGCCTTCGACCAACCGCGTAATGCTCCCGCCCGCTGTCTGTTTCTCTACTGGCACGGAGATGGCGTATCCATTGTCCTGCACCAGGAACACCATGGGCAGCTTCTCCAAACACGCAGCGTTCAACGCTTCCCAGAACTCCCCCTCGCTGGTTGCTCCTTCGCCGCAAGACACCAGGATAACTTCCGCGGCTTGTGGCGCCAGCATCCGTGACGCTTGCGCGCATCCGCATGCCTGCAAAAACTGTGTGCCTGTTGGCGAGGACGCGGAAACGATTCGTAACCGAGGCGAGCTCCAATGCGACGGCATCTGCCGCCCGCCCGAGCTTGGATCCGATCCCGCGCCGACAGCCTGGAGCAACATTTGCTCGGCGGTCATGCCGAGCGTCAGACACAGGGCGCGGTCGCGATAGTACGGATAGACCCAGTCGCGTCCGGCGTCGAGCGCCATGCCGGCCGCCACCTGGATCGCCTCGTGCCCGGCCCCGCTAACCTGGAAGAAAATCCGGTTCTGGCGCTTCAGCAGGATTTCCCGGTCGTCGAGACGCCGCGACAGATACATCAGCCGGAACGCGTGAATGAGGCCTTCTCGAGTGAGCCCGGCGTGCGGGGTGGCGGTGGTTTGAGCGGCCATTCAACCTTCTCTTCTCAGTCTACTGAAGGCGCTAACCGCCCGGCCCTTCACCCTTAGGGAGGAGAGTCCGTGTTTGACATCGTTCGCCGGCTAGCCAAAGACCCTTTCCGCTAATTGATTGAACTCGGCAATCCCGCCCTCGTGGTTCATCGTAATGACGGCGTCCAGGGCGGTGTCAAGCATAGCTTGTGTGCGTGCCTGACTTTGCTGGAGCGCTCTGCCTGTCCCGCGCCTCAGTTTGTCCTTGTTTTTGTCCCTGTCACCGGATCTCATGAAGCTGCGCTGGCCAATCCCGGCGTGGGGTTTAATTTCTTAATATGCACCTTGTCTTATCTTTGAGCCGGCAGTTCGACAGGGTCCCCATTCAGGGCCATATGGAAGCCGCTCGCCCCGGCACAATGACCGTTCGATGAAGGTTACTGGCAACTCATCCAGGACCGATCCAGTCTGAATTTAAGCACTTGATTCAGGACCACTTGCCAGGATTGCTTCATTATGATAAGGTCTAAATAGGACCGATTCAATCCGAGTTCTCCAGATGCTGAAGTTGACCAAAAAATCCGACTATGGGTTAATTGCCCTGCGGCACCTCGCGGCGGAGCCAAACCGGACATCCGCATCAGCGAAAGAGATTTCGGAGGCTTATCGGATTCCATTGCCATTGCTGGCAAAAGTTTTGCAGAATCTGGCGCGCCGGGGCTTCCTCGCTTCGCTGCCCGGGGCGTCGGGGGGTTATCGACTGGCACGCGACCCCAGGAAGATCACGACGCTTGATGTCATCAAAGCCATCGACGGCCCCGTGTTTTTGGCCGCTTGCTTTCACGACAACGACGAATGCGACCAGTTTGAAACCTGCACTGTCAAGGAACCATTGCGGAAAGTTCACGAAGGGATTCTGGGATTGCTGTCGGCGATTTCAATTCAGGATTTGGCCGCCGCTGAAATTTGCGCGCATCCGAGGCCTGGATCGAGTCAAGAACCGGCCAGCCAACGAGCGAGTCAAAGAAATGACGAGCCGCTGTGGCCGATTCAAGCAGCCGTGCCAGTCCCCGTGACGAGGAGTTAAGAAAACGCCATGAAGCTGCCTATCTACATGGACAATCACGCAACCACGCCGCTCGATCCCCGGGTGTTCGACATGATGCTGCCATATTTTCGGGAGGATTTCGGCAATGCTGCCAGCCGGAACCACGAATTTGGCTGGCGGGCCGAGGAAGCGGTGGAGAAAGCGCGAAAGCAGATTGCGGCGCTCATCGGCGCCAATAACAAAGAGATCGTGTTCACGTCGGGAGCCACCGAATCGAACAACCTGGCGCTCAAAGGCGTCGCTGAGATGTACGCTGAGCGGGGTAACCACATTATTACCGCTGTCACCGAGCACAAGGCGATTCTGGATACCTGCAAACGGCTGGAGAAGCATGGGATCCGGGTAACGTATCTGCCGGTCCTCGCCAATGGGCTGATCGATCTTGACATGCTGGTCGAATCGATCACGGACAAGACGATTTTGGTATCGATCATGTTTGCCAATAACGAAATTGGCGTGTTGCAACCGGTGCGCGAAATCGGCCGGATTTGTAAAGAGAAGGGCATTCTGTTCCACACCGACGCGACTCAGGCAGTGGGGAAAGTGCCGGTGAACGTGATTGACGACAACGTCGATTTGCTCTCGATTTCCGCTCACAAGATGTATGGACCCAAGGGCGTGGGTGCACTGTATGTACGGCGCAGAAATCCGCGTGTCCAAGTGACGGCACAGATGGATGGCGGCGGTCACGAGCGTGGGATGCGGTCGGGCACCCTGAACGTGCCGGGGATCGTGGGCCTCGGTTCAGCCTGTGAGTTCTGCCGCCGGGAGATGACGGACGAGACGCGCCGGCTCGAGTATCTGCGGGACAAGTTGAAAGACCGGTTCCTCGTTGAGTTGGATGAGTGCTACATCAATGGAACCATGGAGCATCGGCTGCCCGGGAATTTGAACATCAGTTTTGCATACGTGGAAGGCGAGTCTCTGCTGATGGGGATCAATGACGTCGCAGTATCTAGCGGCTCCGCGTGCACATCCGCAACGCTCGAGCCCAGTTACGTGCTGAAGGCGTTGGGCGCGGGCGACGATATCGCACACAGCTCGATCCGGTTCGGCATCGGTCGCTTCAATACCGAAGAAGAGGTGGATTACGTGGCGGAGAAGGTGACCTCGGTGGTCAGGAAGCTGCGTGAGCTTTCGCCGCTCTACGAGATGGTGAAGGAAGGAATTGATCTGAGCAAGGTTCAATGGACCGCTCATTAGATTAGGAGAGACATCATGGCATACTCCGATAAAGTTCTCGATCACTACAACAATCCTCGGAACGTGGGCTCGCTCGACAAGAGCTCGCCGCGCGTGGGCACGGGCATCGTCGGCGCTCCCGAGTGCGGCGACGTGATGAAGCTGCAAGTCCGTGTCAATGAGACGACGGGGGTAATCGAGGAGGCGAAGTTCAAGACGTTCGGGTGCGGATCGGCCATCGCATCAAGCTCTCTGGCCACTGAGTGGCTGAAGGGCAAGACGGTTGACGAAGCGCTCGACATCAAGAACACCGACATCGTCAACGAGCTCAGCCTGCCGCCGGTGAAGATTCACTGCTCGGTGCTGGCCGAGGATGCAATCAAGGCCGCCATTAAGGATTACAAGACCAAGCAAGGCGGGCGAGAGGCCGCTCAGTCGGCCGAAGCTGTGAACGCCTGACAGACTTTAACTATGGCCGAAGTCGCAGTATTGGACAAGATCGAAGCGAAGATCGACGTGACGCCCAAGGCGATTGAGAAGATCCGGGCCGCGTTTGCGCGCGAGGGAGTCACGGAAGGCGGATTACGCCTCGGTGTCCTGGGCGGAGGATGTTCGGGTCTGAGCTATCAGTTCAAGTTCGACAGCAAGCCCCGGCCCAAGGACCACGTCTTCAATTTCGACGGTGTTCAGATTTTCGTGGATCCGAAGAGCATGCTGTATCTGCGAGGCATGACCCTGGACTACAAAGAGTCCCTGATTCACTCCGGATTCGCTTTCGAGAATCCGAACTCCCAGAAGAGCTGCGGCTGCGGCACTTCGTTTTCGGCATGACCTATTTTGAGATCTTCGAGATCCAGCCGCGTCTCTCACTCGATCCGGCCAGCCTCCAACGCCGTTTCTACGAGCTCAGCCGTCGCTACCACCCGGACCGTTCCTCGGGATCGACCGATCAGTCCGCCCTCCTCAATGACGCTTTCCGCACCCTGCGCGATCCCGTTGCTCGCGCCGAATACGTCCTCCGTCTCCACGGTTTCGATCTAAACTCCAGGGATGTTCCGCCCGATCTGCTCGAGGAGGTTTTCGAGTTCAACGTCGCTGTCGAGGAGTCGGATAGCGCACAGCTCGATCACTTCCGGGAGCGCTTCTCCTCGATGCTGGGTGAGATCGATTCTTCTCTCGAAAGCGCCTTCTCTCATTGGGACTCCTCCCGCTCCCAGGAAATTCTCGACCAGATCCGGTCTCTGTTGAACCGCCGCAAGTACATCCACAACCTGGTCCGAACAATTCACGATGAGCACGTTTCAAATTGATTTTGGCCACGATCGCGGCCAGCGCATTGTTGGCATTGATCTCGGCACCACGAATTCGCTTGTCGCCTATATGAACGGCCTGACGCCCGAGTGCGTTCCGGGAGCGGACGGCGATTTTCTGGTGCCGTCAGTCGTTTCACTCACTCGAAACGGAGAAGTGATCGTGGGGAATCCGGCGCGACGGGCGTTGATCACGGATCCTGAGCGCACGGTGTATTCGGTGAAGCGGCTGATGGGACGCGGGATCGAGGATGTTACCGGCGAATTAAAGCTGTTTCCGTTTCGCGTGGCGGGTTCGGGGAGCGAAGTCCTGCGCCTGTCGGTGGGTGAGAAAGTCTTTACGCCCCCGGAGATTTCAGCGCTCGTATTGCGGCAGCTCAAGCTGAATGCCGAGGCGTTCTTGGGAGAAGAGATCCAGCGAGCGGTGATCACGGTACCGGCGTACTTCAACGACGCGCAGCGGCAGGCGACTCGAGACGCGGGACGGATCGCAGGTCTGGAAGTTTTGCGCCTGGTGAATGAGCCGACCGCCGCCGCTCTCGCCTACGGTCTCGACAAGCGAAGGCAGGGCACAGTGGCGGTCTACGACCTCGGCGGCGGGACCTTTGATATTTCGATCCTGAAACTGCACGACGGAATCTTCGAGGTATTAGCGACTGGCGGCGATACCCATCTGGGCGGCGATGATATCGATAATCTCCTGGTGAAGATTGCCCTGGAGGACATCGCTTCGGAATGGAAGCAGGATCTGAGCGGGATTCCGGAAGCAGTCCAGCTTCTGCGTCGTGCGGTGATCGAGGCCAAGCACGAATTGTCGGCGCTGCCTGTCACAATGATCCGGCTCGAATATCAGGGCAAAACCTACACTCGGGAAATCGCGCGCGAACTGTTTGACAAGCTGATCACACCGATTGTGGATCGTACTCTCGGACCTTGCCGCCAAGCCATGGCCGACGCGCGTGTAACTCCTGAGACGATCGACGAGGTGGTGCTGGTGGGCGGATCGACGAGGATCCCGCTCGTGCGTTCCGCTGTCGAGCGTATTTTCAAAGCCCGGCCGCATACGGAGCTGGATCCGGATAAAGTCGTTGCTCTCGGCGCGGCCGTTCAGGCGGGGATCTTGTCGGGGGAGGTCGAGGGCCAATTGTTGCTGGATGTGACGCCGCTGTCGCTCGGCATCGAGACTATGGGCGGGCTGGTATCGAAGATCATCCACCGGAACTCGACCATTCCAGCGTCCGCAACGGAGCAGTTCACGACGGCCGTGGATGGACAGACGAATGTGCTGATTCACGTGGTGCAGGGGGAGCGTGAGATGGTGCGGGATTGCCGGTCGCTCGCGAGGTTTGATTTGAAGGGCATCGATCCGATGGCGGCCGGGATCGCGCGAATCGAGGTGAGGTTCCTGATCGACGCCAACGGAATCCTGAACGTGAGCGCCCGGGATTTACGAACTGGACGCGAGCAGTCGGTTGACGTCAAGCCGTCGTATGGGCTGACAGATGACCAGGTGGAGCGGATGATTATCGAGTCTATTGAGCGGGCGGAGGACGACTTCAAAGAGCGTCAGGTGCGGGAAGCGCGCGTGGAGGCCGATGCAATTCTGGCGGCCCTCGAAAAGGCGAAAAACAACGACGTCTACTATGACCTGACAGAGGATGAGCGGCAGGAAATCACGCGGGCGTTGAACGAGCTGCTGTTGGTGTATCATTCGAGCGATCATTTGTTGATCCGAGCCAAGATCGAACAGCTCAACACGGCGACTCAGGCGCTTGCCGAAACGATGATGAACACCGCCGTGAACACCGCGCTCAAGGGGACCAAGATCTAAGGAGCCGCCTATGCCCATTGCATTGAGTTGGAGCGATTTCGATGACATCGGCGTCGCACTGTTCGAGAAGTTCCCGGATGTCGATCCCCTCACGGTGCGATTCACGGATCTGCACAAATGGGTGACGGAGCTCGAGGATTTCGACGACGACCCGGCGCGGTCGAATGAGTCGAAGCTCGAGGCGATTCAGATGGCGTGGTACGAGGAATGGAAGGACAACCAATAGGCTGCATGGCTTACCTGCGCATAGACAACTGAATTGTCCATAACGTCTACTTCACCCGCTCATGCTCGTAGCCGGCTTCAACCAAGGCTTTCGTGAGCGACTGCACGTGATGGGTGCCGCGGGTCTCCATCGTAATATCGATGGCGGTGTCGCCGAGGTTGACGCCATAGTACGCCCGGTCGTGGTTCGTCTCCACAATATTCGCGTTCTCGCCTGCGATCACACGGCACAGCTTCATCAATGCCCCAGGATGATCCGGCAGATGAATGCGCAAACGCACCATCCGCCCATCTTTCACCAGGCCCCGTTCAATGATCCGCGAGAGCAGAGTCACGTCAATGTTGCCGCCGCACACTAATACCGCCACGCGTAAGCCCGACAAAGACGTCTTCCTGTGAAGAAGAGCGGCCAAGGCAGCGGCTCCGGCGCCCTCCGTGAGCGTCTTTTCGCGCTCGAGGAGAAGCAGAATTGCACTCGCGATTTCTTCCTCTTCCACGAGGACAACCTCGTCGACGTACTTCCGGATCAAGGGAAGCGTACGCTCGCCGGCTTTACGAACCGCGATGCCGTCGGCGATGGTAGTGGAAGCCGGCAAGGCAACAGGAGACCCAGCGCCGATGGCTTCAATCATCGATGGGAGCCGCGCGGTTTGCACGCCGATAATCCGCACCCGTGGATTGGTTTCCTTCACTGCGCAGGCGATACCGCCCAACAGACCGCCGCCGCCGATCGGCGCGACGATCGCATCCACGCGAGGTACTTGTTGGAGGATTTCGAGTCCGATGGTTCCTTGACCCGCGATAACTTCGTCATCGTCGAAGGCGTGAATGAAAGTGCGCTGCTGCTCTGCCGCTCGACGCATCGCTTCCTGGTAGGCCTCGTCGTAGTTCAAGCCGTGGAGAATGACTTCGGCGCCGTAGCCGGTGGTGGCCGACACTTTGACCAGCGGTGTGTGGAGCGGCATGACGATCTGAGCCGGAATGCCCAACCGATGGGCATGGTAGGCGACGCCTTGTGCGTGATTGCCGGCGGAAGCGGTGATCACGCCGTGTTCCCGGTCGCCGTTGGGCATTGTGAGCAGGCGGTTCAAGGCGCCGCGCTCCTTGAACGATCCGGTCATCTGGAGGTTTTCGAGCTTGAGATAGATCTCGTTGGCGGTCATCTCCGACAGTGTCAGAGACTTCACGCACGGCGAAAGATAAACTGCGTCGACGATGCGTTTTTGCGCTCGCTCAACCGCCTGAACCGGGACCATGAAACATCATATCACTGCTATGCTGATAGCTCTTCTTTTGACGATTCCTATGGCCGAAATCTTTCCATTCCAACCCTACCGCTACACCAGCAAGGCAGGCGTTCCTCTCGAACATCTCGTAACCCAGCCTTACGACAAGATCTCTCCCGCGATGCGAGAGCGTTATCTGGGCCTCAGCCCGTACAATCTGGTTCGGATCATTCTGGGGAAGCCCATGCCGGAGGACAACGATTCGAACAACGTCTACACACGCGGTGCTGCGCATCTACGGAACTGGATCGAACAGGGCGTTCTGGCGCGCGAGGCTGAGCCTTCTTTCTACGCCTATTTTCAGGAGTTCACCGATCTGGATAGTGGAGAGCGTTTGACCCGAAGGGGATTCATTGGATTGGGTCAGGTGGTGGACTACGCCCAGGGAGTGGTCCATCGGCATGAGCAGACGCTGTCGGGGCCCAAGAAAGACCGCTTACACGTGCTGTCTCAAACTCATGCGCATTTCGGGCAGATCTTCATGCTGTATCCGGATCCGCGGGCGGCGATCGACAAGATCCTGGACACTGCGGCGCAGCGGCCGGCCGACGTCGAGGTCGCTGACGAGTACGACGCGGTTCATCGCTTGTGGCGCATCTCCGATCCGGCAACAGTCAGTGAGATGCAGCGGCTCATGGCTGACAAGAAGCTGGTGATCGCTGATGGCCATCACCGGTATGAGACGGCCCTGAACTTAGCCACGGAGAGCGGGATGGTGGACGCGCAGCGTGTGATGATGACGTTCGTCAACATGCATTCGCCAGGGCTGCGGATTCTGGCAACTCACAGACTAGTGAAGGATCTGGAGCCGTTCCACGCGGATGAGATGCTCACCGGGTTGCGGAAATTAGGCCGGCTCTCGCCGATGGACCTGAGCATGTTCAAGTCGCGGTTCACGAAGTACGAGGACGGAAAGATCCTTGTCGGCGTTGCGCTGCCTCGGGAAGATCGGATTCAGTTGATCGAGGCAGAACGGCAGGCTGGAGATCTCGATGTTCGTTTCCTGCACGACCGGATTCTAGGCGGCGTCTTAGGTATTTCCGAAGAGGCCGTTCGTGAGGAGAAGTACTTGAAGTATGTGCGAGGGATCGATTCCGCGCTGGCTGAAGTTCGTGCTGGGAAAGCACAAGTCGGGTTCCTGCTGCAGCCGACCCGCATCGAGGAGGTGGCCGGCGTCTCCTTTTCCGGCGGTGTGATGCCGCAAAAGTCCACGGACTTCTATCCCAAGCTGTTGAGCGGACTCACGATTTATAAGCTGGAGCGGTAGGCTGTCTCACTCAGTATTCGGTAGACGGCCCGACTCTGTTGAGCAATCGGATGAGGTCGGGCCGGATCACTCGTACCTCAGGGCGACCACCGGAGAAATCTGCGTCGCCCGAAGCGCGGGAACAAAAGTGGCCAGCAGTACAACGAGCAAAATTCCCAGCGGCGCCACCGCAAACGTCAGCGTATCCGTAACGCCTATTTCGAACAGCATCGTCTCCAGTAAGCGCGTCAGCGCAAAAGCTCCGATCAGGCCGATCACAATGCCAACAGCCCCGAGCGACGCGCTTTGCCGGACCACCATCCGCACCACGTCCGTCCGCTCCGCCCCGAGCGCCATGCGGACACCGATTTCATGGGTGCGTTGCGCCACCCAATAAGCGGTCAACCCATAGATTCCGACGGCGGCCAACAGCAGCGCGATTCCCGCGAAGAACCCCAGCAGCGTGGTATTGAAGCGCGGCCGTGAGACTGACAGATCCATGGCCTGCTCCATGGTGCCGATCTGGGCCAGGGTCACGCCGGCGTCGATGGACTGAATCTCCCGCCGCAGCGGCTCGATCAACTCCGCGGCGTCCTCTGTAGAACGCACGACCAGGTACATCCGCCGGGCGGAGGTTTGCGCGAACGGTAGGTAGTAGGCCGGGTCCGTGTCAATAGTCAGCCCCAGGTATTTGACATTGCCGACTACGCCCACGATTTCCATCCAGGGCTTGCCCTGCCGAATGCGTTTGCCGATGGGCTCCTGGTTGGGAAAGAAGCGGCGGGCAAAGGCTTCGCTGACGATCACCACCGGCGCTGAGTTCTGGGTGTCGTGGCCGGAAAAATCCCGCCCTGTGAGAACCGGAATCCGGAGGGCGGCAAAGTAGCCGGGCGATGCAATAACGGCTGGGACTACGGGGTTCATTTCACCAGGCGCCAGCGTCTTCCCTTCGATCTGAAAGGTGTCGGCATTGTCCAGGCGGTCGGGCGGCAGCGAGTCTGTCAGCGCGACCGATTCCACTCCACGCACCGAGCGGGCGCGGCGCAGCACCTCATCAAAGTAGACACGGCTCACCGAAGCTTCGGCATATTTGCGGTCCTCGGCGGAGACCAGCATCGAAAGAATCTGGCGTGGAGGCGCGGAGAACCCGCCGGTCACGCGTTGCAGGTTCGCGAAGCTGCGGAGCAGTAGCCCCGCGCCGACGAGGAGGATCAATGACAGGGCAATTTCCGAGGTGACGAGCGCTGCGCGAACACGCCCGTGGGCCCGGCTGGTGGCGCCGCCGCGTCCCCCTTCTTTCATAGTCGAGCTCAAGTCAGTGCATGTGCTGCCCAGTGCGGGCGCCAAGCCGAAGAGCACGCCAGTTAGCATAGAGACCAATAGCGTGAAAGCCAGAGCCGGCAGATCCAGGCGTACCGCATCAATCAGCGGCAGATTCCCTGGGTTCCAAAGGCGCACAAGTTCGACGCCGCCCCAGGCCAGTACCAGGCCCGCCGCGCCGCCCACCGCGCTCAGCAGCACACCTTCGGTGAGCAGTTGACGTATCAGGCGGCCGCGGCCGGCGCCAAGGCTGAGCCTGAGCGCCATCTCCCGTTCGCGAACAGTGGCGCGCGCCAGCATCAGGTTGGCCACGTTAACCACCGCGATCAGAAGCAGCAATCCCACCGCCCCGGTCAGCAGGTAGATCGCGGATTTTGCTCTGCTTCCCAGCAGTGCGTCGCGCAGGCTTTGCACGGGCAGTCTCGCGCGCTTGTAGTAAGGATTGTCCTTGGCCAGGCGCAGGCCGATGGTGTTCAGCTCGGTCTGGGCCTGCTCGAAGGTGACGCCTGGCTTGAACCGCGCCAGGCCACGAAAGAGCCAGGGGCCGTAGCGCGTTGGCGGGTTGAGCGGCATGTTGATCCAGATCTCCATCTCGGGTCTCGGAAACTGGAACACGCGTGGCATCACGCCGATCACGGTGACGCCAGCTCCGGCCACCAGGATGGTTTGGCCCAGCACCACTGGACTCCGGGCGAAGCGCCGTTGCCAGAGTGATTCGCTGAGTACGGCGAAGGGAGTAGCGCCCGGATTGTCTTCTCCCGCGGCGAAGGTCCGCCCGAGCAACGGAGCCACCCCCAATGTCTTGAAAAAACCAGCGGTCACATAGGCGCCCCGCACCATCTCCGGGTGGCTCCCACTCCCGCTGAGGTCGAATCGCCGCGTCCGAAACAGCGCCGGTTCTTCGAAGGCGCGATTGTTCTCCTTCCAGGTCAGGTAGTCGCGTACGGACATCGTGTTGTACACGTCTTCCCGGGCCGTGTAAGTCATCTCGACGAGCGCCAGACGACCGGCGTCGGTATAGGGAAGAGGCCGCAACAGGATGCCGTAGGCAATGCTGAACATGGCGGTATTCGCGCCGATACCGAGAGCCAGCACGAGCACTGAAACGATGCTGAAGCTCGGATTCTTGCTTAGTGTCCGCACTCCGTAGCGGAGATCTTGTGGAAGATTCTCGATCCAATCTACGGCTCGCATGTCGCGGCACTCCTCTTTGTTCTGCGTGATCGCGCCCAATTCGCGCAATGCGGCGTGGCGCGCCTGCTCGGGGGTCAGCCCGTCAGTCACGCCTTCTTCAATCTGGCGATGGAGATGGTATTGCAGCTCCTCGTCGAGTTCCTGCTCGACTCTCTTTCTGTGGAACAGCGAGCGGAGGCGAAGGCGAAGCTGCGTAAACAAGCGCAACATCTTATTTCTCCCTCAAACCGTGCGCACGATCAGAGAGATCGCGGACGAGAGCCGTTCCCACTGAACCGCTTCTTTGGCTAGCGCCTTTCGTCCGGCGGGTGTGAGTGAATAGTACTTGGCGCGACGGTTGTTTTCCGACACCTTCCACTCAGCCTCAATCCAGCCTTGCTGCTCGAGCTTGTGAAGCGCTGGGTAGAGGGCGCTCTGGCCAACCTGCAGCACTTCGTTCGACATCTGCCTGATCCGATGAGCGATTGCCCAGCCGTGCATGGGCTGTAGGGCAATGATCTTCAGGATCAGCAGGTCCAGGGTACCCTGCACGAGGTCAGTAGGCTTACTCATATCGTTGCCTCAGTTACTGACACAAGTATGCCTCAGTCTGGCTGCTCTGAGCAAGAGCAAGGGAGATCTCTTGGGTAATCAGATTGTCATCTCACCCACCGTGCTCACTCAGTACCGCCAACACGCCGGTGCGCCCCATCTTCTCCGCCCACGCTCTTGGCCGCGCCCACGGCTCGGCATCCGCCTCCACGGGATCCGCGCCTCGCTCCAGCAGCACCCTCGTCACGCCCGCGCGGCCCCAGCGGCATGCCCAGGCCAGCGGTGTGCTCTTCAAAATGTCGTCGCGTACGTCCATCCTGGCGCCGGCGTCCAGGAGCGCCAGCGCGAACGCTCCCGCCTCCTCTTCGTTCACGTGCTCGCCCATCGCGGCGACCTCATGCAGCGCTGTCCGCGTAAAGCCGCCGATCACGTTCGGGTCGCACCGCTCCAGGATGAGCCGGAAGCACGAAAGGTACGTCCCCCGATCGAACTCGCGATTTCCCGCATACAGCCACGGAATGTGATGCCAGAAGCTGAGTGGGTTCGTCAAATACCGGAACCACCGGGGGTCGTCGCGCGGCCAGTGGATCCGTTCCAGAGCCATGCGCACGATCTCCGGATCGCCGCCGTGTGCTAGAAGTTCCTCTGCCAGCGGCTTGCCAGGTGAAACAATTCCCTCCGGGAGGGCTCCGCGATCGTCGTCCGCAAGCATCTGCCGCGCCAGATCTGCCTGCCTGTAGATCGCCGCAATGTCCGCACTCACGACACCACCGTGGCGGCGCAGCAATTCAACCATCTCCCATTGCTTATGGCTATACGCGCTGTACACCGCCGAGCCGCTCGAGTCCACATGCACGTTCGGACTCGCTCCACCCTCCAGCAGCATCTCAGCCATCTCGCGACGGCCGAGCGCTGCGCAGTACCACAGCGGATATCCTTGCGAGTATGCCATCCAGTCACCTTCGCCAGATGAGACACGTTCATCCGAGTCGAAACCATAGTCCAGCAGCAGGAGGAGCACGTCCGGCTTGTTGTGCCGCACAGCGACCGTTAGCAACCCGCCGCCATCCCATCGGATCGGGTTCGCCAAGGTCCCCTCTGCGTGCCGCACGCGCAGCCACTCGATATCGCCCGACGCCACCGCCGCACGGGCAGCCTCGTCGCCAATCGCCTCCGCCTCAGGTGCATCCGCCGTTGTCTCGCCGCGCTGCTGCTCCTCCTCCTCGATAATCGCGGCGATTTCGTCGTACCCTCGCTCCTTCGCGATCGTCCAAGCCGCCGTGGCGTCACGGTGCGGATGGATGCCCTGCCGCGCATTTGCCCCGTGCCACATCAGCAGCCGCACCATCTCCGGCGAACGTTGCATCACCGCGTAGTGGATGGGCCGATGCTCGTCGCCATACGACATCGTCAGGTCCGCAATCTCCGGCCGTGCGTTGAGCATCGCCTCCACCCGAGCCAGATCGTTCGCACGGATTGCGTCGGCGAGCCGCCTGACCGTCACGCCGTCCACATACGCCTTAAGCTTGGGCCAGCTATCAAAGCCGTAGCTTCTGGCAATCACAAGCTGCGCGTCGTGCAGAGCGAATTTCGATGCGTCCGCAGCGCGGTGGTGTACATTGACCTCAGCGACCGCCGCCGCTTCGCCCTCGACAAAGTCCCGCAGCAGTTCCTTCGCCTGTCGCTTAAGTTGTTCGAGATCCGGATGTTCCCGCATCCGGCGAGTGGGCAACTTCTGTTTCACGTGAGCTCCTTTCCGTCGCGCCCGGTGTCCGCTCGCTCGGGCAGAAAAGAGTTCATCGAAAACAAGATCCAGAACGACTATTTCAGAGGGACGCAGTCCTTTCCGCGGACACGGCGGCGCCCTGAAACACGCCAAAAACATCATAGCATCCCGGAGCGGATTCCAAGATCGGATCTTACTCCGGCGGCGGACTGCATGAATTGCCAGGCGTCGCGGACCTCACTCAAACCGCAAGGCCTCCGTCGGACTCACAGAAGCCGCGCGCCAGGCAGGCAGAAGCGCCGCCCCAAGCGCCACCAACGCCACAAAAGAGCTCGCGGCGACGATCGTCATTCCATCAGTAGCGCGAACGCCGAAGAGCTGCGACTCAACCAGACGGCTGAGTGCCCACACCGAAGGGAGCGCGATTGTAGCGCCGCCTGTGATCATGACTATAGCCTCGCGAACCACGAGCCACAACGCCGAAGCGCGCGTGGCGCCGAGCGCCAGCCGCACCCCGATCTCCTGCGTGCGCCGGCTAACGACAAACGACATCACACCGTACAAGCCAACCGCCGACAGCAGGAGAGCGATGACTCCGAAGCCACTCGACAATGTTGCTAACGCGCGCTCGGCCCATACCGATCGGGCGATCTGCTCCTCGAACGTTCTGAGCGATCCGACAGGCATCGCCGGGTCCAGCTCTGCGACAGCCGCGCGAATCGAAGCGAACGCCCGTTCCGGTTTCCCTCGCACCTGCAGATAGACCGTGCCGTCCTCCGATTGATGGTCCCAAAAGGGGAAGAACACATGCTCGGACTCTTTCAAACGAAGGCTGAGAAAGCTGAAGTCTTCGATCACGCCAACGATCTCAATGTTAGTCGGAGTATCCGGACGGTTGCCGATGCCGAGACGATGACCGACCGGATTGCTGGCGCCAAAGTAGCGCCGTGCGAAACTCTCGTTCACGATTGCCGAGCGATAGCTCACGTCGCGCTGTGGGTCACGCGCATCGCGCTCATTGAAGTCGCGGCCGGCGATCAGTCGCGTTCCGAGTGTCGAGAAAAACCCTGGCGTGACGCGCAGCCCGTACACTGGACGATCGGTGACGATTCGCGGCTCCAGGTCGATTGTCAGGATTCTGCTGAAGCTCCCGCCTCCGAGCAGGGAAGTGTTCGCCACGACTGCGCGTTCGACAACGGGAGCACTCTCCAGCTTTTGCACAAGCTTGCGCATGAATTGTCTGGCTGCGGAATCCGAATAGCCGATGCCGGGCGGGTCGGCGCGAAACATGACCAGACTGGCGGCGGCTCCGGGCGCCTTCTCATGAAGGCGAGCCAATGTCTGAACGAACAGACCTGCACCGGTCAGCAGGACCAGGGTAAGGGCCATTTGAGCAACCACCAGCGTCTTGCGGAGCCGGACTCCCCCTGTCGTGGCGATTGGCGATCGCTCTCTGAGCGACGCTATTAGCACTATCCGGCCGGCCTGCAAGACGGGCGCAAGACCGCATAATACAGCGGTCGTCAGGCTCAAAACGAATGCGAACAGGAAGACACGCTGGTCGACTTCAGAGGTCAAATCGACGTCCCGCGACATAAATGAGAGCAGTGCCCGGGTCACCGCTGGGGCAGCCATCAGCCCGACCAAGCTTCCTCCCAGGGCGATGAGAGTGCTCTCGACCAGCAACTGGGCTGTGATGCGTCTCCGCGAAGCTCCCAGCGCGATGCGGGTAGTCAGTTCGTGCCTTCTCGCCGCCCCTCGCGCTAACAGAAGACCAATGACATTCAGCGATGCGAGCAGGAGCAACAGCAACGACCCGCCCATCAACACCCATAATGGCCGCCGCAACGCACCGCGCAGATCAGACCTGCCCTGGGTCGCAGGCAGCACGTCTATCGTCGACGCGAGAAAACGCCGGCGGACCTCGGGTGCCACGCGCGGAAACCCCTCGCGGTGCGTATCGGCATCGAGCGTCGCTTTGAACCACGGTTGGAGCCCGTTCTTCGCTTGTTCGGCGGTCACACCGGATTTGAGGCGGCCAAACACATGCATCCACACGCACGCCGGTCCAGCAGACGGTCCCATTCCGGCGTCGCGAGCCGTTTCATCATGGCGGGGATCCACAACGAAGTGGCCATCCCAACGTCGACACCCCGGAAGCCGGGGGGCGCGATACCGATCACCGTCATGGGCTGATTGTTCACCAGTACCTTGCGTCCGACGATGTCGGGAGAGCTGCCGAGACTAACCTTCCAGTAGTCGTACGAGAGCACCACCACAGGATGCGCTCTGGGCTGAAGATCGTCTGACTCGTCGATGAGACGGCCTGACTCCGGCCGGATGCCGAGGACCGCAAAGTACGAACCCGATACGATCTCAGCAGCAATGGGATGGTGCTGCCCACTGGTGGAGAAGGTAACCGACGTGGGATAACGGCAGAAAACGCCATCAAAGAACTGCGTCTGCGCCTGCAAGTCGCGGCAAACGGGATAGGACATCAGGTTTCCAGCGCCCCATGAGTCGGCAAGAGCAGGCCCTTTCCAGTCCAGGAGCACGAGACGCCCGGGCTCTCTTACCGGCAGCACACGCAGAAGAACCTGGTCGACCAACGAGAAAATTCCGCCGTTTGCGCCGATTCCCAGCGCGAGCGAGAGCATGGCCGTGGCTGTGAAGCCCGGAGCGCGCAACAGAGTACGAGAGGCATACCGGACGTCTCGGCCGACATTGTCCAGCCATTGCCAAAACCAGGTTTCCCGTACGTCTTCCCTTACCTGCGCAACTCCGCCGAATTCCAGCGCGACCTGCCTGCGTGCTTCGCGTTCACTCAAGCCCGAATTCCGCAAATCTTCGAAGCGGCGGTCCAGGTGATACCGCAGCTCACGGTCGAGGTCCTGTTCCATGTGTGCCCGCCTGCCTAGGAACAGATTGATAAGTTTGCGCATCAGCTATCTCCCTTCACAGAAAATCAAGCGCACTGCCGCGTTCAGCCGATCCCAGCTTTCCCTCTCGATCGCGAGCTGCTTACGTTCGGCGCGGGTCAGGGCGTAGAACTTGGCCTCACGACCCGTCTCCGATGGTCGCCATTCAGAGCTCAGCCAGCCTCTCAGTTCGAGACAATGTAAGGCCGGATACAAGGAGCCCTGGTTCACTTGCACCGCGCGGGATACTTGCTGGATACGCTGCGCGATGCCATAGCCGTGACTAGGTTCGAGAGAAAGGATGTGAAGAACCAACATGTCGAGAGTGCCTTGCGGGATTGGAAAGCGGGAGGAAGACATGTTGCCTCAACCTTCGATGTATTGTGATGATAACTGGATAATGTGTCGGAGGTCAAGGTACTTGTGACCCTGGCGCCCCCGGTTGCTCATCCTGGCCCGGAGGTGCGGATTGGATTGTTCCACCGCCGCCGACAATTCGCGGACTCACAAGGCTAAAATCCACACCTCGGTGGAAATCCCGAGCAACTCGTCTCCGACTCTACTGATGGCGAATCGCCGCGATGGGATCCGTCAGCAATGCGCGGCGGGCGGGCACATAGGCCGCGGCGGCGCCGCAGGCCACGATGATCAGGGCAACAGGAGCCAGCGCCAATGGGTTGACTCCCAGAATTTGAGCGGCCGACGACTCCAACAGAGTGACCCCCGCCCAGGAGAGCGCCGAACCTATTGCGATGCCGGCGGCTACCAGCGCGGTGACGTCGCGAACCACAAGCCACGTCAGGTCACCCGGGCGCGCCCCCAACGCGATCCGAATCCCAAGCTCGTTCGTGCGCTGTGCGACGGCATACGCGACAACGGCGTAGAGTCCCACACCGGCCAGCAGGAGTCCCAGCGTGCCCAGTGCGCCAAGAGACACGACGGCAGTGCGGAACAGCCCCAGTTCCTTTGCCTGTCGCTGCTTCATCGTCATCGCGTTCGTCACCGGGAGTTCGGGATGCAGCCGTCGCAGTTCCTGCTGCATCAGGCCCACTAGCGCGGCTTCGTCTCGCGATGCGCGCGCGACGATGGTTGTGGGAATCACCCCGGCCTGCGCCGCCGAACGGTAGAGGAACTTCTGCGGAGCATCTACGACCATATCGATGCTGCGCGCATTTCCGACCACGCCAACGATCTCTACTGGCTTGGTATCCGCGTCCGCGAAACGGAGCCGTTTGCCGACTGTGTTGGCCGCGCCGAAGAATCTGCGAGCGAAGGCCTCGCTCACCACGATCGCTTCGGGAGATTCAGGCGAGTCGCGTTCGTCAAATACTCGTCCAGACAGCACCGGAATTCCGAGCGTTTGAAAGTAGCCGGGACCGGCCCACCTGCCTTCCACCTCGAAGGACTCGCCGTCTTTGGCGCCATCGAGGCGGAATTCCTGATCGAACTGTCCGTCCACCGGCGATCCGGTGGTGACGAACACGCTCTCCACGCCGGGCAGCGCCGCAATCCGGCGCCGTAAATCCTCAAACATGGCCCGTGCGCGGGGCATGTCATAGCCCGCGTAATGCGGGTCGACTTCAATTATGGCCAGACCTTCTGGACGATAGCCGACACTTCGGTTTTGGGTGGCCGTGAGGATGCTCATCGCGAGCACGGCGCCCACCAGCAGCAGGAAGGAAGCCGCCACCTGCCCGGTCACCAGGACGTTCTTCAGCGTGAACCACCCGCGGGCCAATGACAGTGAGCTTCCCGAGGACCCTTTCTCCTCCCGCAGTGCTCCCGCGACATCCACGCGCGTCGCCTGGAGCGCAGGTGTCAGGCCAAACCCGAGTGCGCACAGCGTCGCTACGGCGATCGCAAATCCAAGCACGCGATAGTCAAGTTGCATCGTTACGATCACGGGCATGTCGATCGTCGCGAGATAGCCAAGCCCCCAATGTGCGATCGCGACGCCCGCGGCTGTGCCCGCCAATGACAGAACGAGACTCTCCATCAGCAAGTGGCGCACCAACTGCCGTCGTGTAGCGCCGAGAGCGAGCCGGACGGAGATCTCGGCGGAACGCGCGCTGCTGCGCACCAACAGTAAGGTGGCCAGATTGCTGCACGCGATGGCCAGCACCAGGCCAACGACGGTCAACCCGGCTGTGGCAACAGGCTTCAGGCGTCTCTCGCGCGGATGAACGTGCACGTCATCGGTGGCCAGCACGGTGATGCCCCGCTTGGGGTCGGTGTCGGGATAGTCTGCGGCCAGTCGCCGGCCCGTCACGTTCATGGCGGCCTGAGCCTGCCGGATCGTAACGCCGTTGCGCAGACGGGCGCGAACCTGGAGGAACAGGCTCTCGCGCCTTTCCAACAGACCCGGTGAAGGGCCGGCTCCGGAATAGGGTTGCAGGTCGGTGCGGCTGATCGGCATCCAGAGAGAGGCGGCAAGGGCATTGCTTTGCGAGCTGTTGAGCGCCGTCGGTCCCACGCCGATCACCTGGACGGAGCTTCCACTGACAATGAGCGTCCGGCCGAGTACATTCGGGTCCGCGCCAAAGTCCCGCGTCCACGCAGTCCACCCCAGCACGGCGACCGGCTCGTCCCTGCGCTCCTCGCCGGCGCTGAACCATCGGCCAAGCGACGGCCGCATGCCCAAAACATCCAGATAATTCGCGCTGGCGTATTCGAACAAGCCCCCGCGGATACTGCCCGGCCGTCCCTGGGCATCGACGATCTGATAGCGTCCCTCTGTCATGTTGTTGGCCGCTACCCCATCAAACACGGCGGTCTCCATTTGCAGGTCCAGGAATGCTGGATAGGATGCTCCCTCCGGTTCACCGGATTTGGCGTCGTTTTGGTACAGGTTGACCAACCGCTTGCTATCGGTGAACGGATGCGGCTGGAACAGCGTGTTATTCAGGATGCTGAAAACAGCAGTGTTGGCGCCGATGCCCAGCGCGAGGATCACAATGGCGCTGGCGCTGAACCGCCAGTCCTTCGCCAGGCGCCGCATGGCGTGTTTGCCGTCGCGCCGCAGCGTATCGAGCGTCCGCCATCCAAATGCATCACGACATTCTTCCTTGCCGCGCTCGATGCCGCGGCCAAGAATGGGTATTCGTCCCACCCTTTGACCTCCTAAGTATCAGAGACGGGGAAACGCCCCCAATATTACATCGCGTGCTTCGAACGCTGCGCTAATCATCCCGCAGGGCCGCCATTGGGTCGATCCGCGACACCCGCCGCGCAGGCGCCCAACAGGCTGCCATCGCGACCAGAACCAGAAACACAGCCACCGCCGAGATCGCCGCTGGGTCCCGCGCTTCAGTACCGAACAGGAAGCTCCGGATCAATTGCCCCGCCGCCAACGCAGCCGCCACCCCAACGACCAACCCACCGAACACCGCTCGAATTCCTCGGCGCAACACCAGCATTGAAACTTGTGATGCTTGCGCGCCCAACGCAATTCGAATCCCTATCTCGTTCGTCCGGCGGGCGACGCTGTATGAAATCACGCCGTAGATGCCGAGGCACGCCAACAGCAGGGCCGCACCCGCGAAGACGCCTGACAGCAATGTTTGGAATCTTCGGCTGCCCACCGACTCCGACAGAATCTCCCACATCGTGAGCACGTTCGCCAACGGCAGCTCGGCGTCCAAATCGCGCATCGCGGACCGGAGCGCGTTAGCCATGGCCGAAGGATCCTGCGATGTTCTCATCACGTACGTCGCATTGCCCCAGACGCCTTTGGTTCACGAACACTCCTCGCATCCCCGCGGCATCGGGACGGACCGCGACCCAAAACATCTATGCCAACTGGAGTGACTACGGTCCGGACTTTCTTTCCGGTCTGGCCGATATGGACCACTTCGACTTTCCGACTTGCAGCCGCCTCGGG
>Ga0187893_10001770_pt1 | contig 49962 bp, 44 predicted proteins | sample MA1701074metaG_FD_139574 | JGI IMG/M metagenome (GOLD analysis project Ga0187893, IMG submission 139574) | White microbial mat communities from a basaltic lava cave in the Kipuka Kanohina Cave System on the Island of Hawaii, USA - MA170107-4 metaG ... | reverse complement strand
GTACGGCGCCTTCGTGGACCTGGGCGGCATCGACGGCCTGCTCCACATCACCGACATGTCCTGGGGCCGCGTCAACCACCCGAGCGAGGTGGTGAACGTCGGCGACGAGGTCAAGGTCGTGGTCCTGAAGTTCGACCGCGACAGCGAGCGCGTGAGCCTGGGCTACAAGCAGCTCAAGATCGACCCCTGGAGCACGGCCTCCATCCGCTACCCCGTGGCCGCCAGGGTCAAGGGCAAGGTGGTCAGCCTGACCGACTACGGCGCGTTCGTGGAGCTGGAGGAGGGCGTCGAGGGCCTGATCCACGTCTCCGAGATGTCTTGGTCCAAGAAGGTCAAGCACCCGTCGAAGATCCTGAACGTGGGCCAGGAGGTCGAGTGCGCCGTGCTGGGCATCGACCAGGAGGCCCACCGGATCAGCCTCGGCCTCAAGCAGACCGAGAGCAACCCCTGGGAGCAGCTGGCCGGCAAGTACCCGGTGGCCTCGCGCATCAAGGGCAAGGTCCGCAACCTCACCGAGTTCGGCGCCTTCGTGGAGGTCGAGGAGGGCATCGACGGCCTGATCCACATCTCGGACCTGAGCTGGACCAAGCGCGTCAAGCACCCGTCCGAGATCCTCAAGAAGGGCGACGTGGTCGAGGCGGTGGTGCTCAACATCGACGCCGACAACCAGCGCCTGAGCCTGGGCTTGAAGCAGCTGGCCACCGACATCTGGGACGAGTTCTTCGCACACCACAAGGCCGGCGACATCGTCGAGGGCAAGATCGTCCGCATGACGAACTTCGGCGCCTTCGTCGAGCTGGCCGAGGGCATCGAGGGCCTGGTCCACGTCTCGGAGCTGGACGAGAAGCGCATCGACCGGCCCGAGGAGCACTTCAAGCCCGGCGACCTGTTCCCGATGAAGATCATCAAGGTCAGCGAGGGCGAGCGCAAGATCGGCCTGTCGATTCGCGCGGTGAAGCAGGACGAGGTCGCGCGCGACCTCCAGAGCTACCGCGAGAAGTCGGGCGAGGGAAGCTCCACTCTCGGAGACGCCTTCCGAGCGGCCCAGGTCGCGAAGGAGCCCAGGGAGTAGCGTCGGCGATGACCAAGGCTGAGCTGGTGGACGAGGTCGCGAAGGTCTCGGAGCTCACCCGCAAGCACAGCGAGGTCATCGTCGACGCCGTCTTCACCTCGATCCTGGACGCCCTGCAGAAGGGCGACAAGATCGAGCTGCGCGGGTTCGGCAGCTTCCGGATCCGGCGCCGCGACAGCCGCAAGGGCAGGAACCCGAAGACCGGCGCCGGCGTCGTGGTGCCGGCCAAGAAGGTCCCGCACTTCAAGCCCGGCAAGGAGCTGCGGGAACTCATCAACCGGCGCTGATGTCGGACGCGGCCTCGTTCTTCGAGGGCGACCCGCGCACTTCGCGTTTCGTGGCCGGGGGCCTGCCCGAAGCCGAGGCGCTGTTCGGCTCGCCGCTGCCCCTCTTGCCCCCCGCCGAGTTGGAGGAGGGGCGCCCGGCATTCTTCGTCCACACCCACCCGCGCCTCAAGACCCTGCTCCAGCGCCACCTGATGGGCCTGCTGGTCCAGATCGGCGTCGAGATGCCCCAGGTGGCGCCGCGCTCCAAGGACGCCTTCGAGCGCGACCAGGCCGAGTACGAATCGGCGCTGCAGCGCATCCTCGGCTCCGCGCGCCGGGCCGACCGGCGGCTGGGCCTGCTCAACCTGTTCTGGCTCGCGCATTCCCGCGAGGCCGCCCAGGCCCTCAGGGAGCTGGAGGCCAGGAACGCCGCGGTCCGCAAGCTCAAGTACTCGATGCACCCGCTGCTGTCGTCGTTCTACAAGCGCCTGGACCAGTCGTGCCGGCGCGAGGTCGAGAAAGAGTCGCGGGACCTGGCGGCCTTCGTGGGCGGCGCGCGCGAGAACCCCTCCCTGGTCGAGGCCATCGTCGAGGACGGCTTCGCCTTCACCGAGGCCTCGATCCAGGGCTTCGACTTCAACCAGTTCCTGGCCTCGAACAAGCGCTACCGGATCGCGGCCGACGTGTTCTTCGAGGTCTATCAGATCCTGCTGCGCGACACCGAGCGGCGGGTCAAGGAGAACGACCGGGGCCTGGTGCAGCGGATCCAGCGCCACATGCCCCTGGTGCAGCGGGAACAGTGGACCACCCAGCCCGGCATCGTGAAGATCATGATGAACGGCCACGTCATGACCTACCTCTTCGCGGACGCCTGGAACGTCGGGACGCGGTTGATGGCGAGCCCCAAGCTGCAGGCCGAAGCACAGCGCCGCAAGCCCGCGGAGATCCTGGACGCCTTCCTCGACCTGGTCAGCGGCGTGAAGCGCTTCGAGATCCTCTCGGGCCTGCGCGACCGCCTGGCGCTCCTGGAGGACAAGGATCTCGACGAGTCGGCGAGCCGCGGCCGGCGCGTCTACGAGTTCTCCGAGGCCATGGCGGTGCTGAACAACGCGGTGAACGCCACGGTGCTGTTCCTGGACCTGCGCGGCTTCACCAAGACCTCCGAGGGCCAGATCTCCGAGCGCGACCTGACGCGGGAGCTGTACACGGTGTTCGACGCCTTCGTGCCCCACGTGCGGCGCTTCGGCGGAACCATCGACAAGTTCCTCGGCGACGGCATCATGATGACCTTCGGCACCGAGCACGTGGATGCCCTCGATCCCCTGAACGCGCTGCGGGTCGCGATCCTGTGCCAGGAGACGCTGCGCAAGCTGCGGGACGCCAGCCGCACGGTGTTCAAGATGGGCATCGCCATCCACTACGGGCGCGTGTACCTGGCGCGCTTCCTGGAGGACGAGGAGTCGACGCAGCAGACCGTGATCGGCCGCAACGTCAACCTGGCGGGGCGCCTGTCCTCGGCCGCCAAGAAGCCCATGGACGAGGACGAGGAGGCCCGCGGAGCGCAGGCGCTGGCCGCCTTTCCGCCGCCCCGGCCGTCTGGGCTGCAGACGGTCGTGGACAAGGGTGGCATCCTCTTCAACGAGGGCATCGCGATCTCGCGGGATACCCTGGTCCAGCTCGAGGCTCACCTGCCCCTGGTCCACCGCCAGGAGGAGGGCGAGGCCACGGTGCTCGAGTACTTCGACGAGTCGATCGGCCGGCGCATCCTGATCCGCTACGCGGGCGACGCCAAGTTCAAGGGCGTGCGCTCGAGCTTCCCCGTCTACGAAGTGGACTACGAGGTCTAGGGTGGATGTGCTGCGCTCGCCGTGGAGGATGGCCTACGTGACGAGCGGGGCCAAGGAGCCCGGCTGCGTGCTGTGCCGCGCCGTCCTGAGCGCCAAAGACGCGCGGAGCCTCGTGGTCCGGATGGGGGAGCGCTGTTTCGTGGTGATGAACCTCTACCCCTACAACGCGGGCCACCTGATGCTGTCGCCTCGCCGCCACGTGGCACGCCTGCAGGACGCGACCCCCGAAGAGCTGGCCGAGCTGATGCTCCTCGCGCAGCGAGCGGAGGCGGTGCTGGGGGAGGCCTACCGGCCCGACGGCCTGAACGTGGGCATCAACCTCGGGCGCGCGGCGGGCGCGGGTGTCGAGGGCCACCTGCACCTCCACGTCGTCCCCCGTTGGAACGGCGACACCAACTTCATGACGGTCGCGGGCGAGACGCGGGTGATACCCGAGGATCCCTTCGCAGCCTGCGAGCGGCTGCGCCCGTTCTTCGCGAAGTGAGGCGATTCGCGGCGATCCTGCTGCTGGGACTCGCGCCCTGGCGTTCCGAGGCCCAGGCGACGCGCGAGGCCGCGGCGGTGACCAGCCTCACGATCTTCGCGGGCACGGCGCGCGGTCTCTACCGGTCGCGCGACTGGGGAGGGAGCTTCGAGCTGGTCGCCGGCCGCAGCCCCGGCGATCGGCTCGAAGGCCTGGGAGGCGTCGGCTGCATCTTGCCCCTGGGCCCGCAGGTCCTGATCGGCGCGGACTCGGGCGTCTACCATTCGCCCGACTTCGGAGAGACCTGGAAACGGGTGGCCACGAGCGGACCCTGCGAAGCGCTCCTGGGATCGCGCTACCCCCTGGCGGACCGCACGCTCTTCCTGGGCACTCCGGCGGGCCTGCTGCGCTCCGTCCCAGACCTGTTCCTTCCCGAGGACACGGCGCGCGACTTCGCGGCGACCCCGATCGCGGAGGCGCGCGTGGCGCGCCTCGACTGGCCCGGACCCAAGCTCTTCGTGGCGACTTCGAAGGGGCTCTTCGTCTCCTCCGACGCCGCGACGAAGCTCGTCCCGGTCGGCGTGGACGGCCCCGCGCCGTTGCCCGCGGGGGAGGTCACGGCCCTCGTGGTCTCGGCCTTCTTCTCCGCCGACCCGGCGCTCGTCGTGGCGGTGGATGGTGCCGGGGTCTTCCGCTCGTCCGACGCCGGTGCCCGCTGGAGCCACGCGGGCCTCGCTGGCCGGCGGGTGAACGATCTCATCTGGCTGGGGCCATTCCTCTACGCCGCCACCGACCTGGGCGTGTTCCGAACCGAGGACCTGGGCCGGAACTGGGTCGCCCTCAACGATGGCCTCGAGCGCCGCGCCGCGACGCGACTGCTCTTCCCCCTGGCGCCGGCGTCCGGGGCCGATGCGTTCCTCGGAACGGACCGCGGCGTGTTCTGGACCGGAGATGGCGGCTTGCACTGGCGGGCCCTCGGCGGCAGCCTGGCGGGGGAGGCGATCCGCGTCCTGGCCACGTTCCCGCAGCCCGACCCGGTCCAGAAGAAGCGGAGATGAGCCTGCGCTTCGCCAAGGCCCACGGCCTGGGCAACGACTTCCTGCTTGTTGAAGCGCGGCTGGCTCCCAAGGACACGGCAGCCTGGGCGCGCCGGCTTTGCGACCGCCACACGGGCATCGGCGCGGACGGCGTGTTGCTGTATGAGGCCCGCGGCCGCGACCGGATCGGCATGCGTCTCGTCAACGCCGACGGCTCGGACGCGGAGATCTCGGGCAACGGCCTGCGCTGCGTCGCGGCGTGGGGCGTGCGGCAAGGCCTGCTGGACGCGCGGCACCGCGTGGAGACCGCAGCCGGGCCCCGGGCGGTGAGCGTCGCGCCCGCGGGTGGCGCGCGCTATCGGATCGAAACCGACCTGGGCCTGCCGCAGCAAGCGGGCCCCCTCGACGAGCCGCTTCAGGTGCTCGAACGGATCCTGCACGTGACGGCGACCTCGATGGGGAACCCGCATTGCGCCGTCTTCGTGGACACGCCGCCGGGCGACGCGGTGCTTTTTTCACTCGGACCCGCGCTCGAGCATCACCCGCGCTTTCCGAACCGCACCAACGTGGAGTTCGTGGCGGTCGAGTCGCGCAGCGCGATCCGCGTGCGCTTCTGGGAGCGCGGCGCGGGCTACACGCGGTCGTCGGGAACCGGATCGGCCAGCGCGGCCGCCGCGGCGATCCTCCACGGCCGCGTCGATCGCAAGCTCGCCGTTCACTGCGAAGGCGGGACGCTCGAGGTGGACTGGCCCGAAGGCGGGACGCTGCGTCAGGTCGGCGACGTGGAGATCCTGGCCGAGGGCGACTGGCTGGCCTGAGGCCCTACTTCTTCCTGGGCGGCTTGCGTCCCTTGGGGTGCTCCTCGAGCCACTTGTCGAGGGCCGCGCGAAACTCGCCAGCCAGGCCGGAGGCCCGGGCTTTCAGGTCGGCGGCGGCCTTCTGGGCGCCGTGCAGGTCGCTCTCGCCGAGACGGTCGGTGACGCCCTGGATCGCGGCCTCCACCTCGGCCACCCGCCCCTGAACGGCCGCGAAGGCGGCCTCGGGGACCTTGGACTGGGCGGCCTCTTCCTTGATGGCCACCACCTCGTCGAGGACCGCCTGCGCTTCGGCCTGCGCCGTCTCGGCGGCGCTCTTCAGCAACACCTTGGCGGACGGCACGGCCGCGGCGGCGGCGCGGGCCTTTTCGGCCGCGTCCACCGCGGACGACAATGCACCCCGGTAGTCCTTCTGTTCGACCTTCTGGCGGGCCGCGGCCAGGGCCGCCTCGGCCTCCTTGAGGCGCTCGGCGGCGTAGACGTCCGCGCCTTCCTTCTTCGCGTCGCTCAGGGCTGTTTCCGCGGCGCGGAGCTCGCGGTTCGGGGGCTGGTCGCAGGCGACGAGCAGCGACGCCAGGAGCAGGGGCACGGCTCTTCGTGCACTCATCGGAGCGGCGATGCTAGTCACCGACTCTGGCGCTTGTCAACGCCGCGGGCCGCGGTATCAGCGTCCTCCTGTGGTCGTTTCTTCGGACACCACCCACAAGTCTGGATCCAGTTCGACCTTTCGAGGGCGCGTCGGAAGCCTGATCTCGAACGGTGTCTGTTTGCCGCGGACGTGCACCGTGCCCCCGGTGCTGGCATCGTCGTACGCCCTTGCGGGGCGCGGGTCAAGGTCGCGTATCGTCGATCGTATGGCGCGCTCGTGGGCGAGCGAGGACTACCGCAGCTCCCAGCAGGGCTAGATCGCCCGCGATGAGCTGGATCCCGGCTTGGCGTCCCTTGCCGCTGACGCTGAAGCACCCGCAGTTCTCGATGTCGATGCCGCGCCACAGGGCCGATCCGACGGCGCCCAGGAACACCACGAGCATGAGGGCCGCGACGGCGGCGGCCTCGCGCCGCCACAGGCCGCTCGCCAGCAACAGGCCGACCAACAGCTCGATCCAGGGCAGCGTCACCGCGAGGAGGTTGGCGGGCAACGGGCCCACCTCGCGACCGGGTCCGATGAGCTGGTAGTGGTAGACGATGCGCGCGAAATCCGCCGGCTTCCAGATCTTCTCGACGCTCGCATAGATGAAGACCGCGCCGAGCAGGAGTCCGAGAGCCCACTCGACGACTTTGCGGGAGGGTCGAATCAAGGCTCGGAGCCCGCCTTGACGGGGTAGCCGGCATCCTGCCAGGCAGGCCAGCCCTCCTCCAGGATGGCCGCCGGGATGCCGCGCTCCTTGAGCTTGCGCGAAACCATGTGGCTGGCTTCGCACCCGAAGCCGGCGCAGTAGACGAGCACGTCCGAGCTGGCGCGCAGGCGCTTTTCGAGCCGGAGAAACGCCGCCTCGAAGTCGTCCTCAGGGAGGGAGAGGGCGCCCGGGATGTGCTGCATCGCGTAGAAGTCCACCGGCCGCGCGTCCAGGGCCAGGGCGCCCGCTTCGATGCGGACCCGGGCCTGGGCCACAGGAACGACTTCGTCGCCCTGCTTGATCATCACGTTGGCGCCGAGGGCGAAGCCGCGCCCCGAGACGGCGTTCCAGGCGAGGCCCAGGGCCGCGCCTGCGAGCCCGATCGCCATCACGCGCACCGCGAACCGGAAGCGCATGATCTATGCTAACTTACGCGCGCCGCAAAGCGCGCGGAACCCTCCCGAGAAACATGCCTCCCATCGCCTCGGACGCCCTGGTACTTCGTTCGTACAAGCTGGGCGAAACCAGCAAGATCGTCGTGCTGTTGACTCGGGAGCGCGGCAAGGTGCGAGCCGTGGCGAAGGGTGCCCGCGGCAGGCGCAGCCGCTACCAGTCGGCCCTGGAACCCTTGAGCGAGGTGCGAGCCGCGCTCTACGGACGCCAGGGCGCCGAGCTCTTCCGCCTGGGGAGCTGCGACTTGCTGCGCTCGGCGTTCCCGGCCGGCGGCCGCGGCCTCGAGGTGGCGCTCTCGCTCTCGTACTTCGCCGAACTGCTCGACGCCTTCGCGCAGGAGGGCGAGGCCGAGGACGCGGTCTACCGTCTGGCCATCGCGGTGGTGCGCGCGGCCGAGGACGGCGGGGACATCGTGGCGCTGGCGCGCTATCTCGAGGCGTGGCTTTTGCGGCTCCACGGCATCTACCCGCCCCTCGACCGCTGCGCCGCGTGCGATCGTCCGTTGCCGCGCGCGGCCCTGCTCTACGACGACGTCTCCCACGGCTTCGTGTGCGAGGGCTGCGGTCCGGCCAGCGGCCCGATCCTGGGCCGCGACGTGGGTGCCTTCCTGGAGCGCGCCTTCACCCAGGCTCCCGCCGCCATGCAGGCCCCGCCCCCCGAGGCGCGCGCCCTGGAGGCTTTCCATGAGGACCTGATCCGCCGCCACCTCGAGCGCGAGCTGCGCTCGCCGCGGATCCTCGAGGACGTCAGGAGAACCGCTTCGTGACCCTTCAGGAGATCGTGTTCGCGCTGCAAGGCTACTGGTCCGAGCGCGGCTGCCTCGTCCACCAGCCGTGGGACGCCGAGGTCGGCGCGGGCACCATGCACCCCGAGACCTTCCTGCGCGTGCTGGGAACCACACCGTGGCGGGTCGCCTACGTGCAGCCGTCGCGACGCCCCGCGGACGGGCGCTACGGCGACAACCCGAACCGGCTCTACAAGCACCAGCAGTTCCAGGTGATCCTCAAGCCGTCGCCCGCCGACGTGCAGGACGTGTACCTGGGCAGCCTGGTCGCTCTGGGCATCGACCCCGCGGCCCACGACGTGCGCTTCGAAGAAGACAACTGGGAGTCGCCGACCCTCGGCGCCTGGGGCATCGGCTGGCAGGTGCTGCTCGATGGCCAGGAGATCACGCAGTTCACCTATTTCCAGCAGGCGGGGGGTATCGACCTGCAGCCGATCTCCGCCGAGATCACCTACGGCCTCGAGCGCATCGCGATGTACCTCCAGGACGTGGACGACGTCTACAAGCTGCGCTGGTCGCAGGACCGGCTTTACGGCGCGGTGCGCCACGAGGAGGAGTACCAGCTCTCGCGCTACTCGTTCGAGCTGGCCGACGTCGAGCTGCACCGCGAGCTCTTCGAAAAGTACCTGAAGGAGGGCTGGCGCACCCTCGGGACGCCCGAGGGGCGCACAGTACTCGCGGCCTACGACTGGTGCTTGAAGAGTTCGCATACCTTCAACGTCCTCGACGCGCGCGGCGCCATCTCCGTCAGCCAGCGCGCCGCCATGATCCTGGGCATCCGCAAGCTGGCCTGCGCCATCGCCGCCGCCTACGTCGCGCCGGCCGACGCCCCCCCGAGGGCAGGGGCCGCCCGTGGCTGAATTCCTGCTCGAGATCGGATGCGAAGAGATCCCGGCCTCGTGGCTGCCGGGCCTGGGCCAGCAACTGCGGACGCGATTCGCGGATCTGGCGGCCAAAGAGCCGCTGCCGGCCGCGAACGCGCGGGCCTTCTGGACGCCGCGGCGCCTCGTGCTGGTGGCCGAGGTCCCCGCGCGGCAGGAGGACCGGGAGGAGACGCTGTTCGGGCCGCCGCTGTCGGCGGCCAAGGACGCCAGTGGCGAATGGACGAATGCGGCCAGGGGCTTCGCGAAGAAGGTCGGACAGCCGCCTGAGGCCCTGTTACAGCGCGCCAAGGCCGGCGCCGAGGCGCTGTACCTGAGCCACACCAAGACCGTCGCAGGCCGCGCGTCAAGGGACGTCCTGTCGGGCGTGCTGGTCCAGTTGCTGCGGGCCTTGGCCTTTCCGAAGCGGATGAGCTGGGACGCGTGGCTCGACGACGGCAAGGGCGCCTTGCCGTTCGGCCGGCCCATCCGCTGGATCGTGGCGCTCGTGGGCGGCGAGGTCGTACCCCTGACCATCTACGCTTTCGAGGCGGGAGCCAGGGGCGGGGCGATCCTCGAGAGCGGCCGCACCACGCGCGGGCACCGTTTCCTGCCGAAGGGAAGCGCGGGCCGGCCGATCGAAGTCTCCTGCTTCGCCGACCTGCAGGATCGTCTGCGCGCGCACCGCGTGATACTCGACCCCGCCGAGCGCGCCGCGCTGATCCAGAACGCCCTGGCCTCCGACCACGAACTGGTGGCCGAGTGGCGCGATCTGGTCGAACACCCCGCCGTCGTGTTCGGCACGATCCCCTCGGAGTTCCAGGGCCTGCCCCGCGAGGTCATCGAGACGGTTCTCGTCCATCACCAGAAATACGTGCCGATCGCCGGGGGCGCGAGCGTCGCCCGCTTCGCCGCCGTGACCGACAGCGACGGCGCGAACGCCGCCGCGATCGTTCGCGGCATGGAGCGCGTGGTGGTGGCGCGGCTTCGCGACGGCCGCTTCTTCTACGACGAAGACCGCAAGCGCAGCCTGAGCCTGCGCGTGGAGGACCTGGCGGGAGTGACTTTCCACCAGAAGCTCGGCAGCTACCGCGAGAAAGCGGACCGCATGGTGCGCCTGGTGGACGCCATGGGCGCCGAGATGGGCGTGCTCACGAAGCCGGAACGGGAGGCGGCCCGCGAGGCGGCCCGCCTGGCGAAAGCGGACCTCACGACGCTCATGGTCCGCGAGTTCACGGAGCTGCAGGGGGTGATGGGGGGGATCTATCTGCGCGCCGAGGGCGAGCGCTGGGAAAGCGTTGCGAACGCGGTGCGCTGGCACTACCACCCCGTCTCGATCGAGGAGGGCAGCGCTCCGGCACAGAGCCTGGGCGGGAGCGACGCCACTGTCTTCGGCGCGGTCTCGATGGCCGACAAGCTCGACACCCTTGCGGGGTACTTTGGGCTCGGCCTGATGCCCACAGGCAGCAGCGATCCCTACGGCCTGCGCCGCGCGGCGCAGGGCGTCGTCCGCGTGCTGCTCGACTTCTGGAGCGCCGCCGAGGTCGAGGAACGGCCGAGCCTGCGCCGGCTGGCCGCCGCCGCCGTCGCGGGCTACGCGGGGAAGCTGCCGCGCCCTGCCGCCGAGGTCGCCTCGGAGCTGGAGGGCTTCCTGCTGGAGCGCCTGCGCTACGTGCTGATCGCCCGGGACTATCCGGCCGACGAGGTGGACGCCGTGCTCGGCGCCCGCGAGCCCGACGCCCTGGACGATCCCCACGAGGCGTGGGTGCGTCTCAAGGCGCTGCACCGCGTGCGGGCGGAGGCCCGCGGCGACTTCGAAGCCTTGGCGGTGGCGTTCAAGCGCGCGCGCAACATTCTCGGCGAGGCGCTCGAGGGCCGGCCCGATCCCGCGCTGTTCCAGGAGGACGCGGAACGGGCGCTGGCGGGCGCCGTGCAGGGCCTCGCCGGCCAGAACGGCGGATACGAGGCGCGGCTGCGCTCGCTCGCCACGCTGCGGGCGCCGGTGGACAAGTTCTTCGACGACGTACTCGTGATGGCCGAGGACCCCAAGCTGCGCGAGAACCGGCTCGGGCTCCTGGCGCGCACACTCTCGCTGTTCTATCGCATCGCGGACATCTCGAAACTTGGAGGCCAGGCGTGACCCAGTACGTGTTCTTCTTCGGCGGCGGCAAGGCGGACGGGCACAAGGACATGAAGGACATCCTCGGCGGCAAGGGCGCGGGCCTGGCCGAGATGACGAACGCGGGCCTGCCGGTGCCGCCCGGCTTCACCATCTCCACGCGGGCCTGCATCCTGTTCCAGGGCAAGGGCCGCCTCACGCCCGACATCGAGACCGAGATCGAGCGGCAGCTCCAGCGCCTGGAGGCCCTGATGGGCAAGACGCTCGGCGACGCGAAGGACCCGCTGCTGGTGTCCGTGCGCAGCGGCGCCAAGTTCTCCATGCCGGGCATGATGGACACGATCTTGAACCTGGGCCTGAACGACCAGTCGGTGCTGGGCCTCGAGAGCAAGACCGGCAACGGGCGCTTCGCCAGGGACAGCTACCGGCGCTTCATCCAGATGTACGGCAACGTCGTGCTCGGCATCGACAAGGACCGCTTCGAGCACGAGCTTTCGGCCGTGAAGAAGAAGAAGCGCGTGAGCGCCGACGTGGACCTGGACCAGAAGGCGTTCGAAGAGGTGATCGAGCGCTTCAAGAAGGTCGTGCTGGCCGAGACCGGCGCGGCATTCCCCCAGGAGCCCCGCGAGCAGTTGAAGGGGGCCCGCGACGCCGTCTTCAAGTCCTGGAACAACCCCCGCGCCATCACCTACCGGAAGCTGAACGCGATTCCCCACGACCTGGGCACGGCCGTCAACGTGCAGTCGATGGTCTTCGGCAACATGGGTGAGACGTCGGCCACCGGGGTCGGCTTCACGCGCAACCCCTCCAGCGGGACGCGGGAGTTCTACGGCGAATTCCTGCAGAACGCCCAGGGCGAGGACGTGGTGGCCGGCATCCGCACGCCCCGGGCCATCGCCGAGCTCGAAGGCGTCCTGCCCGAGGCCTACCGCCAGCTTCGAGAGATCACGACGCGCCTGGAGCGGCACTACAAGGACGTGCAGGACTTCGAGTTCACCATCCAGGAGAACACGCTCTACATGCTGCAGACCCGGAACGGCAAGCGCACCGGGCTCGCGGCGATCAACATCGCGGTGGACCTGGTGGAGGAAGGCATCCTGACGCCCCGCGAGGCCCTGCTGAAGGTGGAGGCCGGCGCCCTGGACCAGTTGCTGCACCCGATCTTCGAGCCGAAGGAGCGCGCCAGGGCCGAGGTGGCGGCCAAGGGCCTGCCGGCCTCGCCGGGCGCCGCGACCGGCGCCGTGGTCTTCACCGCGGACGATGCCGTGGCCTGGTCGCAGAAGGGGCGGCGCGTGCTGCTGGTGCGGATGGAGACCGTACCCGACGACATCCACGGCATGAGTGTCGCCCAGGGCATCCTGACGGCCACCGGCGGCATGACCTCCCACGCGGCGGTGGTCGGCCGGCAGATGGGCAAGCCGTCGGTCGTCGGCTGCGGCTCCCTGGGCATCGATGCGCGCGCGAAGACCCTCCGGATCGGGAAGCGCGTGCTGAAGGAAGGCGACAGCCTCTCCATCGACGGCGCGACGGGGGAGGTGGTCGTGGGGTCCCTCGCCACCAGCCCGTCGGAGGTGCTGCAGGTCGTGGAGGGCCGGCTGAAGGCGGAGAAGTCGCCGATCTTCCAGAAGTTCTCGAAGCTCTTGTCCTGGGCGGACGAAGTGAAGCACCTCGGCGTACGGGCCAACGCGGACATTCCGCGAGACGCGAAGGTGGCCTTCGCCTTCGGCGCGCGCGGCATCGGCCTGTGCCGCACCGAGCACATGTTCTTCGCCGAGGACCGCCTCGCCCTGGTGGTTCGGATGATCCTGTCGGCGTCCCAGGGCCAGCGCGGGCTCGACGTGCTGGGCCGGCTGCAGGACCGGCTGAAGGAAGCGAGGGGAAGCCACGCCGCCGGCATCCGCAAGGAGATCGCGGCGGCGAAGAAGGAGCACGGCAAGGCCGTGGGCGACTACACGGGCGCCCTCAAGAAGCTGCTGCCGATGCAGCGCGCCGACTTCGCGGGCCTGTTCAAGGAGATGCAGGGCCACCCGGTGACGATCCGCACCCTCGACCCGCCGCTGCACGAGTTCCTGCCGAAGCGTGAGGCGCTGATGGTCGAGATCGCCACGCTGCGGGCGCGAAGCGCCAGGAAGAACGCGAGGCGGATCGCCGAGAAGGAGAAGCTGCTGCGTGCCGTCGAGGAGCTGCACGAGTTCAACCCCATGCTCGGGCACCGCGGCTGCCGGCTCGGCATCACCTATCCCGAGGTGACGCGGATGCAGGCGCGGGCGATCTTCGAAGCGGCGCTGCAGGTGTCGCGCAAGGGCGTCCCCGTGAAGCCCGAGATCATGATCCCCCTGGTGGGCCACGTCGAGGAGCTTCGGCGCCAGAAGAGGATCGTGAGCGAGGAGGCACTGGCCGTCCTGGGGCCCGGCGCCCACGGCGTCGAGTTCCTGATCGGGACCATGATCGAGGTGCCGCGCGGCGCCCTGACAGCCGACGCGATCGCCAAGGAGGCCGAGTTCTTCTCCTTCGGGACGAACGACCTGACACAGATGGGCTTCGGGCTGTCGCGCGACGACGCCGGCCGCTTCCTGGCCCACTACATCGACCACGGCCTGCTGGATGCGGATCCCTTCGTCAGCATCGACGCCGCCGGCGTCGGGCAGCTGGTCGAGCTGGGCGTGAAGAAGGGCCGGGCGGTGAAACCGAAGCTGAAGATCGGTGTGTGCGGCGAGCACGGCGGCGACCCCGCCTCGATCCGCTTCTTCCACGAGGCCGGCCTCGACTACGTGTCGGCGTCGCCCTACCGCGTCCCCATCGCGCGCCTGGCCGCGGCCCAGGCGCAACTGGAGAAGCCCGTCGGGGACTGACCATGCTGAAGTACTTCCGGTGCGCGGGCGGGCAGATCGAGCACGTGCCCGAGTTCCGGCCGGAAGAGGTCACGGCCCACCCCGAGGCGATCCACTGGATCGACCTCGAGGACCCCACGGTGAAGGAGGCGGGCGTCCTGGAGGACCCGTTCCACTTCCACCCGCTGGCCATCGAAGACTGCCTGTCGGAGGTCCACCACCCGAAGATCGACGACTACGAGGACTACATCTTCACCATCGTCCACGGCATCCGCTTCGACGCGCCGACCGACCAGTTCATCACGCGGGAGCTGGACATCTTCCTGGGCCGGAACTTCTTGATCACCCACCACCGTGGACCGATGCGCTCGATCACGTCGGCCCAGGAGCAGTGCGGCAAGAACCTGCAGGCGGCGATGCCCAAGGGGCCGGACTTCCTGCTGCACCAGATCCTCGACCAGATGTTCGAGCACTACTTCCCCAACCTCGACGCGATCGAGGACAAGATCCAGCTGGTGCAGGTGGAAGTGTTCGAGAATCCGACCCGCGAGACGCTGGACCGGATCTTCGTCCTCAAGCGTGACGCCATGCACCTAAGGCGCATCTGCACGCCGCAGCGCGAGATCGTCCACCGCCTGTCCCGTGGCGAGTTCCGCGTCATCAACGCCAAGGCGGCGGTCTATTTCCGGGACATCTACGACAACCTCTACCGCATCGTGGACGCCTCGTATTCCTACCAGGACATGATCCAGGGCACCCTGGACGCCTACCTGACCGCGACGAGCAACCGGCTCAACGAGACCATGAAGCGGCTGACCGTGATCAGCGCGCTCCTGATGCCCCTCACGGTGGTCACGGGCATCTACGGCATGAACTTCGAGCACATGCCCGAGCTCGGCTGGCGCTACGGCTACCTGTTCGTGGTGCTCCTGATGGCGGGCTTGAGCGGAGGGCTCGTCTTTTGGTTCAAGAAGAAAGAGTGGATCTGATCTGGCGCTGATCCAGCGGCTGCCCGACGACCTCGTGAACAAGATCCAGGCGGGCGAGGTGGTGGAACGCCCGGCCTCCGTGGTCAAGGAGCTCCTCGAGAACGCCGTCGACGCGGGCGCGCGGAGCGTCTCCGTGGAGATCGAAGGCGGCGGGCGCTCGCTGATACGCGTGCGCGACGACGGCTCCGGCATGGATCGCGAGGACGCGGACCTCGCCCTGGAACGCCACGCCACCTCGAAGCTCCTGCGCTTCCAGGACCTGCAGGCTCTCACCACGCACGGCTTCCGTGGCGAGGCGCTGCCCTCGATCGCCAGCGTGTCCCACCTGGTGCTGCGCACACGTCCCGAGAGCGCCAGCGCGGGGACCGAGGCAGAGGTGCGGCACGGCCAGCGCGTCCACGTCCGGGATGCGGGCCACCCGCGCGGCACCACCGTGGAAGTGCGCGATCTGTTCGGCGCGGTGCCAGCTCGCCGCAAGTTTCTGCGTTCCGACGCCACGGAGGCGGGCCACATCGCGGAAGCGGTCACGCTCTTGGCCCTGGCGCGTCCGGGAATCGGCTTCGCGCTTCGCGCCGCGGGGCGCACGATCCTGGAGGCTCCGGCCGTGGCCTCGCTCCAGGAGCGCCTGTTCCAGCTCTTCGGGGGCGAGAGCTTCCGTGAGCTGGCGGCGGTGGACGGCGGCGAGGGATTCTGCCGCGTCACCGGCTTCGTGTCCCTGCCCGCCCACGCGTCGCGCGCCCGCGCGGCCATTCGCCTGTTCGTGAACGGGCGCCCGGTGCGGGACCGCGCGCTGACCAGGGCGGTATCCGAGGGCTACCGCGAGGCCGGCCTGCGCGACGCCCGTCCCGAGGCGTTCCTGTTCCTGGATCTGCCCCCGCACCTTCTGGACGTCAACGTCCACCCGGCGAAGACCGAAGTGCGCTTCGCCGACCCGCGGGTGGCGTTCGCGGCCGTGGCCCGGGCTGTGCGTGAGGCCGTCAGCCAGGGCGCGCGACCGGGTTCGGGTCAGACGGCGCCGAGCGGCGCCATCGCCGGCAGCATGGCCTCGCGGGTCTCCGAAGCCATCGTCGCCTATGGGGCGCGCGACTCGCAGAGTGCGGCCCCGGCCCCGGCCGCAGCCGCTTCCGTCAGCCTTTTCCAGGCGGGCCCGCCGAGCGTGCTGGGGCAGCACCGGAACACGTACATCGTCGCCAGCGATGGCGAGGAGCTGCTGCTGGTGGACCAGCACACGGCCCACGAGCGCGTGCGCTTCGAGCGCGTGGTCGCGCGCCTGCAGGCGCGCGAGCCGGAGTCGCAGCTCCTGCTGGTGCCCCAGGTCGCGCGCTTCGAGCCGCGGCTCTTGCCGATGTTCGAAGAGCACGCCGAAACGCTGCGCGACCTCGGCTGGGACGCCGAGCCCTTCGGCGGCGGCAGCGTGCGGCTGCGCGCGATCCCACCCCTCCTGGCGGGACGCGACCCGGCCGCGGCGCTGCAGGCCCTGCTGCGGGACCTGCTCGAGCGCGAGGCGTCGCAGTGGATCGTCAAGGACGCCCGCAGCCGCGCGGCCGCGACGCTGGCCTGTCACTCTTCGGTCCGCGCCGGCCAGCCCCTGGGCGCCGAGACCATGGCGCGCATCGTGACGGACCTGGGAGCCGCGGAGCAGCCGACCCTGTGCCCGCACGGCCGCCCGACGATCGTGCGCGTGCCCGCCGCGGACGTCAGCCGCTGGTTCGGGCGCACCGGCTGGGCACGGGAATGAGGCCCCGCCTCAAGGCGAAGGCGCGCCTTTCGGCCTGGCCGTGGCTCCGGTACACGCTCGGGCGCGTGCTGCAGGTGGCGGGCCTCATGGTCACCCTGGTCGCGGCCAGCGCGTTCTTCGGCACGCCCAGCACCATCGCCATGCTGCGGATGATGCTGGTCGGCGTCCTGCTGTTCCTGCCCGGCTGGCTGCTGGCGCGCAAGCGGCCGAGCTAGCGGCTCAGGGAGTCTCGGGGCCGCCCACGTAGCCGAGCGCCTCGAGCTGCTCGCGCTGCTCGTCGGACATGGCGGACTCGCGCCGGTCCTTCAGATGGGCCTCGGACTCGCGGATCGTCGCGCGCGCTACAGCGAGCAGGTCCTGGTACGCCTGAGCGGCCGGTCCCTCGGCCCCGGCCAGGTTCAAGCGCTCGGCCGGGTCCGCGCCGATGTCGTACAGCTCGTGGCGATCGATCGGCAGGCTCACGATCAGGTGATGGGGCGGGCGCAGCACCGAGAACTTCTGGCGCGTCAGCTCGTGCCGGCCGCCTCCCGAGTAGAACGTCGCCGAGAGGACGTCCCGCCGAGGCCGCGCCGCGTCGGGGCGCTCGATCAGCGGTGTCAGGTCCACGCCCTTGAAACTCTGGGCCGGCGGCGCGCCCAGGCGTGCCAGGATCGTCGGCGCCAGGTCCAGCAGGGTCGCAGGCGCGTCCACCACGACGCCCTTGTGCCGGTGATCGAGCAGGATCATCGGGATGCGTATCTGGTCGAGGTAGAGCTGGCCCTCGTGGCCGGTGAGCCCGTGCTCGCCCAGGCCTTCCCCGTGGTCGGCCACCAGCAGGAACAGCGTGTCTTCGTAGCGGCCCTGCGACTTCAGGCTGCCGATCAGGTCGCCGATCGCCCTGTCCACCCACTCCACCTCGCGCAGGTACTGGCGCGCGGCCTCGCGCTTGCCGAGGCTCAACTTGCCGCGGAGCACGAGCTGTGTCCGCACGGGCTCGCGCGTGAGGTTCAGGACTACGTAGGTCGCTTCGTCGGCGAAGCTCACCGCGTCGCCCGGCCCTGCGGGGGAGGGAGGCGTCACGCGCAGGCCCGCGTGCTGGAGCTCGAGCTGCTGGATCTCGTAGCTGCGGCTGCGCGCCTTCACGAGCGCCCGCAAGGCGAGCCGGCTGCGCCCGGGCGGCAGCTCCACGGCCAGGCTCCGCTGCTCGCGCGTGAGGAAGCACGCCTGCCCGATGGTCCGGTCGCCGAGGAGCAGCTCAACGTCCGGGGGTGCATCCTTGGGCGCGTAGGGCTCGTGGGGGTCCGAGTAGTGGACGAAGAGGAAGAAGGGCCGGCCGGCCTGAGCCGCGAGCCACGGAAGCACCTGTGCGTTGACCTCGTCGGCGAACAGGTAGGGACGCCCGGGATGCCGCGCCACGTCGTCGAAGTAGTGGTCGAAGCCCTGGGAGAGGCCGAACGAGGCGTCGAGGACGGCCAGAGAGGTGAAAGCACCCGTGGCGTAGCCCAGACCCTTCAGGATCGCCTGCAGCGACTCGGAGCGCTGGGGCACCGTGTCGCCGTTGCGGAAGATGCCGAGCTTCCAGGGATGCTCCGAGAACAACATGGAGGCGTGAGAGGGCAGCGTGGTCGGGGCGTGGCTGAAGGCCTGGCGGAACAGCACGCCCTGCTTCGCCAAAGCGTCGATGCTCGGCGTCCGGACCTCGGCATTGCCGTAGCAGCCCAGGGCGTTCTGTCTCAGCGTGTCGACGCTGATGAGGACGACGTTGCGCGGCCGAGCGGCAGGACGGCACCCGAACCCCGCCAGGGCGAGGAGCACGACGGCGGAGGCGGCGCACCGAAGCCGGCCGGGGGGCATCGACGTTCGCCTAACGGCGCGCGTAGGCCCTGAAGGCGCGGAGCAGGCGCTGGGTAAGCGGGCCCGGACAGCTCCGGATGGCGTGGCCGTCCACGCGCCGAACGGGAGCGAGCTCCTTCAAGGTGCTGGTGATGAAGGCCTCGTCGGAGTCCAGCAGGTCCTGAGCCCGCAGCGTGGCCTCCCGCATGGGCACGCCCGTCTCTTGCGCCACCTCGAACAGGACCTCGCGCGTGATGCCGGGCAGGATGCCGGCGCTGAGCGGCGGCGTGAGCGCGACTCCGTTCGAGACCACGTACACGTTGGACCCGGCGCCCTCGGCCAGCTCGCCGGCCTGGTTCAGGAGCAGCGCTTCGATGGCGCCGCGAGCCTGGGCCTCGCGCATCGCGAGCACGTTGTTCAGGAGGTTGCAGGACTTGATGGCGGGATCCAGGGCGTCAGGGTGGTTGCGCCGCACGCCGACCAGTGAGACCACGACGCCGTCGGTGTACGCGGCATCGGGCAGGGGCTGGTACGGCTTCACCACCATCACGATCGTCGGTCCCTGGACGCGCTCGAAGTGATAGGAGATGTCGCCCCGGCCTCTCGACACGATGAACCGGATGTACGACTCCCCGCGGTTCGCGGCGCGCTCCAGCAGGGCATCGAGGCGCGCGCGAAGCTCGGCGTCGTCCTGGGGGATCGAAACCCCGATGCGCGCGGCCGAGTTGCGGAGCCGGCGCAGGTGGCGACCCAGCTCGAAGGGGCGGCCTGCGTACGTCCGCAGCGTCTCGTAGACGGCGTCGCCGAAGGTGAAGCCGTTGTCGAGTACCGAGACAGAGGCCTCGGCGGCGGGGGAGATGACGCCGTCTACGGATGCGAAGAATCCCATGGAGCGCGCATTGTAACCGGCGCTCCAGACCCGGGTGGTATAGTCGTCGCGTGGCGACCGCGCACACCGTTTGCCCGCTGGATTGCCCCGATCGCTGCAGCCTGGACGTCGGCGTGGAGGCCGGGCGCGTGGTCCGCATCGAAGGCAACCGCGTCAACCCCGTCACGAACGACTTCATCTGCTCGAAGGTGCGGCGGTTCGGGGAACGCGTGTACGGCAAGGACCGGGTGCTGTACCCGCAGCGAAGGGTCGGCAGGAAGGGCGAGGGGCGCTTCGAACGCATCGGCTGGGACGAGGCGCTCGACCTGGTCGCGGCGCGGCTGCAGGAGTTCCGAGGCGAGGCTATCCTGCCGTTCTCGTACGGCGGATCCAACGGCCTCCTGACCCAGGGCGGAGAGGACGAGCGGCTGTTCCGCAGCCTCGGCGCCTCGCGCCTGGCGCGCACGGTGTGCGCGATGCAGACCGGCCTGGCGGCCGAGGCCGTCTACGGGAAGATGCCGAGCGTCGATTTCCCGGACTTCGAGGCCGCGCGCTTCGTCCTGATCTGGGGTGGCAACCCGAAGCACAGCAACGTCCACCTGATGCCGTACCTGAAGAAGGTCCGCGAAGCGGGCGGCCACGTCGCCCTCGTGGACCCGCGCCAGGCCATGGGCGCCGGCTTCGTGGACTTCCACCTCGCGGTGCGGCCGGGAACGGACCTGGCCATCGCCCTCGCCATGATCGCGCACCTCGAACGCGAGGGCGCGGTGGATCGCGCTTTTCTCGCGGCGCAGGCCGACGGGGCCGAGGCGCTCTTCGAGGCCGCGCGTGCCTGGACCCTGGAACGCGCCGCCAGCGTCTCGGGTGTGACCGCCCGCGGCATCGCGGCGGTCGCCGACGCCTACGCGGCGGCCGATCCCGCGCTCGTGCGCTGCGGCTGGGGCGTCGAACGCAACCGCAATGGAGAAGCGGCCGTCGCGGCGATCCTCGCGCTGCCCGCGGTGGCGGGGAAGTTCGGCAAGCGCGGTGGCGGCTACGCCCTGTCGTCATCGGAAGCCTACGCGGTGGACGGCGAGCGCCTGGCCGGCGTGGCGGAGCCGCAGACGCGCGTGGTGAACATGAGCCAGCTCGGCCGCGTGCTTTTCGAGGCGCGGCCGGCGGTGCGCGTGCTGTTCGTGTACAACGCCAACCCCGCGGCCACGCTGCCCGACCAGAACCGCGTGCTCGAGGGTTTGCGGCGCGAGGACCTCTTCAGCGTCGTCTTCGACCCGGTCATGACGGACACCGCGCATTTCGCCGACGTCGTCTTGCCCGCGACCACTTTCCTCGAGCACACCGAGCTGTGCACGTCCTACGGGACCTACTCGGTGATGCTGGGTGAGCCGGTGATCGCCCCCGTGGGCGAGTCGCGGCCCAACGCAGAGGTGTTCCGGCTGCTGGGGGAGCGGCTCGGCGTGACGGGGTTCAAGACCGGAGACGCCGCGATCACGGCGGCCCTGGCGACGATCCGCGGACGCCTCCAGGGCGAGGGAGATCGGCTCGAGCGGCTGCGGAAGGACGGACGCCTGTACTTCGATTTTCCGGGCGAGCGGCCGGTGCAGTTCGAAACCGTGTTTCCCGGAACGCCGGACGCGCGGGTGCACCTGTGGCCTTCGGAGCTGGGGTCCGAACCGTATCGCTTCGTGCCGGAGACGCCTGACGCCGCCCATCCGCTGGCGCTCATCTCGCCTTCGACCGAGCGCTCGGTCTGCTCGACGCTCGGCGAGTACGGCTTCAAGGAAGCCTGGGTCGAGCTCCACCCGAGCGACGTGGCCGCGCGCGGGCTGCGCGAGGGCCAGCAGGTCCGGGTGCACAACGCCCTCGGCGAGGTACTCGTTTCGTTGCGCGTGAACCCCGGCCTGCGCTCCGGGGTGGCCCTGATCCCGAAAGGAACCTGGCGCCGCCACGCGCGCAACGGCGCCTGCGGCACGGCGCTCGTTCCCGACTTCGTCTCGCCGATCTCCGGCGGCGCCTGCTACAACGATGCGCGGGTGGAGGTGGGCGCGGCGTGACCACCGCCCACGCGATCGCCCTGGGAGTGCTCCAGGGCCTGGGTGAGTTCCTGCCCATCAGCAGCTCGGGACACCTGATCGTGGTGCCGTGGCTCCTGAGCTGGCCCGCGCAGAGCCTCTCCTTCGACGTGGCCTTGCACCTGGGGACCCTGGCCGCCGTGGTGGGGGCCTTCGCGAAGGACTGGCTGCGTCTCGTGAGCGCCGGGCTGCGCGGCCTTCTGGCCAGGGCTCCGCTGGGGACGAGCGACGCGCGGCTGCTGTGGCTGCTGGCCCTGGCGACGCTTCCCGGAGCGGTGGCCGGGAAGCTGCTCGACGAGTGGGCCGAGACGACGTTCCGCTCTCCCGCCCTGGTCGCGGTCAGCATGGCGGTGATGGGCGGCGCGCTGCTGCTGGCCGACCGCCGCGCCGGCTCCGGCAGCGCCGCCTCGATGCCGCTGCGCGACGCGATGCTGGTCGGCGTCGCCCAGGCCCTGGCCCTGGTTCCCGGCGTATCGCGCTCGGGCGCCACGATCAGCATGGCCTTGGTACTCGGCTATCGGCGCGACGAGGCGGCCCGCTTCAGCTTCCTGCTCGCGGCCCCCATCACCCTGTGTGCCGCGTTGCTCAAGGTTCCCCACCTGCTCCAGGGCGACCAGGCGGGCCTGGCCCTGGTCGGGATGGCTGCGGCTGCTGTGACCGGCTTCGCCAGCATCCGGTTCCTGCTGGCCTGGGTGCGCCACCGCGACTATCGCGTGTTCGTCGCCTATCGGTTCGTCTTCGCGGCGGTGGTGCTGGCCGCGATCGCGGCGGGCGCGGGCCGCTAGAGGTGCGGCCCGTGCTGAGCGCCGCGGAGATGCGCGAGGCCGACAGGGCCACCATCGAGGACCTCGGCCTGCCGGACGTGGTCCTGATGGAGAGCGCGGGGGCGGCGACCGCGCGTGAGATCGAGGCCCGCTACGCGTCGGCGAGGCGCATCGCGATCCTGTGCGGGAAGGGGAGCAACGGCGGCGACGGCTTCGTGATCGCCCGGCGACTCCTCGGCCGGAAGCCACGCGTGCTGCTGTTCGGGACGCGCCAGGACGTGGGCGGCGCCGCGGCGGCACACCTGCGCGCCTATCTCGCGGCGGGAGGGACGCTGCACGAGCTGCGCGGCGCGTCTCACTGGAACCGGGAGCGTGACTTCGTGCTGGATGCCGACCTCGTCGTGGACGCGCTGCTCGGAACGGGCCTGCGCGAGGCTCCGCGCAGTCTCCTGGGGCGGGCGATTCGCGATCTCGCGGCGCGCCAGGCCCCGGTAGTGGCCGTGGATCTGCCTTCGGGGGTGGCTTCGGACACCGGCCGGCTGCCGGGCGCCGCGGTGCGTGCGGACGTGACCGTGACCTTCGGCGCACTCAAGTGCGGCCACGTCCTCGCACCGTCCGAGTCTCTTTGCGGCGAGGTCGTGGTGGCGGACATCGGGATCCCCGCGGCGTTCCTCGGCGCGGCCGCGCTTTGGATCCTCGACCCTGCGGATGCGGCCGCGGCGTGGGGTGCGCGCCGGCGCGATGCGCACAAGGGGAGCCTCGGGCACCTGCTGGTGATCGCGGGCTCGCGGGGCAAGTCGGGGGCGGCCGTGCTCGCGGGCACGGCTGCTCTGCGCTCCGGCGTGGGACTCGTGACGGTCGCGACACCGCAGCCCGCCCTGGTGCGGGTCGCGCGGGGGCGCCCCGAGCTGATGACCGAGGGCCTGGGGGCGACCGCCGCGGGGACGCTGGCCCGAAGCGCCGGCCCTCGCGCCCTGGCACTCGCGGAGACCCGGAGTGCCGTCGTCCTCGGCCCCGGCCTCGGCCAGCACGGAGAAACCCGCGCCTTCGTCGCGGGCTTCGTCGCGGGTTGTCCCCGGCCGCTGGTGGTCGACGCCGACGGCCTCAACGCCCTGGCCGCGCTGCCGCGCGACAGGGGCCTGCGCGTGCTCGCGGCGCGGCGCGAAGAGACGGTCCTGACGCCGCATCCGGGTGAGGCCGCGCGCCTGCTGCGCCAGGCGACGCGGGCGATTCAGGCTGCGCGCCTCGAAAGCGCCCGGCGCCTGGCGCGGCTCACGGGCAGCGTCGTGGTGCTGAAGGGTCACCGCAGCGTGGTCGCGGCTCCAAGCGGGCGAGCCGTGGTGAACCTGACGGGCAACCCTGGCCTCGCCACCGCGGGCTCCGGCGACGTGCTCTCCGGCATCGTGGGCGCTTTGCTGGCCCGCGGCCGCGACGCTTTCACGGCCGCCAGCGCGGCGGTCTTCGTCCACGGCCGTGCGGCCGACCGCCTGGCCGCCCTGCGAGGCGAAGAGGGCCTGCTGGCGGGCGACGTCGCGGACGCGCTGCCCGAGACGCTGCGGGACCTCGCCCGTTGAGCGGCACGAGCCTCGCGCACGTGACGCGCGGCGAGTCCGAGACGGCCGTGCTGGCCGAGCGATTGGGCGCGCGCCTGCGGGGCGGAGAGGTCGTGCTGCTCTACGGCGAATTGGGCGCGGGCAAGACGGCTTTCGTACGCGGCCTGGCCCGCGGCGTCGGAGCGGACCCTGGCGAGGTGGCGAGCCCAACTTTCGTCCTGCTCACGTCCTATCCGGGCCGCCTGACGCTGCACCATGCCGACCTTTATCGCCTGGCGGGGAACGGGGACGACGTGGAACTGGGGCTCGAGGAGCTTCCGGGAGCCGTGGGCGTCCTGGCCGTGGAGTGGGCGGAACGGCTGTCGTGCGAGCCGTGGACGCGCGTCTGGCGCGTGCGCCTGTTCCACGCCGGAGAAGGCGCCCGCCGGATCGAGATCGAGGAGGCCCCGTGAGGCGCGCACTCACGGTCCCGCTGGCGTTGACGCTGCTCGCGTGCCCGAGTCCCCGCCAGGAAGATCCAGTGCCCCCCAAGGCGACGCGCGCAGGGTCGGGCCTCTCGATCCTGCTCATCACCATCGACACGCTGCGCGCGGATCACCTGGGCGCGTACGGCTACCGGCGGCCGACCAGCAAGCACCTCGACGCGCTGGCCGCCCGCGGTGCGGTGTTCGAGCAGGCTTACACCTACTGGCCCAAGACGCGCGGGAGCTTCGCGTGTCTGATGACAGGCCGGCGCCCGTCGCAGAACGGCTACGGCAAGTCGCATCCCGGCGTCGTGGACTTCAACCCCACCTTCGCATCGGTGCTCGAGAAGGCGGGCTACCGCACGGCGGCCAGTGTGGACAACCCCAACGTGGCGCGGGCCCACGGATACGCGAAGGGCTTCTCGTCCTACCGCGAGACGTGGGAGGAGAAGGCTCTCGCGACCGAGTGGGACCGGACCCGGGCGATCACCGAGGATGGCGTGCGTTTCCTGGCGTCGGCGCAGGGGGACGCGCCGTTCCTGCTCTGGCTGCACTACGTCAACCCCCACGCTCCCTACGCCCCACCGGCGCCGTGGGACACGATGTTCGCGCCGAAGGGCGCGGGTCCCAGGCTGCCGCTGGTGGAGTCCTTTCACGGCGGCATCCCGAAGCAGTGGGCCATTGCCGGCAAGGAGCGCCTGGCCGACTACGTTGCGCTCTACGACGGGGAGATCGCCGCCGTGGACTCCGAAGTGGGACGCGTCCTCGACGCGCTCGACCGTTCGGCCGTGACCGACCGTACCGTCGTGGTGGTGACCTCCGACCACGGGGAAAGCCTGGGCGAGCACGACTACTTCTTCGACCATGGCGAGAACCTCTTCGATCCCAGCCTCCGGATCCCGCTGATCGTCAGCGTGCCGGGTGGGCCGAAGGGCATCCGCTCCGCCGCGCTTGCCTCCACGCTGGACCTCTTGCCCACGCTCCTCGACGCGGCACAGGTGTCCTACCCGCCCGACCTCGCGGGCACCAGCCTGCTGGGCGCGGCCCGCGGCCGTCCTGGGCCCGAGCGCGAGCGCCTGTTCGCGCAGAACGAGCGGCACCAGAGCGCGGGCTTCGGCCCGCGCCACAAGGTCGTGGCGAGCCCCGAGGGCGCCGCCAACCGCTTCGAGCTCTACGACCGCGGCTCCGACCCCGGCGAGACCCGACCGGCCTCGAGGACGGCTCCCGATGCGCTGCGGACCGAGCGCCGCGAGCTTGAGTTGTTCCTCGAACGGACCGATCGGGAGTGGAGCAAGACGCGGCCCTTGCTCGGGAAAGCACCGTCCGTTGCGACCCGGCTGTCGCCGGAGGCGTGCGAGAAACTGCGCGCCCTCGGCTACGTCGTGGCAGAATGCCCGCCTTGAGCGCGGCACCCTCCTTCGCCGGACTCGGCACCGCCCTCGTCACGCCCTTCAAGGCGAGCGGCGACCTGGACGAGAACGCGCTGCGCCGCCTGGTGCGGCGCCAGGTCGAGGCCGGCGTGGACGTCCTCGTGCCCTGCGGCACCACCGGCGAGAGCGTGACGCTGACGGCCGACGAGCAGCGGCGCGCGATCGCGATCGTCGTCGACGAGGCGGGCGGCCGCCCCGTGCTGGCCGGCGCGGGCAGCAACGACACGCGCCGGGCGGTGGAGAAAGCCAAGGCCGCGGCCGGAGTCGGGGCCCACGGCGTCCTCTCGGTCGGCCCGTACTACAACAAGCCCACCGGCGAGGGTTACTTCCGGCACTTCTCGGCCGTGGCCGACGCCAGCACGGTCCCCGTGGTCGTCTACAACGTGCCGGGCCGCACGGGCTCGAACATCGACAACCGCACCATGCTGCGGCTCGCGGAGCACGGCAACGTCGCCGCGGTCAAGGAAGCCTCGGGCAACATCGGCCAGGTGATGGAGCTGCTCCGGGACCGGCCCCAGGGATTCCTGGTGTTGTCGGGGGACGACGCGATGACGCTGGCGTACATGGCGCTCGGCGCGGAAGGCCTGATCTCCGTGGCGTCCAACCAGGCTCCCGAACAGATGTCCGAGCTGGTGCGTGCCTGCGCCCGGGGCGACTTCGCCTCGGCTCGCAAGCTCCACGCGCGGCTGCTGCGGCTCATGAGCCTGAACTTCGTCGAGTCGAACCCGATTCCCGTGAAGGCGTCGCTCGCGCTCATGGGGCTGTGCGAGGAGAGCTTCCGGCTGCCGCTCGTGCCGCCCTCGGACTCGACCCGCGAGCTGCTGCGCGCCGCGCTGCGCGAGCTGGGCCTCCTGTGATCCCGGTCGAGGAGATCCGCGAGAAGGTCGAGGCCTTCTCGCGCCTGCCGCCCTCGGCGCTCGCCGACGAGGCCAGGGCGGCCGTGGACGCCCTGCTGGACGAGCTGGAGGCCGGGCGCGTGCGCGCGGCGGAAGAGACGCCCATGGGCTGGAGCGTCAACGCCTGGGTCAAGCAGGGGATCCTGCTCGGGTTTCGTGTGGGAGCCGTGACGGCTTTGGAGCCGGCCGGCCCGCTCAGCTTCGTGGACAAGGACACCTTCCCGCCGCGGCGCTTCGACGCCAAAAGCGGCGTGCGGATCGTGGGCGGGGGCTCGGCCGTGCGCCGGGGCGCGCACCTCGCCGCGGGCGTCGTGGTGATGCCGCCGGCCTACGTCAACGTCGGCGCGTTCGTGGGCGAGGGCACGATGGTGGACTCCCACGCCCTCGTGGGATCGTGTGCCCAGGTGGGGAAGCGCGTGCACCTTTCGGCTGGCGCCATGCTGGGTGGTGTGCTGGAGCCGGCCGGGGCCCTGCCCGTGATCGTCGAGGACGAAGCGCTGATCGGAGGCAACTGCGGCGTCTACGAAGGCGCTATCGTCGGCCGGCGTGCGGTGCTGGGCGCGGGCGTCATCCTGACCGCCGGCGTGACCGTCTACGACCTCGTGAAGAAGACCACGTACCGGCGCAGCGCAGAGGCGCCCCTGCGGATCCCCGACGCGGCCGTGGTGGTGCCGGGCTCCCGCAAGCTCCTGGACCCCTTCGCCGAACGCTTCGGCCTCAGCCTGCAGTGCCCGGTGATCGCGAAGTACCGCGACGCGAAGACCGACGCCAGCACCGCCCTGGAAGAGGCGCTGCGCTAGCTACTGTGCTCCGAACGTGCTGGCGATGAAGTCGGCCCAGCGCTGGGCGCGCGGGAACACGTCCTCCCGCGACTCGAAGCTCAGGCTGTAGCCGCGGTTGCCGCGCACGGCGAAGAAGCGCTTGACGCGGGATTCGGACATGGCGCTCTCCACGACCATCACGTCCACGTAGCCGCCGCCGGCCTTCCAGGGCTCGTGGGAGACGACCTTGAAGGCGTCGCCGAGCTTCTTCAGGGTCGCGTCGTAGTACGCCTGCACGTCTCCGGGGACGGGCGCCGGCTCCACCGTGACGGTCAGCGCGGCGTGCACGACCTGCCGGCCGCGGTCCATCGCCAGGGCTGGGCTCGCGAACTGGAGCAGCAGCGTGTCCTTGGAGGCGAAGCGGCGGGTCTCGCGCCACGAGGGCGGGATGCCCAGCGAGAAGCCGAAGGCCTCGTGCCGGCTCACGGGGTAGAGCGCCGGACGCTCGAGCGTGAGGCTCAGCGCCATGGCGTCGATGCCGGGGCGCTGCGCCTCCCAGGACGCGGCGGGCCCTTGTGCATAGAGACCGTACACGCGTGGCGGGTCGGCGAGCAGCAGCAGGCGATAGCGCGTGGCGCCGTCGGTGGTCGCATATTCGTAGTCGCGGCCCTTCATGCCGGAACGCTCGAAGTCGCGCGAAGCGCCCGCCACGTGGCCGGCGAGGTAGCCCTGCGCGTAGTCTTCGACGCTCCCCGAAAGCGGGCCCACCAGCAGCGTGACTGCCGCCGCGGGAATGCCCTCGGGTCCCTGGGCGGGGCCGAGGAAGTAGCGGTACCAGATGCCGTCCTTGCGATCCTCGTTGGTCGTCCAGGCCGCCGGGTAGCGCAGCGAGACGCCGTGCTCGCCGTTGAAATACGTGAGGGAATCGTCGCGCGCCCCGCGGCAGGCCGCGGGAGCCAGGAGCAGCGCCAGCAGGAGGCGCCTACTCCAGACGGTAATTGGGCGCTTCCTTCGTGATGATGACGTCGTGGACGTGGCTCTCCTTCAGGCCCGCCGCCGAGATGCGCACGAACTTCGCGCGGCTCTGCAGCTCGCCGATGGAACCGGCGCCGCAGTAGCCCATGCCCGCGCGCAGGCCGCCCACCAGCTGCTGCACCATGGCGGACAGCGGGCCCTTGTAGGGCACCATGCCCTCGATGCCCTCGGGCACCAGCTTGCTGGCGTTGCCCTCGTACTCCTGGAAGTAGCGGTCGCGCGAGCCCTCGCGCATGGCGCCGATCGAGCCCATGCCGCGGTAGCTCTTGAAGGAGCGGCCCTGGCGCAGGATCAGCTCGCCGGGGCTCTCGTCGGTGCCGGCGAACAGCGAGCCGATCATCACCGAGTCCGCGCCCGCGGCGATCGCCTTCACCACGTCGCCCGAGAACTTGATGCCGCCGTCCGCGATGATCGGGATGCCCTTGGCGCGCACGGCACGCGCGGCCTCCGAGACCGCCGTGATCTGGGGCATGCCGGCGCCCGAGACGACACGGGTGGTGCAGATGGAGCCGGGGCCCATGCCGACCTTCACTGCGGCGACGCCCACCGCGGCCAGCTCCAGGGCGCCCTCGTAGGTGCCCACGTTGCCGGCGATGACCTCGAGATCGGGGAAGCGCTTCTTGATGGCCTCCACGGTCTCGATCACCTTCAGCGTGTGGCCGTGGGCCGTGTCCACCACGACCACGTCCACCTTGGCCTCGACGAGAGCCGTCACGCGTTCGAGTGTGTCGGGAGCTATGCCCAGCGCCGCGCCCACCCGCAGCCGGCCCAGGGAGTCCTTGCAAGCACTCGGGTACTTGATCTGCTTCTGGATGTCCTTGACGGTGATGAGGCCCTTGAGGTTGTAGTCCTTGTCGACCACGAGCAGCTTCTCGACCTTGTGCCGGTGCAGGATCTCCTTGGCCTGGTCGAGGGTGGTGCCCACGGGCACCGTGATCAGGTTCTCGCGGGTCATCAGCTCGGAGACCGGCAGGTTGGTGCGGGTCTCGAAGCGCAGGTCGCGGTTGGTGAGGATGCCCACCAGGCGCGTGCCGACGGTCACCGGCACGCCGCTGATGCGGAAGCGCGCCATCAGGTCCAGGGCGTCGGCGACGCGGGCGTCGGGCGAGACTGTGACCGGGTCCACGATCATGCCCGACTCGGAGCGCTTGACCTTGTCCACCTCGGCGGCCTGCTCGGCGACCGTCATGTTCTTGTGGACGATGCCAAGGCCGCCCTCCTGGGCGAGGGCGATGGCCAGGTGCGCTTCGGTCACCGTGTCCATGGCGGCCGACACGATGGGGACGCGGAGGGAAATCGACCGGGTCAGGCGCGTCGTGATGTCCACCTCCGACGGCAGGACCTCGGAGCGTTGCGGCACGAGCAGGACGTCGTCGAAGGTCAGCGCTTCCGGAATCCTCTCGTCCAGCATGGTCCCCCTCTCTACGCGCTAGCGTGGCACTTCTTGTACTTCTTCCCGCTGCCGCAGGGGCAAGGGTCGTTGCGCCCGACCTTCGGCCCTTCGCGCCGGATCGTCTGCACTTCGTCGCCGCCGCCCCTCGCCTCGGGGCGCTCGGCCTTCTCGAAGGCGGAGGCGGTCGAGCCGGGATCGTTGTAGCTCAGGTTGCGCGGCGCCTGGCGCACGCCCGACAAAGACGGCTCCCGAAAGCGGGCCGCGGCCGCCGCCGCCGACGGCGGCGCCCCGACGCCTACCGGCTCGGGCTCGGGCAAGGGGCGCGGACCGGGCGCTTTCAGCTCCAAGTCGGTCGAGGGCCGCTCGTCGCCGGCTGGGACCGGCTGGTACAGGAAGATCCACTTCAGGACCTCCTCGTCGATCCGGTCCATCAGGGCCTGGAACATCGAGAAGGATTCCTTCTTGTACTCGACCAGCGGGTCGCGCTGGGCGTAGCCGCGCAGCCCGATGCCCTCCTTCAGGTGATCGAGCGCGTACAAATGGTCCTTCCACTGCGCGTCCACGATCTGCAGCATCAGCAGGCGCTGGTAGGCCTGCATCAGCTCGGGACCCACCTCGCCTTCCTTCTTGGCGAAGCGCGCCTGGATCTTGTCCTTGAGGCTCGCGGCCAGCTCGTCGCGGCCGATGCTGCGCAGGTCCTCGAGGCGAGCCTCCAGGCCGAACGTGTCGCGCAAGGCCAGGGCGAGCCCCTCGTGGTTCCACTGCCCGGCATCGGCCTTCTCGTCGCAATAGCTGTCGAGGTACCAGTCCACGATCTCGTCGATCAGGCCCAGGATGTGGTCGCGGGTCTTCTTGCCCTCGAGCACCATGCGCCGCATGTCGTAGACGGCGCTGCGCTGCTTGTTCATCACGTCGTCGTACTCGAGCAGGTGCTTGCGGACCGCGAAGTTCTGGGCCTCCACCTGCTTCTGGGCGCGCTCGATGGAGCGGGTCACCATGCCGTGCTCGATGGGCACGCCCTCGGTCATGCCCAGGCGCTCCATGATCCCCTTGATGCGGTCGGACCCGAAGATCCGCATCAGGTCGTCCTCGAGGGACATGTAGAAGCGCGACGAGCCCGGGTCGCCCTGGCGGCCGGCGCGGCCGCGCAGCTGGTTGTCGATGCGGCGCGCCTCGTGGCGCTCGGTGGCCAGGATGTGCAGGCCGCCCAGCGCTACCACGCGCTCCCGTTCGTTCCTCTCGAGCAGGAGCGCCACGCGCTCGACCTCGGCCGATGCGGTCACCCGCTCGAGCAGCGGCCGCAGCGGGTGGGTGGCGTGGAAGTCGACCGGGTCTTCGATGGTCGGGTAGAAGTTGCGGCTGATCTTCTCCTTGGCCGAGCGGGGCAGGGCGGCCACGGCCTCGAGGTAGGCCTTGAGCTCGCTGGTGCCCGCGCTGAGCTCGTTGACCGCCGCCAGCGACGGGTGGTCGGCCGCGAATGCCGCCAGGATCCCCAGGTAGCGCTGGGCGAGGGCCTTGCGCTGCTGCGGCTCGAGCTTGCGGTGGGCGCGCTCCTTGTCGAAGTCGGCCTGCATCTCCGTGAGCGCCTGCGCGGTGGCGTCGCGGCTCTGGTCTTCGGTGGCGGCGTCGGGAGCGATCTCCTTGCCGAGCAGGATCGCCTTCCTGCGGTGATCGGGCACACCGCCCAGGATGATGTCGGTGCCGCGGCCCGCCATGTTGGTAGCGATGGTCACGGCGCCGAAGCGCCCCGCCAGCGCCACGATCTCGGCTTCGCGCTCGTGGTACTTGGCGTTCAGCACCACGTGGCGGATCTTCTCTCGCTTCAGCAGGTCCGACAGGTGCTCGGATTTCTCGATGGAGATGGTGCCCACCAGGACCGGCCGGCCCGCGGCGTAGAGGTCCTTGATCTCCTTGACCACCGCGTCGAACTTCTCGCGCTCGCTGCGGTACACCACGTCGGGCTGCTCGACGCGGATCAGCGGCCGGTTGGTCGGGATGACCATGACCTCGAGCTTGTAGATCTTGTCGAACTCGGGCGCCTCGGTCTCGGCGGTGCCGGTCATGCCGGCCAGCTTGCCGTACATGCGGAAGTAGTTCTGGAAGGTGATGGTGGCGAGGGTCTGGTTCTCGCGCTCGATCTTCACCTTCTCCTTGGCCTCGACGGCCTGGTGCAGGCCGTCGGACCAGCGCCGCCCCTCCATCTTGCGGCCCGTGAACTCGTCGATGATCACCACCTTGCCGTCCTCGACCAGGTAGTCCACGTCGCGACGGAACAGGGTGTGGGCGCGCAGGCCCTGGTTCACGTGGTGCAGGATCTCGGTGTTGGAGGGGTCCCAGAGGTTGGTGAGGCCCAGCAGGCGCTCGGCGTGGGCCATGCCGCCTTCGGTGAGGGTGACGGTCTTGGCCTTCTCGTCGACGATGTAGTCGCCGGTCTTCTCGAGCTCGGCGCGCTCCTCGGCCTTGCGGTCGCCGGCGATGCGCGCGCCCGGCACCAGCCTGGGGATCACGGCGTCGATGCGGTAGTACTTGTCGGTGGATTCCTCGGCCGGGCCGCTGATGATGAGGGGCGTGCGGGCCTCGTCGATCAGGATCGAGTCCACCTCGTCGACGATCGCGAAGTTGTGGCCGCGCTGGACGTAGTTGCGCAAGTCGAACTTCATGTTGTCGCGCAGGTAGTCGAAGCCCAGCTCGTTGTTGGTGCCGTAGGTGATGTCGGCGGCGTAGGCCTCCTGCCGCTCGCGGTCGCCAAGGTGGTGCTGGATCACGCCGACGCCGAGGCCCAGGGATCGGAAGATGCGTCCCATCCACTCGCTGTCGCGCTTGGCCAGGTAGTCGTTGACGGTCACCACGTGCACGCCCTTGCCGCCGAGGGCGTTCAGGTAGGCGGGCAGCGTGGCGACCAGCGTCTTGCCCTCGCCGGTCTTCATCTCGGCGATGCTGCCGTGGTGCAGGAAGATGCCGCCGATCAGCTGCACGTCGAAGTGGCGCATGTCGAGCACGCGGCGGCCGGCCTCGCGGACCACCGCGAAGGCCTCGGGCAGCAGGTCGTCCAGCGATTCGCCGCGCTCGACGCGGCCCTTGAACTCGGCCGTCTTGTGGACGAGCGCTGCGTCGGAAAGCGGGCGGACGCCGGGCTCCAGCTCTCCGATCCTCTGGACGATCGGCCGAATCCGTTTCAGCTCCCGACTGTTCTTGGTCCCGAAGATCTTGGTGAGCAGGAAGTTCAGCATGAAAGGGAGCGGCGGACCTCCATCGGATTAAGCCGACAGAATATCAGGCTTTTCGGGGATCGGGAACGGCGCGACGCAGGTGCACGCGAAGCGTGCACGGGATGTCGGTTAACCGAAAGTCCGGTACTCGTCGAGGATGAAGTGGATCGGATTCTGGGCCTGGTCGCGGACCCATACCTCGTAGTGCAGGTGGGGAGCGGTGGCGCGGCCGGTCTGTCCTACGTAGCCCAGGATGTCGCCCCGCTTGATCCGCTGGCCGGGTTTCACCGCGAAGCTCGACAGGTGGCCGTAGCGCGTGACGATCCCGTACTGGTGATCGACGACGATCGCGTTGCCGTAGGCGCCCTTCGGCCCCACCGACATGACGACACCGTCGGCCGGAGCCGTCACCTTGGTTCCGAGCGGCGCCGAGACGTCGATCGCGGGGTGGAAGTCGGGCTGGCCGGTGAACGGGTCGACACGGTTGCCGAAGGTCGCCGAGAGATACCCGCGCACGGGCCAGATCGACGGCGTCGAAGCCAGCAGGACCGACTGGTCGTTGTAGAAGCGCTCGAGCTTGCGCGAGCGCTCGGTGAGGTCGGACACGCTGCGATCGACGGCGCTCAGCGACGTTCCCAGGTCTGCGGCCGGGGCTCCCGCTTCGGCACCCTGAGCGCCTCCCACGCCCCCGACGTTGGGGTCGGGCAGGCTCTTCTCCAGGCCGGCCATCACGCCGAGTTTGGTGACGATTCCCTGCAGGCTCTGGACGCGCGCCTGAAGGCGCTGGGCGCCCGCAGCGAACTCCTTGTTCCGGCTCAGCAGGGCCTCGTTCTGTGCCCGCAACTCGCGCAACTGCTGGACTTCCGAGGAAACCCTGGCGTAGTGCAACGCGAAGGCCCCCATCACCAGCAAGCCGAGCGAGGCGGCCGTGGCGAGCCAGCGCGTGAGTCGGACGGAAACCTGGAACTTGCGGAAACGCGCCTTCGCGTGGGGCACGACGATAAAGGTATAGAACTCGTTCGTCATCCAGTCTCCGACCAGAGGCTTTTCGGTCGTCGAAAAACCCGCAGAGGCTAACACAACCGCCTTGGGGGGTCAACCGCTTTTCTCCAGCCGATTGAAAGGGATACGGCTCGATCACGCGGGCGGGCCAGTGTGACGAAACTGCAGCGCCTCGGCGACGTGGCGCCCGCCCACGCGAGGATCGCCCTCCAGGTCGGCGAGCGTCCGCGCGACGCGCAGCAACCGGTCGTGGCCGCGCCCCGTGACTCCGAGCCGGTCCACCGCGGCTTCGAGAACGGATCGAGCCTCGGCGTCGGGCTCGGCGAAGCGTCGCAGCGCCGCCGTCCGCAGCTCGCCGTTGAGACGGCCTTGCCGCTGCCGCTGGAGGTCGCGAGCGCCGGCCACCCGCTGGGCCACGCTGGCGGAGGCTTCGCCGGCCGGTCCGCCCAGCTGGGCGAAGGCCATGGCCGCGACCTCGACCCGGAGGTCGATCCGATCGAGCAGCGGGCCCGAGACGCGGGCCCGGTAGGCGCGCACCTGCCCCGGCGTGCACCGGCAGGCGTGGCGCGCGTCGCCGAGATGGCCGCAGGGACACGGGTTCATGGCGGCCACGAACTGGAAGCGGGCCGGCATGTGAAGCACGCCGCGTCCGCGGGCGACGGTGACATGGCGGTCTTCGAGGGGCTGGCGCAGGGCTTCCAGCACGTTGCGCCGGAACTCGGGCAACTCGTCGAGGAACAGCACGCCGTGGTGGGCCAGGCTCACCTCCCCGGGGCGCGGGAAAGGCCCGCCGCCGACGATGGCCGCGTCGCTCGCGGTGTGGTGCGGAGCCCGGAACGGCCGCGCGCGGAGCAGGCGGAAAACCGGCAGGCCGGCAGCCGAGTGGATCGCCGCCGACTCGACGACCTCGTCGGGGTCCGGTGGCGGCAACAAGCCCGGCAGGCGTCGCGCGAGCATGGTCTTTCCCGAGCCGGGTGGCCCGGTGAACAGGAGGTTGTGGCCGCCCGCGGCCGCGATCTCGAGGGCGCGGCGCGGCAGGGCCTGGCCGCGCACGTCGGCGAGGTCGGGCGGCGGGTCCGCGTCGGCGGCAGGAGCGGACGCGAACTCGACCGGGCTCGGGCGATCGAGGCGGCCCGCGATGTCGAGCGCCGCGGGCAGCGTCGCGACCGCGTGCAGCCGCAGCCCGCGCACGCAGCGCGCCTCCTCCGCGTTCTCTCGGGGCACGACGGCGTCGCGAAGCCCCGCAGCGCGCGCCGCCAGCAGCATCGGCACCAGGCCGCGCACGGGACGCAAAGCACCGTCGAGCGCCAACTCGCCCACGAGCAACACGGAAGCCAGGGGCTCCGTGCGCAGCTCCCCATCGGCGGCGAGCAGGGCCGCGGCGATCGCCAGGTCGAATCCCGCTCCCAGGTTGGGCAGGCCGGCGGGCGAGAGGTTGACCGTTAGGCGGCGGTCCCACTTGAAGCCGAAGCCGCAGTTGCGCAGGGCCGCGCGCAGGCGGCCCTCGCTCCCGCGGACCGAGGAATCGGGCAGGCCGAGCAGCAGGAAGCGGGGGAAACCCGAGGCCGTGTCGGCCTCGACCCGCACCAGACGGGCTTCGACGCCCACTACCGCGGCACTCCAGGCGCTGGACAGCAAGCGGACCTCCTCCCTTTTCGAAAGCGGGGGGGAGAGCCCGGCAGCCGAGACGACTTTACGGCAGACGAGGGCCGGACCGGGTCCGGCGCGGCCTACATCTTGCGGGCGAAGATCGTCAGCAACCGGCCCGCCGTGATGCGCGTGGAGCGCAGGCCGTTCCACGACTGCAGCTCGCGCACGGTGGTGCCGTAGCGCGCGGCGATGTTGCCGAGGGTGTCGCCGGGACGGATCCGGTACGACAGGCGCACCCGCGACGCGCTCGAGGGCGGTTGGAGGGAAGCCGTGACCACGGCGCCGGCGGCGGCCCGTGAGGTCGCCGTCTTCGGCTCGATCGGGATGATCAACTCCTGGCCCACCGAAAGCGTGCGCCGGATCGACAGGCCGTTCGCGTCGGCCAGGTCCTGGCTGCGGATTCCGTACTTCCTGGCGATCGTGTAGAAAGTCTGGCCGCGGGTGACTTCGTGGGTCCGGAACTGGACCCGCCTTTCGGGCGGGACCTTGTCGAGGCACTCGCCGAGCAGCGTCGCCCTGCCCTCGGGCACGCGCAGCGGGTAGCTGGCGGATGCGGGCGTCGCCATGCGCCGCAGCTCGGGGTTCAGGCCGCGGACGTCGTCGATCGAAGTCTCCAGGCACTCGGCCACGATGCGCAGGTCCACCGGTCCCGCAACCGAGGCGGTCTCGTAGGCGAAGACGGGCTCGAAAGTGACGTGGAAGCCGTACTGCTCGGGCGCCTTCGCGACCACGATCGCGGCGTGGATCATGGGCACGTAGTTCTTGGTTTCGGTGCGGAAGGCGCGGGTCTTGCGCAGCTTCCAGTAGTCGTTCGTGGCGTAGCGGCTGATGCCGCGGATCACCTTGTTCTCGCCGGCGTTGTAGCCCGCCAGCGCCAGGTTCCAGTCTCCCAGGAGGCCGTGGAGCTCCTTGAGGTACTTCGCGGCCGCGCGGGTGGCCTTCTCGGGATCGCTGCGCTCGTCTACCCACCAGTCCTGATCGAGGCCGTAGCGCTTGCCGGTCGCGGAGATGAACTGCCACACGCCCTTGGCCTTGGCGCGGGACAGCGCGTTGGTCTTGAAAGCGCTCTCCACCAGCGCCACGTAGGCCAGGTCCTGGGGGATGCCTTCCTCCTCGAAGACCTTGCGGATGTCGGGCATGTAGCGGCCGCCGCGGGCGAGGGCCGCCGCGAACCAGTCGCGCAGACGGCCCTGGTAGAGGTCGATGCAGGCGAGCACCGCGTCGTTCAGCTCGACAGGGAAGTCGTTCGCCTCCTCCTTGACGGCGGCCTCGGCCGTGCGTCGCGTCTCCTCGGAGGAAGGGCTGTCGGCCACGGCGATCTCGCCGACCTCGTCGATGGAAGCGGGCTCGGGGAGCGATTCCGTGAAGCCGTCTCCGGCCGCCAGCGCCTCGATCTCGCGCAGGTGGATGGTGTCGAGGGTGCGGCGGTAGGCGTCGCCCAGCCGCGCGCTCGCGTAGGCGCCGCCCGGCGCCGTCAGGTAGACGTCGATCGCGTTGTCGAAGGACTCGCGCGCCTTCGTCAAGTGGCCCTGCTTCAACTCCGCGACGCCGGTCTCGAGGTGGGCGTCGGCCTCGGCGACGAGGCGCGTGGTGGGGTCCTGGGACGCCTTGGGCATGGCCGAGGGCGCGGGCCCGCCGTGCGCAACCGGACGGCCATGGGCGCAGGCAAGCGTCAGCATAGCCAGACCCGCCAGCAGGGCTGCTTTCACGTTGCGGGATCGTAGCACGGCCGCCCCGCGGCCGTCGTCAGTCCTCTTCGACGACCACGTCCTTGCCGCGGGCCAGGTCCCGCGCCGAGGGCGTGACGATGCCGCCCCGGCAGACGCGCAGCGTGCGGCCCTCTACGAGCGCCCGCCGGACGTCCGCCTCGGAGACGAAGTCCAGCGCGGGCTGCTCGCTCGTGCTGCCCTGGCGCCGGGGACCGGGGCGCCGCTCGTAGGCCAGCCGCTTCACGTTGAGCAGGTGCATGGGCGTGATGTTGTCGGAGGTGATGTTGCCCGCGTAGGCGCCGCAGCCCAGGCTCATCGAGGGGGCGAGGCCGGTGGTGTAGCCCGTCGCGCCCATGGATGTCTGGCTGTTGGCGATGATGCGGAACACCGGCTTCTTGAGCGCGAACTCGCGGATCACGGTGTCGTCGCGGCTGTGGATGCCCAGGGTGTGGCCGACGCCGCCGAAACGCAGCAGCTCCAGGCAGCGCTGGCAGCCCTCGTGCCAGTCCTTCACGACGTAGAAGGCCAGCACCGGGCACAGCTTCTCGATCGAGAGCGGGTAGTCGCGCCCGACGCCCTCGAGGGGCGCCAGCAACACGCGCGTGCTCTCGGGCACCGAGAGGCCCGCCTTCTTCGCGATGGTCGTCGCCGGCCGGCCCACGATCTCGGGGTTGGCGAGCCCCTGGGCCGTGACCACGACCTTCGCAAGCGCGGCCGATTCGGCCACGCTCAGGAAGTAGCCGCCGTTCTTCTTCGCCTCGGCGATCACCTGCTCGCTGATCGCCTCGTCGCACACGAGGGCCTGCTCGGAGGAGCACAGGGTGCCGTAGTCGAAGGTCTTGCCGTTGATCACGTCGCGCACGGCCTTGGGCACGTCGGCGGTGCGCTCGATGTAGGCGGGGACGTTGCCCGGGCCGACGCCGTAGGCCGGCTTGCCCGACGAGTAGGCCGCGCGCACGAGGCCGATCCCGCCCGTGGCGAGGATGACGCCGGTGTCCCGGCACTTCATCAGCTCCTGGGTGCCGGCAAGGTCCACGTCGCTCATGCACGCGATGGCCCCGTCGGGCAGGCCCGCGGCCCTGGCGGCCTTCGCCATCACCTGCTCGGTCTCGAGGATGCAGCGCTTCGCCGACGGATGCGGCGACATCACCACGGCGTTTCTGGCCTTGATCGAGATGAGCGCCTTGCAGATCGCGGTCGAGGTGGGGTTGGTGGAGGGGATCACGGCGGCCACGACGCCCATGGGCTCGGCGATCTCGACGACCCGCGCCTCCTTGTCCTCGCGCAGGATGCCCACGGTGCGCAGCCCGCGGATGTAGTCGTGGACGTTGACCGCACAGAACAGGTTCTTCGCGGTCTTGTCGACGACGTTTCCGAAGCCCGTCTCCTCGTGAGCGAGGCGCGCCAGGCGCTCGGCCTCGCCGCGGGCGGCCTGTGCCATCGCCGCCACGACCCGGTCCACCTCCTCCTGGGTGAAGCCGGCGAGGGCGCGCTGGGCCTCCTTGGCGCGCGCGGCCAGGGCGCGGGCCTGCAGGACCGAGGGAGTTTCGGCGGGCGAAGCAGCGCTCATCTGGCGGCCGGGATCGTAGCATGCCTCTCCGCGTAAAGCGTTGACAAAGAAGGCCTGGTCCACTAAACTCCCGAGGTTTGTCCGCCTAGCGCGGGTTTGTTACTAGGGAGCAGGAGAATCCTGATGATGCAGCGACGTTCCTGGATGGCCGCCGGCCTGGTCGTGGCCACGGCAGCCGTCCTTCCGGCCTGCGGGCGCAAGTCCGCCGAGGTCAACCCCATCGTCCCGTCCTTCAGCGCCAACCGCACCAAGGCGCCCCTCGGCAGCGCCATCGAGGCGACCTACACCTTCAGCATGGAGCCGACCGCCAAGAAGCTCGGCCAGGACTATCGCGTGTTCGTTCAGTTCCTGGACTCGCACAAGGTGATCCTGTTTACAGACGACCATCTGCCGGCCGTCCCGACCTCGTCCTGGGAGCCCGGCAAGGCCTACACCTGGAAGCGCACGGTCTTCATCCCGGTCTATCCCTATGTCGGCGACGTGCAGGTCGTCATGGGGCTGTACCCGGCCCAGGGCAAGGGCGAGCGCCCGGCCCTGAAGGGCGAGGACGTCGGCCTGCGCGCCTACAAGGCCGCCAAGCTCGAGTTCCTGCCCCAGACCGAGAACATCTTCCTGGTCTACAAGGACGGCTGGCACAACCCCGAGGCGATGCCGGCGAACCCGGCGGTGGAGCGCACCTGGACCAAGAAGGAGGCTCTCGTCTCCTTCAAGAACCCGAAGAAGGACGTGGTGGTCTACCTCGAGGCCGACACCTGCACCAAGTGCTACGCGGCGCCGGCGGCGTTGACCGTCTCGGTCAACAACAAGGTCGGGCTCACGCTGCCGGTCGAGAGCGCGGAGCTGTTCCTGAAGAAGATCCGGGTCAAGGCCGAGGACCTGGGCGCCGAAGACTGGGTGGACCTCCGGCTGTCGATGAACGGCTCGTTCGTGCCGAAGCAGCTTCCCCAGGTGTTCCCCAACGCGACCGACGACCGCGAGCTGGGCCTGCTCGTGTACCACCTGTTCGTCGGCGACGCCGAGAAGCTGGGAGAGATCCCGGCCGAAACGGTCGTAGCGGCGGGTCCGTTGCCGGCCGCCGCGGGCGCCAAGGCTACGGCCGCCAAGGCTACGGCCAAGCCGCCCGCGAAGGTCGCGTCTCCGGCTCCGAAGAAGAGCTAAGCGCGCTCGAGAGGCCGCATGACCGGCGCCGGGGGCGATGCTCGTCCCCGGCGCTTTTTTTCGCCCGCGACCCGAAGGTTACAATCCGTTCGTGGCGCAAGACGACGCGCGCGTGGACGTAGCCCAGGTCATGCAGGCGCTGCGCGAGGGCATCCGGCAGCGGCGCGAGGACGCGCTCTTCGACGGCACGCCCATTGAGGAGACGGTCGCCCGCCGCCTGAAGGCCCTGGCCGACGACGCGCAGCTCGAGGGCGACGTCCTGGAGCGGCTGCTGCGCGGCGACCCGCGCTTCAACCTGTCGCCCGACTACAGGATTGTCACCCATCGCAAGGGGCTGGCGGGCGCCCTGGTCGTGGGCCTGAAACGCCTGGTGCGGCCCATGGTGAGGCTCTACACGGACCCCGTGGTCGAGCGCCAGCGCCAGATCAACCTGTACCTGCTCCAGGTCGTGGAGGCCCTGCTCGACGAGACGACGCGCTTGCACCAGGCCGTGGCCGCGCTGAAGAAGCCGCCCGCTTGAAGCTGGCGTTCGTCGTCCAGCGCTACGGCGTCGAGGTGAACGGCGGCGCCGAGCTGCACTGCCGCTGGCACGCCGAGGCGCTGGCGGCGAGAGGACACGAGGTCGAGGTTTTCGCGACCCGTGCCATCGAGCACCTCGAGTGGACGAACGGCTACCCGGAAGGCCGCGCGCTGGTCAACGGGATCCCCGTGCACCGCTTCGGCGTGAAGAAGCGCCGCGTGCTGCGCGACTTCGCCTCCATCTCCAACGTGGTGTTCGGCGAGGAGCACACCCGCGACGAAGAGGAGGAGTGGGTCCGGCAGAACGGACCCTATGCGCCGGCGCTGGTTGCGGCGGTGGCGCGGGAAGAGCGGCGCTTCGACCTCATCCTCTTCTATTGCTACCGCTACTGGCAGACCTATCACGGCCTGCCGAGCGTGGCCGACAAGGCGATCCTGGTGCCCACGGCCGAGGAGGACCCGGCGATCCGCCTCGGCATTTTTCGCGAGTTCTTCCGCCGCCCGCGCGGCCTTGTGTACCTGACGCCCGAGGAGCAGGAGCTGGTCGAGAAGGCCGCCGGCGGCACCGGCCGCCCCAGCGCCGTGATCGGCAGCGGCCTGACCCTGCCCGAGACGGCCGAGGACCCCGGCTTCCGGCAGCGCCACGGGCTACAGCGGCCCTTCGTCCTCTACATCGGACGCATCGAGCGCAACAAGGGCTGCGGCACTTTGTTCACGTATTTCAAACGCTACGTCGAGGAGCAGGGCGCCGCCGTGGACCTGGTGCTCGCGGGCAAGGCGGCCATGGAGATTCCGGAGCATCCGCGCATCCGGCACCTGGGCTTCGTCGGCGAGAACGAGAAGGTCACGGCGCTGCGCCAGGCCCTGGTGCTTCTGATGCCGTCGCCGTACGAGAGCCTGTCCGTGATCGCGCTCGAAGCCTGGAAGCTGGGGCTGCCCGTGCTGGCCAACGGCCGCTGCGCGCCGCTCAAGGGGCAATGCCTGCGCTCCAACGGCGGGCTCTTCTACCACGGCTACGAGGAATTCGAGGCCGGCCTGAAGCTGCTCCTGGACCAGCCCGAGCTGCGGGCGTCCCTGGGCCGCCAGGGGTGCCTGTACGTCGAGCGCGAGTACTCATGGCCCACGGTCCTCGGCAAGCTCGAGGACCTCTTCGAGCGCGTCCGAGGGGCTACTTGCCCTTGATCTCGAGGTCGAGGTGGAGCAGCAGGCTCTGCAGGCGCTTGTTGCCCATCAGCCGGAAGGCCGCGACGTCCTGGACCACGTCTTCGTCGCCGTCCTTGTCGATCACCAGGTGGATGCGCAGGCCTGACGCACCCTTCAGCAGCGAGGCGGGTACCTCGACGCTGCTCTTCCGCTTCAGCTCCTGCCTCGAGTCGCGCTCCGAGAGCAGCAGGTCCTGGAGGCGGCGGTCCACCGGTGCCGCGCTCTTGACGGCCGTCACGTGGCGGGTGGAGGCGCTCGTCATCTCGCGCAAGCGCTCCAGTTCGGCCTGGATGTCCAGGGTGTCCTTGGTGGCGACCACGCGCACGTCGTGCTTGCCGGTGTCCTCTTCGGCGAACTCGAGCTTCAGGTCCTCGTGGGCGGCCCCTGCCGGCGCCAGGTTGGCCAGGGGGTCGTCGGCGCTGACGGTAGGCGGGCCCGGCATGCTGGGCGCCGCCGCGGCCCGCGGCGGGCTGGGCAGCTTCACGCCGGGAGCCGTGACCGCGAGCTTGTGGCGCACCGACTGGATGGCCTGGCGCGAGATGCCCTTCAGGGTCTCGAACACGCCGACACCGTGGAGCGCCGCGGCCTCGAACCACGGATAGCCCTTCGGGTTCAGTGTCTCGTTCAGCTTCTCGACCGGGTGGATGTTCCGGATGTCGCGCTTGTTGTACTGGAAGGCGAAGGGCACCTGGTCGAGGGTCAGGTTCAGCTCAGCCAGGTTCTCCTCGAGGTTGCGGAACGACTCGAGGTTGGCGTCGATGGCCGCGAGCTGGCTGTCGGCCACGAACACGACGCCGTCCACGCCCTTCAGCACCAGTTTGCGCGTGGCGTTGTAGAAGACCTGGCCGGGCACCGTGTAGAGCTGCAGACGCACCTTCATGCCGCCGATCACGCCCACGTCGATGGGCAGCAGGTCGAAGAACAGCGTGCGGTCGGTCTCCGTCTCGAGGCTGATCATCTCGCCCCGCGACTGGGGGGCGGTCCGGTGGTAGATGAATTGCAGGTTGGTGGTCTTTCCGCACAGACCAGGACCGTAATAGACGATCTTGGCCGTCATCTGCATCGTGGTGTAGTTGAAAAAGACCACGGGAGCGGCAGTTTATCAGAAGGACAGGCCGGCCCCGACCGAGAAGCGGTTCTCTAGCGCGAAGAGCGGCTTGCCCGACAGTCCGAATCGCCGGTACTCGCCCTTCACCACGAAGATCGCGCCCAGCTTCACCTTCAAGCCCGCCACCAGCACCGAATGGGTGCCGTTGTCGTTCAGGGCTCCGTCGGGCCGGGCTCCGGTCTCCTGGCGGAAGGCGCCGACGCCCAGGCCGGCGTAGGGAACGACCTTCCCGGTGGGGGGCGCCACCAGCACGCTGCCCGTCAGGGTGTACATCTTGGAGCCCTCGAACTCGCCCGATTGCCGCGCGACCTCCCCCTCGAAGTGCAGGATCGAGAAGAAGCTGATCGAGAAGGCGCCGCCTATGCCCGCGGCCCACACGTCGTCGGGCGTCGCCTTGGATATGAACGCGGTGATCTCACTGGCCGAGGCGCTCGAGGCAGCGCCGAGCCAGACGAGGATGAGTGTGCGTCGAAGGATATTCATTGCAGTGTCGCCCCTTGAATCACCAGTCGTTGCGCCGCAGGGTGCGCCGCGCGGCCTCAGCGACGAAAGGGTCGGGCTTCTCAGCCTCGCCCGTGTAGACGGCGTTGAGGCGCTTCGCGATCCGATCGGCCGCCCCGAACACGGAGTCGGGAATCCGAAGAGCTACCCTCACGGATCGGGTGTCCGCCGCTTGTCCCCTGGTTGGCATCTATTCGACCTTCACCTTGCGGCCGCGCTTCGGGCGCTGCGGCTCCGCGGACTCGGCCTCGCGCAGGCGCTCGAGCTGCCACTGGCACAGCAGCACGACGCCTTCCAGGACCTGACGCCGGAGCTTTTGCGCCTTCTTGCGGTCGAGCCCCGCCTCCGCGAGCACCTCGGACACCAGGCAGCACGCCTTCTTGGGCCGTTCCTCAGCGCTTGCCATGCTCCTCCTTCTCTCCGAAGCCGACCCGCAGGCGGCGATCCTGGAAGCCCGCGCCGGTCAGCCGGCGCGAGGACAGGGTGCGGGGCAACACGATGTTCCGCCTCTGATTGTCCACCTGAACCACCAGCTCGTCGCCCTCGGTGAAGACCTGGATCTTGTCCTTCTCGGCGAACGGCAGGCGCAGGTAGAGGGCGTAGCCGCGGCCTTCCTTCCGGACCTCCATAGGCTTCTCCTCGAACAGCACCGCCGTCGGGTCGGAGTCGCCGAACACCGCCCGGGCCAGCTCCTCGAGGAGCTTCGGGCCCACCATCTCGCGGTCGAAGAGGCGGGCTTCCAGGAAGGGCAGCGGGTCGAAGGCCTCGCGGGCGAAGGCGAGGTGTTTGCGCTGGATCTCGAACCAGCCCTCGAAGTAGGCCGAGCGCGCCTCCTTGGGGAGCACTCGGTTCGCGATCACGCAGTCCACGGGGAAGGCGAACAGTCCGAGGTAGGTGTGCAGGCGCTGCGACTCCTTGATCACCATGCGCTCCGGGTTCAGCACCAGCCGGATCGAGCTCACCTGGGGGTTTCGGAGCAAAGGCCCCATGCCCTCCATCTCGCGGTACAGGGCCTGGACCGCCCCGAACACCGCGTCCTCGGGCAGAGGCAGGTCGGTGATGTGCTTGGCCATCGGCCGCACCGAACGCACCACCGTGCGCTGGATGGGGAAGATGCGCTGGAAGTAGAAGTTCAGCACCTCGGGCACGCCCAGCATGCGCACGGTCTCGCCGGTGGGAGCGCAGTCCACGATGATCACGTCGTAGTCGGCGCGGTCGGCGTAGCCCTTGACGCGCAGCAGGCTGAACAGCTCCTCCATGCCGGGCAGGATCGCCATCTCCTCGGCCACGGCGTCGGCGACACCGCGGAAGGTCATGAAGCGCGTGAGCCACTCGTGGATCACGCCCCAGTGGCTCTCCAGCTCGCGGTTGACGTCGATCTCGAGGGCGTCGAGGTTCTCCACGATGCGCGTGGGCTCGCTGCCGACGCGGGTGTCCAGGGCGTCGGCCAGGCTGTGGGCCGCGTCGGTGGAGACCACGAGCGTCTTCTTGCCGAGCTGGGCCGAGCGCACCGCGGTCGCGGCCGAGAGGCTGGTCTTGCCGACGCCGCCCTTGCCCGAGTAGAGCAGGATGCGCATCACGACACCGCCGCTCGGCGCCGCGCCCGCAGCGGCACGCCGCCGACGATCGCCGCTGCGATCTCGAGCAGGCCGCGCAGGTCGTGGACGTCGGTCTCGAACTCGGGCACGAGCACCGGCGGCACGCCGGTGTCCACCTCCAGGCGCGCCAGGCCGCGCCGTTCGGCCCGCGCCAGGGTCCGCAGGTCGCGGTACACGGCTACCAGCTTGCCGGCGAAGGCGGGGTCCAGGCGCGCCGCCGTCCGCGGCGCGGACCTGGCACCCTCGGCGGGATCGGGATGCAGGCGGTTCACGATCAGGCCCACGAACGGCATGCTCCTCTCGACCAGGCGCCGGTGGAAGTACAGCGCCTCGTCGATCGCCAGCGGCGCTGGGCTCGCCACCAGCACGAAGCCGGAGCCGGGGTCGCGCAGCAGCTCGAACACGCGCGCCGCCCGCTCCTTGAAGCCGGCGTACAGCCCGTCGAAGGCCAGGAAGAACTCGGACAGGTCCTGCAGGAACTGCAGGCCCAGGTATTTGTCCACCAGGGACAGGGCCAGGGCACCCGTGCGTGTAGCGATCTTCAACGTGAGCCGCCCGGCCACGAAATACGGCTTCAGGAAGAATCGCAGGATGCCGGTGTCGAGGAAGCTCATCATGCGCTCGGGGGCCTCGAGGAAATCCAGGGCATGGCGGGTCGGGGGAGTGTCGAGCACCACGAGGTCGAAGCGCTCGTCCGTGCGCAGCTCGAGCAGCTTCTCCATGGCCATGTACTCGTGGGTTCCGGCCAGGGCATCGGAGACCTGCTGGTAGAACCGGTTGTCGAGGATGCGCCGGCGCGCCTCGGGCGACGCCGCGAAGCGCTCGACCAGCGCGTCGAAGGTGCGCTTGGTGTCCAGCGTCATGGCGTGGAGCGATCCGGGCGCCTGCACGCCGAGCTTGTGCAGGGGCAGGGCGCGCGGCTTCTCGGAGAGCTGGGACAGGCCCAGGCTGGTGGCGAGACGCCGCGACGGGTCGATGGTGCAGACGAGGGCGCGCCGCCCGCGCAGCGCGGCCTGCAGCGCCAGCGCCGCCGCGGTCGTGGTCTTGCCCACGCCGCCGGCGCCGCACACCACCAGCACGCGGCGCTCGCCAATGGCCGCCTCCAGGCCGCGGACCGGCGGGCGTTCGGGCATCAGGCCTCGGCCAGCCGATCGGCCAGCGTCCGGATCTCGCGCCGGCCCAGGGCTTCGGCGAACAGGAACGGCAGCGAGACGAGCGGCGCCTTCAGCGCGCGGCGCAGCCGCGTCTCGTAGAACCGCGTCAGCTTGCGGCGCCGGATGTGCCGGCGCGCCGCGACGAGGGCGGCGCCCAGGTCCACCTCGCGGAGGAGACGCCCACCCGCCCGCTCGCTGGTGAGGCGCAGCACCTGCGCTTCCTCGGCGTCGGTGAAGCGCCGCTCGTGGGCCGCGTTCAGCACCATGGCGGCGCACTCGATGCCGACCTCGTCCACCGCCAGGTCGTGAAACCACGCGGCCTCCACGACGGCCATCTCCTCGGGGATCGCCACCACCACGAGAGCCGTGCGGCGCGCGTCACGCAAGAGCGCCAGGATCCGCCGCGCGTTGGCGCCCACGGGTCCGATCGGCACCGCGAGCGACGCCGCCAGCGGCACCTTCAGGAACGACAGCCCGTGGCCAGTCGCCGGCGCGTCCACCACGATGAAGTCCCACTTCGGCTTGCGCGACCAGCGCTCGCGTTCCTCCTCGAACACCATCACCCGGCCCATCACCATGAGTTCCTTCAGCCCGGGTGCCGTCACGAAGAAGCGCTCGTAGATGGGGCTTTCGATCACGCGCCGGGCGAACATCTCGACGCGCACGGTGCGCTGCACGTACTCGTCCATCACGCTGCGCGGGTCGAGGTTGACGGTGAACAGGCCGGGCCGCACCTCGCGGGGCTTGCCGCCCGAAGCGGGGGCTTCGAGGTAGCGCGCGGCTTCGAGCGGGGCGTCGATCTCGACGAGCAGCGTGCGCTTCCCGCGCTCGGCCGCCAGCAGCGCCAGGGCCGCTCCCACCGTGCTCTTGCCGACTCCGCCCTTGCCCGAGAGGATCACGAGCCTCCGCTCGAGCAGGCGGTCCACGATCACGGGCGGAGCCTAGCACGGATGAAATAAGATACGCGCCGCATGAGCGGCGCCCCGCAGCCCAAACCCCGCGTGGTGATCGTCATGCCCGCCTACAACGCCGCCAAGACCCTCGAAGACACCTTCCGTGCCATCCCCGAGGGCTACTGCGACGAGATCGTCGTGGTGGACGACCACAGCCGGGACGACACCACCGAGCTGGCGCGCCGCCTCAACCTCAAGGCCATCCGCCATCCCCACAACGTCGGCTACGGGGGCAACCAGAAGACCTGCTACATGGAGGCCCTGCGCGACGGCGCCCAGATCGTCGTCATGCTCCACCCCGACGGCCAGTACGACCCGAAGATCATCCCGGATATGGTCCAGCCCATCGCCGACGGCCGGGCCGAGATGGTCCTCGGCTCGCGCATGCTCACCCCGGGCGGCGCCAAGGCCGGGGGCATGCCGGGCTGGAAGCGCGTCGCCAACTGGTTCCTCACCACGGTCGAGAACGCCGTCATGGGACGACGCTTCACCGAGTGCCACACCGGCTATCGCGCCTACAGCCGCAAGTTCCTGGAGACGGTCCCGTTCCTCCGCAACTCCAACGGCTTCGTCTTCGACACCGAGGTCATCTTCCAGGCCGTCCACTTCGACCTGCCGGTGGTCGAGGTCCCCGTCTCGACGCGCTACTTCGAAGACGCGTCGTCGGTCGGGTTCAGCACCGGCGTCGTCTACGGCCTCGGCACGCTGTGGACCGCGGCCCGGTTCCTGCTGCACCGCTGGGGTATCGTCGGCAGCGACAAATTCCGGCGCTGAGGGCAGACCCAGCGGACCTCCCCCGTAACGCAGTCGTCGTACCGTCCCAGCATGACCCGCCCTTCAGCCGGCGACCGCACTCCGCTGGTGTTCCTGACCCCGCCTTACGACCTCTGGGGGAAGCTGTGGTGCACCGATGCTGCAGCGCCCACGGCTCCCCGCACCGCGCCCGTGGACCAGAGGGGGCAACTCATCGCCGCGCTCCGGAACGGACTTCGAACGCGCCATTTCAGCCCCCGGACCGAGCGGGCTTACGTGGGATGGCTCGGTCGTTTCCTGGAGAGCCTCCCGCGCGAAGTAACCCCGCAGGACGCGCAGGCCGCCCACGCGCGTTCGTTCCTGTGCCAACTCGCTCTCGAGCACCGAGTCGCCGCCTCCACGCAGAACCAGGCCCAGAGCGCCCTCGCCTTCCTCTTCGGCCAAGTGCTGCACCGCCCCCTGACCGGCCGGGAGGCGATCAAGCGCGCGAAGGCTGCGTCGCGCGTTCCGGAACTCCTGACGCGCGCCGAGGTGGCCGCGATCCTCGGACACCTCGCCGAACCCGTGCGGCTCATGGCGTCACTGCTCTACGGCTCCGGGCTCCGCGTCCAGGAATGCTGCCGCCTTCGCGTGAAGGATCTCGATTTCCAGCGGCGCAGGCTCAGCGTCCACAACGGCAAGGGCGACAAGGACCGCGTCACCCTGCTGCCCGCGCGACTCATGGAACCGCTCACCCAGCACCTGCGTCGCCTCCGCGACCAGCACATCCGCGACCTCGCGCAGGGCCGGGGCGAAGTCCTTCTCGACGACCTGCCGCAACCCTCGTTCGCGCCTTCCAGCGCATGGGGCAACCAATGGGTCTTTCCCGCGGAGAGGCACCACCTCGACCCCGCGTCGGGCAGGCGACACCGACATCACGTCCACGAGTCGGTCTTGCAGAACGCGTTCCGGGGGGCCGTCCGAGCCTCGGGCGTTACCAAGTACGCGACGTGTCACTCCCTGCGCCATTCATTCGCGGCGCACCTGGCGGACGCCGGATACCATGTCCGCGCGATCCAGGAACTCCTGGGCCACAAGGATCTCAGCACGACCCTGATTTACACCCACGGACGCCAGGCCGCGCTCACGACGCGCAGTCCCCTCGACGTCCCTGGCGGCCTGTCGACCCGCCCTGGACCGGTTCCCAAGTGATACCTGAGGTATCTTGATTTGCTATTTCCGGACGCTGGCGGCCTTCAGGGACGCCAACTCGGTGCACGCCAGCGGGTTCCTGGTTTTGTGGCGCGCTTGTTATCGGGGTACCTTTTCAAGTGACTTGGTGTTATGCGACTGAGACGCAAGTGAGCCGCCTCTCCAATTGCGCATATTGCTCCGCTCCTGCCACGACGCGTGACCATGTGCCCACGAAGAAGCTGTTTCCCTCGCCCCGCCCATCCGACCTCATCACCGTGCCATCGTGCGAGTCGTGCAACAACCGTCTCTCGCCAGATGAGGAATACTTCGTTCACGTACTCCTCTCGCTTCGGGAGGCCGACACCCCTACCGCTTGGAAGCTTCGGAACGAGCTGTTCGCCAAAGAGCGCACCGCTCGCCGGCTGCGCATGTCTCACCTGATGCTCAGCACGATCAAGCGGGTACGCATGGTCACGGCTGGCGGCCTACACCTCGGCTATGGCCACACGTTCGAGGTCGACCTCGACCGATTCGACCGCGTCGTCGAGAAGGTCGCCCGTGGCCTGTGGTTTGCTGAGTTCCAGGAACAGTTGCCTCAAGACCGGATTGCGAGTGTTCTCCTCAATCCACCACGCGAGGGGCAAGCCGGTGAGCTCATCGAGGCTGTCTTCCAGAATGGCAGCGGGAAAGACATCGGCCCAGGGATCTTTGAGTACCGCATCGCTAAGGTACCTGATGTGCCGGGCGTCGGCGCATGTGGCATGATCTTCTTCGAAGCGACGCTCGTCATGTGTAGCCTTCTCCGTCCCGAGTCGCTTGGAGCACGTGGCACACCTACTGAGGACGAGAGCGTCGCATAACAACGAGATGAAGCAGACGAAGCCCGCGATGGCCAGCGTGGCGCGGTCTTCGCTGCTTATCTCGGTGTTATCCGGACAAGGTGCGGTCAGAGGTTCTTGAGAGGAGGTCGAGGATGCGCAGGTCACGGGCGCTGGCGATGATCATGTGCGGCTTGCTGGTGGTTCCAGAGCTTTCCTGGGCTCTCG